>Ga0070717_10000832_pt1 | contig 20377 bp, 20 predicted proteins | sample LARL113metaG_FD_71366 | JGI IMG/M metagenome (GOLD analysis project Ga0070717, IMG submission 71366) | Corn, switchgrass and miscanthus rhizosphere microbial communities from Kellogg Biological Station, Michigan, USA - LAR L11-3 metaG | ecosystem: Host-associated > Plants > Roots > Rhizosphere ... | reverse complement strand
CGCGAGCCAGGATTCGAGCCAATGCAGCAACCCGGCGAGCGGCGCCGCTAAAGCCAGCAAGATCAACAGATAACTGAACGGGGACCCGGTCTTGACCGCAGCAACGGCCAAGGCGCTGATGATCCCGACCCCGATGAACGCAGCGACCCGCGCAATACCCGACGTGACCACGATGGCGAAACGTTGCCGCCAAGGCTTGATGATCTTGACGAGCGTGCCGAGAGCGGCGCCCCACCCGACCGAAGCGGCAGCTTGTGCCATCGCATCGGTCGCCGTCGCGGCGGCAATTCCGATTTCCTCGCGGTCGCCGCGCTCCGTCGATGCGGTACCATCTTCGATGAGTTCGATCTCGTCTTCGCGCTCTTCGGCTTGCGCGCCCATCAGCCGGCGATAGGGTCCGTCGTGCCGAATCAGCTCGGTGTGCCGGCCGGTCTCGACGATTCGGCCCTTCTCCAGGACGAGGATGCGGTCGGCGCCGATCACGCTGGATAGCCGATGCGCGAGGATCAGGGTCGTTCGCCCCTCGGAAAGGCGGTCGATCGCCTGCTGGATCACCGCTTCGTTTTCGGCGTCGACCGAAGAGAGGGCTTCGTCGAGGATCAGGATCGGCGCGTCACGTAGCAGGGCGCGGGCGATTGCCAGGCGCTGACGCTGCCCGCCCGAGAGCATGATCCCGCGCTCGCCGATCATCGTCGCGTAGCCCTGCGGGAGCGCCGAAATGAACTCGTGCGCGTTGGCGTCGCGCGCCGCGGTTTCGATTTCTTCCCGGTCGGCATCGGGTTTGCCGAGCCGCAGATTGTCTTCGACGGTTCCGTAGAACAGGTAGGTGTCCTGGTGGACGACGGCGATCATGCGGCCCAAGGTCTCGGGATCGAGGGTCCTCAAATCATGGCCGCCGATTCGCACCGTGCCTTGCTGCGGGTCGAAGAGGTGCAACAACAGACGCGCGACCGAGGATTTCCCCGAGCCGCTCGGCCCGACAATGCCGATCTTCTCGCCGGCAGCGACAGCGAAGGAAAGCCCATCATGCGCCGGGCCGCGCCCGCCGGGATACGCGAAGGTCACATCCTCGAAGGCTATGGTCGGAACGAGCGGGCGCCCGCCGGCCAAGGGATTTGGCGGCAGCTCCGGAACCAGAGGCTGGGCGGCGAGCAGCGTGTTGATGCCGGCGGCGGCGGACTGTCCAAGCATCCCCTGATGCAGCACCGTCCGCAGATCGCGTAATGGCCGGAACACCTCGGTTCCTGCCATCAGAACGATCAACAGAGCCTCGATGCTCATCAGGCCGTGCGAGACGCGCCAGGCGGCAAGCGCCAAAGCTGACGCCGCACCGATTGCGACCCCGCAATCGGTGATACCGCGGGTCATCACCCCAGTCGACAGGACCCGCAGCGAGCTGTCGCACAACTCGCGCGCCCGACCGGCGAGCCGCCGGCCGTACGCCGTGCTTTGGCCGAATGCCTTCAGGGTCGGCAGACCCTGGACGCCATCGAGAAACTCCGAGCCGAAGGATTTGAGCGCCTGTTGCCGCCCGTGGCTGGAGCGGCGCTCGATGTGTACGAACACCGTCGGCCCAATCAGGGTCAAGAGGGCGAAAAACAGCATCACCGCCGCTACCGGCACATCCCAGAATGCGATGAAGACAAAGATCACCAAGGGTGTCAGCACCGCGATGCAGAGCTGCGGCACATATTGTCCAAAGAAGGTCTGAAGCTGCTCGACCCCGTCGACGACCGACAGCATGACCCCGCCGGTGCGCTCACCGGCGAACCAGGCGGGCCCCAATGCTGCGATCTTGTCGTAGAGCCGGCCCCGCAGCTGTTCTTGCACTCGGGTGGCGGTGCGGTGCGAGATCATTGTCCGGCGGTGATCGACCAGACCACGCACGATCACCGCGACGGCCACTCCGAGAGCCGGAACTGCGATAGCAAAAAATCCGGCACCATTGAATACGTGCGACAGCAATACGCCAAGAATCGCAAAGCGGGCGATCCCGACGATCGAGGCAACCAACCCCAGCAAAATTGCGACCGCGATCCAGCCGCGCAGCCCCCGCGTCAATTGCCACAGGCGTCGATCGAAATACATTAGCGCCCGTCCTGAAGTGCGAACAGCCTTAACAAAGGCTGATCGTCACCCCCGCGGAGGCGGGGATCCAGAGCCTGCCCCTGGCTTGAACAGGGGGCGACCACCGAAACTCTTGGGGCTCTGGATTCCCGCTTTCGCGGGAATGACGGATGACCTTTTGATATCGAGAGATTCATTTGTGTTCAGCCTCTCAGCGCCACTTCTCTTCGACGCTGCCCGACAGCTGCGCTGCCGTAAGCGTTCGCGGATCCTCGATATCGACGGTGAGATGTTCGGTCGGCTTTGGAGTCGCCGTCACTAAGCTTACCCCCTCCGGCGAGTGGAAGCGGTGCCAGGCGCCTTGTGGCACGATGACCACCATCCCGGCGGTCAGCCGATAGGATTGCGGACCGTCCTCCATCATGATGTGCAACGTTGTCGAGCCGGCGACGACCTGCACGAGCTCGTCGCCATTCGGGTGGCGCTCCCACGCGCCGTCGCCGGAGAATTTGGCACTGAAAATATTGCCGTCGCGGAACGGAGCCAACGTAGCGAAGGCGCCGCTCGCCTTGCGCTCGGCCTCGGTCATCTCCGGCCTGCGACCCTGCAGCATCGACAATTTCCCGACTGCCGCGTTGAGGTCCACAATAGTGATCATTTCTTGCCCTCCACATCCGACGGCGCCGATGATAGCCGCCGTTCGCGCCCACGTGGCGCTTCGTGGACCGGCCCCCGACGCGGTGTCCCACCTGTTTTTGCAGGGAATCTACAGGCATTAACTTTTCCCTCGATAGCCGCGTTCATCGCCGATAGTGTTATGATCTGCACAATACCATGTGAATATGGCAACACTGGCATTAGTCCCGCTGTGGTTCGACCGTCCACGGATCTTCAATATCTAATCGGACATACTCGCTCGGACCGGGTGTCGCGGTGATCAATGTCACTCCGTCCGGATAATTGAAGCGGTGCCATGCGCCCTGTGGCACGATTGCCAGCATCCCGGCACTGAGCGCGAAGGATTGCGGCCCATCCTCGGTCATAATGTGCAACGTCGCCTCACCATCGACGATTTGGACGAGTTCGTCGCCATTGGGATGGCGCTCCCATGAGCCTTTGCCGGCGGACTTGCTGGCGAAGATGCCGGCGTCGCGGTACAGCGCCAACCGGGCGGCGGAGCCTTCTCGCTCCGCCCTCAACGTTTCCGGGGTGCGCCCGTGTAGCATCCGCAATTTTGCGAGTTCGGCGTTGAGATCGATGATCGTGATCACGGCTCTGCCTCCATGTTCCCCACTCCGGATCGCTCACAGCATAGCGATACATTGCGATTTCAGAGATCGACAAAATCAGTATCCAGCGATACGGCGGCGTATCATGAGTGGTGGATCACAGGCTCCACCAGAATAGCTTCGAGCACGCTACCACCTGATCCTCCCGAGTGAGACCAATATCGGCGAGCAGGCGGTCATCGAGCCGAGAAAGAGTGCCGAGCTGCCGTCTCCGAGAACGCCACGTTGCCATCTGCTTGCGAGCGCGGCGGCAGAGACGAATCATTTTCTCCCACGAGACATTGGTTATTGCGGATTGTCGGCGAACCAGGGTCAGCATCTGGATTTTCCTTGCGCAAATCTGTATTCACAGAATTTGGTGATACGCAGAGAAATCAGAGATCGACAAATTCGGTAAGCTACGATACACAGACGTATCATGGCTGCTGTGAATGGCTCCGCGTCGATGGATTGGGACGACGTCCGCGTTTTCCTCGCCGTCGCCCGCTATGGCTCTTTGCGCGCTGCGGGCCGCGCGCTCGGCTTGAGCCAGCCGACGATCGGCCGGCGCCTGGCCTCGTTCGAAGCGACGTTCGGCGGGCCAACTTTGTTCGACCGTCTGCCTGAGGGACTGCGCCTCAACGCTGCCGGCGACACGTTGATGCCGGCGGCGGAGCAGTTGGAAAGCGCGGCCTTGGCCCTCGAACGGCGCCGCGCGGCGGGATCGTCTGTGTTGAGCGGCACCGTACGCGTCTCGGTCGGCGAATGGGCGGCAAGCTTTTTGGCTGGGTCCTTGGCAGATCCGTCAACGAGGGCGCTCGCCGCCGGGATTACCCTCGAACTCGTCGAATCGCGGGAGACTGCCAACCTCGCGCGCCGGGAAGCCGATCTCGCGGTGCGCCACCATCCGCCACAGAGCGGTGACCTCTATGTATCCAAGCTCGGCACCTTCGCTTGTGCCGTATACCGGCGTCGCGGATCGGATAGCGATGCCTGGGTGACCTACACCGAGGAGCAGGCTCACTATCCCACCGCGCGCTGGGTGCAGGAGCGTCTCCACGAGACTGGCGGCGGTGTCGCGCTGCGCGCTTCGGGCATGCCAATGCAGCTCGCAGCGATCCGCGCCGGCGCGGGCAAAGGGGTCTTGCCTTGTTTTGCCGCGGATGGCGATTCACTGCTCGCACGCCTCACCGCTCCACTGCCGGAGATCTCAGCCGAGTATTGGGTCATCGTGCACCGCGATCTGCGACGCGCCGCCTGCGTGCGCGCCGTAATCGATTGGATCCGAGAGCTCTTCGTCGAGCACCGGGACGACCTCGCCGGCACGGCAGCACCGCCGTCGACGCCTCTCGCGGCGGAATAATCCGCGGAGCGCGCTACCGCCCGATAAAATTCGGTTTTCGCTTTTCCCGGAAGGCGGCCACCCCTTCGGCGTTGTCCGCGGTCATGTGCAGCTGCGGCTGAACCATGCTTTCGATTTCGAGATAACCCTCGAGGCTCGGCCCGACGGCCGCGTGGAACAACTTCTTCGCTAAACCGAGCGCGAAGGTCGGTGCCTCGGCCAATTCGGCGGCGAGCTCCTCGGTTTTCGTCATTAATTGGTCGTCGTCGACGACATGGTTGACGAGGCCGAGCGCCAGCGCCTCCTCCGCTTCGACAAAGCGGGCGGAAAAGACCAGCTCCTTGGCCTTTACCATACCGAGCCGCCGGGTCAAAAACCAGATCGCGCCGCCATCCGGAGCCAGGCCGATGCGCCGGAAAATCTGCGAAAAACGCGCGGTCTTCGAGGCCACCACTAGGTCGCAGGCGAGCGCAATACTCCAGCCGATCCCAACGGCGGGTCCACGAACGGCGGCGATTGTCGGCTTCTCGATCGAATGGAGGGCGCGGATAAAGGTGTGCCCGCCGCGCTGCATGCGCTCGCGGTCGGCACGCAGATCATGCGGCTGCCCGGCCATGCGGTCGACATCGGCACCGGAGCAGAACCCTCTTCCCGCTCCAGTGACGATCACGACCCGGACAGTGTCGTCGAATCGCAACCGAGCGAAGTAGTCGCAAAGGCTCTGACGCATATCGACGTCCAGCGCGTTGAGCTTCTCCGGACGGTTCAGCACTACCTTCGCGACCGCGCCTTCAATGGTCAGATCCACCGACATACGGCCTCCTGCGAGGAAATCTCGATCTGGTCAACCGCAAGAATGGCTGGAAAGATCGTCCCATCCAAGCCCTGATGCGAAACATCCATGCGCCTGGGGGAGGCCTGCGTTACGTCCGGTTCCGTCGGGGGCAAATTCCGGTTTCTACAAAATTCCGGCAGCCGCGGACCAGGAGTTCGCGCGCCTAACCGGGAAGCAAATTCACCGAACCGGGAAACACAACGAAGAATGTGCAAGCCTCGTATCGTCCGTCAGCGGGGCCAATCCTACAGGCGGAAGTTGGCCTTTTGTGAGGCTGGTCAACGACTCGACTGCGAACAAATAGGGCGGCGGTTGCCGGTTCACGACGCGGTGGTTGAGGATCCGCGTTTTGCCCGCTTGACCGTGCGGGGCGCGGACGCGCTGTTTGGCGCTGTGCTTCGGGTCGCCTTCACTTTCGCGAGCCGTCGGGTGGCAATCTCGGCCTCGATTGCCGGCAACAGGGCGCCAGCGTTAGATCGTTGACCGGGATTTCCGCTCTGTTCCAAGCGCTTCGCGTTGGTCCGAAGATTGGCCAGGGCGTCATCGGACATCTCCGGGAATTTGGCGATGATGTCGATCGAAGTTCTCCTGGGCGAGTGATCCCCGCCCCGAGAACACGACGCCCGTTGATGCGCAGCTAACTGTAGCGCACCTATCTATATAGTCAGTGAGCATCGTTCGCACCAGCAGGAGGGACGCCCATGACCGAGATCAGCCTGACCGACGCGAGCAAGCCGCGGCTCGTCGGCATCAACCACATTGCCCTTGAAGTCGGCGACATAGAGCAAGCTCTCGAATTTTATGGAAAGATTTTTGATTTCACCTTGAGAGCAAAGCGGCCAGGCAACGCCTTCATCGAACTCGGCGACCAGTTCATCAATCTGATGGAAACACCGACGCCGCACGAGGATCGCCGGCGCCATTTCGGGCTCGTCGTCGATGATCGCTCGAGCGTGCGCGCCCGGGTCGAGGAGGCGGGCGGCAAACTCTTACCGGGGTCCTTCCTCGATTTTCTCGACCCGTGGGGCAATCGAGTCGAGGTGGTAGAATACGCCAACATCCAGTTCACCAAGGCACCGCATGTGCTGCACGCCATGAACTTCGATCTCGACAAGAACGACAAGGCGCGCGGCGAGCTCGCGGAGAAGGGGATGGCGCCTTAGCCCGCTTCGTTGGCATGGATCTCGCCAAGATCCCGGTCGGCCGCTCGCCGCCACACGACATCAATGTCGTCGTCGAAATCCCGCAGGGTGGGGAGCCTGTCAAATACGAGCTCGACAAGGCATCGGGGGCGGTCTTTGTCGACCGCTTTCTCCACACCGCGATGTTCTATCCCGGTAATTACGGCTTTGTGCCGCACACGTTGGCCGAGGATGGTGACCCGATCGATGTGCTGATCGTCGGACCGGCGGCGGTCGTACCGGGAGCGGTGGTTCGCTGCCGCCCGATCGGCGCCCTGATCATGAAGGACGAGCACGGTCCGGACGAGAAGATCCTCGCCGTCCCGGTCGATGACCTGCACCCCTTCTACAGCGGTATCAAATCGCATCAGGATCTGCCGCCGATGCTGTGCGAGCAGATCGCCCATTTCTTTCGGCATTATAAGGATTTGGAACCGGGCAAGTGGGTCGAGATCGCGGGTTGGGCAAATGCCGACGAAGCTGCCAGACTGATCACTGTTGCGATCGCCCGCGCCAAAGGGTGAGGTTTGAACTGCCTGGCCTTCCGGGCGTAGTCTTCCAGGCCTTTTACAATCGGAGGGAACGACCATGGCAAAGGGTCTGTTGATTGCAGCATTCGATTTTTCCGATGCCGCCGCAGATGAATTCAACGACTGGTACGATCTGGAGCACATCCCCGAACGCCAACGCGTACCCGGATTTCTGAGCTGTCAGCGCTGGATCGGCGCCGACAACGCCAAGCACTCGGTCGCGACCTACGATCTCGACAGTCTCGCAGTATTGAAGAGCCCGCCCTATCAGGCAATCGGCGGCGAAAACTTGTCGCCGTGGTCGAAGCGCGTCACCGCGAAATGCCAGCGTCTGCTGCGCTTCGAAGGCGATCAGATCCTGCCCGGCGACAAGGCCGCGCCGGACAACGCCGGCGGGCTCTTGCTGGTCGGGATGACCCCGGCAGCGGGGGCCGAGACCGAGTTCAACGCGTGGTATGATACCGAGCATGTCCCGGCTCTCGCCCGCGCGCCTGGAGTGCTCGGCGCGCACCGCTTCCGCGCCGGCAATAGCAGTCGCCCGAAATATGTCGCTCTCTATTACCTCGCCTCGCCGGAGGTGATCACCGGGCCGGACTGGAAACGGGCGAGCGAATCGACGCCGATGCCCCAGCACATCCGGCCGCAAATCAGCGACCGCCTGCGCCTCGTTTGCCGCAAATACCAGCGCACATCCTAGCCGCACAATGTCGGTCGGGCAGTGGTACAGCTCTCGGACGTGCCAGATCGAGGGAACTTCAGCATGCAAAATCGTGAAGAACTAATCAGCCGAAGTATTCTGCTGCTCGACCAAGTCAAGGACATGACGCCGGGGACCGAGGTCGAGCAGTGGCTCAACGGTAGTTGTGGGCCGGGAAGTGCTTCGTATGATGATCTCTCGTGCCTGATCAAGGCCGGGGTCGAGGAGGGTTGGGCTGCCAATGTCGAGGTTGACGGGCGGCGATATCGCCGCAGCAAGATCTACGAACCGAGCCCGGAAACGTTCTATTTCAGTATCACGGCAGTCTACATGGCCAGCAAAGAGAACTATCGGGGCGATTACCATCTCCACCCCTATGGCGAGCTGAACATGGTGGTTCCCTTGGATCAGGGCGCCGTTCTGGCCGGTCCCAACGGCTGGTGTGGCGCCGGTTGGACGGCGCCGGCCCCGGGCAGCCACCATTTCCCGGAAGTCAAAGGCGGCGCGCTGATCGCGCTATTCTTTCTGCCCGCTGGCCGCATCTCCTACAACATCGAGCCTCCGGCGGAGAAGGTGAATCGCAGAATGACCGCCGCCGCCTGAAGGCCGCGGGCTCGCGTACCGGGAGCAGCGAAATGCGATATGAGCTTTACTACTGGGCGGGAATACAGGGGCGTGGCGAGTTTGTCCGCCTAGCGCTCGAAGAAGCAGGGGCGGAGTATGTCGACGTCGCTAGGGCACCGGGAGGCGAGAGCGCGATGTCGCGAATGCTCGGCGGCGAGGCGGTCGAGCGGCCACCCTTTGCTCCGCCCTTTCTCAAAGCGGGGGACCTCATCATCGGTCAGACCGCGAACATTTTGTTCTACCTCGGCGCCCATCACGGGTTGGCCCCGACCGACCAGGCGGGCCGGCTCTGGGCCCACCAACTGCAGCTGACGATCGCCGATTTTGTCGACGAGGCTCACGATACGCATCATCCGATCGCCAGCAGCCTCTATTATGAAGACCAGCGGGAGGAGGCGCGAGCGCGCGCCTCCGATTTTGTGAAATCGCGGGCGCCGAAATACCTCGGCTATTTCGAGCGGGTGTTGGAGCGCAATACGGCGGGTCCTGCCCATCTCGTCGGCGCAGAACTCACCTACGCCGATCTGTCGCTCTTTCAAGTGGTGGCGGGTCTGCGCTACGCTTTCCCCCGCGCTATGGCCCGACTCCAGCCGAAGTACCTGCACGTCGCTGCACTATATGACCGGATCGCCAACCGTCCCCGAATTGCCGCCTATCTCGGCTCGGACCGCCGGATTCCGTTCAACCAGCACGGCATCTTCCGGCATTATCCGGAGCTGGACACCGAGGGTTGACCGAAGAGCTGCAGCGACGTTGTGCGCGCTTCGAGACGCGCCCACGGGCGCTCCTCAGCATGAGGTGCGTCCTTGATGGCATAAGGAAAAGTGCCTCACCCTGAGGAGGCCGCGAAGCGGTCGTCTCGAAGGGCGCACTGAGCCAGTCCAGCCGAACTGAGGAGGAGACAGGCCATGGGCATTCGCACCGGCGGGGAGCTGCTCCAATCGCTGCGCGACGACCGCCAGCTCTTCATCGACGGCGGACGGGTCGAGGATGTGACCCTTGATCCGCGCCTTGCAGCAGCGGCGCAGAGCCTCGCCGAGCTCTACGACATGCAGCACGACCCGGCGCTGATCGACCGGATGACCTTCCGCTCGCCGAGCAGCGGCGAGCGAGTCGGGCTGTCGTTCATCGAGCCGCGTTCGGTGGATGATCTGATCGGCCGGCGCGAGATGGTCAAAACCTGGATGGACGCGACCTGCGGCATGTTCGGCCGCAGCCCTGATTTTATGAACATCTTCTTCACCGGCTTCGCCTCCGCGGCCGATGAATTCGGCCACAAGGACCGGCGTTTCGCCGAAAACGTCCGCGCTTATCATGCGCATATCCGCGAGAACGACATCTGCCTGACCCATACTCTTGTCAACCCGCAGGTCGACCGCTCGCGGCCGGTGGAAAAGCAGGAGAAGGATCTCGCGGCAAAGATCATCAAGGAGACCGATGCCGGGATCGTCATTCGCGGCGCGCGGATGGTCTCGACCCTGTGCGCCTATGCGCACGATCTCTTGGTATTGCCGTCGACTTACCTAGCCAACAGCAAGGAGGCCGAGCCCTACGCTTTCGGCTTTAGCGTCGAGGTCAACGCACCTGGTTTGCGCTTCATCTGCCGCCCCTCGGTGATCCACCAGAACGCCGCATCGGTGATGGACTATCCGCTCTCGGCGCGCCTCGACGAGACCGACGCTATGGTCATCTTCGATGATGTGCTGGTGCCCTGGGAGCGCGTCTTCATCCATCGCGATCCCGAGCTGTGCAACGGTCTCTACAACCGCACCGGCATCATGCCGCAGATCATGCATCAGTTCGCGACCAAGAACTTGGCAAAGGCCGAGTTCATGATGGGGCTCGGATTTGCCATCGCGAAATCCACCAATATCGACCAGCATTTGCATGTTCAGGGTATGCTGGCCGAGCTGATTCAATACGCCGAGTTCTCGCGCGCTTGCCTCAGAGCGAGCGAGGCCGACGCGGCGCCAAGTCCCTTTGGCGTGATGACGCCGGCGGCGATGCCACTGTGGACCGTGCGCATGATGTTCCCCAAGATGTTCGTGCGCATGTGCGAGATCATCCAGCTCTCGGGTGCCGGCGGGCTTGTCGCAGTTCCCTCTTACGCCGAGCTCGGCGGCCCAGCGGCGGGTGATGTGGCGACCTATTTCCAGGCGGCCAACGCCGACGCCGCGACGCGTATCAAGTTGTTTCGGCTGGCGTTCGACGCCGCGGTGTCGTCCTTCTCAGGTCGCCAGCAGCTCTATGAGCGGTACTATTCTGGCGATCCGGTGCGGCTGGCCGGCACGCTCTGCGGCCTCTACGACAAGGACACGCATATCGACCGCGTCCTGGGGATGCTCGACAATCTCGAAGCTCGGCACCGAGATGCCGGGACCACAATCTGATGGTGCAATACAGCGCGCAGGCCGCGTGACCGGGCCGATTATCGGTTTTTAAATCATCTGCGGATTGATTCGCAGGAATGGTTAAAGCGCTGCTGTTCCGTTGAGATCTCCCGTTGCGCGGGTCCCTCCCTCTCGCCGCGGGTGGGGAGAGGGGCAAGCGCGGACGCGATTTCGGCGCCGGTTGATCCCGTCCTGGCCACTGATCTTCGGACTTGCCGCCCTCGTGCGGGCGCTCGCACAGCCGATGGCGTTGCTCCACGACCCCGATACCTACCTCCACATTGCCGCGGGCCGCTGGATGCTCGCCCATCTTGACCTGCCCGTGCACGACCCGTTCTCCCACTCGCTGGCCGGCGCGACATGGGTCCCGCATGAATGGTTGGCGGAGGTCGTTCTAGCCTTGGTTTATAGCGCTGGCGAGTGGAGCGGCCTGGTGCTGCTGAGTGCGGCTTGCTTCGCCGCCAGCATGGCGCTCCTGACCAGCTTTCTGCTGCGCTATTACGAACCATTTTCGGCGTTGATCGCGGCGACCCTGGGCGTTGCGCTGGTCCTCGGTCACCTGCTGGTCCGACCCCACATCATCGCGCTTCCCTTACTGGTGATCTGGTGCGGCAAGCTGTTCCAGGCGCGCGATGCCGGGTCCGCGCCGCCGGCTTGGCTTTTGCCGGTGATGCTGCTGTGGGCAAATCTGCACGGCAGCTTCATGTTCGGGCTGGCTCTAATGGTGTTCCTCGGAATCGAGGCCGTCCTCTTGCCGGGACGCCGCGTTTTGGAAGCTCGGCGTTGGGGTCTCTTTGGTTTGCTCGCCATCATCGCCTCATTGACCACGCCCAATGGCGTCGCCGGCTTTGTCGAACCGTTCCGGCTAACCATGATGCCGGCACTGCAAGCCTCGTTCAGGGAGTGGATGAGCCCGAACTTCCAATCTTTCCAGCCGATCGAGATCTGGTTGCTCGGGATGATCGCCCTGGGGTTCACGACCGGTATCAAATTGCCGGTGCAGCGGCTGCTGCTGTTGTTGGCGCTTTGTCACATGGCGCTCGCCCATGTGCGGCACGCCGAGCTTCTCGGGCTCGTCGGCCCGTTGATCGTGGCCGCTTCGCTCGGCCCGCAGATCGCGGCAAGGATCCGGTCGGCGCCGCTCTCGCCGCTGGGTCGGGGGGTCGCGCGGCTGGCCACGCCGGCCCACCCTTCGGCCATTGCGCTCGCTTTGGTCGTCGCCGTCGCGATCAGCCTTCCGGGGCTAGTGCGGCCCATCGAACGGGGTGACGGTCCTGTAACTCCCGCCGCGGCGCTCGCCGCGGCCGAGCGGATGGGGCTCCACGGCCCCGTCTTCAACAGCGAGGGTTTTGGCGGCTATCTCATTTTCAGAAGCGTTCCGACCTTCATCGATGGCCGGGTCGAACTGTATGGCAATGACTTTCTGGCGCGCTACATCGAGGCAGAGCAGGGTGACGAACCCTCCCTGACCGCATTGCTCGGCCAATACGGCATCGCATGGACGCTCCTGGCGCCCGAAGAGGGTGCAACGCGACGCCTCGATCACCTGCAGGGGTGGCGGCGCGTCTACTCGGACGATCACGCCGTCATCCATATCCGCGAGAGTTAGGCGGAGCCAGCCCCGCTATCCGCCCAACAAGGCGTCGATCTCCGCGTCCTCCGGAAACCGGCCGAGCTGTTTCTTGGAGAAGACGAGCCGTCCATCGACGGTGATCTCGAAGACACCGGCGACCCCTTTGACGAGTTCGACCTCTTCTGCGCCGCGTTCCATGAGCCTGGCCTTCGCACGGAGGGCCCTTGGTTCATAGTTTCAAGGCACGCAGTATTCGATCCGGACCTTCATTGCAGCGATCTCCTGCGCTGTTGACCGGCGGAATTTAGCACGGCCGAGAGCTTCGGGCCATCGCAACAACTGTTCGCGCCTAACTCTGGTTTCGACGCTATATAGCAGTGCATCGGCCGGCGCCTTTCCGGAGACTGAGATCCCGTGCTTGAGGTCGACATTGAGCACCGCCTTGCCGCGTTCGAGCTCGACATCCATTTTCGCAGCGGCCGCGGTCTCACCGCGCTATTCGGGCGGTCGGGGGCGGGCAAGACCTCGATCGTCAATGCGATTGCCGGGCTGATCCGCCCCGAACGCGGACGTATTGTCGTCGATAAGGCGGTGTTGCTGGACACCGAGCGGGGTATCCGCGCCCCCACCCACCGCCGCAGAGTGGGTTACGTCTTCCAAGAAGGCCGGCTGTTCCCACATCTCACAGTCCGTCAGAACTTGCTGTTCGGGCGCTGGTTTGCCTCGGGCGGCGCGCCCTCAGCCCATCTCGACGATGTTGTCGAACTGCTCGGGATTGGGCCATTGCTCAACCGCCGGCCCGGGCGGTTGTCGGGCGGCGAGAAGCAGCGAGTCGCGATCGGCCGGGCATTGCTGGCACGCCCGCGGCTTCTGCTGATGGACGAGCCACTGGCCTCGCTCGATGCGCGACGGAAGGACGAGATCCTTCCCTATCTCGAACGGCTGCGCGATCAGGCGGGTGTGCCGATCGTCTATGTCAGCCATTCCGTCGCCGAGGTCACCCGCCTTGCGACCACGATCGTGGTGATCTCCGAGGGCAGGGTACGCGCTGTCGGGCCGGTGCAGGCAGTGATGGGTCGCGCCGATCTCTATCCACTGGCCGGCCGCTTCGAAGCGGGCGCGGTTCTGGCCGTCCATGTCGTGGCACACGATCCCCGTTGGAGACTTACCGAACTTGCCGGCAGTTTCGGCAAGCTGGTGGTGCCGCGGTTGGACGTCCCGATCGGTACCGCCTTGCGTGTGCGAATCCGCGCCCGCGACGTGATCCTCGCGGTCACTCCGCCCGCCGGAATCAGCGCACTGAATGTGTTGGCGGGGGAGGTCGAGAAACTGGTCCCGATCGAGGAGGGCGCGCTCGAAGTCCAGCTCCGCATCGGTAACGAGCGCTTGCTAGCGCGGGTCACCAGGCGGTCTGGCGAGGCGCTCGGGCTGGCACCGGGACGCCGGGTCTTTGCCGTGATCAAGACCGTCGCGATCGATCGGCGGAGCCTTTCTCGCGAAAGTGAGACCGCCGATTTGGAAGGAGATGCTGAGGAGGTCTTCGACAGCTGAACTCCGGTACGCTTGCCGCCCGAGTAGAAGGGAGAGGTAACGCGATTCGGTTTAGCGGCTGCGCAGCGGGATCTCTTTTAATCCGAAAGAGGCGACCATCGTCAGTGCGGAAATGACCGCTGCGTAGAGGAAGACATGGGAGAATGCGGCGCGAACCGTGTCCTGCAGGGGGGCGAGCATAGCCGGGGTTACCGACACTTGCCGATCGAGGTGAAGAAGGGCGATCCCCGGATTGGGTCCGAGCACATCATGGCCCGGGATCGCCAAAGCGCCGGAATTGAGCTCGCCGACGAGAAGCGCCATCAACAGAGCGACCCCAAAGGCACCGCCGATCAGGCGGAAAAACATGACGGTGGATAAGCCGATCCCAGTATCCTCCAGATCGAGGGCATTTTGCACCGGGACGATGACCGTCGGGAGCTGAAACCCGAAGGAGAGCCCGAGAGCCGCCGTCAGGATCGTGTCGAGCACCCACCATCGCCCGAGTCCCGTGAGCGCGATCGTAGCGCAAATGATCGTCATGGCCCCGGCCCCGCAGATCGGGAATATGCGGTAGTGCCCGGTGCGGCTGACCAAGCGTCCGGCGATGAACGACCCGAGAACGGTGCCGCCGGTCATCGGGATCAACCGTATTCCCGCCTCGTTCGGTGCCAGTCAGCGGCGAGCTCAAAATCGAGCGGAACGAGGATGATCATTGAAATCATGACCATCGACATCGAGAAGCTGATCGTGCTGCCAACCGAGAAGATCGGATTGGCGAAGAGACGCAATGGGATCATCGGCTCGCGGCATTCGCGTTCCCACACGACCAGTCCCGCCAAAAGCACGATGCCGACCACCAGCTGGAGGAGGACGTCGAGCCGGTCCCATCCGCCCGCGGTTTCGGCCTGACCGACAGCGATCAAAATCGGTGTCGTCGAGCCGAGGATCAGTGCCGCGCCGAACCAGTCGATGGCCGGTTTTCGTTTCGGTTTTGGGAGGCGCCGCAGATTGCGATTGCAGAGAACGAGAGCGAGGACTCCGAAAGGGATGTTGATCCAAAAGATCCAGTGCCAGGTCAGGTAATCGGCGAAGAAGCCGCCAAGCACCGGTCCGAGCAGGTTCGAGATAGCCATGACGCTCGAAAAATAGCCTTGATATCGGCCGCGTTCGCGCGGTGGGATGACGTCGGCGATGGCGGCTTGCGAGACCGAGCGCAAGCCGCCGCCGCCGATCCCTTGCAGAACCCGCGCACCGATCAGCTGCGGCATAGTTTGCGACAGCGCGCACAGCACCGAAGCGGCGAGAAACAAAACGATTCCGATCGCCAGGACCGGACGCCGGCCATAAAGGTCACTGAGCCGGCCATAAATCGGAGTTGTGACGGTCGAGGCCACCAGGTAGGCAGAGACGACCCACGACATCAGCTCCCAACCGTTCAGATCTCGCGCCATTGTCGACAGCGACGTCGCGACGATCGTCTGGTCGAGGCCGGCGAGGAACATCGCCAGCATCAGGCCGGACAGGATCGAGACGATCTCCGATCGCGAGAATCGCAGGGTCGATGATGTGGCGTGATCGGTCATCGCTCGATCTGTACAAATCGGGCAAACGCCCATGCAACAGCGTGGTTGCGTTCGGCTCGCATTCGCGCAAGCGTTGGTAAAGTGAATGGCCGCTGGTGAAGGGCTGTGAGATGGATGAACGGAACGATGCGCCTGCGAGATGGCAGGATGAACTCTATGATTTGCTACGCGGGAACAACGTCACGCAGTTCGCCTATGTGCCAGATGCCGGCCACCGGATCCTGATCGACCGCTCGCTCGCCGATCCCGGCGCCTATTCGGTGGCGTTGACCACGGAAGAAGAGGGCGTGGCGCTGCTCGCCGGCGCCGATCTCGGCGGGGCGCGCGGCGTCTTGCTGATGCAGAGCAGCGGCACCGGCAATTGCGTCAACCTGCTGTCCCTGATCAAAGGCGGACGCTTTCCGTTTCTGACATTGGTTAGCATGCGGGGCGACTTTGGCGAAGGGAATCCCTGGCAGTTTCCAATGGGCCAGGCGGTCGAGCCGGTGCTTGCGGCGATGGGTGTCATCTGCCTGCGGATCGAGCGGCCGGAAGACGTCGCCCCGACCGTCGGCGCCGCCCTGACCATGGTTTTCCAGAGCGGCCATGCCGTCGCCGTGCTGCTGACCCAAAAACTGCTCGGCGCTAAGCAATTCTGAGAGGACGTGGCATGGCTACTGAAATGCCAGCCAGCGCCATTGCTCCGGGGTTCATTCTCGACCGATGCGATGCGGTGCCGGCCCTGATTGGCCGGCACGAGGATTTTTTGATCATCAGCGGTCTCGCCGGAACGAGCCGCGATGTCGCGGCGCTCACCCGGGACGGAGCGCATACTTATACGATGGCTGGCGCGATGGGCGGCGCCTGTATGATCGGGCTCGGCCTTGCGCTCGCCCGGCCCGACAAGCGCGTATTGGTCGTGACAGGCGATGGCGAGCTGTTGATGAATATCGGCGCTCTTTCGACGATCGCTGTGCTGAACCCAGCCAATCTGGCGATCGTCTGTGTCGATAACGGGCATTACGGTGAGACCGGGTATCAGAAAAGCCACACCAGCCTCGGGGTCGACCTCGAAAAGATCGCCGCAGGTTCGGGGATCAAGGCAACCCGCACGATCAGTGCCAGAAGGGAACTCGCAGACGGCGCACGCCTGTTACGCGAAGGGAACGGCACCGCTTTTGTCGTGCTGCGCGTCAAGCCGACCGACCCGCCTGCGTTCAAGCGCAACATGGACCCGTCGGCCTGCCGCAACCGCTTTCGCGCCGCGCTGCTCGGCCCGAGCTGAGCGCCGCCGCGGGTTGCGCTAGAACCCGGTGTCCCGCTCCATCATCGCCAGCACCGCGGTTGCAGCCCGTGCGGCTTCGCTGCTTTCGCCGTGGAAGCGGCATTGCATTTCCACGACCTGTTGCTGCAGCGCATAGGCTTCGGCTCTATCCCCTTCTTGCCAAAGAATTGCAGCCAGATTGCTCATGGCGGTTAGGCTGTCGGGGTGCTGCTCGCCAAATTCACGGCAGGTCGTCGCCACGACGGCTTCAAGAAGTTCACGCGCCGCGACGAAGTCGCCCTGGGATGCGACCGTTCCAGCCAGATTGTTTATCGCCCGGAGCGTTTCGAGATCCGTGTCGCCAAAGAGACTGCGGCGCCCAGCCACGACCTGCTCCTGAAGCTGCCTTGCCTCTGACAAATTGCCTTGTGCGGCCAGGGTGACAGCCAGCTTGCCGATAGCCTTCAGGGTATCCGCGTGCTGCTCGCCCAATTGACGGCGGCGGCCCTCGACGACCCGTTCCTCGAGCTGCCGCGCCGCAATCTGCCGTCCTTGCGCCCATAGGCAATCGGCGAGTTCGAGCATAGCCGTCAGCGTATCGAGATGGTCTTCGCCAAGTGCGCAGCGTCTCTGCGCCAATAGGCGCTCCAGTGCCTCGCAGCTATTTTGTAGATGGCTCTCGCCGGGGCTATTGGTCATCGGATCAACGTGCCGTGACAGGTTCCGGAGCGCAAGCGGTCTGGTAGGACAGTGACCCGATGAGCTACGTGCTGCTGCTTTTCGTTCCGCTCTCGCTTGCCCTGCGCTACTTCGTCCACGCTCCACCCATTTGGATTTTCATCGCTGCGGCGGCCGCGATCGCAGTTCTTGCCGACTGGCTCCGCCGAGCCACCGAGCAGCTCGCAGAGCGGGCCGGCAGCACCATCGGTGGGCTACTCAACGTCAGTTTTGGCAATACCGCGGAATTGGTGCTTGCGCTTTTTGTCCTCTCCCAGGCTCAGACCAAGGTGGTCCAAGCGCAAATCACCGGATCGATTATCGGGACAACGCTGCTTTTTCTCGGGATTTCCGCACTGGTGGGCGGCATGGGACGGACGCGGCAAAATTTTAGCACGGCGAGCGCCGGTCTGCTGTCGACGCTGCTGTTTCTGGTGGTGATCGCGATCCTGCTCCCTGCGGTCTTCGATGTAACCGAACGCGCCAGCGCGCCCGAAGCGAAAATCTCGATGATCGACGAGCATCTGAGCCTTGCCGTCTCGGTGGTTCTGCTGCTGCTCTACGCCGCCAACCTCGTTTATACGCTCATCACCCATCGCGATGTGTTCGCCAGCGGCGACGCAGCAAGCGGCAAGGCCGAATGGAGCATCACGCGAGCATTGATCGTAATGACTGTCAGTACCGCGATCATCGCGGTGGAGGCCGAGCTTGTCTCCTCTGCGCTCGAGGAGACATCAGCGCAACTCGGGCTCACGCCGGTGTTTATGGGGGTTGTGGTGCTGGCATTGATCGGCACCGCCTCGGACCTGTTCGCCGCGGTGGTATTCGCCCGCCAGGACAAGATGGACATCGTCTTCGGAATGTGCGTCGGCTCGGCGATCCAGGTCGCCCTGGTGGTGGCGCCGGTGCTCGTGTTGGTATCGTGGATCATTGGCGAACCGATGAATCTCGTCTTCGGCAGCCCGCTCGACCTATTCGCGATCGCCAGCACGGCCTTCGTCGTCCGCGCGATCGCGGCCGATGGCGAGACGACCTGGTTCGAAGGTCTCCTGCTGGTCGGTGTCTATGTCCTCTTCGCGCTCGCCTATTACTTTGAGAGCCCGAGCTGAGCTCAGTCGAAATCCAAAGCCAGGGCCGCGCATACAGGCTCCGGTAATACCGCCATATGTCCGTAATTCGGATGGTCGAAACCGGCAATTATACGGGTGCCGGGGGTCTTGAACCGAGCGATCTGGTCCTCGGTGAAGGGAAACCGGATGAACTGAACCGATGACGCCTTGCCCTCGGGGCTGGTGTTCTCCCGGGTCGGGTCGGGCTCGCCGCGGATTCGCTCCCCGGCGAGATCGAGAAACACATGGTCTTCGATCCCGCCGAGGCGCGCCAGCATCGAGGCCCGGCGCACCGGATCATCGATCTCGAACATGACCGTGGCAACGAGCTCCGCGCCATCCGGGATGAGCGGGTTGTATGCCGCGAGCTCGTCCTCGATCTGGGTCTCCCCGCCCTTTTCGATGTGCAGCATTTCCTGTACCTGGTGCCACATCGTCTCGTAATTCTCGAAGTAAAAGGTCGCAAAGGGCCCGACCTCCACCCGGCGCTGCCGTTTGATCTCGGTAATGCGGCGGCGCTGATCGCGGCGGATCGCGGCGTAGTCGGCGAAGGGCAGGATATCCTGCCGCCTCAATTGGCGCTTGCTACGAGATGATGTGTCGTTCATGGCGTTCTCACTTCCGCGTCCGACCACGTACCGGGAATTCCGTAGGCGCGGGCGACGAGCTCGATTGGATGCAGGGAGCGGGCGGGCACCGACTGGTCGCCCGCCAGGATCTCCATCTCCTGCAGGATATGCATGCCGGCGAGGGGACATTCGGAGGACACAAACGGCTTGGCGTTCTTCAGTGCTTGGCGTCCGACCGGCCTGCCAACTTTGACGGCCGTCTCGAAATTGCCTTTGAGGACGCCCCAAGACCCGCCGTGGCCCGAGCACCGCTCGATCACCGCGACGTCGGCCTCGGGCAGCAGCCGCAACATATCGGCCGCCTTTTGCCCCATATTCTGCGCGCGAGCATGGCAAGCGAGCTGAACCGTGACCCCGCCGCCGAGCGGCGACAGCCCGGAGGCGAGGCCATCTTTGCGCGCGATGTCGACGATGTATTCGCTGATGTCGAACGTCGCCTTCGACAGCTTTGCGACGGCGTCGTCGTTGGGCACGATCAGCGGCCATTCGAATTTGAGCATCAAGGCGCAAGAAGGAACCAGCGCGATCACATCGTAGCCTTGATCGATCCAAGAGCCGAGAGCGCCGGCAACCTGAGCGGCCGATGCCGCGACGGAGGCCAGGTCCCCTTGCTCGAGTTGCGGCATGCCGCAGCAGCGTGGGTACAGCACTTGGGTCTCGACACCGTTACGGGCAAGAACGGCACGTGCCGCTTCGCCGATACTCGGATTGTTGTAATTGACGAAGCAAGTCGCGTAGAGGACCGCCTTGCGGCCGTATGCCGGCGCCGAGCGGTCGACGGGCGCCGCCGCGCGCTTCGATTTCATCAAGAACGTGCGTCCGTGATATTTCGGCAGCGCGGCATTTCGGTCAATGCCGGCCACTTTCTCGAGCAACGGACGCGTCAACGTGTTCTTGCGGTCGCTCGCCCAGTTGGCAAGCGGTGCGACCATGCCGGCCAGCCGCCCGTTGCGGTCCGTCTTGACCAGCTCGCGCTGCTGCAAGGGGATGCGACCTTCCCGCTGCTCGACCGCGCGATACCGCAGCATCACATGCGGAAAATCGACATTGAATTCG
>Ga0070717_10000830_pt1 | contig 20388 bp, 18 predicted proteins | sample LARL113metaG_FD_71366 | JGI IMG/M metagenome (GOLD analysis project Ga0070717, IMG submission 71366) | Corn, switchgrass and miscanthus rhizosphere microbial communities from Kellogg Biological Station, Michigan, USA - LAR L11-3 metaG | ecosystem: Host-associated > Plants > Roots > Rhizosphere ... | reverse complement strand
GACGGCACGCCTTCCATCTGCAGCGTGGTGAAAAGCTGGAACCCTTCGCTCACGTCGAGGCGGTAATCGCGCTGGCCGTGGACGACCAGCGTCGGCGTCTTGAAATTCTTGGCGTATTGGTGGGGCGACCACTTCTGGTAGCCGGCACGATTGTCGTAGGGCGTGCCTTTGAATTCCCAGTTGTTGAACCAGAGTTCTTCGGTTGTTCCCCAGGCCGACTCGGCATTGAACATGCCGTCGTGCGACACCAGGCACTTGAAGCGGTCGGTGTGGCCGAGGATCCAGTTGATGGCGTATCCGCCGTAGCTGGCGCCGAGCGCGCACTCCCGGTTTTTGTCGATGAACGGGTAGGTTTGCTCGGCGTAGTCGAGGCCCTTCATCAAATCTTCATACGGAGCCCCGCCCCAGTCGCCGTTGATGGCGTCAATGAACCTTTGCCCGTATCCGGTTGAGCCATGGAAGTTGATCATGACGACGACGTACCCGCTGGCCGCGAACAGTTGGGGATTCCAGCGATAGCTCCAGTCGTCTCCCCAGGCCCCCTGCGGCCCGCCGTGGATGAGGAACTTCACGGGATATTTCTTCGAGGCGTCGAAGTTCGGCGGTTTGACCAAGAAGCCTTCGACCTTGTCGCCGTGAGCGCCAGTGAACCAGAAGGATTCAATTGGCGACATGAGGACACTCGACAGAAGCACATCATTGACGTGAGTGAGCTGATTAGGAGGATGAGCAAGTTGCTCGCTTATGCTTCTCTCGGAACCCGCATTGTAGATCGCGGATGGAAACGAAATCGACATCCGTGTGAAGACGATAGTTTTTCCGTCAGGCGTCATAGCAACATCATCGTTAAATCCATCACGGACCACTACGACGGCGTTACTTTTGGCGGTTTCCTTTGGGTCTCCGTCCACGGTGATTGTTGCATCGAAGGCGCGGTTAACCTCGAACGAATACACTGGCGACGCACCCGATGATTCGTGGACGAAGTAGATTCGTTTCGAGTCTGGCGACCACGTATACGTTCCCACCCATGCGTCGAATCTCTCCGTCAAGTTCTTTTTCTCCCCCGTCTTGCGGTCGTAGAGCATGAGGCGGAAGCGGTCGCTTTCGTATCCCGGACGCCGCTGGGCGCGGTAGGCGATGTAGCGGCCATCGGGTGAATAAAGCGGCGTGGAGTCGCTGGCGGGATTGTCGGCGGTGATGTTCTTGGTTTGGGTAGTGATCTGCGCGGGATCTGTGCTCGCGCCGCCTCTCCAACCACTCGCGGGGACGATCCATAGATCGTTGTTGGTCGAGGCCGCCGGATTCTTGTCGTGGTTCGAGGCGAAGCAAATCTCCTGCCCGTCAGGCGAGAAGGCATAGTCATCTTGCCCGCCAAGCGAGAACACGGGAGCGTCGTAATCGCCGGGGGTAAGGTCGTGCGGAATCCGAAGATCTGCGACATCACGGCTGACTGGGTTCTGGTCACCCGTACTCGGGACGGGCACCGGCCTAGGCTCAGGGGCAGAAACTACGAAGATGTGACTACGTTTCCCTTCCTTGTACGCATTCCAGTGGCGATATAACAGGTGCTCGAATACCAGCGCCTTCACTTTCGACAGCTCATGATCCTTCACCCTCTTGGCATTGCAGTCATTCTCCTCCAGAGGCGTACTGTCGCACTCGGGATAGACATCCGATGTAAACAGAATGGTCTTGCCGTCGGGTGACCAGAGTTCGCCATTGGCCTCTGTTGGTATCAAGGACCATTGATACACTCGGTCAACTGTCCCTGCCGCGCCGTCGAAATCCGCAACCCAAACCTGCGAGCCACCTTCCTTCGTCGAAAGAAACGCGAACCTTTTCCCATCCGGAGCCCAGCGCGGACGGTCAGCGTCCTGATCGGCGATGATCTCGCGTTCCTGACCACCGGTCGTGGGAACGATCCAGATGTGCGGCGTCTTGGTATTGGCTTCGAGGTTGACGTCGACCACGCTGAAGAGGACCCACTTGCCATCGGGCGAAGGCACGGGCTCGCCGACGCGCTTCAGCTTCATCATGTCTTCGAAGGTGAACGGATGCTTGGTTTGGGCGAGGGCAGGGAGAGTGAATGTGAGAACGAGGAGAGAGAGAAGAAGACGGCGCATGAAGAACCTCCTGCGGCAAACGGATGAGTTTAGCAGGGGGGAGCGGGTGTGTTCTAGCTGCTGGCTTCTAGCTACACCTTATGCCTTGTCATCCTGAGGCCTGCGGTTTTTGCAGGCTGAAGGACCTATGCACTCCCGTCCAGTTGCACAGGTCCTTCGTCGGGCAAAAACCGCCCTCCTCAGGATGACAAGGGGCTGGGGTTTTGCACAGTGACTCTGTTCATGCGTCACTGACCCGGTCATCACGATTCCGCCATGCTTTTTCGAGAGGAGACCGTGAATGCGCGAGCCGAAGACTTGCTTCGTCTACATCATGAGCAATCGTTCCAAAACTCTCTACACAGTTGTGACGAACAATCTCGCACGTCGGGTACGCGAACACAAGATGGGGACTGGATCGCACTTTGCTGCGAAGTACAGGGTCGACCGGCTCGTTTATTTTGAACGGTTCGAGGATATCCATAATGCGATTGAGCGTGAAAAGCGAATCAAGGGATGGCTGCGCGTTAAGAAGATTGCATTGATCGTGTCCGTCAATCCGGCGTGGCGAGATTTGAGTTTGGAGTGGTTCCAACGGAACCCGTTTCAGCCGGATCCATCTGAGCCGTCTCACGGGAAGAAGGCCTTGTCATCCTGAGCGCGTCCTTTGCGCGAAGAGCCTGCCCTGAGCTTGTCGAAAGGACCTGTGCAACCGGCCGGCGGAGTGCACAGGTCCTTCGCTTCGCTCTGGATGACAAACTGGTTACGGCTTGCTGCGCTCGCCGAAGATCGCCGTGCCTACGCGGATGCAGGTTGAGCCCTCTTCGATGGCGACTTCGAAGTCGTGGGACATGCCCATCGATAGCGCATCCATCGAGACCGAGGGAAGTTCGCGCTTGGAGATCTTGTCGCGCAGATCGCGCAACTTGCGGAAGTACGGGCGCGCTTCATCGGGGTCGTCGGTGAATGGAGGCACTGTCATCAGGCCGCGGAATTCCAGGGCCTCGAAGCGCGGTGCGGCCAGTAGCAAGTCTTCCAGTTCGCGCGAATCCGGAGCGACTCCGCTTTTCGCCGACTCGCCACCAACGTTGATTTCGATCAGCACTGCGAGTTTACGGCTGAGGCTGCGTGCTGCTCCATCCAGCTTCTCAGCTAGCTTTACCGAATCGACCGAGTCCACCGCGTTAAACAATTCTGTGGCTTTACTGGCCTTGTTCGTCTGCAGGTGGCCGATCATGTGCCACTCTGCTCCCTGCAGATCGGCTAACGCGGAAGCTTTCCCGGCAAATTCCTGCACACGGTTTTCGCCGAAGAGGCGCAGGCCCGCGGCGTGGGCCTCGCGAATGCGCTCTGGCGGATGCGTCTTGCTCACCGCCATCAGTGCGATCTCTTCGGGACGCCTGCCTGCGCGACGCGCGGCCGATGCGATCCGATCGCGTACCTCCGAAATGTTTTGAGAAATCGACATAACAACCTTAAACCACCAAGGACACGAAGTATCACGAAGGAATGTCGCGCGGACTTCCTTCCTGTGACGGAGCTTGCCCTGAGCGAAGCCGAAGGGTGTCCTTCGTGGTCTAGATACCTACATAATCGCTGTCGGGGGAGCCGGATCTTCAGGGCGTCCGCAGCTGGCGATTGGCAAGCGGACCATGACAATCGCCAGAATGGCTAGCGCGCCGAGCGCAAGCAGAAATGGCGGCGTCCACTTGAAGAGCGTTACATCATGACCCGACCCCACCAATCCCGCGATCACCAGGCCACACAGCGCTTCACCGGCGATCATGCCGGAGGCGGTCAGCACACCGGCATTGTCCACGCGCGCCTTTTGCGCATCGTTGAAGCCGCGACGGTCGCGCAACGTGTCGGTGATCCAGCGAATGACGCCGCCCACGAAGATGGCAAAGGTTGTGCCGAGCGGCAAGTACATGCCGACGGCGAAGAGCATCACACTCTTCACTTCGATCATGATCATGGCCAGACCGAGTAGGATGCCGACGATCACCAGCGGCCACGCCATATCTCCGCCGACAATTCCTTTCGAGAGCATCGCCATCAGTCCAGCTTGCGGAGCCGGAAGCGCGGAACTTCCGAAGTGATATGCCTTGGCCAGAATCGCGATCGGGAAGAACAGAACCAACGAGGCGACCACGATGCCGAACAGATCTCCAATCTGCATCTTGGCGGGGGTGCCGCCGAGAATGTGTCCTACCTTTAAATCCTGCAACATTTCGCCCGCCACCGCCGACGAAACGCAAACTACCGCAGCGACTCCGAGGACTGCAGCCACGCCGCCTGTTCCCTTTACGCCCATGGCAACCATAAGCAGCGCGGCGATCACCAGTGTGCACAGCGTAAGGCCCGAGACAGGATTGTTGGATGATCCAATCAGGCCGACCAGATTGCCGGAAACTGCGGCAAAGAAAAATCCGACGATAATCATGACGCCTGCCGCCACGAGTGCACCCGACAGCACTTGCGAACCGGTGAGCCCACCAGCGCCTGCGATGAAATAGCGATACAGAAGAATCATGGCGACGAAGACGACGCCAATACCAGCAAAGATCGCTTTGGCGGGTAAATCCCGTTCGGTGCGATTGGTCGCCGCTTGTGCGGCAGCCGACTTCTTTAGATCGGAAACAGCGCGGCCCATACCCAGGGCCAACTGCTTGCGCATCTTGAATAATGTGTAAGAAGCGCCGACCAGCATGCCGCCGACAGCGATGGGGCGAACGATCGAGAAGTAGATGGCGCCCGCAAGCAAGGTCCACGAGAGCTGCTGATCCGCCGGCTGAGTTGCCTGGATGTAGGGGCCGATCGTAAAGGTTAGGAGTGGGACCAACAGTCCCCAGGCGAGCACGCCTCCGGCAAAGTTCAGAGCAGCCAGTCGAGGTCCAATGATGTAGCCCACGCCGAGATATGCCGGGCTGACGTCGGGGGCAGTGAATAACGTTGTACCGCCGGTGATGGTCGTAGCGACGTTCGGATTCAAACTCGTGCGCAACAGCAACTTCTTGCCCACATTGCCAATCGTCACAGGGAATGCGTTGTTGGGGTTGAATACGTTGATCGCGCCCAGAAGATACATGAGGCCGCCGAATCCCATGTTCGCGAACAGAATTTTTGCCGCGGTTGATCCTTGCTGGCCGGCTTTGTGAATCTCGGATGCAGCCACCGATTCGGGATACGGCAGGTCCGGATCCTCGACCATCACCCGGCGCAGGAGCGTTACAAACAGGATGCCGAGCGTGCCGCCGATCATCATCAGCGCAACCGACTTCCAATATTCGGGACTGGTGAAGCTGGGTGTGAGCGCGGGCCAGAGATCGGCCATCACAAACGCCGGGATAGTAAAGATGGCGCCCGCGGCCACCGACTCACCGATGGATCCTACGGTTCGAGCGATGTTCTCTTCGAGCAGCGAGCCCTTCATCAGGCGCAGCAGTGCCATGCCAATCACGGCCGCAGGATAGGTCGCGGCGATCGTCATTCCAGCCTTCAATCCGAGGTAGGCGTTGGCGGATCCGAGAATCGCGGTCATCACCAGCCCGATGAGCAGGGCGCGGAAGGTGAACTCCTTCATCTCCATGGTTTCGGGCACATAGGGAGCGTGCTTTTTCTTGGCGGGGAGATCGGTGACTGTACTACTCATAGGTGGAATCCTTTTAGGCCGTAGGATGGAAACAAGTTCGCCGGCGTTGCCTTTGCAAACTCATACAAATCACTGGAACCGCGCACGTTAGCACGCGGCGAGGCCGCCTGACAAGTGTACTCGTCGCAGGCCGTTTTCACATTCGTCCGCCGCGTTCCGCAATCAGTTGCATTGCGGGCTGGCTCACCCAGGTGTGTCCAGGATAGCCGGGACCGTGGAAGCGCTCGCCCCAAGCCAGGGGCGTGACGTCGCGGTACTCGTGCATCGTTTCGTCGGGGACAAAGCGCAACTGCTTGCGGATGGACGCGCGGGCATTGGGATCGGCGCCATGATCCAACAGGAGGCGGGCAAAAGCAGCATCTTGCTGCAAACCGCATAGGTAGGCTTGCGAGACCACGCAAGCGAACAGAGGCGTGTGCCCACCGAAACCGTCGGCGTCGATCTGGGCCTTGGCGTTTACATCCGCGCCGTGCTCGATCAGCCAGCGCGCGATTTCGATCTCGTCGAAATCGACACAGATATGCAACAGGGTTGTCCCTGCCAAGGGTGTGCCGTGGAGGGCGAGGCTGTGATCCGCGTGGCATCCAAGCTGCGGAGGATAGATTCCTTCGTGCGAGAAGGTGCGCGTCACCAGTTGTGGATCGCGGAGTAAATGCGCTTCGAGAAAGTCAATGCGGCCGCAATGCAGCGCCATCACTGGCGTGTCGGGAAGTTCGATACCGCGCTCCGCCACGAGTTCGAGGCAACGATGTTTCCCTGCCGGTCCGCGACAATAAGTCTGTAAGAGTAGCGCGATGGGCGCGAGACGATCGCCGTGTTCGTCGGCAAGTTCGGCACCAAGTTCGAACAGAAACGCGAGACCCTCGGCGTTCAGCGTTTCGCATGGACCCATCACGCAGCCGGGAGCGGGAAGAGCGCCCATCGCATGCAGGCGCCGGGCAGTTTCGATCCTGCCTTGCAGGCAGGCGCGATCGAACGCATGCTGCAGGTCGTCCGCGCCCAGCTCGCGCAGCATGGCGATGATGCCGTCCTGGCCGACGTTTGCGGCGTACGACATTGGAGGGCCCCAGTTGCTGTCGGCTACACCGCGCGCACTTTCGTGCAGCAGTCGCGGATCTCTCAGCACCAACTCGCGGACTGTGTCAGCATCGCCGCGCCAAATCGCCTCGGTCATGCGACAAGCCTTGACGAGACGCGGCCAGTTTGCAAGACCATAGCTTCTCGCCAAAGCGGCCTGCGCATCGGCTAGCTTAGCATCCGCGGGCTCGATGCCTGGCTTGGGATGATGCTTGCGCAATTCGGCAATCGCCACAGGATCTCCCTCATGAATGGCGCGCAGCAAGTCCTTGGCTTGATGTTTGAGTTGGTCGAGGTTGGGACGAACCGGAAAGTGACGATCGTGCGATATGCGAGACATGACGGACCTCCTTCGTGCTTATGCCCGGGGTCCGCTGCGGCGGGCGAAAAGGAGGTTCGTGAGAACCTTAGTTTGTATTTCGCTCAGGTGGACTCAGTCCTGTCCGCGGACGGGCGGCGCCCTGTACGCCGGGAGTCAGTATAACGCACGGGAAAGCGCTTGAGTTATCCACAATACTTCTTGGCGACCTGTGAAGATGCGAGACAAATCTGCCAGGGAAAATTCGGGCAGAGTTGCGGCACGGGACTACACTGACATCGGAGCTGCCGTTCGAGCTGCTATATGGACATTGTCGCTCATGCGCTCTGGAGCACGGTCGCGGCAAGAGGTGCGCGGAAAAAATGGAATACGCACATTCACTTGGGTTGGGCGGCATTTTGGGGAATCTTTCCTGATGTTTTCAGCTTTGCAATTCCGGCTGTGGTACGAATCTGGTGGTACGCGACTGGGGTCACTTCTTCCTTAAAGCCGGACGCACACAGTGCACCACGCTTTCAGTTTGTCTGGCAGCTCTATCACTGCAGTCACAGCCTGCTGGTGTTTGCCGTGGTCTTTGGAGTTGCGTGGGGCATCGTCGGGCGACCGGTGCTGGAACTACTCGGGTGGGGCCTGCACATCTTGATCGATATCGCCACGCATCGGGGAATTTTCGCCATTCATTTCTTATGGCCGCTCTCCGCCTACGGATTCAATGGCATTCGCTGGGAAAACCCTTGGTTTCTTGCTGCGAACTATGGTGCGCTTCTGGCGCTATTTGGATGGATTTGGATGAGAAGTAAAAAGAAACAAAGCCCACCTGTGCATCGCGGCGCCAAACGAGAAGAGTCGATCGTCTCGGCGGAAAACCGCTGAGGTTCATTGACCGTACGCCAGTGCTAATTTCAAATCCGGCAGGCGATCGCTCAACCGGATATCGGCGCAATTGTTCAAGATCCAATCGGCTCCTGCCTCGCGCAGCGCAGATTCCTGCACCGTCGTTTTGAACGCGATGACTTTCGCACCAGCATCCTTGCCAGAGCAGACTCCGGCGGGGACATCCTCGACCACCACACATTCGGTTGGTGGAAATCCGAGGGCAGCCGCGCCTTTCAGATAGGGCTCCGGGTGAGGCTTACCGTGAGAAATATCGTTGGAGGTAATCATTTTTGCCGGCAGCGGCAGTCCCGCGGCCCGGACCCGGACCTCAGCGAGTGCACGAGTGCAAGAGGTCACGATGGTCCAGCGGTCTGGCGGAAGGCTGGCGAGCAAGTCCAGAGAGCCAGGCAGCGGCGTCACACCTTCCAGGTCCGCGATCTCTCGACGTTCCACCTCGCGGTTTTCAGCTTCATGATCGGCATTCGGCAGGAATTCGCGCACCGTTGTAAGACTCGGGCGGCCATGGGCGCGGGTGACCACGTCGATGGGATTGAACCCATGCTCGATCGCCCAGAGACGCCATACTCGTTCAACCGCCGGAGTTGAGTTAATAAGGACTCCGTCCAGATCAAAAAGGAGAGCGGCACACTCAATTTGAATCATAGGGTCAGAATAAGTCTTCGTCGTTAATACGTCCTGCGGAAAGGGAAACGCCGACAGCAAGATTCGTACTTCGTGAGGACATCATTTTCGTCGAGACGTGGAAATGATTGTAAATCAGCGCGGAGTAAGTCTCTCTGACAACATAACCGCGGGCGCTTCTAGCCTTTCGCGCGTGGGACCCCTAAAGGATGTAGAGGTCTGTCGGTGACGCCGCGCCGGTCAGAATCGCAGGGATTCTGCGCTATCAAGTTCTGAATTCAGCGGACAGAAACCACCTGCCTTGAGCATGATCGCCACGCTGCGATCTTCCAACCGGATGACGTCTCCCATTCCCCAATACGGTAGAGGCGAGCCGGGTTCGTGGAAGACCCTGAATTCACAGTCCACCGGATCTCCGACGGCCAGGGAAACAGGTTCCTCGAAATGGAGCAACACACCACCTCCACTCATATTCACCGTCTTGCCATGAAGAATTTGACCGCTCTTCAAAACTTTGACCGTTGCTCCCGCTTCGATGACAAAACGCACCTCTCTTCTGGAGTTCGGATACTCAGGCTGCATGGACGTGCTCCTCCCTGGTTCTCAGGCGTGCCCATTTCTGGGCAGGCGCGTTCACTACTCTTACTTTTGGTCTTATCGGCAGCTACGCGAAGAGTCTTGACACCGGTCCATTCCCATTACAGATAGCTGAGCCAAGTCCAATCCCGATGCCGACTGCGGAATTCCATAAACCACCGGGAAGGCAAGTAGAGGAGGGCCACAGCTAGAATCCACACGGCGTAAATGAAAGGCAGACCGTGACCGTACCCAGCGGGTTTCGTCGCAAAGTCGGCAATTACCGAACCGTGCAAGACAGGCTGCTGAAATACGAACGAGACCGCGATCGCCAGGATGTGAATGAGATAAAGATGCAAGACGTAGTAGAGCAGAGGCACTCTGCCGTAAACCACGAGGATGCGACTCAGACCGCGTTCTGCTTTGGATCGATCCAGCAGCCCCAAAACAATGAGAGAGGGCCCCAGCGTCATCAGAAGATAGTCAAGAGAAGGCGGATACTTCAGCGTGTTAAAGAAGGAGATTACGGTCAACGAGACTGTCGGCTGGATGCTCCATGGACCAGCGGAACGCGGATATCCGAAGGGCAGCCCGGCGATTCCATTCCCGTAAGCATTCAATCCGCGAAGAACAAAGAACAACATCGTCGCGGAGATCCCGATTGTCAGAATCACTTTACGGCGGTCAGGCCGTAGCAGCAGGCTTCCAAAAGCGAAGCCGGCAGCCATGACTCCAACCCACGGAATCAGAACGTACCGCACAGAAAAATGAAAACCAGCAGCGACTGGAATGCCGCCGGGTGTGTGAAGAAGCGTCCACAGCCAAGACAACTTTCCGAACGAGGCCGGATTCACACGATCGAGCAGATTGTGAGTGGCGATCATGCCCACACCCAGTGCGCCGATCCAGCGAACCGGAAGATAAACAATTAGCGCCATGACAACCATGCTCCAGCCTAGTCCCCAGATCACTCCCGCGTGCACCCACGGGACAAAGCCCCACGCAAAGTCGACGACTGTCAACTCGAGGAATACGAGCCACAAACCGCGAGTCAGAAAGAAGTACGAGACCTGCCGTACCGATTTCCCGCGACTGGTGGCGAGGAATGCGCCAGTGCCCGCCAGAAAAGCGAAGACGGGCGCGCAGAAGTGAGTGATGACGCGCGTAAAGAAAAGCGGCCCGTTCGTGTGTGCCATGTCTTCCGGAGGAAATCCCCGATACGACAGGAAGTCCCGGACGTGATCCAACGCCATGAGGACCATGACCAGTCCGCGCAAGACGTCCACCGAAACCAGCCGCGGAGTTTGAGTGCGGAGAAGAGGAAGTTTTGCGATGGAGTTGGCGACTGAGGGAGAACTGATCGCGGTTACCATGCCTTGGAACTCAAAGCAAGTATCAAAGTGCTATTCATCGTCTTAAGTTAACGACGACCGTGAATTTTATTGTTTGAGCGATGTCAAAAGTTTGCAAATAAAAGCTACGGGTTTTGTTACAACAGCGGATTGTTCTGAGGGTGAGTGCTCACACCACGTTGAAACGCAAGTAGCGATTGAAATTACGTCCGCAAGGTGGTGACGAACGTCACCCAATTTGGTATCTGCGGCACCTCGTTTCTTGTCTTGTTGGAATAGCATTTCAGCGTACGGCTGGCAGGAGTGCGCCATGCTGTCCAAGTGCGCCAATCCCGACTGCTCCGAAATCTTCCGCTATTTGCACCAGGGGAAAATCTTCTGCCTGGCTCCCACTCCGGAAATAGAAGCCGTCACCGGAGAATTCTTGCCGCAATTTCAGGAGCGCTTCTGGCTCTGCGACGAATGTTCGAAAGAGATGACTGTGGTTTGGGGCGGGACGCAGGTGAAACTAGAACCTCTTCCTGCACCAGAGGCGGTTTCACCTGCAGCGAGCGCAGAAAAATATGTTTGGACAAGAGGGCGGGCGCGAGGCAGACCCACGTACGCGAATCGCGAGGATCGATGAAGTCTGCGAGCCAAGGGAGGAATCTATGCCAATTGCAGAATTGAATATCCCATTGAAAACATCGGTTGCGAATTCAGTCTTCCGCCACATTCTGGTTGCTACAGACTTCTCCGCTCCCTCCCACCGAGCACTGTGCAATGCGCTGGTGCTGGCATCGGAGTATGACGCAGAAGTATCGGTTGTGCACGTTCTGCATCCTGACTTCAAATACGCGGCATTGGAAAATCATCCTGAAATCGATTTGGAGCGGATTGCTGCCGAAAGGGAAATCAACGCGCTCGTAGAGGAATTCGGGCCGGAGAAGAAGATTGATGCGACACTGGTGAGGCATGGGCCGATTGCGGAGCAGGTTGTCGCGCTGATCGAAGAAAAGTCCATTGACCTTATAGTGATCGGGACGCGGGGGCGCGGGGGACTGCAAAAGCTAGCGCTGGGCTCCGTCGCAGAGGAGCTACTACGGGCCGCGCCTTGTCCGGTCATGACGATCGGTCCGAAGGCTGATATTGCATTGGTTTCACAGGGGCCGGGATTTCATCGAATCCTTTTCGCCACCGATTTTGGCAAGGGATCGGTCCGAGCATTGCCGCTAGCATTGGCCTTGGCTCGAGCGCAGCAAGCAAAACTGATTCTATTGCACATGATCTCGCCGATGCCCGCGACTTCAGCGAGCCTGTCAGCCTATGCACCCGCCGGAGCGGCTGACGAGTTACAAGAATGGGCGGACTCGTCACGCAAACGATGCCTCAAGCAATTGCGGGATTGTCTGCCACAAGCGACGGGGCTGGAACAAGAAGTGGAATTTGTGGTGGGAACAGATTTCATGCCCGAGGGTGTGCTCACGGCCAGCGCGAAGTTCAAAGTCGATTTAATCGTGATGGGAGCAAACCGGACACCTTCCGCCAAGACGGCGGCGCATATTCCCTGGTCTGCAGTGCATGAAGTAGTGCGATACGCGCCCTGCCCGGTGCTCACGGTTGCAGGATAAAAAAGGCGCGACCGCGGCCGCTGAGGAAGAGCTCTCGACGGCATCGATGAGCGCCTCACTGCGTTCGGCGGGACAGGCGGAGAGCCTGCCCTCGGAGCGACGTCGTAGGGCAGCCGTCCCACCTGTTCGTTGTCCAGTCAGGACTGGACGATTTTTTCCAGCGCCACCCGGTTACGGATGAGCAGGGTTGAACCTTTGAGTTGCAGCAGCTGTTTCTTCTTAAAGTCAGAAAACAAGCGGCTCACTGTCTCGCGGGTGGTACCAATGATCTCCGCAATTTCCTCGTGGGTGAGAGTAAGCTTCACCTGCGAAGAACCGTCGGTCTGTTGCGTCTTGGTCGTCCAAGACAACAAGAGCTTGGCAAATTTTTCCGAAGGCGAGGAACTAAGACCCAAAGTGCGGATCTCCTCGTAGGCGGTGTAGTAGTTGCGACTCAGTTGTTCGGCAACGCGCAACGCGACTTCCCCATTCTCTTTCAAGAATTGCAGCAAAGAATCGCGGGGAATGAAATTGGCCTGACCCGGCTCCATCATCTCGGCACTGACTTCGTAGGGACGGTTGGACACTACCGAATTGAGACCAAGAACATCCCCTGACTCGGAAAGTTTTGTGATGATGGTTTTGCCTTCGCGGGACGATGTGGAGAGTTTTGCCTTCCCGGCGCACAACACAAAGACGCCACGCGGTTGCTGCCCTTCAATGAAGAGCATCGCTCCCTTGGGATAGACGGCGGTGGATTTGATTTCGTTGAGACGTTGTCCGGCGTGAACGGAAAGGTTACAGAATAGATGTTCTTCTCTCACCGGACAGGTAAGGCAGTTATCAAGAATATTTAGACCATAAGGGGCGCGCACTGGGCACCTCCTTCTTGTAAGAATTGTAGCACCGCAATTCTGCTTGTGATCACCATCACGAGGGCACGTGATCGGGTGTACAGTGCGATCACAGACGCGCATGGAAAACTGTGACATCATGGGTGAAGTGTGGGCGGTTACGTTGCTCCTGAGCACGCACGAATTATGAAAAAATGTGTTCATTCGCGCAACGGGAGACTTTCGTGAGCTACACGTCGATTCCCTCCGGACCCTCGCACGTCGATAAGCTTTACACTTCAGCCACTCCGGCACGCCCTGGCCTGGAGTCGCTGTTTCGCCCTCGTTCGGTGGCCGTGATCGGAGCCACCGATCGCGCTGGAACCGTTGGCCGCAGCGTGGTTTCGAATCTTCTGGAGAGCAAGTTTCCCATCACTGTTCACGCCGTTAATCCCAGCCACGTTGAAATCCTCGGCATCAAAGCGCAGCCGCACATCGGAGACATTGCCGGAAGCGTTGACCTTGCGCTCGTGGTAACGCCGGCGCAGACGGTGCCACAGATTATTGGAGAGTGTGTCGATGCGGGTGTGAAATCTGCGGTCGTACTTTCTGCAGGATTTCGCGAACAAGGACACGCCGGTACTCTGCTGGAAGAAGAAATTCAGAAACATCTGCGGCGCGGATCGTTGCGACTGGTTGGACCCAACTGCATGGGCTTCATGAATCCGACGATCGGGTTGAACGCAACTTTCGCAAAGACCATGCCGCAAAAAGGCAGCGTCGCTTTCCTGAGCCAGAGCGGAGCGCTGCTGACTTCGATTCTTGATTGGAGCGAACGCGAGCAAGTGGGATTCAGCGCAATTGTGTCAACCGGCTCCATGCTCGACGTAGGTTGGGGAGACTTGATCTATCACTTCGGCGACGATCCTCACACGAAAAGTATTCTCCTCTATATGGAATCGGTGGGGGACGCGCGCTCATTTCTTTCCGCAGCGCGCGAAATTGGATTGAGTAAGCCCATCATTGTTATCAAGGCGGGGCGGTCGGAGGCGGCGTCGCGTGCCGCGGCGTCGCACACCGGGGCCTTGACTGGAAGTGACGACGTGCTGCAAGCAGCCTTCCGCCGATGCGGCGTGCTGCGAGTGCAGAATCTTGCGGACCTCTTCTATATGGCGGAAGTGCTGAGCAAGCAGCCGAGACCGCGCGGGCCAAAACTCACCATCGTCACCAACGCCGGAGGTCCGGGAGTACTCGCGACCGACTCCCTGATCGCAACTGGAGGAGAGCTGACCGTTCTCTCTTCCGAATCTGTGCGGGAGCTGAGCACATTCCTTTCGCCCCATTGGAGCCACAGCAATCCGGTAGACGTGCTGGCCGACGCTGATGCCGAGCGCTTCGTGAAGGCGGTCAACATTGTGGCAAAAGATACAGGCAGTGATGGACTGCTGGCTATCATCGCGCCGCAGGGACTCGCCAATCCCACGCAAGTGGCAGAGCGCCTGCAACCCCTCGCGCACTCTACGGGCAAGCCTGTGCTGGCCAGCTTTATGGGTGGCGACGGCGTGGCCGAGGGAACTGCCATTCTGAATGGCGCGGGCATTCCAACCTTCTCTTATCCGGACACCGCCGCGCGTGCCTTCACTTACATGTGGCGGTACACCTACAACCTGCGTGGACTGTATGAAACACCCGCGCTGGTGGAAGCATCGGAGGCCTCTGCGGGTGCGCGCAAGCAGGTGAACGATTTCGTGCAGCAAGTGCGCATCAGTGGACGTACTCTGCTGAATGAATTCGAAGCGAAGAAACTTCTCGCGCACTACGGGATCCCCGTGGTCGATACGCGCGTGGCCGAGAACGAAGAACAGGCGGTCGCCTGCGCGTCCGCGATCGGGTATCCCGTAGTACTCAAGCTGCTGTCCAACACGATCGCGCACAAGACGGATGTTGACGGAGTTCACCTGAGACTGCAGACCGAAGAGAGCGTGCGCAATGCCTTTCACGCAATCCAAGCTTCAGTCACAGAGAAGGCAGGAGCGGAACATTTCGCTGGGGTCACTGTCCAGCCCATGGTGAGGCGCGACGGCTACGAATTGATCCTGGGCAGCACCATCGACGCGCAGTTTGGCCCGGTCATCCTCTTCGGTTCCGGCGGAGTGTTGGTCGAGGTTTATCGCGACCGTGCTCTGGCTCTGCCACCCCTGAACACGACGCTGGCCCAGCGCCTGATGGAGCAGACAAGGATTTATTCCGCCCTGCTCGGCGTGCGGGGCCGCAAGCCGGTCGATCTGACTGCCCTCGAGAGCTTGCTGGTGCGCTTCAGCCAACTGGTCATGGAGCAGCCATGGATCAAGGAGATTGATATCAATCCGCTGTTGGCGACGCCGGAGCAATTGCTTGCTCTCGATGCGCGAGTGGTAGTGCACGATTCCACCGTGCAGCCTGCGCAATTGCCGCGTCCCACCATCCGCCCGTATCCCGCGCAATATGTGTGGGATTGGAAATTGAAGGACGGCACCGAGGTCACCATCCGTCCGATCCGTCCGGAAGATGAGCCACTGATGGTGCAGTTTCATGCCACGCTTTCCGAACGCAGCGTGTATCTGCGGTATTTTTGCTCGCTGAGTTTAAGCACACGCGTGGAGCATGAGCGACTGGTGCGCATCTGCTTTGGCAGCTACGATCGTGGATTCGCGCTGGTGGCGGATCGCAAGAATCCTGAGACTGGGCAACACGAAGTTTTGGGAGTGGGCCGGTTCAGCGCCATCAATCGCACGGAAGCCGAAGCGGCAGTGCTGGTCTCCGATCGCTGGCAAGGACGCGGACTAGGAACCGAATTGCTCGCCGGAGTGACGCGCGCCGCCCGCGAAGAGAAGTTTAAGAAACTTTGTGGGGAAATCCTGCGCGACAACCTGGCCACGCAAGCCATCTTCAAGAAAGTAGGCTTCCGCCTGACCGGGACGGACGATCCATCGTCTGTTTCCGCTTCGTTGCAGATTTAGATCTTTTCCGGAGAAGCGAAACGCTTCTGTCGCTCACAAGGCCTGCGGCTCAACCTACCGGCGTCAGGTCTTATTCAGGCAATCGACGCGGGTTTGACGATTTCCAGCTGCGGCTCGAACTTCAAGTTCGTGCCCAGTGCCCGCGATACCAGGCAGAGTCTCTCGGCACGCTTCAGCAGATCCAGCGCACGATCGCGTTCGTCGGCGGAATTGATCTTAAGGTTGGGACGCACCACGATTTGCGTAAAACTGTAGCCCGAATCAATCTTGCGCACGGTCCCGCTGGCTTCCACTTGCAGGTCGGTAAAATCGAACTGGGCGGTACCCGCAATGGCCCGCAAGGTTGTCGTGTAGCAGCCGGCAACCGCAGCGAGCAGAAGCTCTTCCGGGGTCCAGCGGCCTTCGAGTCCGCCGAATTCGGTGGGAGCTGTAAAGTGAATGGCGTTGGGAGCGGAATCCGATTTCGCCAGACCAGTTCGCCCCGACGTCCACCATGCTGCAACTCGATATGCGTGCTCTTCACTCATGATTTCACCACTCCTTGGGATGGGTTCAGCCCTTCGTTGTGCGAGGGGACGGTCTTACTCTCGTACTTGGTTGCGGAAGCGCGGTAACCTACGCCACTCCCCGCTGCCCCGAGATCCCTCGTTCTTCCTCGATCCTTTTGATCTGTGCCCGCAGCCAGTCGGCCAGAGCCTCTTCCATATCAGCCTGAGTGCCGGTCCGGTAGAAATCCTCGACCGATTGCCCTTGCGGCGTGAGTTGAATGAAGCGACAGGGCACGGCTTCGGTGCGGCGGCCTTCCGGGACAAACTGTTCCAACCGACAACTCTCGCAGGGTACCGGCCGCGAAGGATCACAGAAGTTCGGACAGATAGGGGAATCTTCAAAGACCGCCGGCGCCCGCCAGGACGCGTGCGGAGAACGACCGTAGCCACCGTCGAGCAGGAAGCTGAGTTCGAATCGAAGAATGTCCAGGATATCGCGACCGTCTTGAGCCATAAGGCACCTCGATTGCACGCTAGATTGCCAGAGTCGGCTGGGAAACACCGTGCACTCGGTCACGGGAACTCGTGACCGCCGTCACAATCACAGTGAACAACTTCCCCAACGGTGCAATGAATTGCCTCAATATTGGAAGATTCCCAGAATCGATCGTGTGACCACAATCACACTTAAACGTGATCGAAGTTACGAGTACCTGCGAAATCAGGGTTCTTTCAGGGCAATCCTGGGAGTCACCGTCCTGCCGTCAACGAGACCTGGACTCAGGTGCGAGATTGCGGAAGGCCCTGAATCGCACCGGTGTGAGATTCAACGTACGATTTAACCACCGACGGGTTCTCGACACCGCAACTTATCTACGGCTCATAGGCACAGCATGGGTCGGAGGCAAACAAATCGGCGGTCAGGGCGTACGCACGGGCGCGCGATCCTCCACAAACGTTGCGAACAGAACACCGTCCACACTTCCCTTTCAGTCGGGAGCTGTCGCGCAGGGAGATGAACAGCTGCGACTCGCAATAGACCTCATCCAGCGACTGGGTGGTCACGTTGCCGGCGGCGAGCGGCAGAAATCGACTGGGAAACACTTCGCCGGTGGGATCGATGAAGACGAATCCCTTTCCGTCGTTTACTCCCTGGGGCGCGCAGGTGATCACATCTGCTTCAGTCATGCGTCCGCGCGATTCCCGGGCGCGCTGCTGCAGAAGGTAGCGCTGGTAGTGTTGCCCCTCGGTGGTCTTGATCTGAAAATGAACCACCTTCGACGCGGCATAAAGTTTGGCGAAAATTTTTTCATGCTCATCCGCTGTGAGCATTTCGCCCGCTTGTTCAGGATTCGACGGCACCAGAAAAAACACATTCCACAATCCCACGTCCAGGCGCGTCAAGAGCTGAATCATGGGATCCACATCGTTAAAGTTGCGCCGCGACAGCATGGTGTTGATTTGCACCGGAAGCTGCACCTCATGACAAGCGCCGATGATGGCAAGGGTGCGGCGATGGGAACCGCTGGCCTGCCAGTGCGCATCATCAAGCGACGCGGACGATCCATGCAACCAAAAAGCAACCCGCATCAATCCGGCCGCCTTCAACGCGGCGATGATTTCGCTCTCAAGCGCCGGCGTGGGCAGCAAGGTAAGAGAAGTTCGCACCGAATGGCTCGAGGCAAACTCAACCACCGGAAACAAATCAGGCCGGAGCAGCGGATCGCCTCCCGTAAGCGCCAACAGCGGCACGTGCATAGCAGCGACTTCCTCCACCAAGTGAAACGCTTCCGCCGTCGAGCACTGACCCCGGGACGTTCGCGCTGGACCACGAGATAAGTGTTTCCAGTCGCATGCTTGCGTCATTTCCCAAGTCACTTGCAAAGGACGGGGCTGGAAGCCTGGCGTTTTGGAGGAGAGGCCGGATTTCGTTCCGGACAAAGAAGAAGAGGTCCATCCCGCACCCGAGCCGTTGCTTCCGTTCGAATGAGCCGGCGGGCTTGGCAGATTCGGCATCTGGGGATTCTAGGATGAACCTACTCTTCAGAGCAGTGCCGCGCATTACGGGAGTTCGTGATAACCATCACAATTCAAAGCGAAAACTCCTGTGATTGTTGTCACAGGGCCAAGTGACTTCTGGCATAGGTTCATTTTGGCCTGCATGTGATCCTACGGCTGCGAGCGAGTTCTCAGGAAAGAACGGCGGTACGGTCCAGAGTGAATCGTGCCTTCGGATGTGGCAAGTCAGACAACGGCCATCCTTGCTCCGTGATATACCTTGGCGAACACATCTTCCTAAGGAGGAAGCAACGTGAAACTTATCTCGTTTCGAATGGGCCTGGTAACTCTGCTGGCCTGTGGGGTCATCGCGATCTTCTCTTCACCGGCGGTGGCACAAGATGCGGCCGGAACATACAAAGCAAAGTGCGCCATGTGCCATGGCGCCGACGGCAAGGGCGGCAAAATGGGTACCCGTGATTTCGCATCGCCAGAAGTGAAGGCGGAAAGTGATGCGCAGTTGACTGACATCGTCACCAAGGGCAAGGCGCCCAAGATGCCAGCCTATGGCGAAAAACTGAAGCCCGAAGAAATTAAGGACTTGGTCGCCTACATTCGCACGTTGGCCAAGTAAAACCAGCCCCTAGCAATGGCGGCCCCAACGGGCCTCCTGGAGAGCATTCAATTCTGAAAGATTGGCGGGTGAGAGCATGTCCACGCGAACCATACGGAGTCTTTTTGCGTCTGGAGTTGCCCTCACCCTACTTTTAACGGCCGGCAGCGTCCTCGCCGCTGGCAAACCACCCGCCAGCAAGCAGCCTGCAAAGCCGGCTGCTGAAGAGTGCCTGGCCTGCCACAGTGACGCCACGCTGACTCGCGAAGTGAACGGCAAGTCAGTCAGCCTGCATGTCGACCTCCAGGGCTTCAAAGATTCCATCCATGGCAGCATGTTCACGTGCGTGGATTGCCACACCGATGTAAAGAGCTCGGCGCACGAAACTCCTCCACAAAAAATCACTTGCGCCACCTGCCACGCCGACGAGCAGGCTGCATACGACCGAAGCTTTCACGGCAAGGCTGTACAGGCGGGCAATGCCAAGGCAGCTACCTGCGTCGATTGCCACGGAAGCCCGCACGAGTTGCTGCCCGCCAGCGACCCAAAGTCGCGCGTGCATCACACCAACATTCCCGCCACCTGCGGTGCCTGTCATAGCCAGAAATTTGTAATGCAAGACGGCGGACAGAGCGCCCACTTGGTAGCGTCCTATCAACAAAGCGTTCACGGACACGCGGTCGCTGCCGGATCAGAAAAGGCTGCCGTCTGCACCGATTGCCATGGCACCCACGAGATTCTCGACGCGAAAGATGCCAAGTCTCCCATCTTCAAGTTCAACGTGCCGACGACTTGCGGCCAGTGCCACGACACGATTTCCAAGGAATTCAAGCAGAGCATCCACGGGCAGGCAGTCGCCAAGGGAAACTGGCAGGCGCCGGTGTGCACCGATTGCCACGGCATTCATTCCATCAAGGCGCACACCGATCCCAACTCGCCCGTCTCGGCGCAAAACGTCGGTCAGGCTACGTGCGCGCGCTGCCACGAAGGCATGCGGTTATCGCAAGAGTTTGGTATCGAAGGCCGGCGCGAAACCACCTATCTGGCGAGCTATCATGGGCTGGCGTCGCGCGGAGGTTCACAGATAGTCGCCAATTGCGCCAGTTGTCACGGCACTCACAGCATTTTCCCTTCGAGCGATCCGCGCTCAACCATCAATCAAGCCAATCTCGCTCGCACCTGCGGGCAATGCCATCCTGGAGTTACGGAAAAATTTGCCGCTTCGAAAGTGCACGTGGATGCGCCGCTCTCGGCCGACATGGGCAGCAA
>Ga0070717_10000829_pt1 | contig 20388 bp, 14 predicted proteins | sample LARL113metaG_FD_71366 | JGI IMG/M metagenome (GOLD analysis project Ga0070717, IMG submission 71366) | Corn, switchgrass and miscanthus rhizosphere microbial communities from Kellogg Biological Station, Michigan, USA - LAR L11-3 metaG | ecosystem: Host-associated > Plants > Roots > Rhizosphere ... | reverse complement strand
AATCTTCCAGATCGTTGCGACAATTGCGCGCCGATGGATGCAACCATTTTGCTCTGATGCTCAAACTTCCTGAGCGCAAGGCGGTTGTGCATTGAGCCACAACCCCTCAGGTGGCTGCACATTCATTTCTGCGATTTCATTTCTGCGATAAGGTGCAGCAGTGAGTGCAATCACGCCTAGTCCAACCATCGCGTTGCATATTACGGTATGTATTGCCGAGTCGGGAGAGCCAGTTGGCGCGAGAGACACGTCGAACACCCCGCTCGACCGCGTGCACGCTAACCTGCAAAACCTCAACTTATCTCACGAGTTACTCCAGATATAACTCGCGATCCCTTCTCGTCGAGGCCTCTAGTTACGCAATGCAGCGCAAGTGTGTCACGACTTTTTGTGTAGCTTTGGAATCAAAAGTGGTGTACTCTGCGATCAATCGGGCGTGGTGTACAACCCCCGAGTCACCATTTGATGCACATCAGACCGTTGTCATCAACATTCTGATTGTCTACGTCGACCTCAGCGAACCCAACAAGGCCTGATACGCAGCCGGCATGAGTTGCACGACACCACAACGGTGTCTTTGTTGTAACCGAAAATGCTAGCTGACAATGGCGAAGCCCTGCCTGATCGGTTTTGTAAAAATCTACCCGCCGTCGTTAGGCCTGCTCAACCCCGACAATTGAGGATCGCCCCCATGAGCACCTGTACGCACACCCTTGCTTCTGAACCTGACGCTGCACTCGAGGCACGCTTCTGGCATGCAGTATCCACCATTCCCAGGCACGAGAAATCCGCGTTCGCCGGCCTGATGCAGAACGGCATCGACACCTTTCTGCCGACTTTTGAATCCGTCAACGAATGGCGTAACCGGCAGAAAGTCACGGTCATCGCCCCGCTTTTTCCCACTTACCTCTTCGTTCGCATTGCCCAGGCGGAACGCATAAGAGTGCTGCGCACGCCGGGCGTGCGCCAGCTCGTCGGCAACAGTAAAGGACCCTCCATCGTACCCACGGATGAACTCGAGTCGCTCCGCAAAGCCGTGAGCGAGAGGAAGGCGCGCCCGTTTGAGGGTCTCGTCGAAGGGAGCCGGGTGCGCCTCCGCAGTGGTCCACTTAAAGGTCTTGAAGGCTTCCTCGTTCGCAAGAGCAAGGAGTGGCGCTTCGTCATCCGGGTGCAGCTCATTAATCGTCACGCGGCCATTGAGGTTGACGCATCGGCTCTCGAACTCCTCGACGAGAGTTACATCGAGGCAGCTCTGCTCACTTAGTTGGGCTGTGAGCTTTCGCTCGCTGCCGACCCCGAGTTGCCGCTCCGGACACGCCAAGACACTAGCCGTCGTGCCGCTCGTGTGCGCCGCGATGAGCGTGTGCTAAGTGCCCCTTGACCCTTCAATCAAGGACCGTCTCACCTCCCATTCGCAGAAAGGAGACCTCTTATGCATTCATCCATACGCCGGGACACCAGGGATGTCGAGAAACAGGCCCACCTGCGGGAACTGGATACGAACAGGGTTGCCATTGGGCACGCGTTCGTCGATAACCACACTTTTGACGAAGTGTGCGCGGCCATCATTCAACACGCCACCGAGAGACGCGCGCCGACACACGTCATCACTCCCAATGCGCAGCACGTGGTTCTGCTGGACACCGACCCACGGCTCAGGCGCATCTACGAGCGAGCTGACCTGGTGGTGCCGGATGGAGTGTCGCTGCTTCTGGCGGCGCGATTCCACGGGTACAGTCTGAAAGAGCGGGTCACCGGTGTTGACATTTTCAAGACGCTTTGCATTCTGGCTGCCAGAAACGGACTCAGAGTATTTCTTCTGGGAGGCTTGCCTGGGTCGGCGGAACGAGCGGCCGAGGTCTTGAAACGCGAAGCTCACGATCTCATCTACGAAACTTGGTGCCCGCCGCTTGGATTTGAGAAGTCCGCAATCGAGCTAAACACAATTGCGGAGGCAATCAGGCGTGCAAAGCCCCACATTCTCTTTGTCGCGCTCGGCGCTCCAAAGCAGGAGTACTGGATTCACGAGCACGGTCTTAAACTGTCGGTACCGGTTTCGGTGGGCGTTGGCGGCTCGTTCGAGATCGTGGGCGGTGTCGTTCCGCGCGCACCACTGATCATTCAGCGGGCCGGATGCGAATGGCTCTATCGCCTCTGCCGTGAGCCGCGCCGCATGTGGCGCCGCTATCTCATCGGCAATCTCCAATTCCTCTGGATCGTGCTCCTCCAGCGACTGCGCAGGGCCCTTCTCGATCGTGTGCTGCTCCTTGCCGTCCAGGACAGGTTCGCGGCAGAACTGGATGAGATCGCGGCGCGCCAGCCCGGAGCATACGCTCGCCTGATTGCTGCCGTCGCCCACCGCGAAGTGGAAGCCGTTCGAGACCCTACGGCCGCTTGAGAACAGAACAACAAGCCCAAGCTGGATGAACGCTCGTGCTGAACTTGAGCTAACCTCAATCGCTGTTCACCATATCCGCACGTTCGGGATACCCGCGGAGGAAAATGGCTACACCCAATTCACTGCGCAACGGCGCGATCGACCATCAACCATCGAGGGCGGTTGCGGCGCCTGCGATCGGACGGGAAAGGGCGTTTTCACAATACCTCTTGCAATCGGCACTGTCTCGATCCACGGATGTGCTTGCCGCATTGACGGCTTTGTTCATTGCGGTCCAGTTCAGAACGCATCATCTTCCGGGCCTTGAGCACTTCTATCATCGCCGCGCTCTTACGGCTATCGAAGCGCTGGCTCTCGGCGGCTTTGGCCTGGCGATCTATTTCCTCACTGGGGACGGGGACGTCCATCGCCCTCGCTTTGTGCCCATATGGCTGCAACTGCGCAGGTCGGTCGGGGGATGCCTGATCGCTGGCTTGCTTGTTTCAGGCGCCCTGTATTTGCTGCAGATCTCCGTCCTGCCCCCAACTGCCATCATCTCGCTGGTGTTGCTGGCTTGTGTCATGGTCTGTTTGAACCGGCTTGCATGGTGGTGGGTACGTTCATCTCGTCATGACAGGCGGCTCGAGGGCCGGCACGTCCTTGTCATCGGCACCAATCGCGCCAGCGAAACGCTTCGCCGGCAAATACTCACCTACTGCCGCGGCTTTCGCGAGTTCAAAGGTTTTGTGCGGCTCACCCGGAGATTCTTCGCCGACGACGTAGACGCATCGCACATCCTCGGCCGGCTGGATCAGTTGAGAACGATCTGCAGGGTCAATTTTATTGATGACATTATCGTGGCCGAAGATTGCCCCGTGGCCCTCATCATGAACCTGGTAGATGACGCCCGGGAAATGGGTATCAGCGTTTTTGCGCTGCCGGGGATCCATGACGAGAGCGGCCCGGATCGCCTTTGCGAACGCATCGGCGATTTCGCGCTCATTCCCCTGCACCTGGAGGAGGATGCGCCGATCGCTCGCGCGGCGAAGCGAGCCTGCGATCTCGCCCTCTCATGCATGGGTCTGGTTGTGATTTCCCCACTACTTCTTATCCTTGCCCTCGCAATCCGCCTCGATTCCGCCGGGCCGATCCTCTACATCTCAAAACGAATCGGACGCAAGGGACGTGCTTTCCCCTGTTTCAAATTCCGAACCATGTGTGTGGGGGCGGACAGGATGAAGGCGCAACTCATGGAGAAGAACGAGCGCGACGGCGTTCTGTTCAAAATGGCCAATGATCCGCGCGTAACTCGCGTGGGGCGGATCCTGCGCAAATACAGTCTTGACGAACTGCCGCAAATCGTGAACGTCATCCGCGGAGAAATGAGCCTCGTGGGCCCACGTCCTCCCATTGCGAGCGAAGTGGACAGTTATCAAGTGGACCACTATCGCCGCCTGGAAGTGACGCCGGGATTGACAGGCGCGTGGCAAGTCACGGCGCGCCACGATCCCTCATTCGAAACGTATGTCTCGATGGATATCGATTACGTGAAAAACTGGAGTTTCTGGCTCGATGTGGAAATCCTGCTCAAGACGGCCGCCGTTGTCTGCCGCGGCACAGGAAGCTGATTGACACGAATCGATCCGCATCAAATCCTCGCACATTGCCATCGGAGGGACATGCCGAAAGTTCTAATCTTCAAGGAGACGCTTCTGCCTCCATCGGAAACGTTCGTGCTGGCCCAGATGAACTCTTTGCGAACGTTTGCACCTTTGTTGACCGGGCTTGAAAGGACGCCGTGCAGTTTGCCTGTCGTTGAACCGCTGCTGCTCTCCCGGACGGCCGGGCACGCCGCGCGCGTGCGCGCCAAGCTCTATCGAAGAACCGGGGTAGCGCCTCAATTCCACGGCCGCGCCCGGCGCTTCGGCGCCCAACTGGTCCATGCGCATTTCGCCAGCGGAGGCCAGACCGCCATTCCGCTCGCGCGCGCGCTGGGCGTGCCTCTGCTCGTCACGCTCCACGGCGCCGATGTGACCATCCGTGGCGCTTCAGCCAGGTACAAATCAGTAATCCAGGCAGCGTCACGCTTCATTTGTGTCTCGGGTTATATTCGCGAGCGCGCGTTGCAGGCGGGCTTTCCGGCCGAAAAGCTTGCCTTGCATTACATCGGGATCGATCGCGCACTCTATCGGCCTCTGGCGGCGCGGCCTGAAACGGGGGTCATTTTTGTCGGCCGGCTGGTTGAAAAGAAGGGCTGCCAATACCTGCTGCGCGCCATGCGGATCGTCCAGCGTACTCATCCGGAATGCGGACTCACCGTGATTGGCGATGGTCCCATGCGAAATGAACTGGAGGAACTCGCCCGCTTTCTGAATCTGAATTGCTCCTTCCTGGGCACTCAGCCCGGTTCCGTGGTTCGCGAGCGCATGTCGCAGTCTCGGGTGGTGTGCGTTCCCAGCGTGACAGCCGCGAATGGCGATAGCGAGGGGCTTCCCATCGTGCTGGCCGAGGCGCAGGCCATGGGATTGCCCGTGGTGAGCACGATGCATGCCGGCATTCCCGAGATGGTCGATTCCGGTACAACCGGATTCTTGTTGGCGGAACGTGACTACCAGGGAATGGCCGAGGCATTGATGACGCTGCTCGCCGATGATGCGCTGTGGAATCGGTTCCATCACGCTGCGATCGAACGCATTGCTGGCCAATTCGACCTGGCAAAGCAGACCGAGATCCTCGAAGAGATATACAGCGGAGTTCTCTAACGTGATAAGTTTTCACGCGAAACCCGATTTGAGCCGCACCCAGCGCATCTCAGCCTTGCCGCATGCCATCTTTCCTGCCGCGCGGCATCTTGCGTGGCGCATTCGCAAGAGCACGCTGGTGCGCAACGCGGCCTGGTTGTTTGCCGGCCAGGGTCTCTCGTTCGTGGTGCAGGGCGTTTACTTCGTCGTCCTTGCGCGCCTGCTGGGAACCGCTGAATACGGCCAGTTGGCCGGCGTGGTCGCGCTGGTTGCCGTAGTCAGCCAGTACAGCACGCTCGGCTCCGGTCTTCTCTTTCTTCGCTATGTCAGTCCGGATCGCAGCCGTTTTCGCGTCTATTGGGGAAACATCCTCATGTCCATCTTGATCTCCGGCGGTGTGCTGGTGGCGGGTTTACGGCTTGCGGGACCTTGGTTGGTGGGAAGACAAAGCATTTCCCTGCTCCTCCCCATCGCCGTGAGTGATTGCCTGTTCCTGCAGTTCGGCAGTTGTGCCGGACAGGTTTTTCAAACCTTTGAAAAGATGAAATTCAGCGCCGCCATTACGCTCGCCGGCAATCTGCTGCGCATGGTGCTGGCGGTCGCAATGCTGGTCTTCTTCACCACGGCGACAGCGTTGCAGTGGGCCATTGCCTCTCTGTTCATTTCTTTCACCGCGGCCGTTTTCGCATTCGTTACCGTCACCCGCAACATGGGGTGGCCGATATTTTCTCCAGCCTTGTTTTTCAAGCGCGCCTATGAAGGCTTCGTCTTCGCCCTCTCGGGTTCCACCACGGCGGTGTACAACGATATCGACAAAGTGGTTTTGTCGCACTATGGCATGAACCACGCCAATGGCATCTACTCCCTGGCGTATCGCGCGGTCAACATCGGGACCATGCCGGTGATGTCCGTCGTGAGTGCCGCCCTGCCGCGTTTCTTTCGCGCCGGCGTAAATGGCATAGGAGCGACTTTGCCCATGGCGAGGCAGCTCCTGCGCAGAACTGCCTTGATCGGCGCAGCCGTATCTGCGGCACTGTTCGTGCTTCCTCCGCTGATCCCGTGGTTCGTGGGACCTTCCTACATTGAGTCCGTGTACGCGCTCAGGTGGTTATGCCTCATCCCGCTTTTTCGGTGCTTCCACCTAAGCGCGGGCGACGCGATCGCGGGCGCCGGGCATCAGCGAGTTCGCCTGGTTTCCCAATCCATCGCAGCCATCGGCAACCTGGCTCTGAATCTGTATCTCGTGCCCCGATATTCCTGGCTGGGTGCGGCGTGGGCTTCCTTGGCCACAGACGCCGGGCTGGGGATCATGAACTGGCTCGCCCTGCTCCTGCTGGCAAGCCGCAGAGCATTGCCTCAGCCGGTAATCGCCGATTGATCGCGCATCTTCTCTTGCGGATGTCTGCCGTTTTGTCTATTGCGCCGCCGTCCATGAGCAGAATTTTCGCGCGCGTAGATCGACTCTCCAGTAGCCGCCAGGATCGATGGCAGGCGAAATCACGTCCCCGTTGTCGCAGGCAAGAGATTCCGGCATAGGAACGAATGACGAATTGAATTGAATCAACACATCGCGCGAACGCGGATAACTGCTCAGCCGGAAGGTGGTGGTTGTGGCGTCGTGTTGCTCTTGAAGCCAGACCATTCCGTCCGTTCGCAGCGATCCGAAATCGACCGCCTGGCCGGAGCTGTTGAGCCGGCGATCCGGAGAGGCGATCACCACCGCAGCCGGTGTGAACGTAATGGTCGCGCCGTTGTTCGATAGCGTGACGGTCCCCAAGTTATATCGCAGGTTGCCATCATTATTTCCGTAGAGCGTCGCTCGCCGGGTGCCGCTATACAAGCCCACCCGCACCTGGTAGCTTCCATCCGCCAACCCCGCGGGGAACGAGTAGGTCGTCGCATTGTCGAGGACACGCTGCCCCGTAGTCCATGTCGAAGTAGGTGAGTTGAAGGTGCTTCCAGTCGCGGCCGACACGCTGTTCGTGTTCCATGCGAGCGTGGTCGAAACAAAGTGGATAAACTCGCTGTGGTTCACGGTCTTGTCGGGAGTGTTCACGTTCCACGCCAATTGCATCTGCACAGTGCGGGGACCGCTCTGTTTCATATTCGCGACTTCAGGGGTCGCCAGAGTATTCTCCGAAAGAAGATCAGCCTGGTTTCGGGCATTCGCGTAGATTTCCTGGCTGGTCTGCGAGTAATCGGCAATCTGCCCTCCGAGCAAGGCCGTGTAGGCCAGGTAGTCATTTCCCTTTGCGGCCCATCCGTACTGCGGAATCTGCAGCAAATCCCACGTCAGGGTCGACGCGCTGCTGTTGGCAAAGACGCTGTCTCCATTCGGATAGTTCACCTGGGCCACAGAGAATTGCCGCGCTTTGACAGCTCCGCTTGCATCCGTCCATGCCCCGTTCACGAGGTAGGCCACAGACGACGGTGTCTGCAGGGCCGACCGTGCCGCCAGCGGCGATAAAAGATTCTGTTCCAGCAGTGCGCGCGGCACGGAAGACCACACGGAATCCGTCGCGTATGGCGCGTGCCCGAAGGTGGCCTCCTGCATTCGGTAAGCATCGAGCGCGATCGTCGTCGTAATCGTCGTGGCGCCCGGCACCCAGCGGTTGTAATACCCCATGCCATAGTTCACCTGCAGCGGGTGCATGCGGGTTAAGTCAAAATCAACAAACAGCGGAGCGGCCAGACCATTGGTGATGGGCGTGGCTTCGGCGCCAAACTGTGCTTCCACACCGTCGAGGAGCCCGCTCCAGAACCAGTGATATTTGCCCTCGCCAAACACCGGGCCGCCTTCGACGCTGCGTTCATAAGCCCACAAACTTATGGAACTATCCCGATAGGCCGCGAACGTTCCCGATCCGCTTGCCGCCGGATCCCTATCCGCGCGCCACCACGGGGTTGCCGATGAATTCACATCGATAAATGAGGCGGACGTTCCATACGCGCTATGGATGTAGGGCGACTGTGTCTTTGCGTTGGCAACAAACTGTCCAGGCTTGGTGGCGTATGCCTGCAAACCGGTGGATGAATTAAGCCAGGACGTCATCAGGCTCCCATCGGCATTGCGCATCACTGCCGAAGACGTGTAATTCGGGTAATCGGGATAATAATCGGAATAGTTCTGGTGGAGCGCGAACATGCACGAATTCGCGCGCGCCGCTGCGCCCAGGTCCCGCATCCCACTGTCTCCGCCGAGAGCCGGGTTGGCTGGGTATTGGGCGGGCAATGAGTCATCGTACCCATAGCGCTGCCAGTTGCCGATAATAGCCACGCACCTTGTCAACCCGTAGTCGCCCAGGTTTCTGAGCTGCGAAGCGATGGTCTCAAACGTCCCGCCTTTGATGTCCAGGAACATCCTTCCTGCCAGCGCGCTCCTATACGGCGAAGCGGGATGCTCTGGATAAGGCAACACGTTCATGATGTCCTTGGATACCGAGATCTTCCAGACATCGCCCAGCACGTTGTACACTCCGTTTCCATTGGCGGCATAAAACGTCTCCGGGCCTGTATTGCTCGACAGCGTTGTGGCCCGCGACGCGAAGGGATCGAAGAAGGAATTCTCAAACAGGTCCGGCGAGCCCAGATAGTTCACCGCCTGCGAGTAGTAAGGGATGGAAACCGGGCTCGGTTGCAGCGTGGACGGCAGTTGGCCCATGTGAATGTCCTGGATCGTGGGCCTGTCCGCCGAGAACTTGATCCCGGCAAACACTCCATCCACCACCGGCGTTACAGTGAGATGGGTGATGCCGCCCGGTCCCGAAAAGATAAGCGTTTCGCTGATGCCGTTCGTTGTCTGGGCGATTGCCGATTGAAGGACCGGAGTCCCTCCTACCCAGTCGATTCCCGAACTCAACGCAATCTGCCCCTGCGCAGATTGTCCGCCGATCGAATCGGTGACCAGGACCGAACCCACCGAATAGGACGTACCGGCTGCGGGAGCGACCCACTCATAGCGAACATCCTCCTGCGGCGAGACAAACTCCATCACAAAACCGGTCTTAGTGGCGGTAATCTTGTGCGTGGTGGACCCTGCGACGGCGAATGTCGGTTGCAAACACCCGATGACCAGGAAAAGAAGCATGAATATGCAAGAGCCTTTTAAAATAACCATAGAATATGGGGCCCGATATACCCTTCCCAACCCTCTGAAAGCGAGCACCGGATGGTGAGACTCCCGTCGGGAATTCGCGTGAATGCAATCAGATGGATCGGTGATTGTGTGCCGCAATCATAACATTGAGTCAATTTCTATCGATCGCCGCATACGAAATTCGGCGGTTACAAAAGACCCCACACAATAGTTTGCGATCACTCACAGCCAGAGGGCCGGAGCTCGTCTACCTTCGGAATCCCAAACCTGATCGGAGTTCCATGTGCGGCACGCCCGGACTCTCAAGCGCTAATGATCAGAGGCCTTTGAAGGCTCGGTCTCATCTCTGAACAGGGCCTCGAAGGCCCGCCTGCCGGTCTGACCAACTGACGGCACGCGCGGCCGCCGAACCTGAGACTGCGCCGCCTGATCCCGTTCCCGTTGTACTTCTTGCGCCGAGACGACCACGATTCTGGAATTCGTTGAGCCGGCCAACGCCACAGCAGGTTTGACATGATGCGCCTGCGTGCCGAACGAAGGCTTCCTATTCTTGCCACGCACGGACTGGATGGAAGAAGTCGTCGCGATAGAAGAGACGTTTTCTTGACGCGCGTTCTGCTGTGTGGGCAGGTCGGCGGGCGCGATCACAGTTTGCGCGGACTTTGCGGGCTGGCGAACTACGGATCCGTGCACCCGAGCGACTGACTCAACTGAATCGTTTAATATCTTGCGCAGGGTGGCCGGGCGGCTGACTCGCGACTTGTTCTCCGGAATTCGCGGCTTGCTTGTGGGGACCGGTGCGTTCTTCTTAGCTTTCAGCGTCTTCTTCCGATCATCCGCCTCCTTGTGTCCTGCATGCGAAGTCGCAGTTGCAAGGAGCTCACGGGCGTGGCGTAAAGATAAAACGTATGCGTCAATTTCTTTAACAATATCAGCGATGGCCATCAGGAAACATTGTATATTCGATGAGCAACTTTCGGAGCCGATCGCCCTATGGGAACCGCAATTTATAACGGAATCTGGTCACGCCGGAAATTCATCAAGGTGGCGCCTTCGATGGCGATCGTGCAGGCCGCCTCAAGGCGGGGACTGGCGCGCGACGGGGAAACCGGCCGAGTGCTCGCGTATGTGGGTTCTTATACCAGCGCAGTGGATGGCGGAGCGAACGGGCAGGGGATCTATCGCTTCGAAATGGACACCCGCACCGGCGTGTTCACGCGGCAGAAACTGGTTGTCAAAGCTCCCAATCCTTCCTGGATCGTGATTCACCCTTCGAAGAAGTATCTATACACCGTCAATGAGATCATCAATCAGCCAAGCGGCTCGGTGAGCGCGTTTGCCATCGAGCCCGCAACCGGTGACTTGACGCCTTTGAATGTGGTCAGTTCCGAAGGCAGCGGACCGGCGCACATGAGCCTCGATGCCTCGGGCAAGTTCGCTTTTGTAGCCAATTACGCCGGCGGAACGATTGCCGTGCTTCCGATCCTCGAAGGCGGAAGACTGGGCGCCGCCGTCGATATCCACCGCGATGTGGGTTCAGTGGGCGCCGGGGCCGCAACCACTGGGCCGCCGGGAAGCTTTGCCATTAGCGGCCATGATTCTCCGCATGCGCACATGATCGCGCCCGATCCCGCCAATCGGTTTGTGCTTGCCGTGGATCTGGGACAGGACCAGATCTATGTCTATCGCTTCGACGCGAACAGCGGCAAGTTGACCCCGTCAGACGCCGCGCCTTTCATCTCTTTTCCATCAGGAGACGGACCGCGCCATTTTGTGTTTCATCCCAACGGCCGCTGGATATACGTGCTGGGTGAAGAGTCCTCCACGGTCACGTTCTTCCATTACGACGCTCAACGTGGGACTCTGACTCCACAACAAACTATTTCCTCGTTGCCGGAAGGGTTTGCAGGAACCAACTTCACCTCCGAAGTGGTCGTTTCGCCGGATGGCCGGTTCCTCTACGCCGCCAATCGTCTGCATGACACGATCGCGATCTGCGCAATTGATAGTAGCGGGCGCCTTAAACGCATCGGTGAGGTCTCGACCCTCGGCGACTATCCCCGGCACTGCACATTCGATCCAAGCGGCAGCTTCTTCTACGTTTGCAACCAGCGCAGCGACCATATCACCTGCTTCAAGGCGCACCCCGACACAGGACTGCTTTCCTTCACCGGCGCATACACACCGGTTGGAACTCCCTCAATTGTTACTTTTCTCTCCTGAGGATGGCAGTCTTCTCTTTCAGGAATCCGCCTGCCAGCGGCGCCATCAAATAAACATGCCATTGCTACCCGCCAGGCGGGAAGGTCGCCGTTTTGTCAATCCAGTGCCGACCAGCATTGGTGGACTTTCCACGATGTTCAAAGTCGGGCCGCGCTTTTTCTTCGGAGCCGCAGGACGGTCGCCGAAAGTAGTACCCGGGCCCTTCCACACCGACACCCGAATCTACAGCACGCCTCCCCGTTCCGGCCTGCGCATTACGTGGATGGGACACTCCACCTCTCTGGTTGAAATAGATGGCGTACGCATCCTCATTGATCCGGTCTGGGATGAGCGTGCGGCGCCCATGCAATGGACAGGTCCGAAGCGTTTCTTTCCGGCCCCGCTCGCTCTCGAAGACCTGCCAGACATCGATGCCATCCTGATCTCTCACGACCATTACGATCACCTTGGGGCGGGGACCATTCGGCGGCTTTCGCACATGGAGAGGTTCCGGACGGTTCGCTGGATCACCACGCTTGGCGTCGACAGAATTCTGCGCGACCTCGGCGTCCAACCAGCCCAGTGCAATGCGCTCGACTGGACAGAGAAGGTAACGGTCGGGTCAGTGAGCATGACAGCTTTGCCGGCCCGCCACTTCTCTGGCCGCAGTCTTTTCAACCGGTTCGAAACCTTGTGGGCCTCTTTCGCGTTCACCGGCCCCGATCAGCGTATCTATTACGGCGGCGACTCAGGGGAATGGTCCGGGTTCCGCGACATTGGCGCCGAGTTTGGGCCCTTCGATCTCAGCCTGCTGGAGATTGGGGCCTCGAATCCTCTCTGGGCCGACATCCACATGGGACCCGAAGGAGCTGTCCGCAGTTTTCGTGCTCTGGGCGGATATGGCCTGCTGATGCCCATCCACTGGGGGCTTTTCGACCTCGCGCTCCACCATTGGACGCAGCCAATCGAGAGTCTCTTCACCATCGAAGATCTAAGGCTCTGGTCGCCAACACCGGGTGTTCCGTCCGAAGTTGTTCGCGGCGAAGAAATCCGCTCCGAATGGTGGCGCTGACCCGGAGCTACCCTTAGCTGCCCGCCGTCTTCAGCCAGTTGGTGGACTCTTCGTACATCTGTTTCATATCCGCTCGCTGCAGCAACTTTTCCGCTCCCTGATCCTTCTTCATTGTGTCCATGGTGCTGATGACCCATCGGAAATGATCCCGCGCCTCGGCGTTCTCTTTCGCGTCCCGCGCGATGGTGCCCAGCAGATAATGCGCCCGCGCGCTCAATGCCTGCTGACCCAGTTTGTCGGAGCGCAGCAGGGCGCGGCCCAGTTCCTGTCGGGCATGGGTGGGATCGTGCCCCGCCAGCATTGCTTCCGCCAGATAAACAGAGCACTCTACGGCGGAGTATTTCAGGCCCGCTTCGTCTGCCTCCTGCATCAGCGTGCGCAGGGTCGGAATCGCTGCGGTTCCCTTCTTCTGCCGCACTGCCACGTTGGCCAAGGCAATCTTCGCCAGCAGAATCCGCTCGGTTTCCTTGCTGCGGATGGCCGTTTCGAGCGCCTGCTCGTAGAGTTGTTGCGCTGGGCCGTACGCTCCTTTGTAAAAGAAGGCATCGCCCTGGAATCCCAGCGTCTGCGCTACCAAGCCGTCGTTCTTCAATTCCCGCGAAAGGCCGAGCGCTTCGTCCAGCGGACCTTTCGCTTCGTCCATGCGCCCGGCGAGAATTAGCGCCTGCCCATAGCCGCCGAGAATCTCCGCCATCCAGAAGGTTCGGTCCTTCAGATCGCGAAACGTCTTCAGCGCTTCCTCTTTACTGTGCACCGCAGCGCCGAAGCGTCCCTGGTACTCGAACAAACCGCCCAGTCCGTAGGATTCCTGGGCCGCGCCCCGCGTGTCGTTACTGCTGCGCCGCAAATCAAGCGCCTTCATGTAGTAGGAAATCGCCCGTTCGTACTCGCCCATGCTGGTCAGCGCCTGGCCCAGGTTATGCTGCGCATCCACGATGTCCTGGACCACCCCCGACTTTTCGCGCAGTTGCAGAACCTGTTGCAGGTAAGCCAGTGCGTCTTCGTACTGCCCTTTTTCCGAGTACACGCCGCCAATATTGTTCAGGCACACTGCCTGCATGCTCTCGTTGCCGATCTCACGCTCCAGTTGCAGCGCTTCCTTGTAATTCTTAAGCGCTCCGTCGTGGTCGCCGCGATCATCGGCCAGGTTGCCCATGTCGATCAGCGTGTCGCCCAGGCCGCGCTTGTCCCCGATATCGCGGCGGATCTGCAGCGCCTCGTTGAAATTTGTCATGGCGCTCTTCGCATCGCCCAGCGACGCTTGCGCCCTCGCCATCTCGTTCAGGCTGAACGCCAGCCCGCGCTGCTGTCCAATCTGCCGCCAGATCACCAGCGCTTCGCGTTCGCTGCGCAGTACCTCTTCGGGCTTGCCCAGGTTGCGATACGCCACCGCCATCAGGTGCAGGCTGGTCGCTTTCTGCTCCTGATTGTCCATCTGTACCGCGAGGCTATAGGCGCGATTCAGCGGTTCTAATGCGCTCTGGGCATCGCCGCTCTTGATCTGGATCCGGCCCAGGTCAATCGTGGCCTCGATGTCCTTCGGATTGGAGCCCAGGATCTTCTGGTAATAATCTCGCGCTTTGGCTAGATCTCCCGAATCCTCGTAAAGCCGGGCGAGCGCCGCACGCACATCCGCGTTATCCGGCAGAACACGCGCCAAATTCTCATACGCGCGGATCGCCTCAGGAAAGTGCTTGTTGACCTGAAGCTCGATGGCTGAAATCTGGTACTTCTCCGCGTCGGGCAGATTCTGGCTCAGCAACACCGCTTTCTTTGCCGACTGTTCCGCTTCGCTGTCGTAACCCAGCATGCTGTAACTCTGTGCGAGGCGGGCAAAAGCCAAGGCAAAATTGGCGTCCTCCTGGGTCGCGGCTTCGAACGCCTTCCGCGCATCCAGGGTCTTGCCCTCCCGCCGCATTTCCAGTCCCTGGTTATAATGGCGCAGGGCATTCACGGAACTCGATGTCGGTTGGAAGGAACTGGCCTTGAGTTCCTTCAGCACATCCTGGGGAAGAGCCAGCGTCTGCCGGATCGATTCGGCCAGGTGATCGACCGCGGCGGGAATATCCTTTTCACTGGGTACATCCACCTTCAGCGGAACTGTGCGATTGTTCTTCAGGTCCTGGAGGGTGGCGTCAATCCGGATCGACGTACCAAATCGCGCGTACTGTCCCCAGACCACGCGGTCCGCGTTGCTAAAATCCGCCACCCGATTGATGGTAGCCGGGTCCAGCACTGTCGACGACGAAATCCGCAAGTCCCCAAAGATCTGGTGCACGATGTTGGGGCTCACCGTTCGCAGGCTTGCGGACTGCCCTACATCGGTGCTGAGCATATCGGCAAGGCTTGAACCGATCCAGTCAAGCGAGGGGTCGCTCGAGGCATTCCTGAATGGAAGGATCGCAAGAGAAACCGTGGGGCCGGCGGGAGCCTTGGTGCTGGCCCGGTTGAACAGCCTGTCCCGAAACATGAATCCGACAACCAACAGGATCAACGTTGCGGCGATCGACGCAATCTCCGGCCACCGCGCACGCCAGCGCCGAAAATTGATCCGAGTTGCGCTGCGGCGAGCCGGCTTCTGCCCCTGCCAATTTTCCAGGTCGGCCAGAACCTCTGAGACTTTCTGGTAGCGGTAGTTCAGATCGCGCTCCAGGCAGCGCGCCACGATCGCGTCGAGCGCTCGCGGAATGGTCGCAATCACCTTCGAGACCGGGACCGCTGCTTCCTTGGTCCGCTTGATCAGGCTCACGATGGCGCTGTCGGCAGTGAACGGAAGCTCTCCGCTCAGCAGTTCATACAGAATCAGGCCCAGCGCGAAAATGTCGGACCGCTGATCGAGTTCCGTGCCCAGGGCCTGCTCCGGCGACATGTATTCGATGGTGCCGAGAAACGCGCCGGACTGGGTCAAGCCATTGCCCCGAACGGTGCGCGCCAAGCCGAAGTCCATGACTACCACGCGCCCGTCCCTGTCCACCATGATGTTCTGCGGTTTCAGGTCGCGGTGGATGATGCCCACGCTATGGGCGGCTTCCAGGGCCTGGCACACCTGCCGCGTGATATCGACCGCTTCATCGGGAGAGAGCCTCGTCCTCTCCTTGAGGAGCGATTGCAGATTGCGTCCCTCGATCAGTTCCATGGTGATGAACTTCACGCCCTCGGCCTCGCTGAGGTCGTAAATCCGGATCACGTTGCGGTGCGTCACCTTGTGCGAAAGAATCAGTTCCTGTTTGAAGCGCGCCAGAATTTCGGGACTCGCCGCCATATCGGGGCGAATCACTTTCAGGGCAACGATGCGATCAAGCTCGCGGTCGCTGGCCTTGTACACGGCTCCCATGCCGCCTTCGCCGAGAAGTTCGAGAATCTCGTACCGGCTGCCCAGCACGCTCCCAATCTCGAGCTGAACAGCGCCTGAAGACGCTCCATTGATGCTCCGCGCTCCGGAACTGTACCCTCCGGAGCTACTCGAGACCATCGTCGCCGCACCACCACCCATCGTGGCCCCGGCATCGACGCGCTTAGCCACAAAGCCCGCGATCGTCGCCGCTTCGTCGCGCCACGGCGTTCGCTCAGCCGCCCGGCCGGCATTCGGCCGGAACGCAGGTATGCTTACTATCGTTCTGTCATCACGGATGGGCACGCTGGACTGATCGCGGGCAGGCGCGTGCTCCGGGCCGCCAGGCTCTTGCTTCTCGCGCCGGCCTCCCTCGTCCGAAGATGCTGCATCTCCGGGAACGGGCGCTTCGCTGTTCCTCGAAGGAATATCGTCCATGTCCGCTTTAGAACTGTCGAGAAAAATGTCACTACCCGGCACATAGGCTCGGCCAGGTGCACGCCGGGTCGGGGGTTGTGGCTGAAGTATATACGATCCTTTAATTATTCTGTTTGCGCTCATGCACGCCGACAATTCGTCAACCAGCGCACATACAGCTTCGGCCGGTTATCATGGGTCAATTGTCTGAGCCAAACCATCATCGCCGCCCGGTCCTCATCGACACCGATACCGCATCAGACGACGCCGTCGCGCTGATCATGGCACTGCGCTCGCCCAGCGTTAAGGTCAAAGCCATCACCACGGTCGCCGGTAACCTCCCGGTAGAACAGGCCACTCGGAATGCCCTCTATACGGTGGAACTGTGCGGTGCCGAAGTTCCCGTTTTCCGCGGCAGCAAGAAGCCGCTGGAACGTGAACTCCAGACTGCAGAGTGGTTTCACGGGCGGGATGGGTTGGGTGAGCATGGCTTCGCACCCTCCATTCGCACAGCTGCCTCAGGCGATGCCATCGACGCCCTGATCTCCACCGTGCAGTCCAATCCGGGAATCGAGATCATCACTCTGGGGCCGCTCACCAACCTGGCGTCGGCACTCAAGCGTTCTCCCGCGCTGGCTCACTCGATTGGGCGGTGCGTTGTTATGGGCGGAGCGCCGTGCTGTGAAGGCAACGTGACCCCCGCGGCGGAGTGGAACATCTGGGTCGATCCCGAAGCCGCCCGCATCGTGTTCGCATCCGGGGCGCCCATTGAAATGGTCGGCTGGCATGCATCGCGCTTCGCTGCCGTCCTGAATGAGAGCGATATTCAACAAGTCCTGGCCATCGACACACCCCTCGCACGGTTCACGATCCAGTCCAACAGCATGGCCGCTGCGGCGTATCACAGGCAAACCGGCGAAACCGGCATCTCTCTGCCTGATCCGGTGGCCATGTCGGTGCTGCTCGATCCGACACTGAAGCGCGAAGTGAGTCGGCACTTCGTTCAGATTGAGTGCGACAGCGTTTTGACGCGTGGAATGACTGTCGTGGATCGGCTGGATGTGGCTGCGGATCCCAGGAACCGCCGTGTCTGGAGTGAGGTGCTGCAGAGAAATCACAAGATCGAGATCTGTTGGACGATCGATGTTCCGGGCTGGAAAGCGGCGCTATTCGCCGCTCTGCACTCAACCGATCACGTCCTGCCGGACTCTCGGTCATCGGTTTCAAAACGTTGAGGGCTAGTCACTCGTTTTATTACGCCGATGCATCCGCCGACCGCGAGCCTTCAGGATCTTCTTGATCTCGCAATTCGGGCACTCCCACGGGTAGTATCCGAATTTGGGCAAAATCCAGTTCTCCAGGAACCCTGAACGTCTGACCCTGTGCATGGAGACTTGATGGCACTCCGGACATCGCATCCGGTGGGGTTCGCTTTGCGAGGGTTCAGGCGCCATCGAACGTCCTCCAATGACTGAAAGCAGTCCGCATGCGGCCACATAGCGAGGGATCCAACCTGGACCTCTTGATCATCGCCACGCTGCTACCGGTATAGCAGCCGACAGCCGCCCAGGCAACAGGCCGCTTGCCGGGATCACGTCCATCTGCGCCGCACTTCAGAATAGCTTAGGATCGAATCATGGCAATTTCCGCCTCACAGTCGCCCGCCGGCCGTCTTCCGCAGGCCACCGATCCGCTGGCGTCCGCCCGCGAACGGCTGATCGTTGCCCTCGATGTGCCGGATGCCCCTTCGGCAGTCCAACTTGTCAGTCGCCTGGAAGGCGCATGCACGTGGTTCAAGGTGGGATTGGAGCTCTTTGTTGCCGCCGGGCCGGCCGTCCTGGAGCCGATCCTCGCACGCGGATATTCCATCTTCCTCGACCTGAAGTTCCATGACATTCCCAATACCGTTGCCGGAGCGGTGCGGTCCGCAGCGCAACTGGGCGCGCGCATGTTAACTGTGCATGCCTCCGGAGGACCTGCCATGCTGGCCGCGGCGCGTGAGGCGCTGGAGGGCATTGTGAATCCCCCCGAACTGCTCGCCGTAACCATGTTGACCAGCATGGATGCCGGCCAGATGAACGCCATCGGACTGGGGAACAGCCCATCGCAACAGGTGCAGTTGCTGGCTCGGATGGGTCTCGGGGCCGGGATGCGGGGATTTGTGTGCTCGCCGCAAGAGGTCGCCGCAGTGCGCGCCCTGGCCGGGCCGGAAGCGGTCCTCGTCGTGCCGGGGATTCGCCCTGCCGGGAGCGACCCCGGGGACCAGAAGCGGATCGCCACGCCTGCCGAGACTCTGCGCAAGGGAGCCAGCTATCTTGTCATGGGACGGCCAATCACCCAGGCAGCCGATCCCGCCGCTGCCGCCGAAGCGATCGTCACGGAAATGGCGAAGAGCAGGGTCCAAGGGACCTAGGGACCCAAGCAAACTCGTTCCCTTGGTCCCTCGCTCCCTTATTCCGTTTATTGGTTTACCCCAGCGGCTTCCGCGAACCCCGCAGCCTGCGATGGTGGGATCGTACTGGCCGGGGCAGGCCCGGTAAAGGATGCGCCCTCCGCGTTGATGGCGCCCGAGTAGTCGGGGCCCAGGCCCAATTTTTTGAGGGCTCGCGAATCGGGAATCAGCTTCGTCTGCCAGCCCTGGTCGGACTGGAACTTCTGCATCGCTGCCTGGGTCGTGCCATCCCAGTTCCCATTCGGTTCGCCGGTCATGTAATGTTCGCGAATCAGTGCCTGTTGGATCTCCAGGACGCGGCTGGGCTCGATCGCCTGCTGGCCGTGAAGCTTGTGGGACTTGGATTTGGTGCTGTGCGTGTGCGAAGCGGATTTATGAGAGGCAGTGGCTGCAAACGCCGGCGCGGTGATCAGGGCCGCAGAAAATAATATAGCCAAACTGGCTTTAAATGAAAGCACGCCGATTTCCCTCCATACAGAAAATGAATTGTAGGGATCGTTCCATTGAGTGTACCCGAAGAAGGGAGTTGCGCCTAACGAAAACGCACCCGCACCGCGTGCCCACGCCCGGTTTGAAACGCATGCAGGACATGCCCAAGATGGTCTTCTTGAGAAATTAGAGAAAGCAACTCCTTTTGCGACAGAACAGGTTACCGAAGCCACCTCAGATGCTAAACCCCTGATCATTTTGGTGTTGCCCCGGTGCAACGAAAGCTGTGGTCTGCTATTTAACACGATGAAGGCGTAGTTCTCCAAAATGTTTTAATCCGTTTTGCTTACGGCTTCCGGGCGCGACCCGTGATCGCGCCCGAAACGAGTTGAATTCTACCGCAATGTTCCGCCGATGCAATTGCTCTATTGCAAAGTGCCGCCGATGTAGTTGATTCCATCCGTCGGACGTCGCGGATCGAGTATCTCGAACACCACGTCGTCGCCGGTTTTCAGCTTGCTCACGACCGCATCGAACAGGTCCTTGGTGGCCGTGGACTGCTTATTGATGCGAATGATAACCAGTCCGGGTTCAAGGCCTTGCAGGTCAGCAAACGATCCCGGCCGCACGGTCTGGACGACCACGCCTTGCTGGTGCAGCTTGGCGTTGGTCTGCGGAGAAGCGTCGTGGACCACGATGCCGAGCTTGGTTTCGCCGGGTTCGCCCTTATTGTCGGGAGCGGCATTGGACTGCTGCTGGCCGAGGTCCGCAAACACCTTATCGCGGTCGCCGATGGTCACGGTCGCATCCTGCGGCTTGCCGTCGCGCAGGAACCCGAGACGGATTGTCGATCCGGGCCGGCGGCTGGCAATTTCATTCACCAGGTCATCCCCATCCTTGATCGGGCGTCCATCGAGGGTGGTAATGATATCGCCCGGTTTCATGCCCGCCTTGTCTGCCGGGCCGTTGGGCTGCACCTGCTGCACCAGGACGCCGTTCTTGAAGCCGTAGACGCGGTTGACCGCGCCCGAAAGTCCCTGCCTGAACTGGATGCCGATGGAGCCGCGCACCACCTTGTGGCTGGGGCTGATCAGGTCGTTGTAAACCTCGGCAACCGTGTTGGACGGCATGGCGAAGCCGATGCCCTGGTAGCCGGCCGACTGCGTGAAGATGGCCGTATTGACCCCGATCACCTCGCCGTTCATATTCAGCAGCGGTCCGCCGGAATTGCCGGGATTGATGGCCGCGTCAGTCTGGATGAAGTGCTGGAA
>Ga0070717_10000828_pt1 | contig 20410 bp, 17 predicted proteins | sample LARL113metaG_FD_71366 | JGI IMG/M metagenome (GOLD analysis project Ga0070717, IMG submission 71366) | Corn, switchgrass and miscanthus rhizosphere microbial communities from Kellogg Biological Station, Michigan, USA - LAR L11-3 metaG | ecosystem: Host-associated > Plants > Roots > Rhizosphere ... | reverse complement strand
CCTGGTCGTCCTCGACTACCTGATCGCGGCGCTGTCGGTGGGCGTCATCGCGGCGCTGTCCACCCGCGGCCAGATCCCGGTCGCCGTGCTGCTGACGATCGTCGCGCTGGCCTCGCTCACAAACCCACTCAGCAACACCGGCGCCCGGTCGCTGTTCCCTGTCCTGGCGCCGCCGGCGCTCTGGGAGCGGGCCAACGCCCTGGACAGTGGCGGCCACGTCTTCTCCACGCTGGTCGGGGCGCCCGTGGCCGGGGCGCTCATTGGCCTGGTCGGGCCGGAATGGGCGCTCGCGGCGGCGGCGGTGGTCTTCGGCGCCGGTGCGGCCGTGATGGCGCGGCTGCCCGAACCCGCTTCCGCCGCAGCCGTCCAGGGTTCTCTGTTCCAGAACGCGTGGCGCGGCCTGGAGTACGTCGTGCGCAACGCCACGCTGCGCGGCCTGGCGCTCACCCTCAGCACCTTCAACCTCAGCTGGGGCATCCTCACCATCGCCGTCCCCGTGCTGGTGCTCGATCGCCTTCACGCCGGCCCGGCGGTGGTCGGGTTCCTGTGGGGCGCGATGGGCGCGGCCGGCCTCGTCTCGGCCCTGGTGGCGGGACGCATCTCGAGCCATGGTCGCGAGCGTCAGCTCATGTTTGGCGCGATCGTCCTCAGCACCCTCGCGATCGCGCTGCTGCCTTTCGCGACCGCGCTCCCGCTCGTCGTCCTTGCGATCGTCGTATACGGCGTGGCCAATGGACCGTTCGACATCGGCCTCTTCACCCTCCGCCAGCGGCGCACCGACCCCGCGTGGTTCGGCCGCGCGTTCGCCGTGTCGATGTCGGTGAACTGGATCGGCCAGCCGGTCGGGTCAGCCGTCGCCGGCCCGCTCATCGGCTACTCGCTGGACGTAGCGCTGTGGGCGGCAGTCGCCATCAGCCTGGCCTCAGCCCTGTTCCCGATGCTGGCCATTCCGGCCGGCGACGAACCTAGCCGGGGTTGATCAACCCGGAGGCCGTGAGGCTTACGAGGCCGGCCATCGCGTTGAGAGCGATGCCGATGATCCCGCCGATCAGGAACCCGCGGGTGATGGCCCTCACTCCGTATACCAGGCCGAAGATCGGCAGCAGGTAGAAGTAAAAGATCGACCCGCTGAACACGAAGGCCGAGACCACCGGGACCAGGATGCCGACGACGCCGACGATGATCGACGAGCTCGCGCCCCTGATCTGAGTGCCGAGGCCCAGCCCCGTTCCCATCGTCGGTCCGATGCTGGGCGGCATGTAGCCGGGCGAGGACGACGGCATCGACGGCGGCGGGTACCCGGGCGGCAGGCCTTGGTAGGGCGGCGGCGGGGCCATGGGTGGAGGCGGCGGGGGAGCTCCGGAAGGAGGCGGTGGGGGCGGCGGTATGTCGGCCATGCGGCAATCCTAATCAAGACCGACTGGAATCGATCCCGTGATCACCGGCTTTCTGAGCACCTAACCTAAGCGCGTGGTTCGGCTCGTCACCGGGGGCACGGGGTTCATCGGCAGGCATCTGCTGCGCGAGCTGGCCAGGCGCGACGGCGACACCTGGGTGCTGGTGCGGGAAGCCTCGCTGCCGCGGTTCGAGGCGCTCGTGGCGGGGCTCGGAGCCCGCGACCGCGTTCGCGCCGTCACCGGCGACATCACGCGACTCGACCTCGGCGGCGACTTTGACACGAGGCTGAAGGGCGCCGACGTCTATCACCTGGCGGCGGTCTACGACCTCGATGCGTCCGAGGAGGCGAACCAACGAGCGAATGTCGAAGGCACGGCCAACGTGGTCGCACTGGCGCGGCGGATCGGCGGCCGCATCCACCACATGAGCTCCATCGCGGTCGCCGGCGGCAAGTGGCGCGGCAGGTTCACCGAGGAGATGTTCGCCGAGGGTCAGTCGCTCGACCACCCCTACTACCGAACCAAGTTCGAGGCCGAACGGCTCGTCCGCGAGTCAGGAGTGCCGTTCCGCATCTACCGCCCCGGCCTTGTGATCGGTTCGTCAGAGACGGGCGAGGCGGACCGCATCGACGGGCCGTACTACGCGTTCAAGGTGATCCAGCGACTGCGCAACGCGCTCCCGTCCTGGGTGCCCCTGATCGGCCTCGAGGGCGGCCAGATCAACGTGGTGCCGGTCGACTTCGTGGCCCGGGCGATGGACGCCATCGGCCACCGGCCGGGCCTCGATGGGCAGACATTCCACCTGACCGATCCCAACGCCCGCAGCCTGGGCGACGTGACCAACGAGTTCTGCAGAGCCGCCCACGCGCCGCAGTTCACCCTGCGTGTGGACTCGAGGGCGGGGGCGATGCTGCCCAAGGAGGCGACCGAGATGCTCCGCCACTGGCCGGTGGCGCAGACGCTCAGGCGCCGCCTGCTCGAGGGCGTCCGCATCCCGGAGGCGGCGCTGCAGTACGTTTCGAGCCGCGCCCGGTTCCCCTGCGACAACGCCGTGAAGGCGCTGGAAGGGACCGGCGTCGAGTGTCCGCCGCTCCACTCGTATGCATGGAAGGTCTGGGATTACTGGGAGCGCCGGCTGGACCCGGAAGCGCTCACGGAGCGCAACCTCCGCGCCGCGCTGCAGGACCGACTGGTGGTGGTCACCGGCGCGTCCAGCGGCATCGGCCGCGCGACCGCGGCGCTGCTCGCGCGACACGGCGCCGAGGTCGTGCTGGTCTCGCGGACGAAGGAGAAGCTGGACGAGCTCAAGTCCGAGATCGAGGCCGCGGGCGGCCGTGCGCATGTGCGCCCGACGGACCTGTCAGACCTCGACGCCTGCGAATCGATGATCCAGGCCGTCCTGGCCGAGCACGGGCGCGTCGACATCCTGATCAACAATGCGGGACGCTCGATCCGCCGATCGATCGAGGCGTCCTACGACCGCTTCCACGATTTTCAGCGCACCATGCAGCTCAACTACTTCGGGGCGGTGAAGCTGATGCTCGCCGTTCTGCCGGGCATGAGGCAGCGCCGCCGCGGCCACATCATCAACATCTCGAGCATCGGCACGCAGGCGTATCCGCCCAGGTTCAGCGCCTATGTCGCGTCGAAGTCGGCGCTCGCCGCCTTCAGCCGGTGCATCGGCCCGGAGGTCGTGGGCGACGGTGTCGCGATCACGAACATTCACATGCCGCTCGTGCGCACGCCGATGATCGCGCCGACGGGCATCTACAAGAACTTTCCGACCAGCTCGCCCGACGAGGCCGCGGAGATGGTCGCATCGGCCATCCTGACCCGGGCACCGGAGGTTTCGACCAGGCTGGGGAAGCTCGGCGAGACCGTCAGCACAGTCGCGCCGGGACTGCTGCAGTTCGTGATGACCGGCGCGTACCACGTCTTCCCCGACACCGCCGGCAGGGACGGCGAGAGGCCGAAGCCGTCAGACGACGAGATCTCCGTCGAGGCGGCCGCCATGGCCTACCTCATGAAGGGCATCCACTTCTAACCCGACGGGCTTGGCGTGAAGAACGGGAAGTTGTTGAACCCGCCGGCGATCGCGAACACGAAGAAGATCAGGTAGAAGAGCCCGTACAGGGCGCCGATGATGGCGGCGACCAGGCCGCAGATCCAGCCCGCCTGGGCCAGCCCATGCCCGCCGATCATGCCGTTGGCCGCGCGGATCTTGCGCAGGGAGACCCTGCCGAGGATCAGCGCGGTGACGCCGAACGCCACCCCAGGGATGCCGTAGCAGCAGATCGACGGGAAGGCGACGATGCCCAGCACGAGCGAGGCGATCGCCATGCCGTCGGTCGGGGGCGAGTAGGCGCCGTACGCGCCGTACCCCGTGGCCGGCGGCGGAAAGGCAGGTGGTGGCGCACCCGAAGCGCCGCCTGGCGGCTGATAGGGAGGAGGCGGAGGAGGCGGAGGGGGTGAGGGGGGCGGTGGTGGCGGTTCCTGCGACACCGCTAGCCGTGCCGGGCGGCGATTCCGAAGAGGCCGATGCCGAGGACAAAGATGAAGAAGATCACCACCAGCACGATGATGGCGACGAGGGCGAGGTTGATTACTCCCAGGATGATCCCGATCGTCGCCATGGTCATGCCGTCCTCGCCCGTCTCTTTGATCTGGTTGCGCGCGATGTAGCCGGTCACGATCGCCACGATCGCGAGCGTCGAGCCTCCGACGATCGGGACCACGTGTCCCAGGTACGAGAGGATCCCCGTGATCAGGCTGACCAGGGCCAGGCTGTTGTTCTGAGGCGTGGCTCCCAGGTGCGGGGTGTGGGGAACGACCGTCGACGGCTCCACCTGCTGGCCGGCGATCTGCGTCTGCCGGCCTTGCGAAGGCGGCAGCTCGCCTGACGGCATGCCCACGCGCGGAGTCTAACTCGGGGCGGTCGAAGCCGGTTCCTACAATCCTTGACGTGGCGGCGCTGACCGACGATGCGATCAAGCAGAGGCTCCGGGCCGTGCCCGACGAGCCGGGCGTGTACCTGTTTCGGGACACCCGCGCCCAGGTCATCTACGTGGGCAAGGCGCTCCGCCTACGCGACCGCCTGCGCCAGTACTTCACGCCTGGGTACGCCCAGACCGCCCGCGTCGAGGAGATGGTCCGCCGGATCTACGACTTCGAGTTCGTCCAGTGCGCCAACGAGGTCGAGGCGCTCGTCCTCGAGTGCAACCTCATCAAGAACTACCGGCCTCGCTTCAACATCCGGCTCAAGGACGACAAGAACTACCTCTACCTGAAGCTGCCTGTAACCGAGCAGTACCCGCGCGTGCACTACTCGAGGCGGGTGCAGAACGACGGCGCTCTGTACTTCGGCCCGTACACGTCGGCGCAGTCGCTGCGCGGGACCGTGAAGTCGATCCGCCAGCTGCTGCCGTTCCGGACCTGCTCGGACGAAATCTTCAAGCAGGGCAAGGTATGCCTCGACTTCCACATCCGCCGCTGCCCCGGGCCGTGCGAGAAGCGGATCAGCCCAGAGGACTACAAGGCGCGCATCCGCGAGGTGGCGTTGTTCATGGAGGGCCGGTCGGACGTGCTGGTCCGCCAGCTCGAAGACAAAATGGAAGGTGCCGCTGACCGGCTGGACTTCGAGAACGCCGCCCGATATCGCGACCAGCTGCAGTCGATCGAGCGCATCGCCGACCGGCAGAACGTGCTCGTGCGCGGCCGCGACGACCAGGACCTCGTCGCGTATGCGCGTAAGGGCGGCGAGGTGTTCGTCGAGGTCGCGTACGTGAGGCAGGGCAAGATGGTCGGGCACGACGGCCACTCGCTCGACGGCGCGGGCGACGTCGGCGAGGCCGAGCTGCTGCGCGGGTTTCTGCTCCAGTACTACACCAGCGCGACGCACGTGCCGCGCTCGGTGATCGTGCCCGGGCCGGTCGAAGAGCCCGAACTCATGACCGGCTGGTTGACCCAGAGGCGCGGGGGACCCGTGACCATAGAGGTGCCCCAGCGCGGCCGCAAGCGGGCGCTCGTGACGCAGCTCGGCGAGACGGCTGCGCAGGAGCTCGAGCAGCTGCGCATCCAGGCCGACTACGACCGCAGCCGGACCGAGCCCATGCTGGCGGCCCTTGCCGAGGCCCTCGGGCTCGAGACGCCGCCCAAGCGCATCGAGTGCTACGACATCTCGAACATCCAGGGCGAGGCGGCGGTGGGGGCGATGGTCGTGTTCGAAGACGGCCGGCCGCGGAACGACCACTACCGGCACTTCAAGATCCGATTCGTCCCCGGTCCGAACGACTTTGCGATGCTTCAGGAGGTCCTGGGCCGCCGCCTGGAACGCCTCGAGTCCGCGCAGCGCCGAGAGGACGCCGACGTCGTCGGCGACCGCTCGTTCACCAGCCGTCCCGACCTGATCCTGATCGATGGCGGCAAGGGCCAGCTCGGAGCGGCGCTAGAGGTGCTCGAGTCGGCCGGCTTCGCCGACATCCCGACCTTTGCGCTGGCGAAGGAGCGCGAGGAGATCTTCGCGCCGGGCCGGGCCGAGCCGATCGTCCAGGAGCACAACTCGCCGGGCATGTTCCTCGTGCAGCGGATCCGCGACGAGGCGCACCGCTTCGCCATCACTCACCACCGCAAGGTCCGGTCGCGCAAGGCGCTGACCTCGCCGCTCGACTCGGTCGAAGGCATCGGCCCGGCGCGCAAGCGGGCGCTGCTGAGACACTTCGGCTCGGTGCAGGCGATCCGGGAGGCGGCGGTCGAGGACATCGTGGCGGTGGGCGTGCCGGAGCGCCTTGCCAAGCGCCTGAAAGAAACGCTGTGACGCTCGTCGTTCTCGGTACATCCGAGCCCGACCGGCTGGAGGAGGACCTCGACGTCTTCGAGGCCGCGGGCTTTCGACGTCTCCGCGACATGGCGACGCTGCCTGAAGGAGATGCGGTGCTCGGCATCGCGGGCGGCGGCGCCGAGCTCCTGCGCGACGCCGATCGGATCGGGCTCAAGTACGTCCTCGTCCACGAGGGCGAGAGCGACGGCGACCCCGCGGGCTCGTACGAGCGAGCCCACCACCGCGTCGAGGCCGGACAGCTCGCGGACCTGGCCAAGCGTTTGCGCAGCCGCAAGCGTCCACTGATCACCTGCCTCGCGTTCGGCTACAAGAACGGCGCGCCCGCCGATGCCGCGATCCTCATCGACGCGCGCTTTCTGGACAACCCGTACTGGGTGCCCGAGCTGCGCGATCGGACCGGCCACGATCCCGCGGTTGCCGAGTTCGTCATGAGCCAGCCGCCCGCGGTCAAGCTACTCGACGACCTGCATCGGATCGTGATCGACCTGATGCCGCTGTACCACGAAAAGGGACGCATGCACCTCGTCATCGCGTTCGGGTGCACCGGCGGCCGGCACCGGTCGGTCGTGCTGGCGGCTGAGATGGCGCGACGACTCGAACAGGTGGACGGAGTCGACGTGGATTTCGTCACGCGCGACATTTGACCCGAGCTCTTGTCGTAGGCGGCGCCGGTTTCATCGGCGTGGCCGCGTGCAAGGAGCTGATGCGGCGTGGCGTGGAGACGATCGCTGCGGGCCGGCAGGAACGGCCCTACGGCACGTTCACCAGCTACGTCGCCTTCGACCGCACCGACGAGGCACAGCTGAAGAGCGCGCTGGAGACCGTGAAGCCGGACGTCCTGCTCGACCTCGCGTGCTTCAAGCCCGCTGAGATCGAGACCGCGGCCCGGTGGTTCAAAGGCGACCGCTACGTCTTCATCTCCACCGGCGTCTATCCGGACCTTCATGGAAGACCGGCCCGCGAAGAGGACTTCGCACCGCTCGAAGGCGAGCCGCCGGGGCGACTCGACTACCTCGAAGGCAAACGCTGGTGCGAGACGGTGCTGGCGCGCACGAGCGACTTCCCGTGGACTGTCATCCGCCCGCCCGCCGTGTTCGGTCCCGGCGACCACTCGCTGCGCATCGCCGCCTACATGCAGCGGGTCGCGGACGGCGGGCCGCTGCTGGTGCCGAAGGAGTCGTACGCGCGGCAGGCCGGCCTCGCCTGGGTCAAGGACATCGGCTTCGCCTGCGCGCTGGCCTGTGACCTGCGGAAAGACACCGCGCACAGGGCCTACAACGCCGCGTTCGAAGGCGTGAGCCTCCAGGGCCTCATCGAGGGCATCGCGCAGGCGATGGGTGTGCCGGCGAAGATCCATCCCCTGGCCTTCGCGAAGCTGCCGGAGGGGGCGAGCCCCTACGGCCCCGATCCGCGCCGTCCGGCCGGCTACGTGCTCGACCGCTCTCGGGCCGAGCTCGGCTTCCAGCCGTCGGCGCTGGGTGATGCACTCGCCGAGACGCTGGCGTGGTTTCGCGTCGCCCATCCGTCGCATCCCGGTTACGCCAACCGCGCGCAGGAGCTCGTGATTGCGGGCGTGGCGTGAGGTCGTCGCCGGCCGGCTCAGGTTCCAGGCCCACGGCTGCCGCGAGCTCGGTTCGCCCTTCTACGGCTCGCTGCTGGAGTCCGCCGCCTCAGACCTGGAGGCCGACGGCCCGGCGCAGCGGGTGCTCTCAGGCTTCGAATGGGAGCCGGGCTGGTCGGCGCTGGCGCTGCGGCTCATGGCCGCGGTCCATCGCCTCGTCCTGACCGGGCAGCTTCCGGAGCTGGCCCGCCACTACCCGTCAGCCGGCGGCGACGGCGACGCCGATGCGGCCTGGCCGCTCTTTCGCGCCGCATTGGACGAGCACCGCGACGAGATCATCGCCCTCGTCGCCCGCCGGTGCCAGACCAACGAGGTCGGTCGCAGCGCCGCCCTCGTCGGTGGCTTTCTGGAGGTGGCTCACCGCACGGGGCTGCCGCTGAGGATCCTGGAGATGGGCGCCAGCGCGGGGCTGAACCTCAGGTGGGACCGTTACCGATATGAGGCGGGCGCCTCGGGCTGGGGCGACCGCGCATCGCCGGTCCGCTTCGCCGACGCGTTCGAGGTGGCGCCACCGTTCGACCGCCAGGCGGTGGTCGCCGAGCGTCGCGGCTGCGACCTGAATCCGATCGACCCGACCAGCGAGGAAGGGTCGATGACCCTGCGCTCTTTCATCTGGGCCGACCAGCTCCACCGCTTCCACCTCCTCGAGGGAGCGATCGCCGTGGCCGGCCGGCTGCCGCTCGAGGTCGAGCGCATCGACGCGCTGAGCTTCCTTCGCCGCGAGCTGTCGGTGCCAAGCGTGGGAGTCGCCACGGTCGTCTACCACTCGGTCTTCATCCAGTACCTCGACGAGGACACGCGCCAGGAGCTAGACGCAGCAATCGCCGGCGCGCGGGTGGCGCACCTGAGCATGGAGCCCGGCGACGGCACGTTCGAGGTCCGCCTCGACGGCGCCCTTCTCGGCACGACGAAGGCCCACGGAACCGGCGTGCGTTGGCTCCCTACTAATCCCTCTCCCGCGTCGGGGGTTGGTCTTGGTGAGGGCTCGTAAGCTGACCGCCATGACGCGGCGCTCGGTTCCTTACGCCATCGCCATCGCCGGCTCGGTGGCGATCACCGCGGCCATCGCGGTCGTCCAGGCGCGCACCTCGGTCTCGGGCCTGGAGACGGTCTACCTGCTGCTGGTGCTGTGGCTCGGCGTCCGTTGGGGAAGGTGGCCGGCCGTCGTCGCGAGCGTGTGCGCGTTCCTGCTCTACGACTTCTTCTTCGTGCCGCCGGTCGGCACCTTTACGGTCCGCGGGCCGAGCGAGCTGCTGGAGCTTGTCGTCCTGCTCGCCGTGGCGCTCGTCACCGGGCAGCTCGCGGCCTCGCTCCGTCGGAGCCATGTGGAGTCGGAGGCCATTGCCTCCGAGGCGCGCGCGCTCTACCAGCTCGCCACCGCCGCGCTCCGCTCGCCTGAGGTGACCAGCGCGCTTTCGCTGCTGTGCGGCAGGGCGACGGCGATCCGGGGCGTGAGCCTCTTCTCGCTGGTCGCGATGGACTTCGGCCACGCGGTGCCGCTGGCCGGGGGCGAGCTGACCGCCGACCAGCTGAAGCAGGCCGCTTGGGCGCACGAAAACGGCCGCTCGGTCGGGGTCAGCATCAGCGACGGCACGATCCAGCTGATGAAGACCCGGCCCGATCCCGGAGGGCCCGCCTATCTTCCGCTCGCCAGCGGCGTGGCCGTGATGCGGATCGAGACCGCGCATCCCGCGCCGGAGGACCTGCGCATGCTGGCCGCGCTGACAGGCCTGGCCGGACTCCTACTCGACCGGCGCCGCGCCGCCCTCGAATCGGAGCGCGCCCGCGGCTTTGAGGCCTCCGACCGCCTCAAGGCGGCCGTCCTGTCATCTCTTTCGCACGAGCTCAAGAGCCCGATCGCCTCGCTGCGCGCGGGCCTTACGGCGCTGCTTTCCCCGCGGGCGGGCCTCGAGCCCGAGCAAAAGGCCCTGCTGCAGGACCTGGACCGGCAGGCGAACCGCCTCGACCACATGGTCGGGGACATGCTGGCGCTGTCGCGGCTCGAAGCCGGAGTAGCGCTCGACAAGGAGCCTCATCGTTTCGCGGATCTCGTCGGCAGCGCGCTGCGGCAGCTCCGATCGGATCTCAAGGGCCGCGACGTGACGGTCGACGCCGACGAGGACCTGCCCCCCGTCGAGGTCGACGACGTGCAGGTCGGCCGCGTCCTGGTCAACCTCCTGGAGAACGCGCTGGAGTGGGCCCCGGCGGGCGGCAGGATCGCGCTCGGCGCGGCCGCCAGGGATGGCCACCTCGAAGCGTGGGTCGAGAATGACGGGCCTTTCATCCCTGCGTCGGACCTCGACCGGATTTTCGACACCTTCTGGACTCGGCGTGCGCGGGGCAGCGGTCTCGGGCTGGCGATCTGCAAGCGCGTGGTGGAGGCGCACGGCGGCACCATCCGCGCCGAGAACATGCGGCGAGGGCCGCGTTTCACCTTCACGCTGCCGCTCGCACAGGTCGCGGCGACCCGTTGAGCGGACGCGTCCTGGTCGTTGACGACGAGGTCGAGATGCAGCGCGCACTGCGCACCGGCCTGGGCTATCACGGTTTCGACGTGCACGCGGTCGGGAGCGGGGAGGAGGCGGTGCGCGAATCCGCCGCCTGGCGCCCGGACGTGGTCCTGCTCGACCTGGGCCTGCCCGGCATGGACGGCTTTCAGACGCTGGCCGCGCTCAGGCCGCATACGCGGGCCGCGGTCATCGTCGTCAGCGTCATGCCGGGGGAGAGTGACAAGGTCCGCGCCCTCGACGCGGGAGCTGACGACTACGTCGTGAAGCCGTTCGGCACGGAGGAGCTGGTCGCTCGCATTCGCGCGGTGCTGCGCCGCCAGGCGGACGTGACGTCGGGCGAGCCGGTGATCCGCTCAGGCGACCTGGAGATCGACCTCGCCCACCGCGCGGTCAAGGTCGGCGGAAAGCCCGTGCGGCTGACTCCGACCGAGTACGAGCTGCTGCGCTATCTCGCCCTGCATGCGGGCAAGCCGGTCACCCATTCGACGCTGCTGCGCCAGGTGTGGGGCGCTTACGCGGTGGGCGACAAGTACAACACTCGCTACGTCGTCGCGCAGATCCGCAAGAAGCTCGGCGACGACTCTTCGAACCCGCGGTACATCGTCAACGAGCCGGGAGTGGGATACAGGCTGGAGGCCTGAGCGCCTACTGTTCGGAGCGGCTTCGATTCAGAAGGTAGGCCGCTAGCAGGGCGGTGATCACGATGCCCGGAGACCATCCGAGGCCGGGGCCGAACGGGTCGTAGGACGAGAGGTCGACCCCCACCGCCAGCCCGCTCACCGCCGCGAACACGGCGACGATCAGCATGCCTCGGACGGCTCCGTGACGCGCGAAGAAGAGCTCCAGGCCGAGCCAGCGGTTCTGGCGGTGCGGCCGAGGTGCGAGCTGCGCCGCCGCGTGGGCGGCGACCCGCTCGCGCCGGCCGAGCCGGTAGCGCGCGGCCTGCGGGTGTGGTTCGAGCGGGGTGCGGTCGACCTCGCGGTCCGGTGGCGGTGGGACCTCGAGCGGCTCCCAGAGTGGCTCGTGCCGATACCTGCGATAAAGCACGAAGGTCATCACGCCGAGCGCCAGCCACCCTAAGTAGATCCAGGTCGAGTTGGAGATGTTCTGGAACATGAGCTGCGTGAACACGGTCCCGATCGCGAGCGCGCCCACGAGCGAGAGCACGGGGATGTAGTCGCGGCCGAACCGGATGTTCCCGGGCATCCGGTATGGGCGATAGAGGTCGGGCTCGATGAACCGCAGCCGCATCACGGAGAGATGAGCGGAGCAGAACGCGAAGGTGGCGGCCAGCGAGTAGACCGCAGCCAGGAGGTCGATGACTTTGGCTCCGGGGATCATCCCAGGCACGACCAGGAGGGCGGCCACCAGACCGAAGACGACGATCGAGAAGTAAGGCGTCCTGAATTTCGGGTGAAGCGCCGCGAAGCGAGACGGCAGCAGGTGCGCGCCGGCGAGCGAGTAGCTGAGCCGCGAGATGCCGATCAACCCCGCATTCGTGGCGATCACCAGGATCGTGAAGGCCAGGATGCCGACCCAGATCCCGGCCCAGAACGCAAGCACGTCGGAGACTCGCGCGAATCCGGTCACGATGCCGGCGACCGGGTCGTCTTTGTAAGTCGTGGCGAGGGCGGTGGTGTACGAGCCGTGGTCGAGGTGCACCGGGAACACGCTGATGCCGATCGTGGGCAGGAAAGCGGAGACGAAGAGCACTGCGACGATGACCGCGAAGGTCGCGCGGGGCACCGACCTGCCTGGATTCTTGGCCTCCTCGGACATGTTCGAGATGGTCTCGATGCCGGTGTACGTGACCATGGCGATCGAAACGCTCGCCAGGAAGTTGCCCCACGTCGGGGCGACGCCGAAGTGGATGCTGTCGAGCACGTGCCGGATGTTGAGCAGGAACATCACACCGAGGATCACGAGCACGAACTGCGTGACCAGGTCGGCCAGCGCCAGCACCAGGTTGAGCGCGCTCGACTCCTGGATGCCGATGATGTTGACCAGGACAAGGGCGCCGATCAGGATCACGGTCGCGCCCACGTGCCACGGGGCCGAGTCTTTGAGCAGGCTGAACAGCGGCAGGTATCTTCCAAACACTCCCAGGTAGCTGATGGCGAAGTAGGCGGAGATGGAGACGGTCGCCGTGTAGTTCAGAAGCTGCACCCAGCCGACCAGGAAGCCGATCGGCTCGTTGAAAGCGCGGCGCGCGAACGATGAGCTGCCGCCTGCGTGGGGCAGGGCCGCCGTCCCCTCCGCGTAGTTGAGCGCGGTGGTGACGAAGATGAAGCCGGCCAGGATCAGCGCCAGCGGCGTCAGGCCGAGGGCGAAGGCGGCGGTCACGCCGAGGGCGTAGTAGATGCTCGAGCCGACGTTGCCGTAGCAAGCCGCAAAGAGAGCCGACGCGCCCAGCGTGCGCGGGAGCTTGGCACCGCGCCGGACCACGACCCGCATGTCCCCCGGGCGCCGGCCCCTCCGGGCGATGGAGTCGTGGCTCACAGAGGGCGAATGTAAGGCTTCCGGGCCAAAGCCATACGAAATCCATACGGCCGGCCAGTCCCGCCAAACGAGGACCTCACACGCCGCCTCCTAGCGTGGACTCCATGCGCAGCGCCATCCTCCGGCTCCCCGACCAGCGCACCGCCAACGACTGGCGCCAGGTGATGCGCGCGGCCATCAGGCAGCTGGAACGGGCCGACGTCTACCTCGCCGCGGTTGGCTACATGGACCTGGGCGATCCGGCCTTTCAGCGGGGGCTGGCCAGGCTGCGATCCGACCTCGCCGGGCTCCAGCGGCACCTCCACGAGAAGCGGGCGGAGATCCGCCCTTGAGCGAAGCCGTCCCCGCCGCCCGCCGCCGGATCAAAGTCCGCGGCGGAAATCTGGGCGCGTTCCTGTGCTGGGCGGTCGTCTTCGCCGACATCGGGACGTCGATCTACTACGTCCCCGGAATCCTCTACGGGCACTTCGGCGCGCGCTCGGCGATCTTCGTGCTCATGACGCTGTTCGTGTTCGTCCTTCTCTGCGTCAAGTACGCCGAGGTCACGTGGCGCTACCCAGAAGGCGGCGGCGTCGTGAACGTCTCGTCGCAGGCGCTGCATCCCTTCGTCGGATTGCTGGGAGGGCTGTTCATCCTGGTCGACTACTACCTGACCGCCGGCATCAGCGCCCTCTCGGGCGCCTACTACCTGGCGCTGGTAATACCGGTCCTCGGTGGAATCGTCACGCCGGCCACCGTCGCAGCGCTGATCGGGCTGGGTTTGCTCAACGCAATCGGCATCAAGGAGAGCGCTCGCACGACCGCGGTCGTCGCGTCCATCGCCGGTGCTGGCCAGGTCGTGGTGCTGATCGCGGTCGCGGTCAGCCTCGGGCCGGCCGGAATCCTGCGCAGCTTCAGCGAGCTCACGTCGGGTCCGGCCCTGCCGCTGGCGACGATCGTCACCGGCTACGCGGCCGCGTTCCTGGCCTTCTCGGGGCTCGAGAGCATCGCGCAGCTCGCCCCGGCCATGCGCGAGCCGCGCCGGCAGGTCGCCTACCGCGCGATGCTCGCGGTGGTGGTGACGATGGCGATCACCGCCCCGCTGCTGACCTTGTGGTCGACCACGCTGCTGAGCCAGAGCGCCGACCCCAACCAGTTCATCTCGCTTCTCGGAACTCATGTCGCCGGGCCGGTGCTCGGCTACTACGTGGCCATCACGGGCTCACTCCTGCTGGTGTTCGCGAGCAACACCGCCATCATCGGGGCCTACCACGTGTTCATCGCCCTGGCCCGCATGGGCTTCATGCCGCGCGTGATGGAGAAGCGCAACCGGCTGCGTGGGACCCCGCATTACGCCATCCTCGCAGCCATCGTTCTGCCGCTCTTGATCGTGATCGCCGCCCAGGGCAGCCTCAACATCCTCGGCGACCTCTACGCCTTCGGGCTGCTGGGCACCTTCGTGCTCACGTGCGTTAGCCTCGACGTGGTCCGCTGGCACGAACGCCATCACTGGACGCTCGGCTGGTATCCACTGTTCGCGATCGGGGTGTTGACAACGCTGCTCGTCACCCTGGCATGGGTGGTCAACATCTTCGCCAAGCCCGATGCCACGAAGTTCGGCGGAGGGCTCACCGTCGTGGGCCTGGTCATCGGCCTCACCACGTACCGCTACTACCGCCGCCGCCGCCCGGCCGTCTTTCCAGTGCCGTTCCGGCCGCAGCGCGCCGCGGCTTCCATCGCCAGTGCGCTGGGCGGCAGCCGCTCGGCGGGCGACGTGCTGGTGATCCTGCCGCACGAGCAGCAGCAAGCGGAGGCGGTGGTTTCGGCGGCCGTTCGGGCGGCCGGCGGCCGGGGCGCGACCTTCCTCTACAGGGGAGTGCGTCATGGGCTCGAGTACGCCGACCTCTTCGAGGTCTCCGACCCTTACCTGAAGGACTATGCCGCGCACGACGCCTTTGCCCGCGCCGAGATGCTCGCTCGCAAGCACGTTTCCAATCGTCGTTATGTCTACGTTCCCGGCAGCCTGCCGCGCGAGATCGTGGGCGAGGTCTGGCGGACGATCGCGCCCAAGGAGACGCTTGTCTCTCTGGAAGACAAGGACGTCCTACCTCCCATGGCAGTGGACCGGGTGCACCGCCACCAGGCCGATGGCACGACCGTGCTGCACATGTTCACCAATCGCCTTCGCCGCGTCACCGACGCGCCGGCCGTCGTGGCCACTGCTATGCGGAGATGACGAGGTCCTTCAGCTCGCGGGGGTAGTTGGTCATCACGCGGTGGCCGTCGTCGGTGATGACCACCGTGTCAGAGTGCCGGAAGCCGCCGAGCTCCTTCATGTAGACACCTGGCTCGACGGTGAACACCATCCCCGCCTCGAGGATCGCCTCCTCGCCGTGGTCGAGGAACGGGGCCTCGTGAGCCTCGAGTCCAATGGAGTGGCCCGCGTGATGGCGCAGCGCGTCCTTCACGCCAATCTCCTCGGCCAGGCGGATCACCGCGAGCTCGACCTCGCCCGCCGGGACGCCCGGGCTCATGGTTTCGATGGCGCGGGCCTGGAGCGCGAGCATCGCGGCGAAGGCGCGCTCCTGCTCCTTGGTCGGCTCGCCGACGATCATCGTGCGCTCCAGCTCGCTCTGGTAACCGTCGATGTCGGCCCCCGCGCCGCTGACCAGGACGTCGCCCGCCAGGATCCCGTGCCCCTTCACGAAGCCGTGCGGCATGGCCGTCGAGCGGCCGGCGACGAACATCGCGGTCAGCCCGCTGCCGCCCGCAAAACCCACCGGCCGCCAGCCCGGCATCTCGTGGACCATCTCGCTCAGGGTCTCGACCGCCGACGGCATGTAGCACTCCATCTCTGTCTTGCCCTCGACGATGGACTGCTGCATGCGGCGGTGCGCGCGCACCGCCCAGTCGCAGCTCAGCTGGATGCAGTCGAGCTCGGCCTTCGACTTCACCCGCCGCAGGGTCTCGACCAGCATCTCGGCGTCGATCGGCGGCCGGCCGGTGATGTCGTTGAGCCTCGGTCCGCGGTAGCCCCAGTAGGGCACGTACCCGTCGTGGTCGGCGCCGACGCGGTCAGGCTGCGCGCCGACCTCCGCGAGCGCCACCCCGACGCGCTCCATCGGATGCTCCGAGCCCGGGTACTCGAAGTAGACCTCGAGCCGGTCGACGCCCGGCACCTGCTCGGCGTGCTCCTTCTCGACCGCGGGCACGATGAGCGCCGTGTAGGCGTCAGGCCCCAGGACCAGGGCGATCGGTCGCTCGGTCGGGATGTGGTGGAAGCCCGTGAGGTAGGCCACGCGGGCGGGGTAGAAGACGCACATAGCGTCGAGCTTCATGGCCTCCATCCCAGCGCAGACGGCCTGGCGGCGCCGCCTGTATTCCTCAGGCGAGATCTGAGGTGTCGCGCGCGAGAGTGTTGCCTTTGCGCGCCCGGCGCTCCTAGTACGCGGCAAGCTCTCGCATCGCCTTGGCGATCTTCTCCGGGCTGGGCATGAAGAAGTCCTCCTGAGGGGTGTTGAACGGCATCGCGGGAACGTCCGGCGCCGCCACGCGCACCACCGGTCCGTCCAGGCTGTCGAAAGCGTGCTGGGCGATGATCGCCGCGACCTCGGCCCCGAACCCGCCCGTCAGGTTGTCCTCGTGCACCACCATCGCCTTGCCCGTCTTGCGTACCGACGCGAGGATCGTTTCGCGGTCGAGCGGCGCGAGGGTGCGCAGGTCGACCACCTCGATGCTGACGCCCTCCGCCTCCAGCTGCTCGGCCGCCTGCAGGCTGTAGTGCGTCATCAATCCCCAGGCGAAGCAGCTGATCTTCGAGCCCTCGCGCCGCACCACCGCGGGCCCGATCGGAAGCACGTGGTCGCCGTCCGGCACCTCCTCGGCCACCAGCCGGTACACCTTCTTGTGCTCGAGGAAGAGCACCGGGTCGGGATCGCGAATCGCCGCTTTGAGCAGCCCATGCGCGTCGGCGGGCATGCTCGGCACGACGACCTTGAGCCCCGGCACGTGGGCGTAGAAAGCCTCGATCGACTGCGAGTGATAGAGGCCGCCGTGAACCCCACCCCCGAACGGGGTTCGGATGACGATGGGCACGGACCAGTCGCCGTTGGATCGGTATCGCGTGCGCGCCGCCTCGCTGACGATCTGGTCGAAGGCGGGGTGGATGAAGTCCGCGAACTGGATCTCCGCGATGGGGATCAGGCCGTTGAGGGCGGCGCCCACGGCGATGCCGACGATCGCCGATTCCGCGAGCGGCGTGTCCAGGACGCGGGCTTCGCCAAAGCGCGCGTAGAGGCCGTCGGTCGCGCCGAATACTCCGCCCTTGCGACCCACGTCCTCGCCCATCACGAGCACGCGCTCGTCCCGCTCCATCTCCTCGGAGATGGCCGCCCGGACCGCCTCGATCATGCGCATCTCGGCCATCAGCGATTCCCTCGAAACACTGTATAGACTGAGAGCCGGGGGGGAGGATCAAGCCGGATCCTGGAGGTAGTCCCATTTCGTTCTCGGCCGACGTCAAGAACGAGATGGCCGGGCTCATGCCGGCCCGGCCCTGCTGTCAGCTGAGCGAGCTGCTCGGCATCTATTTCGGCTCTCGCGGACGGTTGCTCAAACGAAGCGCGGAGGGCCGCGCCGCCTACTTCTCGCTGCTGCGCAACACTGTCGCACGCAAGGTGGTGCGGTTGGGCCGGTCGGTCGGGCAGATGGAGGCCAAGTACCAGGCCGTCAAGAGCCGCAAGCGGATGGCCTTCTTCATCGAGCTCTCGCTGCCGTCGGGGCTCGAAGGAGCATTCACCCAGGCGGCGGCGCGCGCGGTGCCCGAAGCCACCTGCGACCGCAAGGCGATGCTGCGCGGGCTCTTCCTGGGCTGCGGATCGGTCAACGCGCCGAGCGCTCGCTACCACCTCGAGTTCGTCGCGCCGGCGGCGTCGTGGGCCGAGGCGATCAGCCGCCTGGCCGAGGACGCGGGCGTGCCGGCCGGGGTGGTCGAGCGGGGTGGGCAGCACGTCGTGTACGTGAAAGAGGGTGACGGCATCGTGCGCCTCCTCTCGCTGATGGGCGCGAGCCGCGCGGTGATGGAGTTCGAGAACGTCCGCGTCGTGCGCTCGGTGAGCGGCCAGGTCAACCGACGCCTCAACTTCGAGACCGCCAACATCGACAAGGCTGTCGGCTCCGGCCTCCGGCAGGCGGCGGCGATCGAACGGCTCGAGTCGGCGGGACGCCTGGAGTCGCTCCCGCAGGCGCTGCGCGAGATGGCCCGGTGGCGCAGCGCCTACCCCGACCTGAACCTCGCCGAGCTGGCCGCGCGCATGAAGCTGTCGAAGTCGGCAGTGAACCACCGGCTCAGGCGGCTGTTGGAGGCGCAGCCGAAAACGCCTCCAAACTTGAGCGCCTCGAGCGGTCCGCCGTCCGACCACGCCCGCCGGTCCGCCTAACATTACCTCCGCGTCAGCCCTCTCCCTCGAGGGACAGGGGAGGGTGGTCAATCTTCCTTTATAGGAGCGGTTCTCGAGTATGGCGATCAAGGTCGGCATCAATGGTTTCGGGCGCATCGGCCGCAACATCTTCCGCGCGGCCCTCAAGCTCAACGCGGACATGGATCTCGTCGCGGTCAACGACATCGGCGATGCGAAGACCTTCGCCCACCTGCTGAAGCACGACACCACGTTCGGGACCCTGCCGCAGAAGGTTTCGTCTACCGACGACGCGATCCAGGTCGACGGCCAGACCGTGAAGTTTCTGAGCATCAGGGACCCGGGCGAGCTGCCATGGAAGGACCTCGGCGTCGACATCGTGGTCGAATCGACCGGCCTGTTCACCGATGCGACCAAGGCCAGAGTGCACATAGACAGGGGCGGCGCCAAGAAGGTGATCATCTCCGCGCCGGCGACCCACCAGGACTACACGGTGGTCATGGGCGTCAACCACAAGGGCTACGACCCGGCCAAGCACAACGTGATCTCCAACGCGAGCTGCACGACCAACTGCTTCGTGCCGCTCGCGAAGGTGCTTCACGACTCCTTCGGGATCGAGAACGGCTTCATGACCACCATCCACGCCTACACCGCCGACCAGCGGCTGCAGGACCTCCCGCACAAGGACCTGCGGCGAGCGCGTGCCGCGGCCGACAACGTGATCCCCACCTCGACGGGGGCCAACCGCGCGGTCGCTGAGGTGCTTCCCGACCTGGCGGGCAAGTTCGCCGGCATGGCCTTCCGGGTGCCTCTGCTCGACGTCTCGGTCTGCGACCTCAGCGTAGAGCTTGGCAAGTCGACGACCGCGGAGGACATCAACGCGGCATTCGAGGAAGCCGCGAGCGGGGAGCTTCAGGGCATCCTGAGTGTCAGCCACGAGGAGCTCGTCTCCTCGGACTTCCGCGGCGACTCGCACTCGTCGATCGTCGACGCACCGCTGACCCTGATGCTCGGTTCGCAGCGGGCGAAGGTCGTCAGCTGGTACGACAACGAATGGGGTTTCAGCTGCCGCATGGTCGACCTCATCGCCTACATGGCTGAGCGGCTCTGAAAGCGTCGATCTCGTCCGTCGACGTCTCGGGCAAGCGGGTGCTGGTCCGGGAGGACCTCAACGTTCCGATCGCAAACGGCGTGATCGGCGACACCACGCGCATCAAGGCCGCGCTGCCGACAATCAAAGACCTCGTCCTCAGGGGCGCGATGGTCATCGTGATGTCTCACCTGGGCCGTCCTAAAGGCGTCGATCAGTCGCTGTCCCTGAGGCCGGTCGCCCAGGAATTGGGACGCCAGCTGTGGGGGGAGGTCAAGTTCGCCTACGACTGCGTCGGGCCGCAAGCGCAGTCGGCCGTGGCCCGGCTTCAGGCGGGCCAGGTCTTGATGCTGGAGAACGTCCGCTTCCATCCCGAAGACGAGGCCAACGACCCCGAGTTCGCGCGGCAGCTGGCCTCGCTCGCCGAGATCTTCGTCAACGACGCATTCGCCTCCTCGCACCGGGCCCACGCGTCTGTGGTCGGGGTCGCCAAGTACCTGCCCGCGTACGCCGGGCAGCTGATGCAGGCAGAGCTCAACGCCCTTCACCAGGCGCTGGACTACCCCAAGCGGCCGCTCGTCGCGGTCGTCGGCGGGGCCAAAGTTTCGACCAAGGTTGGACTGCTGAACAACCTGATCACGAAAGTCGACCTGCTGATCATCGGCGGAGCGATGGCGAACACCTTCCTCCGGGCCCAGGGGCACCAAACCGGCAGCAGCCTGGTCGACGAGACCGCGATCGAGGCGGCGAACATAGTTTGGAAGACCGTCGGGCAGCGCCTGGTCCTCCCGGTCGACCTCGTCTGCACGCAGCAGACGATGTCCGGCCAGCCGCTGCGTGTGTTTCCCGCCGACAACGTCGAGCCGGGATGGATCGCCGTCGACATCGGGCCGAAGACTGTCGAGCTCTTCTCGGAGCGCATCCGGGGGTCCGGCACTGTGGTGTGGAACGGCCCGATGGGCATTTTCGAGGTAGCCGATTTCAGCGCGGGAACCAGGGCCATAGGTGAGGTGATCGCCTCCTCAGGCGCCTACACTCTCGTCGGCGGAGGCGACACCGC
>Ga0070717_10000823_pt1 | contig 20466 bp, 12 predicted proteins | sample LARL113metaG_FD_71366 | JGI IMG/M metagenome (GOLD analysis project Ga0070717, IMG submission 71366) | Corn, switchgrass and miscanthus rhizosphere microbial communities from Kellogg Biological Station, Michigan, USA - LAR L11-3 metaG | ecosystem: Host-associated > Plants > Roots > Rhizosphere ... | reverse complement strand
TTGAAAGATCGGCAAAAACGTTTTCGCAAGGCGAGCCCCCAAGCTCGGTTGATTCGATTCCCAAATGGCGAATGAAGAACCAGTTGCATTCCGCCCGATTCATCAAAGAAGCGCTCCATGATAAGCGTCTCCTGTGAAGGAAGTGCGCCCAAGGCGCAAAAGCTGTCCGCCAAGTAATCAGCAATCTGCTGACCGGCTTCGACGGACAACTCAATTTCCTTAACCAACCATTCAGATACATTTTTGCCTTCGGCCAGGACATTTTCGATTTCAACGCGCAAATCAGATAAAGACCGTGATAACTCGGATGTTCGCGCCGGCGCTTCACCCAGCCAAAACGGAATCCCAGGTGGCTGGCCTTTCGCGTCTTCGACTCGAACGACGCCCGAATTCACACGAAGTATTCGCCATGAAGAATTGCCAAGTTGAAAGATGTCGCCCGCCAGACTTTCTACGGCGAAGTCCTCGTTAACTGTTCCAACGAAAGTCTCCGATGGTTCGAGGATTACTCGATAATCGGCATTGTCGGGAATTGCCCCGCCGGAAGTTAGCGCAACCAACCGGGCGCCGCGTCGTGCGCGCAACCGACGGTTCACCGCGTCGTGGTGAATTAATGCCGCGCGCCGGCCACGCTTCGTGCTAAAACCTTCGGCGAGCATCCTCACAACACCGTCAAATTCTTCACGCTTGAGATTTCGATATGGCCAGGCGGAACGCGCGAGCTCGAGGAATTCACTTTCATCCCAATCTTCGGTTGAACTTGCGGCGACGATTTGTTGGGCAAGCACGTCCAGTGGCTTCTCCGGAATTAGCAGACGATCGAGTTCGCCGCGTCGGACGCAACGCAGGAGCGCGACACATTCGACAAGTTCATCGCGACTTAATGGGAAAATCCGGCCTTTCGGAAGACCGCCGCGTTTATGCTCGGCCCGACCGACGCGTTGCAGCAGCGTAGCAATTGAGCGTGTAGTGCCGAGCTGGCAAACGAGGTCGACCGAACCGATGTCGATCCCCAATTCCAGTGACGCCGTGGCCACGAGTGCTTTTAGTTCCCCGCGTTTCAAGCGGTCTTCCGCTTCGAGACGTAGCTTGGCCGATAGACTTCCGTGATGAGAAGTCACCACATCTGCGCCAAGCAGCTCGCTGAGATGATGCGTCACACGTTCCGCCATCCGGCGTGTATTCACGAATACCAAAGTCGTTCTGTGCGCCTGAATGAGCTCTGCGAGACGATGATAAACTTCTTCCCAAACTTCGTTCGGCATCACTGCCTCGAGTGGCGATTTCGGGATTTCAATCGCCAGGTCCAAGTCCCGTCGATGACCAATATCAATGATGGCACAATCAGGAGTGCCATCGCTCTCCACAGCATGAGTGCCCACGAGAAACTGCGCGACTTCTTCGATCGGCTTTTGCGTTGCGGACAATCCGATTCGCTGAACGGGATTCTTCGTCAACGCAGCTAACCGCTCAATGCTCAGCGCGAGATGCGCTCCGCGGCGGTCGTCCACGACCGCGTGAATTTCGTCGACGATCAGAGTCCGCACCGTGCTCAGCATTTGCCGGCCAGACTCCGAAGTGAGAAGGAGATACAACGATTCCGGGGTTGTCACCAGAATGTGGGGTGGTTTTTTGATCAGAGCCTGACGCTGAGCAGCGGTCGTGTCGCCGGTGCGAACTTCGGCGCGCACGTCTATCTCGCGGTCTTCACTTTCGTGCAGCAAACCACGAATTCCGGCAAGCGGCTCCTGAAGATTTTTGCGAATGTCGTTACTCAGCGCTTTGAGCGGTGAGACATAAACAATCTGCGTTTCATCCGGTAATTCGGTTTTCGCGCCTTCGCGAAACAGCGCATCCAGCGAGGCAAGAAATGCAGCCAAAGTTTTGCCTGAACCTGTCGGAGCAGAAATCAAGACATGCCGGCCTGATTGAATTTCCGGCCAGCCGCAAGCTTGCGGCTCTGTAGGCGACCCGAACGTTTGCTCGAACCACCGCGCGACCGCAGGATGAAATCGAAACGACTGCATGGATAGGAGATTCGCGAGAAAGGGAACCGCAATTTAAGTTGGACTTGGACAAAGAAAAGAGATAGCGGAGGTTCTCCGAACCGCGCCGCGGACGATTGCCGTCGGTCGCTTCACAGACTACTGGGCGCGAACCCGAGTATGACGCAAATTCACCGTACTCCGTCCCGTCTGTGTACAAAGAACCTGTGCAACAGTGAGGTCGATCCAATGCATCTCTTTGTGCCACGCGTCGCTGTCGGGGCAACGTGACGTTGCATTCATTTCCGCCTTCGGCGGTCTAATCGGTGGCGCACCAACGTGACGTTGGATCCATTATCGCCGGAGGGCGCGCGACCGATCTCGATTTTTTCAAGCGCAAGTTCTGCGCGTTCTAAAACAAATCGCGGTCGAACGTCCGCTGAGCGTTGCAGCTGATTCTGCGCGGCCTGAACGCGCACGCTCCGCGCCGAGATGGCGGCACCGTGGCCGCGCAGCAACGCGGGGACGCGAGCGCTAGCGCCATCCGCAGCCGCTGGGAGCGGCGAGGACGGACGCACCCGAACGGCGTGGCGCGTAACTTCGCGTTCGCACGTCACTGTGCTTTGATCGGAGTAGTTCGTGAGCCCTCGATTGCGTTCCATTCACGTCGAGCGTTCGCATCCGAACCGTCCCGTGACATTCACACAGCGCGTGTTGATCTAAAATAAACTCGTGTGACGCCGCTTTAGGCGTGACGCAGCAAGAGTTGGGACTCCGAGCAGTGCCGGTCGATCATCTCAGCTCACCGCCGCTCCGGTTGCGACGAGGGTGCGTTGGGCAGTCGCCCGGATCGGCGAACGTGAGCTGAGTGGCGCCGGCTCTGCGAGTGAGCAGGCACAACTCCTCCGAAAGCCGAATGGCTTCACTAATACAGTCTCGTCGGTGGTTCGCTGTTCCCTCCGTGATTTTTCCTTGAGTGATCCCACATTCACGAAATGGCGCTTGCAACACGGACAAGTGCCTTTGCCGATGCGCCGTCTAACTTTGGTCAGAACGCCTTTGATTCCGTCTCGGCTCTTACGAAAGTGCTCGCTCTCTTTGCGGTAATATTCCTTGCGGTCATTCGCCCACTGCAATTCGGTTTGCGTCCGCTGTAGTTGTTCGCACGTGCCGCCTTGCTCTTCCTTTTCGTTCCAGAACTGTCCCGAAAACGGAACGAGCTGTTCCCACTCGTGGAACGGTATCGCTGTTTCATTTCAGGACGTTGGATTCTCAATCGCGTCCGATCGAATGACTTACGATGGCCATGCGTTTGATGGCATGGCGGGTGCATTAGGGGCGGATGAACCCAAAATGATATGAATCAAAAATTCGAATCAACCTATGCTCTATTAGTCCGTTCGGAAGAGAAAAGCCGTAACGTTCTCGAGACTGTGCTCTACGCGATCTTCGTTCTCAGCGTTATTGTTGGGATCTGGCAGTTCGCGCAAACTCCAGTCAAAGTGTCGGCGCCGGGTCTTGAACCATGCGTTGTGTGCCAAATTTCCGCAGAGAAGAGTCCTGCGGGAAGTTGATCCAAGCGAAAGTTCGTTAGTCCAAAGTAGCCAATCCAAGATTCGATATGCGCGAAGTCGCATTGCGTCATCTGAGCAGCGAGTGATCACGAATTTGCCTGTGACGGATTGACACCGCGTCGGAAACGCGGTTGAGAGGTAAGCGTGGCGAGAGTTTTAATCGCGGACGATCAGCGCGACGTGCTCGAAGCGCTTCGCATTCTGCTGAAAGGTGAAGGCCATCAGACGGATGCGGTGACTTCGCTGGCGGGCATTTTTAACTCGTTGGATAAACGAGATTACTCGCTCCTGATGATGGACCTCAATTACACGCGCGACACAACTTCAGGTCAGGAAGGTTTGGAGGTCATTCCGAAGATTCAGGCGATCGATAGCACGTTACCGATCGTCGTAATGACAGCCTGGGCGACGATTGATCTTGCGGTTGAGGCAATGAAACGCGGAGCGCGCGATTTTGTGCCAAAGCCTTGGGATAACGAACGTCTGCTTACGATCGTTCGCACGCAAATTGAGCTTGCCGGCGCTCTCCGCCGCGGCCGGAAACTCGAGGCCGAAAATCAGCTTTTGCGCGGCAGTGCGCCAAACCTCATTGCGGAATCGCCTGCGATGCTGCCGGTGATCGAGATGATTCCACAAGTTGCGCCATCTGATGCAAATGTGCTGATCACCGGCGAAAACGGCACCGGAAAGGGATTGGTCGCGCAAGCGCTGCATTCACTCTCGCCGCGCGCCGACAAATCGATGATTACCGTGAACATGGGCGGTCTTTCCGAGACGCTGTTCGAAAGCGAACTTTTCGGTCACGTCAAAGGAGCATTCACCGACGCCAAGACCGATCGTGCCGGCCGATTCGAGCTCGCGGATGAAAGCACCCTGTTCATGGATGAAATCGCAAACATTCCGCTTAACCAACAGGCAAAATTGTTGCGCGTGATCGAGACGGGCGAGTTTGAGCGAGTCGGTTCTTCAAAAACTTTGCATGCAAATGTCCGGATCGTTTCTGCCACAAATGCGAGCCTGCACGAAGAAGTCGCAGCCGGTCGCTTCCGCCAGGACGTGCTCTTTCGCCTAAACACAATCGAGATCGCATTGCCTCCATTACGTGACCGGCGCGAAGACATCGTGCCTTTGGCGAACCATTTTCTGCGCCAGCACGCTCAGCGTTATCGCAAGCAAATCGGCGGCTTTGACGAAATGGCCAGGGAGCGATTGCTGCAACATGCGTTTCCGGGAAATGTCCGCGAACTGGATCATGTCATCGAACGCGCGGTCTTGATGACGCGCGGTCCGCAAGTCAAGGCCGCCGATCTTGGCCTAACGACCGGCCGGAACGATTCGCGAGGTCTCGAAGACATGAGCCTTGAGGAAGTCGAAGCTTTCCTGATCAAAAAAGCGCTGGCGCGAAACGACGGAAACGCCCGCAAAGCCGCCGAAGCGCTCGGTTTGAGTCGAAGCGCATTTTATCGCCGGCTCCAGCAATATGGATTGTGATCGGGGAGCGCACGCGCCTAGCGTGCTGGCGATCGCGCCCTCGCGATCGCGACCTTTTGATGCAGTGTCGCGTCTTGATTCACAAAAGATTTCGGCGAAGGCGCCGAAATCAGCACGCGGGGCGCGTGCGCTCCCCGGAACGAATCCGCAATGAAGCGCGCATCCAAAGGTCACCATCGGCTTTCGCATGAGAATCGCCTGACCTGGCTTGCTTTCGGAGCCGCGGCGCCGGCAGCTATCATCGCCTTGTCGATCTTATGGTCTGGCGATTTCAGCGCCAGGGTACAATGGACGCTCACGATCCTCATTGTCGGCTGTTTTGGGGGATTCATCTCCAGCGCCCGCGAACATCTCGTCCGTCCGCTGCAGACGATGACTAATCTGCTGGCCGCGTTACGCGAAGGTGATTATTCGATTCGCGCGCGCGGTGCTCGCGAAAACGATGCACTGGGCGAAGCGCTTCTCGAAGTCAATTTGTTAGGCGAAACGTTGCGGGTGCAGCGCCTCGGCGCGTTCGAAGCGACGGCGCTGCTTCGCACGATCATGGCAGAAATCGATGTCGCTGTGTTCACTTTTGATCCCGCCCGCCGTTTGCGTTTGGTGAATCGCGCGGGCGAACATTTGCTCGCGCAGCCAATGGATAAATTGCTCGGACGAAGCGCCGAGGAGCTCGGGCTCGCCGTTTGTCTGGATTCAAATGAAGACGCGCCGCTCACGCTCAATTTTCCCGGCGCGTCCGGGCGGTGGGGCGTTCGACGAAGCACTTTTCGCGAGCGCGGTTTGCCGCATGAGCTGCTCGTGCTCACCGATCTCAGCCGCACTCTGCGCGAAGAGGAACGCCGCGCGTGGCAGCGTCTTGTCCGCGTGCTCGGCCACGAAATGAACAACTCGCTGGCGCCGATCAAATCGATCGCGGCGAGTTTGGAAACCCTTTTGCAACGTCAACCGCCGCCAGCTGATTGGCGGGACGACGCGCGTAGCGGCTTGAAATCAATCGCCGCTAGAGCAGATGCATTGAGCCGTTTTATGGAAGCGTACGCTCGGCTTGCCCGATTGCCTCCTCCGCAAAAAGAAGGTGTCGATCTTGGCGAGCTACTGCGACGTGTCGTGAACCTGGAACCGCGGCTGCGGGTGAATTTGTTGCCCGGTCCGGAGGCAAAAATTAGCGCTGACGCGGCACAGATTGAACAAGCTCTAATCAATCTCGTGCACAACGCGGTGGACGCGTCGCTTGAAACCGGCGGCGGGGTCTCGATGGGTTGGCGGGCAAACGGTGATTGCGTCGAAGTTTTTGTCGACGATGAAGGCCACGGAATCCTGAACCCCAGCAATTTGTTCGTTCCATTCTTCACGACAAAGCCCGAAGGATCCGGCATCGGTCTGGCCCTAAGCCGTCAGATTGCGGAAGCGCATGGCGGTTCACTTACCGTTAGTAATCGATCAGCCCACAGCGGCGCAGAAGCCCTTTTTCGTTTGCCGCGCTGATCGTAACTCCGGCGTCCGACACTGACGCCCCCCACAATTCGTCCCGAAATCGGGACGGCGTTGTCCCACAAGCGAAGAGAATCAGGAACGATCCAACTAGGATCAACAATCACTAATTACTGATTGTCAATTACTTATAACATTCTTATCAGAACTGGCACGCACATTGCAATAGGCACGCGCGGTAAGAAACTTGGATATGAAACCAACTTTACAGTTCCTGAACAATAGCCGGTACGAACGTTCTGCCGATCGGCGATTTCCAATCCCCGAGTTCAATTATCGTCCACTCGGCCTCGGCGAATTTAACACGCGCTGCGCAGAGAGACCGCGTTCATCTTTCGAAAAAATCAGCCAGAATTATTTCAACGGCGAAGCGCGTCGCAACTTTCTCACCGAATCGTTGCTGTTCGCGATCATTGCCGCGGCAACAGTGCCGGCAATCTTGGATTGCGGTCGCGCGCTTTTCGAATTGATGTGCACGATTGGCAGCATGTGATCGAAAAGAATTCAGCCCCCGATGGCGAACCCCGAAAGAAAAACTGAAAACACAATTGTGCGGCCGGCCGGTTTTACCTCAACTCTGTCTGCAATGGACATTCCGCGGCCAGATGTTGCGGCCAAAAAACGGAAACGCCGGATCATTACGATTTCGGCGGTCGCGCTGGGTCTGATTCTCGCAACCGTTGCGCTGTCGCGATTGAAACCAGCAGTGCCAAGCGTCGATCGTTCGACGGTCTGGATCGACACAGTGAAGCGCGGACCGATGGTCCGGCAGGTCCGCGGGCTTGGGACGCTCGTTCCCGAAGACATTCGTTGGATTCCGGCGAACACGGAGGGTCGCGTCGAAAAAATAATTATTTGGCCGGGTACGCATGTCGAATCCGACACGGTTATTTTAGAATTGACCAGCCCTGAACTCGAGCAAGCGGCCCACGATGCTGAATTGCAAGCGACGGCCGCAGAGGCGGAGCTGACGACCTTGCGCGCGACTTTGCAACGCGGATTGCTCGACCAGGAAGCGACCACTGCGAAAGTGCGCTCAGATTACGAACAGGCGAAGATGGAGCGTGAAACGAACGACCAGTTGGCCAAGAATGGCTTGATCGCCGAGCTTCAATACAAGACCTCGAAAGTGAAAGAGGCCGAGTTGGCGAACCGCAATGAGATCGAACAAAAGCGGCTGAGTTTCGCGCACGACTCGATTGATCCCCAGTTGGCGTCCAAACAGGCGGCTGTCGATCAAGCAAAGCAGCTGGCGAAGTTAAAATTGGACCAGGTGGAGGCATTGCACGTGCGTGCCGGGATGTCGGGCGTTTTACAGCAGCTACCCGTGCAAATCGGACAACGGGTGAAAGTCGCCGATAATATGGCGCGCGTCGCCGACCCGACCAAACTGAAAGCGCAGGTCAAGATCGCAGAGACTCAGGCAAAGGACATTCAGAAAGATCAGAAAGCGGTGATTGATACGCGCAATGGCGTGGTGGACGGCCATGTCATCCGCGTTGATCCGGCCGTCGAACAAGGGACGGTCACTGTCGATGTTGGGATCGATGGCGAACTGCCCAAAGGCGCGCGTCCGGATTTGAGTGTGGATGGAACAATCGAGCTGGAGCGGTTGGAAGATGTGGTTTACGTGGGTCGACCTGCTTTTGGTCAGGAAAACAACACGGTCGGCATTTTCAAACTTGTCAGCGGCAGCTCTCAAGCTGTTCGCACCCCGGTCAAACTTGGGAAGAGCTCAGTCAACACGATCCAGATTTTGAGCGGTCTTCAACCTGGAGACCAAGTCATTTTATCCGATACGAGCGCCTGGGACGCACACGACCGAATTCGACTGAATTGATTGCTGATTTCTGAATGCCGATTGCTGATTTACGCGAGATGAACCCACAAGAACTTAAAGAACGAACGAAACAATTTGCCCTGCGAGTAATGCGTTTGGTCGACGCATTGCCAAACACGCCAAAAGGAAAGGCGATTGCAGGCCAATTAGTGCGAAGTGGGGCAAGCGTAGCGGCAAATTATCGCGCTGCGTGTCGCGGACGCTCGAAGGCGGAATTCATTTCCAAACTGGGCGTGGCCGAGGAAGAAGCGGACGAAACGACGCTCTGGCTGGATTTGATCATTGCCGACAGGATCCTCCCTGAAAAGAAAGTCGCTTCGTTATTGCGCGAGGCAAATGAACTAGTCGCAATCATGGCAGCTAACTATATCTCGGCCTCTCGCGGTCAGCAGGTGTCAGGGAATTCCCAATCAGCAATCAGAAATCAGAAATCGGCAATACGGTCATGAACAACGGATCAACTTCTCTTATTCACCTCGATAGCGTCACCAAAGTTTTTCTCACCGATGAAGTGGAAACACATGCGCTTTCCGGCATCCATTTGGACATTCGCCCCGGCGAATATGTTTCCATCGCCGGCCCGTCTGGCTGCGGCAAATCGACGTTGTTGTCGATCTTGGGTCTGCTCGATACGCCATCGGGCGGAAGTTACGCCCTCAAAGGTCACGAGGTCGCGAATCTCTCCTTTCCCGATCGCGCCCGCATTCGCAATCGCGAGATCGGATTTATTTTTCAGAGCTTCAACCTGATTGGCGATCTTACCGTTCACGAGAACGTTGAACTGCCTTTGACCTACCGCGGATTGAGTGCGGGAGATCGAAAAGGATTTGTCACCGAAGCGCTTGAACGGGTGGGGATGGGGCATCGGGCCAAACATTTGCCGAGCCAGCTTTCTGGCGGCCAACAGCAACGCGTGGCCGTGGCGCGCGCACTTGCCGGCAAACCAGCCATTCTGCTCGCGGATGAGCCGACCGGTAACCTCGATTCGCGAAACGGCGAAGCGGTCATGGATTTGTTGAAGGAGCTGCATGCCGGCGGCGCAACCATCTGCATGGTCACACACGATGTGCGGTTCGCGCAGCATGCGGATCGCACGGTTCACCTTTTCGATGGCCGCGTCGTCGAAGACAAAGTCGCCGCCTAACGAAAAGATCGACACGTTATGATCCAGCTCAGATTGACCTCATACTGGCGAGGAGGTCGGCTGTGATTCGCAGAGTTTTTTTCATCATACTCTTTTGTCTCGCGCTAGCATGCATCTCCCAAGCCCAGGAGAGCAACGGCGCAACCGCATTCGGGCAGCTCAAGTCGCTCGCCGGTGACTGGGAAGGCACCTATGAATGGACGGGAGCCCGCACTGGGACCGGTTCGATGAACACCACGTACTACGTGACAGGAAACGGATCGGCATTGGTGGAAAATCTGATTATGGGAGGCGTCCTCAGCATGACGAGCGTCTACCACCTCGATGGTGCTGATCTCCGAATGACCCACTTTTGCGGCGCGCAAAACCAACCGCGCCTAAAGGCCGAGCGGATCGATCTGGCGCATGGCACAATCGACTTTGGGTTCGTCGATGTAACCAACCTACGGTCGCCCGATGCAGGTCACGTGCACGGGCTAGAGATGCGCCTCATCGACTCGAACCACATCACGGTGACGTTCCTTTTCCAGAACGGCGATAAGGATAGTCGAGAACGGATCGTGCTGAAGCGCGTCGAAAGAAACTCCTCGGAGAAAGGAAACGGTGGCAGCTGACCACCGGCCCCGGCTTATGGAACCCGTATCATTCAACTCCGCGACGGCCGGATCGTCGAAACCCACAACCCCCATCGCTAAAGCGCTATGTTTATAGAATCGTTCAGCCAGGATGTCCGCGTCGGTCTTCGTGTTTTGTTTAAGGATAAGTCGTTTTGTTTTCTTGCCGTGCTCGTGCTCGGGCTCGGCATCTGCGGGGTGACCACGCAGTTCACGGTGGTCAATGCCATTGCGTTGCGCGGAGTCTCGTTCCCACATCCCGAGCAGTTGATGAGCGTCGGGTTAATCGATCCGCAGGGAACGCCGATAAACAACAATTTCGGGACAGGTACTATCCTGTCGGCGCAGGATTATGAAGATCTGCGTGCGGCCCAGCAATCGTTCAGCCAGATGGCTGGGTATCTCAGCGGATCAACCGTCAACGTCAGCTACAAAAACAACCCGCAACGTTACACCGGCGGTTATGTGACGGAAGACTTCTTCAAGATTGTGGGCGTAGCGCCGACTATCGGCCGCGATTTTACGGCCGCTGACGACAAACCCGGCGCGGAGAAAGTGGCAATTCTCGGTCATGAAATCTGGCAGCGCGATTTTGGCGGCGATGCCAAGATCGTCGGGCAAAGTGTCAGGATTAACGGTCGCGCCGCCACCATTATTGGGGTGATGCCGCCGAATTTTAAGTTTCCGGTCACAGAGCAGCTTTGGCTTCCTTATTATAATGAGTACCCATTAAAGCCGCGCGGCGCCCTTCGAGGTTTGGCGCTCGGTGCTTCAAATGCTGCGCCCGCGGTGATGGGCCGGCTCAAGCCCGGCGTGAGCATCGACCAGGCGAACGCGGAGTTTGTGGGACTGGCCAAACGCATGGCAACGGAAAACCCGAAAACAAACGGGCAGCTCGTCTCCGCGAATGTGCAGCCTTTACTGAACGCCATTACCGGCCCACAACTGCGCCAGACGGTCTACGGCATGCTCGGAGCGGTCATCGTCGTTTTGCTGATTGCGTGTGTAAATGTGATGAACATGCAGTTTGGCCGGGTGGCGCTGCGGGGGAAAGAACTCGCCATCCGCGGTGCACTGGGCGCGACCCGCTGGCGACTCGTGCGGCAGATGCTGACGGAAAGTTTGGTGGTCGCATTGTTTGGCACGGTCGCGGGCCTGTTGATGGCGGGTTGGGCCCTTGGTCTGCTCATCCGCGCCATGAACGCGCTGCCGTTTCCTTTGCCGTACTGGGTGGTTTTCACGATCGACGCGCCGGTTCTCGCCTTTACCATCGGCGCGACTTTGCTGGCCACGCTGGCTTCCGGTTTGGTTCCAGCATTGGTGAGCGCCCGGGGCAACGCCGCGGATATGATGAAAGAAGGTGGTCGCGGCAATACTAGTCGCGTGGTTAACGTAATCACCAGTGTCCTGGTGATCGGTCAAATTGCGCTGACCGCCGCACTATTGATCGCGGCGACGCTGCAAATCAAATCGATTCGAAACCAGATCACGCTCGATTACGGCTATGATGAGAAAGGCGTTTACACGGCGCGGATTGCTTTGATGGAGGGCGATTATCCCAACGAGGAAGCGCGCCGCCAGTTTTTTGCCAAAGCGGTGCGAACGCTGCGCACGAACCCGGCCTTCGCCGGCGCCGCGATGAGCGATCGGTTCCGCATGACCTTCGCTGCCCTTGGTCAATACGAACTGGACGGTCAAAATTACGTAGCCGACCGGGACCGTCCGCAAGGCAACTTCGAGGCTGTGTCCGATGGCTACTTTACGACTCTCGGGTTAAAGATTTTAGAGGGCCGCGACTTCACAATTGACGATAACGACGCGAAACAGCCGGTCGCGATCGTGAACGCGAGCTTTGCCAAAAAGTATTTTGGTCACGAGAGTCCCCTCGGACGCCGGGTGAGGATTTTCAATCCGGGAGAGCCGCTACAGTGGCGCACGATTGTCGGGGTGGTTCCCGACACTCTCATGCAAGGTCCATTCGATCAGCAGACCGACAACAGCGGCTTCTATGTCCCGTTGCTTGGTGCGACGCCCGCGGCGCAGTTTTGCACCATTATCGTCCGGCCGCACCCGGGACAGCGCGCCGAGACACTCGGCGCGGCGTTGAGTCGCGCAGTAGCGGAGCTTGATACCAACCTGCCGATCTATTTCGCCGGCACGCCGGCGCGGTTGCATGACGAAATCCTCGGCACTCCTCGCATCATGGCGAGCTTGTTCACGACCTTCGGCATCGTCGCGTTTGTGCTCTCAGCAGTCGGTCTTTATGGGGTGATGAGCTTCTCGGTGAACCAACGGACGCAGGAATTCGGAATTCGCATGGCCCTGGGTGCGGACGCGAAAAGGATTTTCCGCATGGTCATGCAGCAGGGCGCATGGCAACTGATCATTGGCCTTGTGCTTGGAACGGGGGCCGCCGCGCTCCTGCTTGGGGTCGTTGCTGCAGCCGTCTTGCAAAACATTTTATTCAAGGTGAATGCGCTCGATCCATTCATCTATTTTGTAGTCGCGGGACTGCTTACGGTCGTCGCCGCGGCCTCGTGCTTCGTCCCCGCGCGTCGCGCCACGCGCGTCGATCCGATGGTCGCGCTGCGTTACGAATAGAAATCCTACGGAAGGCCCGATGATCGCGCTCGGTCACAACGCATAGATTTATGATCCAGCTCCGCCGAATCGAACGTTTTTATCCGCTCGCGAAAGGGAAGTTTTTTTATGTTCTGCGCGACATCAACCTCGACATCAAAGAAGGCGAATTTGTTTCGATCATGGGCCCTTCCGGCGCCGGAAAGTCATCGCTACTTCACATTCTTGGGATGCATGACCATGGTTGGACAGGCGAATATTTCTTCAACGACGTCGCCGTTCATCATCTCAAAGCAAAAGAGCGCGCTGCGTTACGAAACGAACAGATTGGCTTCGTTTTTCAACAGTATCACCTGCTCGACGATCTAACCGTTTACGAAAATCTCGAGATCCCGCTCTCGTATCGAAAGGTAAACAAGAGCGAACGCGCGGCCATCGTCGCCGACACACTCGATCGGTTTCAAATCGTCGCAAAGAAGGATTTGTACCCGCGTCAACTCTCCGGTGGCCAACAACAACTTGTCGGCGTGGCTCGCGCGATCATTTGCAATCCGAAATTAATTCTAGCCGATGAGCCGACTGGGAATCTTCATTCCAGTCAGGGCGAAGAGATCATGGAGCTATTCAAGAAATTAAACACCGAAGGAACAACAATCGTGCAGGTGACGCATTCGGAAAAAAACGCCGCTTACGGGAATCGCATCACTCAACTGCGCGACGGATGGATTGTATGACTGTCGACCTTGTCCACCAAAACTTAACCAATTCAGCGCTATGTTAGACGACACTCGTTTCGCGCTGCGGCAACTCCGGAAGTCTCCCGCCTTCAGTTTCTTGACCGTGTTCACCCTCGCCATCGGCATCGGCATGAACACGGCAATGTTCAGCCTGATTCACGATCTTTTTTTGCGCAGCCTTCCGTTCTCCGATCCGAGCGGCATTGTCCGGATTTACGGCGAAGCAAAAGAGCGTGATCTGAAACAACTTCCGTTTTCGGCTCCGAAATTTTGGCATTTCCGTGACGGACAGAGCGTTTTTTCCAGCATCGCGGCCGATTGGGGGAATGGCTACATTCTCACCGGTCTAGGTGAGCCGGTGCAGGTGCTCGGCGGGAACGTGACCGCAAATTACTTCGATCTGCTCGGCGTGCACCCGATCGTTGGTCGCAATTTTCTCCCGCAGGAGGAAATGAAACAGGATGTCGCGCTGATCACGAACATCTTCTGGCGCCGGCGTCTCAATTCAGACCCGGCGGTTCTCGGTCGCAGCATTTCGCTCAACGGCACTGCGACGACAATCATTGGAGTTCTGCCCGACTTGCCGATCTCGTGGTTTGGGCGTGACGCAGAGGTGTTCATCGCCAAGCCGTTCGAGAATCCAAACACGACAAAAGAGCGTCTCATGCGCGGCTATAGTTTCATGCGCTGCATCGGGCGATTGAAACCTGGCGTGACAATGGCGCAAGCGCAGGCGGCAATGCCCGCGCTGGATCGAAGTTACCGCGAGCAGTATCCCGAACCAGCTGACAACACTTGGTCGTCAACCCTCATCGGCGCTGCGGAGGATGTGACCGGCGACCTCCGACCAGCTTTCGTCACGTTGTTGGTTGCAGTCGGCGCCGTGTTGCTGATCGCTTGCAGCAACGTCGCAAATCTGTTGCTCGTTCGCTTCATTGGCCGGCGGCGAGAAATTTCGATGCGAATGGCTCTGGGCGCCGACCGCCGCAGCGTCGTTCGGTTGTTCATGATCGAAAGTGCGACGATGAGCGTGATCGCCGGAGTGATCGGCCTGTGTCTTGCGCTCTGGGTCGTTGCGGTCGTCCCGAAAGTGGCAGGCGATAACATTCCCTTTGAGAGTCGCGTTACGCTCCACTGGCCGGTACTCCTTTTCACGCTCGGGCTTTCACTCTTGACCGGTCTGGTCATGGGACTCTACCCGGCGTGGCAAAGTTCTCGCGCCGATTTGGTCGAAGGGTTGAAAGAAGGAGGGCGGGCCGTCAGCGGAGATCGCGTTCAGCATCGATTCCGTCGCGGGTTAGTCGCTGCGCAAGTCGGGCTTTCAATGGTTTTGCTGGCGGCTGCAGTGATGTTGATCTCGAGTTTTGTCCGGCTCAGCAATCAGGAATCCGGTTTTCGTTCCGACCACGTCTGGGCGGGAGGCATCGGTTTACCACCGACGCGGTATCAGGACGCTCCGGCACGCGCGCGTTTTGTCCAACGACTGATCGACGATTTGCAAACGTCACCGGGCATCGAAGCCGCTTCGACTGCAGACGCACTTCCGATGAGCGGCAATTGGTCCTCGACTCCATACGCGCGCGCCGACGGCAATCCGCTTCCGATGAACAAGCGGCCGCTCGGGCTGACCCGCAGCATTTCTCCAGGCCATTTTCGCACTCTGCAGATTCCAATTTCGTCTGGTCGTGATTTCACTGAGCGCGACGGAGCCGATCAGCCTTTGGTTGTGATCCTGAGTAACTCGACCGCGAAAAAGCTTTTCCCTAACGAAAATCCGATCGGCCATCAGATTCTTTTCGGCACCGACAATGGCAACGGTCTGGCCGCAGAAGTGATCGGCGTCGTCGGCGATGTTCGATCGCTTCAACTCTCAAAAACCAACGACGTCGAATTCTACCGGCCGTGGCCGCAGCGGAGTTTTTCGTTTTTCAATCTCATGGTCCGCAGCGCAACCAAGCCGGAGGCGACCGCAACAATTGTCCGCGCCGCGCTCGACAAGATCGACAAGGACATGCCGATTCTTCAACCCAGCACTCTTGACCTCATTGTGACGCAATCACTTGGCCAGCAACGACTCACGATGGGATTGCTTGGTGTTTTTGCCGGAGTCGCTTTGTTGCTCGCAGTCGTCGGAATTTACGGCGCCGTGGCCTACGCCGTCGAACAGCGCACTTCAGAAATTGGCGTTCGCATGGCCCTCGGTGCGCAAATGAAAGACGTCCTGCGCTTGGTCGTTAGGCAGGGAATGAATCCGGTCCTGATCGGGCTGGGTCTCGGCCTGGTCGCTACGCTCGCAACCGGTCGTCTGATCGCGGCGCAGCTTTATCAAGTCTCGCCTCATAATCCGCTTTTGATTGCCGTCACCGCTGCCGGTCTGGCCATCGCCGCGCTCCTCGCCTGCTTGATCCCGGCCCGCCGCGCCACCCTTGTCGATCCAATTCAAGCACTACGAACGGAGTAATTCATTATGATTAGCGATCTGCGTTTTGCTCTCCGGCAATTGCTCAAAACGCCTGGATTCACGTTACTCGCGTTAATTACGCTCGCGCTCGGGATCGGACTCAACACTGCCATTTTCAGTTTGATCAATGATCTCTTCTTGCGGGGCCTTCCATTTAAGGAGCCAGGACGCGCCGTCCACATGTATTCCAATGTGAAGGAGCGCAATTTGCTGGAAATCGCAGTGTCGGTGCCACGCTATCAGCATTACCGCGATGCCCAGACGATTTTCGACGGGTTCGGCGCCGAAAACACGCTTCCTTTCACTTTGACCGGACTGGGCGATCCAGTTCAACTTTTCGGCGGCAAAGTGACGTCGAACTATTTCTACGTCCTCGGCGTGCGTCCGATTCGCGGCCGCAATTTTTTGCCGCAGGAAGAAGAGACCGCGGATGTGGCGATGGTGACTGAGAATTTCTGGCAAAAACGAATGGGTGGCGATGCAAATGTAATCGGTCGCAGCATTACTCTCGACGGCGTGCTGCACACGATCGTCGGTGTATTGCCGAATCTGCCATTCTCCTGGACCGGACCGAACGCGGAGATTTGGACGACGAAACCATTCGTCATCCCCGGATTCAGTTACGAACGAATGATGCGCGGCACGGGTGTTCTGCGTGTGGTCGGGCGATTGAAACCGGGGATGACGATAGAGCAGGCGCGCGCTGCCTTACCGTCGCTTGAACAAAGTTACCGCACCCAATATCCGGACAAGATCGACAGTTCATCAACCATGTCTCTGAAAACGCTGCCGGAAGATGTCGTGGGCAATCTGCGCCCCGCGTTCGCCACGTTGTTAGCCGCAGTGGCGTTCGTATTACTGATTGCGTGCAGCAATGTTGCCAATCTCTTGCTCGTCCGCTTTACTGGCCGGCGGCGCGAGATCGCGCTGCGCATGGCGTTGGGCGCGTCCCGCGCAAGTGTGCTGCGACTTTTCGTTTTCGAGAGTCTGTTGGTGAGCGTTCTCGCGGGAATCGTCGGCGCAGGATTGGCCTGGCAGATGGTGCCGCTCGTGCCGAGAATGGCGGCGAATTTTCTTCCATTTGATCCCGCGACTGGCATCAGCCTTTCGCTTCCCGTTCTCGGCTTCACAATTGCGTTGTCGATCTTAACAGGCCTCGCGATGGGAATTTATCCGGCGCTACAAAGTTCACGCGCCGGTTTGGTTGAGGGACTGAAGGAAGGCGGACGCGGAACAAGCGGCAGCGTCCAGCAGCCCCGGCTTCGAAGGATTTTGGTCGGCACCCAAGTCGCACTGTCGGTCACCTTGCTCGCTGGCGCAGCACTTCTCATTACCAGCTTTGTGCAGTTGAGTCGGCAGAACATTGGGTTCCGGGCCGAAAATCTCTGGATCGGCCTGGTTACGTTGCCACTAGCGCCATATCCCGATCTGGCCACACGCCAACATTTCGTGGAACAAACTCTGGCCGCGTTGCATCTAGTTCCAGCCTTTCAAAGCGCGACTATCTGTGGCGACATCCCCCTGCTCCCCGGTGCCGGCGGCGCATTGCTTTACACGCGCCCCGAGGGCGAGATTTTGCCCGTGGACAAGCGCGCCTCGGCACCAAGCCACGATATCGCTCCGGATTATTTCAAGACGTTTGGCATTCCAATTTTGGCCGGTCGCGACTTCGATCAGCATGATGTGGCCGATCATCAGAATGTGATTCTGATCAGCCAGGCTGGTGCGAAGAAAGTCTTTGGCAATGAGAATCCGATTGGAAAAACACTTCTGGTCACCAGCGGGAGCACACCCGCGGAAATCGTCGGTATAGTCGGCGATGTGCGGACGCGGAAAGTAGCCGAACCGGATGATATGGAAATCTACCGTCCCTGGGCGCAGGAAAATTTTCCATTCGCAGTGATCGGGGTACGGAGCAATTTGAGAGACGATGCGGTGACGAAATTGGTGCAATCGGCGCTAAACACCGTCGATCCTGGATTGGCGATCGCCATTCCCCAATCGATGGAGAAAATTCTCGCCCAGGCGCTCGGTCAAGCGCGGCTGATGATGTGGTTGCTCGGGATTTTCGCCGGAGCGGCACTGCTGCTGGCCACGGTCGGCATTTATGGCGCAGTCGCGTACACGGTTGAGCAACGCACCGGGGAAATCGGCGTGCGCATGGCGCTCGGCGCTCAAACTATGGATGTCTTGCGACTCATCGTGAGTCAGGGAATGCGACCGGTAATTTTTGGATTGACGGTAGGATTGGCCGTGGCGCTGGCACTCGGCCGTTTGATCGCGTCGCAACTCTATCAAACCTCCGCCCACAATCCGCTGTTACTAGTGACAACGATGTCGATCCTCGGATCGGCCGCGCTGCTGGCCTGCGTATTTCCGGCGCGTCGGGCGTCGCAAGTCGATCCGATCGTCGCGCTTCGTTATGAATAACCCTGGAGTTCTGATCTATGATTGCTGATCTTCGTTTTGCCATCCGGATGCTCATCAAGTATCCGGCTTTCTCAATTGTCGCTTTTCTCGCCCTCGTTCTCGGAATCGGCGCGAATACTACCGTTTTCGGCATCATCAATGCATTGCTGTTGCGCCCATTGCCCGTTGGCCACTCCGAAGAAGTGGTGAAGGTTTTTACTACCGATAACCACATCCCGGGCAACCAATCGACCTCGTATTTAAACTTCCAGGATTACGCGAAACAGAACACGGCGTTCAGCTCCATGGCCGCATACACATTTGCCGGAATGGGGATGACCCGCGGGACCGACACTTTGAATGTCGTCGCTTTGCTCGTAACCGGAAATTATTTCGACCTGCTTCAGGTCAAACCGTCGCTCGGGCGGACCTTTTTGCCGGAAGAAGACTCAACGCCTAACGGCCATCCTGTTGTCGTCCTCGGTTACAATTTCTGGAGAAAACTGGGAGCCGATCCGACGATTGTCGGAAGTCAGGTCACGTTGAACGGACATTCTTTCACCGTCATTGGTGTGGCGCCGGCAGCGTTCACTGGCGTCGATACCGGCTTTTCTCCGGATCTTTGGGTGCCGGTCTCAATGCATCAATGGGTCCGGCCGGGCGGCGACTTCTGGTTCGAACAACGCCGGGCGCTGCTAATGAACGTTATGGCGCGGCTCAAGCCCGGTGTGACCATGTCCGAAGCACAAGCACAAATGCGCACCATTGCAAAACAGCTCGAACAAGCTTATCCGGACGTAAACAAAGAGCGCTCGATTGCGCTAATGTCGCTTGAGGCAGCCAAGTCGCAAGCTCTCGGAGGTTTCAATAATGAAGATCTCGCGCGCAACGTGTCACTTCTTTTGCTCGTGGCGGCGGCCAGCATCCTTTTGATCGCGTGCGCCAATGTAGCGAACTTGCTGCTCGCGCGATCCACTGCTCGGCAACGTGAGATGGCGGTCCGTTTGGCACTCGGGGCGGGCCGGGGACGAATCGTGCGACAATTACTCACCGAAAGCATCCTGCTCGGCCTGATTGGGGGCGCCGGTGGCGTTCTTGTCGCCTATTGCTTGGGCGATGTCCTGATCGCACTCCTTCCACCCGCGGCCTTTCCAATCACGTTGGATCCGCAACCGGACTGGCGAGTGCTCATGTTGTCGTTTGTTGTGGCCGTTTTGAGCGGCGTCATATTCGGACTGGCGCCCGCGTTGCAAATGGCACGCTGGAACCTTACCCAGGGATTGCGCGAACGGGTCTCCACCGCCGGCGGCGCGGTCACGCGCCTCAATCTCCGCAGCTTGCTCGTGGTCGCACAGATCGCCGTTTCTCTGCTTCTCTTAATTGCCTCCGGCTTATTTCTGAAGTCGTTCTACAAGGCTCAGGCGATCGATCCCGGATTCCGCACTGAAAATCTCGACATCGTCACGATTAACCCGGTCCTGGCCGGTTACGACAGTGACCGCGCTCTGCAAGTTGTGCGCGCGATTGCCGATCAAATCAGGCATGATCCGCGTGTTAGCGGAGCCGACGTCAACAACTGGGTGCCACTGGTGGGCGGTGAAGCGCGAACCATCGTGATCGATGGTCGCGATCCAAACGACGAACATAATCGGCGCTTCGCCAATTACAGTCCGATCACTCCGGGTTATTTCCAGACCATGGGCATTCAACTCCTGCGGGGCCGTAATTTCACCGACCAAGACGCCGAAAAGAAGGCGGCCCCGGTTGCCATCATTGACGAGACGATGGCCAAGGAATTTTGGCCAAACGAAGATGCCTTGGGCCATCGATTCAGATTCATGATCGATAAGGCACCGATTGAAGTCATCGGAATCGCCCGCAACTCCAAGGCGAACACGCTCGGCGAAATTCCGACACCCATGGTTTACTGGCCGCTAAAGCAAATCACCGACTTCGGCATCACGTTGTTCGTCCACACGAACGGCGCCCCGGCAGTGATGCTGAGCGAGATTCGCCGGATTGTTCGCGCCGTTGATGTTCACATTCCGATCACCTATGAGAAGACCGTTCGCCAACACATGGCGGTCGCACTTTGGCCGTCGTGGATGGGTGCAATGTTGCTGGGAAGCCTCGGCTTGCT
>Ga0070717_10000822_pt1 | contig 20471 bp, 18 predicted proteins | sample LARL113metaG_FD_71366 | JGI IMG/M metagenome (GOLD analysis project Ga0070717, IMG submission 71366) | Corn, switchgrass and miscanthus rhizosphere microbial communities from Kellogg Biological Station, Michigan, USA - LAR L11-3 metaG | ecosystem: Host-associated > Plants > Roots > Rhizosphere ... | reverse complement strand
AAAAGCGCATGGGGGGTCGGCTTTGTCAAGGCAAGCGCCAACCCGCCGCCCGGGGTACGACCATGATAGAATCGCGTCTAATCCGATTGAGCCAACGATTTAGCTAATGTTCGACCTCGCCCTTCCCACGCTCGCCATGATGGTCGTTGCAACGGCCTTTTTGGCGCTGGAACGCGTCGTGCCCGGCCGGGAATTGCCACACGCGCCCGGCTGGTACGGACGCGCGATTCTCATCAACCTCGTGCAGGTCGCCATCACCTTCGCGACCAACCACCTCTGGCTCGACCTGCTGTCGGGCGTCTCGCTGTTTCATCTGGCGAGGCTCGAGAACGCGGTGCTGCAGGGATTCATCGGCTGGCTCGTCGGCACATTCGTCTTCTACTGGTGGCATCGCGTGCGCCATCTCCCGGGCTTCTGGGTTGTCTTCCACCAGGTTCACCATTCTCCGGCGCGCATCGAGGCCCTGACCGCCTTCTACAAGCATCCGGTGGAGATTCTGACGGACAGCGCGCTGGCGGCCATCATCATGTACCCGCTGCTCGGAAGCTCGCTCGAGGGCGCGCTCTGGTTCAATTTTTTCGCGGCGGCAGGCGAGCTCTTCTATCACGCGAACATCAGGACGCCACATTGGGTGACGTATTTCATCCAGACCCCGGAGTTGCACTCAGTCCATCATCAGCTCGATGTCCATCATTACAACTACGCCGACCTGCCACTATGGGACCGGTTGTTCGGAACCTATCGCGATGCCGACACGTTCGCCGCGCGCTGCGGATTCCCGCGCAACAACGAACGCCAGCTTGGCCGCATGCTGCTGTTCCACGACGTTTACAAAGACTAGGGTGTGCCGCCTTGTCCTGTCCTTCACTTGTGACGGTCGGTATCGCGCGCTCGATTGAGTAGGAATTGTCATGTCAAAGTCCGCCCGCAAAAAGAAGGCAAAGTCGGCAACCGTGGAAATGTCCACGGCCGAGGCCGCGGTTGCGACCCTCATCGGCCACGGCCTCGACACGGTTTACGCACTTCCCGGTGTCCACAACGACCACTTGTTCGATGCCTTTCACCGTGCCGGAGAATTCCTGCGCGTCGTGCATACGAGGCACGAACAAGGCGCGGCCTATATGGCCCTCGGCGCAGCGCTCGCGACCGGCAGGCCGCAGGCTTATTCCGTGGTGCCAGGCCCAGGGCTGCTCAACTCGGGCGCGGCGCTGCTCACGGCCTACGGCATGAACGCGCCAGTCCTCGCCATGATCGGACAGATCCCCGCGTCAACGATCGGCAAGCGCCAGGGGCACCTGCACGAGATCCGCGATCAGGCCGGCATTCTCGCGCGTCTGGTGGACCATTACGGCCACATCGAAGGTCCGGCCGATGCCTCGAGCAAGGTCGCCAAGGCCATTCAATCCATGAGCCGCGGACGCCCGGGACCGGCAGCACTGGAATGCGCGATGGACATCTGGGGCAAACGCGGGCCCGTTGCCGCGATCGCGGCGCCCTCTCCGCCGCGCACCGCGAAAATCGATGACAGCAAGATTCGCGCGGCTGCGAAAATTCTCGGCCAGGCGAAGCGCGTGCTGATTGTTGCCGGTGGCGGTGCGCAGGATGCCTCGACCGAGGTCACGCTCCTGTCCGAAATGCTGCAGGCGCCGGTGCTCGGCTATCGGCGCGGCCGCGGGGTGCTCGATTCGCGCAATCCGTTCAGCGTGACGTTGCCGCTCGGCCGCGAATTATGGGGTGAGGCTGACGTGGTTTTGGCCGTTGGCACGCGGCTGCTCAACCCGATGCGGCAATGGGGCGTGGACAAGAAACTGCAGATCGTGCGCGTCGACGCCGACCCCGATGAACCGGCGCGGCTGCACAAGCCCAAGGTTGCGCTCGTTGGCGACGCCGCGCCGATCCTGAGGCGGCTGATCGACAGTCTCGCCAAATTCAATACGCGCCGCGCATCGCGCGCGGACGAAATGCGCCAGCGCCAGGCAAAGCTGCAGGAGCGGCTGGCCAAGCTCGCGCCCCAACTCGCCTTCCTCGAGGCGATCCGCGCCGAGTTGCCGGAGGACGGCATCTATGTCGATGAAGTCACCCAGATGGGATTTGTCGCGCGGCTCGCCTTGCCCGTCTACGGCCCGCGCACGTTCCTGTCGCCCGGGTACCAGGACAATCTCGGCTGGGGCTACGCCACGGCGCTTGGCGTGCAGCATGCAAAGCCGGACGTGCCGGTGCTCTCGATCAATGGCGATGGCGGATTTCTTTATACCGGCAACGAAATCGCCACCGCCATTCGTCACCGGATACCACTGGTGGCGGTGGTGTTCGTCGACGGGGCTTTCGGCAATGTGCGCCGTATCCAGCAGGAGCAATTCGGTAATCGGCTGATTGCCTCCGACCTTGCCAATCCCGATTTTGTGAAATACGCGGAGAGCTTCGGTGCCGCCGGACGTCGCGCCCGAGGTCCGGATGAGCTCCGTGTGGCTCTGCGGGAATCCTTCGCCCGCCGCGAACCGACTTTGATCGAGGTACCGGTCGGGTCGCTGCCCAGCCCCTGGGAATTCATCCATATGCCGCGCGTGCGTGGAAAGTGAATTGAGTTGCCATTGTCTAGTTGCCATGACGGCGTCGGATCGGGTTAGGTGCGCGGCACGATGGATTTAATCAGCACGACGGATGACCTCGCGGCGGTTTGCGGGCGGATGGCGAAGCATCCGTTCGTCACGGTCGATACCGAATTCCTGCGCGAGACCACCTATTACCCGCTGTTGTGCGTCGCACAGATGGCCTCCCCTGAAGAGGCGGTCGTCGTCGACGCGCTGGCGACCGGGCTCGATCTATCGCCTTTGTTTGCGCTGATGGCGTCGGAAAGCGTCACCAAGGTGTTCCATGCCGCGCGGCAGGATATCGAGATCGTCTGGAACATGGCCAAGACGATCCCGCATCCGATCGTCGATACCCAGGTCGCCGCCATGGTTCTCGGCTATGGCGATTCGATCTCGTACGACCAGCTTGTGCAGCGCATCACCGGAGACACGCTCGATAAATCGCACCGCTTCACCGACTGGACGCGGCGGCCGCTCAGCGATGCACAGATCGCCTACGCCCTGTCCGACGTGACGCATTTGCGCGACGTCTACCTGAAGCTTGCGACCGATCTCGAGAAACGCGGGCGCAGCAACTGGGTCGAGGCGGAGATGGAAGTGCTCACCTCGCCCGAAACTTATCGCGCCGATCCGGACCGGGCCTGGGAGCGGCTCAAGAGCCGGGTGCGCAAGCCAAAAGAGCTCGCCGTGCTGATGGAGGTCGCCGCCTGGCGCGAGCGCGAGGCGCAGACGCGCGATGTTCCGCGCGGGCGCGTGATCAAGGACGACGTGATCGGGGACATCGCCGTGCAGGCGCCGACCTCGATCGAGCGGCTGGGTCACCTGCGCTCGCTGCCGAAGGGCTTCGAACGCTCGCGCTGGGGCGAGCAGATCATCGAGGCAGTCAAACGCGGGATCGCGCGCGACCCGAAGACGCTGCCGCGGCTCGATCGCTTCCGTCCGGCGGCGAACGGCGCGGCGACGGTCGAATTGCTCAAGGTGCTCCTGCGCATGACGGCGGAGCGGCACGGGGTCGCCGCCAAAGTGATCGCCACCGTCGACGACCTCGACCGGATCGCCGCCGACGACTCCGCCGACGTCCCCGCCCTCAAGGGCTGGCGCCGCGACCTGTTTGGCGAGAAAGCGCTCGCGCTAAAGCAAGGTCGGCTCGCGCTCGCCGTCGACAACGGAAAAGTTGTAACCGTCGACAAGAATTAGATTCACGTTTCGATCAATGGCTCGCGACCGATGAGGCGCGCCAGTTGACGCAGTCGGCCCGCCAATCGATCGCTCGCGAGTTCACTGTATGCGCCTGGCAGCTTGAGTATCAGCTTGCCGCGTTTGACTTTCATCGAGGTCTTGGGAAGCACGCCGCTTTGTCCAGCCGTGAGAATATAAGCGACGCGCATCGCCGCCCCCAGCACCCGCGCACGATCGAGCATTCGTGTTGTTGCAAGCTCTCGCAGCCGCGGGGACAAGTCCTCTTCACTCAATCCGGCGTGACGAAAATACACCGACAACGCTAGGTACGCGCGTCCGGGATGATCAATTGCGACGAAAGAACCGTGCGCGATGATGTTCATGGACTGCTCGCCGCGATAGTCCGGGTGAGCACGCCAGCCGATGTCCGCGAGCAAACAGGCGGCATGCCGCAGTCGACGCTCGTCGGAACTTTCGTCGAGTCCTGAAGACTCCATGAAATGATCGGTCCAGCCGATCAGTTCTTCACCATGGCGCGGCGAGCGCGACCGCAAGACGTTGAGATCAGCGGCCGCCGAGATAAGCGGATCCCGAGCACGCTCGCGAGCGTTGAGTAGAGAATACAGAAGCCCTTCACGCACACCGAGTACAGAAATTACCACCTGCCTCGGCTTGATCGTGCGGACCAGATTTTCCATCACCAACGCCGCATAGGCCAGCAACGGCCGGCGCGCGGCATTCACAACTTCAATTTTCGAAAGCGTGTCGGTATCGACGTGGTGCACAAGCCTGGAAAATTCCTGCGCCTCGCGCGCCGAGATGCGGTAGTTGTGCATCACGTGGAAAGGATAGCCAGTCTGCCACATGTGCAACCGAGCGAGCGCACGCCAAGTACCACCAACCGCGTAGAAGGTACGGTCTTCGCCGTCGTGCAACATGTCGAGATCTTCGAACGCCTCTTCTACATACTTCTCGGCTTTCTTGAGGGATTTCCCGGTGATGTCCTGAAGCGCCAGGCCGCCGAACGGCAGCGTCACGCCACCTCGCACGCGAGAGCCATGCACATCGACAAGCTCAAGTGAGCCACCGCCGAGATCCCCGACGATCCCATCCGGCTTGTAAATTCCAGACACGATGCCGAGTGCCGTGAGGTGCGCCTCCCGTTTCCCAGAGAGGATTGTGATCTTGGTTTTACAAATGCGTTCGGCTTCGGCGATGAACGCGCGGCCATTGCGCGCATCCCGGCATGCGGCCGTAGCAATCGCCCAAATGCGTCGTACGTGCAAAATATCGCACAAGGCGCGAAAGCGCCGCAACGCATCGAATGCTGTATCGATGGCGTCGACGGGCAACAGCCCGGTCGACTGCACCTGACGCCCAAGGCCCGCGAGCACTTTCTCGTTGAAGATGGGCGTGGGTGAGCGAGTCAGCCCCTCATACACAACGAGACGGATTGAGTTCGATCCGATGTCGATAACCGCGATCGGCGGACCGTGGTCGAGCCGTCCCTTCGCGGAGGAGATGATCTTGGACGAACGCTTACGCGCCTTCGATGAGGCGGCGTATAAGGCTGCGCGGTGGCGATTCCTTGAGCGATTTTCCACGGCCGGACAGACTCGGATTCGTCATAAAATACTTATGGGCGTTGAACGGCTCTTCGCCCGGAGCGGCCTTTATGCGCGTGGAACTGCCATCCGGCAAGAGCTTCCAGCTCTGCTCGTTGTCCTTGAAATTTGCCACCATAATCTGACCGAGAACTTGTTCGTGGACGGTCACATTGAGAATAGGACACAGAACCTCAACCCGACGATCAAGATTTCGTGGCATCATATCCGCTGACGAAATGTAGATCGCAGATTTTTGATGCGGCAGCGGGTGGCCGGCACCAAAACAATATATGCGTCCGTGCTCGAGAAACCGGCCGATGATCGACTTGACGCGAATGTTCTCGGACAGGCCGGGAACCCCGGGCCGTAAACAACAAATGCCGCGAACGACAAGATCGACTGACACCCCCGCGGCCGATGCGTCATAAAGCGCATCGATGATTCCGGGATCGACCAGCGCGTTCATTTTCATCCAGATCGCCGCAGGCCGTCCGGCTTTGGCGTGCGCGATCTCTTGCGCAATGTGATCCAAAATTCGCTTGCGGAGGTTTATCGGCGAAATGGCCATACGCTCGAGTTCGGCTGGCTCAGCGTAGCCGGTTATGTAGTTGAAAATGCGTGCGACATCGCGGCCAATGACAGCGTCAGCAGTGAAAAAGGACAAATCGGTATAAACGCGCGCGGTAACCGGATGATAGTTGCCCGTGCCGACGTGAACGTAAGTAGCCAATTCGCCCGCCTCGCGGCGAACGACCAGCGACAACTTTGCATGCGTTTTTAATTCGATAAACCCATAAACAACCTGTGCGCCCGCGCGCTCGAGATCGCGCGCCCAGCGAATGTTAGCCTCCTCATCAAACCGCGCCTTGAGTTCAACCAGCGCCGTCACGGATTTCCCGGCCTCGGCCGCCTCCACAAGCTGCTTCACGATCGGTGACTCGGCAGAGGTGCGGTAGAGGGTCTGTTTGATCGCGACAACATTCGGGTCGCGAGCAGCCTGTTGCAGAAATTGCACCACAACGTCGAAAGATTCGTAAGGATGATGAACAACAAGATCTTTTTGACGAATGGCTGCGAAACAATCGCCACCATGATCGCGTATTCGCTCAGGATAACGTGGATTGTAGGGAACAAACTCGAGATCGGGACGATCGAGCTTGGTGAGTTGGCTTAGATCGTTAAGCGCGAGCACGCCATCGACTCTGAAAACTTCATCGTCGGCAACTGCAAGCGCGCGCTGAACAAAGCCGCACAATTCCGCAGGCATCGACGCACTGAGTTCCAGTCGGATCACTGACCCGCGGCGGCGCTGCTTGAGTGCAGTCTCGAACAGACGCACCAGATCCTCGGCCTCTTCTTCGATTTCAACTTCGGAGTCGCGGATCGCGCGAAATACGCCCTGCCCTTTGACCGTGTAACCCGGGAAGAGACGGCTGATAAAAAGCGCCGTCGCCTCCTCCAGCGTGATCAAGCGGATTCCGTGGTCACCGCCTCCAGGCAACTTGATGAACCGTTCGATCTTTTGCGGCATGCGGATGAGCGCGTTCATCGCCTTGCCGTCTTTGACACGCGCAAGCTGCAGGGCGATCGAGAAGGCCAAGTTGGGAATGAATGGAAACGGATGTGCCGGATCGATCGCCAGCGGCGTCAGCAGTGGAAAAACATGTGTGAGGAAATGTTCTTCTAACCAGTTGCGTTCTGGCTTTTTGAGATCGCTGCCCTCGACCAGCACAACATTCGCCGCGGCAAGCGCAGGGCGCAACTCGAGCCAACGCTTTTGCTGGTCCGTGGCGAGCTGAGACACCGCCTCTCCGATGCGCGTCAGTTGCTCGGATGGAGTCAATCCGTCCGGACTTTGCGTCAGGATTCCTTCGCGGACCTGTCCTTTGAGGCCAGCAACCCGCACCATAAAAAATTCGTCGAGATTGTTCGCGGATATCGACAGAAAGCGCACACGCTCAAGTAGTGGGTGCTGTTCGTTGGCCGCTTCTTCCAGCACGCGTCTGTTGAAATGAAGCCATGACAGCTCGCGGTTGATGAACCGTTCGGGGCTTGTCTTGATATCGGGAGGCGCTGCGGACTGCGTTGACGCAGGCGAACCGGCACGGCCCGTCGCCGCATCGATTTCGTCAACCTGAACAATAGCTTGAATGCGATCAGCCATCGAAATTGCCTAATACTCAAGAACGCTAGCCACAAATAGTGGCTGCGGGAAGACAGTTCGCCTCTTTGCCAGCCGTCTCGTCAAGTGTGCCACAGCAGCGTTAAGGAGAGCGAAACAACTCTACGGCGAGCGCTCTTGTCACTGGCCGGTGTTGTCGCATCGCTTCATCGTCGAGAGTCTGAATGACATTGCGCGCAGCAGCAAATGAACGGTCAATGCGGTTAACAAGATAATTTACAACCGATTCATCAAGAGCCAACTGGCGATCGGCTGCCAATTTTACCAGAAGTGAACGCAACAGCACGTCATCCGGCGGTGCAACCGTCACTGTCGGTAGCGCGCGCAATCGCGACGCAAGATCGCGAATTGTCACCTGTAGGCTTGCTACTGCAGAACGAGACGTCAGCAGCACAAATGCATTTTGTTCGCGCGCAAGATTGATAAGATGAAATAAGGCGTGTTCGTCGAGATCTTCTCTTTCGAGATCTTCCACAACCAGTGCACCGGTTGCGAGCGCTCCGGGCACGTCAGCAATAGACAAAAATTTTGCTGATAAGACTCGGGCGCCGGACTCATCAGCCCAAATCGCAGCGAGGTGACTTTTACCAGCCCCTTCGGGGCCAGTAAGAGCAACAATGCGACCAGGCCAATCGGGCCAACGCTCAATTAACGAGAGTGCCGCAACGTTCGATGGACCACTCAGAAAATCCTCACGCGCGAAGCTCACAGAGTGATCGAGGCCAAGGACAAGCTGGCGCGGGATGACTGGACTACTCATGTCGTCAACATCCGCCCGCGCAAAAAGGGAGTAGGTGCCGCGCTCACTTTTTCACCGCCGTGGAATTCATGTGGCGCACCCATTCGGCCACGTAGGCTGCGACAGACAGCAACGTCAAAGCTGCGACCAATGCCATAAGCACCAGCGAGACCTTCGGCAGCGGATATGCAAAGCCGAGCGTGCCGAGTACGACGCAAGCGAATACGATCTGAGCGGCGGTATTGAGTTTCGACACCAGCAACGGTTTGACCTTAACCGGCGTGCCAACCAGCCAGGACAGCATCACGGCGCCAACAATCATAATGTCCCGGGAGACCACCAGGATAACCAGCCACCCGGGGATCAGGCCATAAATCCCCAAGGTAATATAGATCGATACAATCAGGGCCTTGTCGGCAAGCGGGTCCAAATACGCGCCGAGCTCGGTGGTCATGTTGAAGCGCTTGGCGAGATAGCCGTCCACGGCATCACTCAGGCCGGCACCCAAGAAGAGCACGAATGCAATCCACATCGCACCCGAGGCGATCGCCCAGACTACGATCGGCACAAGCAGAATTCGGCCCAGCGTAATGAGATTTGGAATACTCAAGTGGATCCCGGCTCGACAACGCGGTCCGGCCACAAACGCCGGAAACACGCCAGTTCTTTCGGTGGAGTATAACGGCGCTCAGACCATTGCGCGACTTGCGATTCCAACGTACGACCCGGCGCGGACGAGGACCCACTATGGCAGAAAAATCGCGCGGACTCACTTACGCGCAGGCCGGTGTTGATATCGACGCTGGCAACCGAATGGTCGAACTGATCAAGCCATTGGTTCGGGCCACCGCCCGCCCGGGCGCAGACGCAGAGATTGGGGGCTTTGGCGGGCTTTTCGACCTCAAGCGGATAGGCTATCGCGACCCGGTTTTGGTTGCCGCCACCGATGGTGTCGGAACCAAGCTCAAGGTTGCCATCGAAACCGGCCGTCACGACACGATCGGCATCGATCTGGTTGCAATGAGTGTGAACGATCTGGTGGTTCAAGGTGCCGAACCCCTTTTCTTCCTGGACTACTATGCCTGTGGGAAACTTGAACCGGAAATCGGGGCCGCGGTGGTTGCCGGCATCAGTATCGGATGCCGCGAAGCCGGTTGTGCGCTGATCGGCGGCGAGACAGCCGAAATGCCGGGCGTCTATCAAGGCGACGACTACGATCTCGCGGGATTTGCGGTCGGCGCAGTTGAACGTGACGCCATCTTGCCGCGCTCTGACATCCAGGAGGGAGACGTCATCGTCGGCTTAGCCTCGTCTGGAGTGCACTCCAATGGCTACTCCCTCGTGCGCAAGGTCATCGAGAAAACCGGTCTGCCTTGGGAAGCGCCCTCACCTTTCGTATCTGGGCAAAGTCTCGGAGATGCCATCCTCACGCCGACCCGCATCTATGTGAAAGCGTGCATCGCGGTCATCCGTGAGACCAAGGCGATCAAAGGAATGGCGCATATCACCGGCGGCGGATTTCCAGATAACATTCCGCGGATTTTACCAAAAGGACTTGGCGCACGGATCGATTTGACGCGGATTGCAGTGCCGTCTGTGTTTCAATGGCTCGCCCAGGCTGGCGACATTGCGCAGAATGAAATGTTGCGAACGTTCAACTGCGGGATCGGAATGATAGTTGTCATCGCGGCGAAAGATGTTGATTCGGTTACGAAAGCATTCGAACGTTCCGGAGAGAAGGTTACACCGCTCGGGAAGGTAACTAAGGAAACTGGCGATCAGCGTGTTGTTTATGATGGCCTCCTCGATCTTGGTTAGACCATGAGCCGCAAACGCGTCGCTGTGCTTATTTCCGGCCGCGGCTCCAACATGGCGGCGCTCATAGAGGCTGCGAAGGCCAAAGATTATCCTGCCGAAATCGCATTGGTAGTATCCAACCGGCCGGAGGCCGGAGGCCTGCTCGTCGCACGCGCTGCAGGCATCGCGACAGAGACCGTCGATCACACAAAATTCAGTGGCGATCGCAACCGTTTCGAACACGAAATCCAATCAATTCTCGAGAAGTACCAGATCGAGATCATTTGCCTTGCCGGTTTCATGCGGTTGCTCACCGCCAATTTTTTGGAGCGGTGGCAATGGCGGATTCTGAACATCCATCCTGCGCTGCTACCGGATTTCAAAGGCCTCGACACACATAAGCGTGTCATTGATGCTGGCGTAAAAATTCACGGTGCAACTGTGCATTTTGTTGTGCCCGAATTGGATTCCGGACCGGTTATCGCACAGGGCGCGATAGATGTGCGGCCGGGTGACAGTGAGGAAGCACTCGCAGTTCGGGTATTAAAGGTTGAACACCGCATTTACCCCTTGGCTCTCAAACTGGTTGCTGAAGGTCGGGTCCAGATCAAGAACAATCACAGCTTGATCGACGGAGTTCCCGTTCCAAACGTCGCTGATCTTGCGCCTACCGACCCAACTTAAAATTTCGCGCTGCAGCAGTTGACAAAATTTCAATTGCACGCGCGGTGTTATAAACTTGCTTGGGACCACGACGTCACACCGGGTGGCGTGAGCAACATAGAGGGAAACCATGGCGGCAAAAGGCGACGCGAAACTTTTGTATCCTGGATTGTCCGACTTTTACACCACGTGGAGCGATATCAGCTACACGCTGGTGCGTATCGTTGTCGGCGTCATCATGATCATGCACGTGTTGGGAAAATTCAAACTTGGCGCGGGCGCGGTCGCGGCCAACGTCATGGCGAAAAACGGCCTCGAGCCGTCAGTGGCATTTGCATACGCCGCGATGTTTCTTGAGGCCGTCGGCGGCGTCTGTCTCATCATTGGGTTGTTTACCCGCTTCTTTGCGGCGGCTCTGGCGATCGAGATGCTGATCGCGTTGTTCGCTGTGCATTGGGCGAGAGGTTTTTCGGTCAGCCAAGGCGGATACGAGTTCGTACTGCTTCTTGGCGTGGTGCTTTTCGCCATCGCTATTCGTGGCGGCGGGCCCTATTCGGCCGACAACGCGATAGGCAAAGAACTCTAGGGTTTCGATCGAGAAACAAAAGGCGCGGGCATTATGTCCGCGCTTTTCGTATCCAAACTCGGTTATCGTGGAAAGCCGCGCCACCGTACGGCGCGATCGGATCAGCACCGGTCAACGTGTTGATTCCGCAACCATCTGCATAGGCCGAATTTGGCCAGATTGATTCAGCAATCAGTACGCCGTGACGCACTCCATCAAAAAGCTTTGCGTGTAGGCGTACCTGGCCCCGCTTGTTGCCGAGCACAATCAGCTCTCCTTCCCCAATTCCATGAACGCGCGCGTCATCGGGATGGATCATGACCGTCGGCCGACGCTCCTGCTCGAGCGAGGTTGGCGTTTCATTAAAAGTTGAGTTGAGGAATCCCCGCGCCGGAGACGTTGCAAGCCGGAATGGATGATCTACATCCTGCTGCTCGATGACTGTCCAATGATCCGGAAGCGGCGGCATATCGGCGACAGGTCCACTCCGATATGGGCTGCGAAACGGAACGTTCGGCCAGTCGGGCTTGAAGCGGAACTTGCCATCTGGCCAGGGGAACCCGTCCAGGTAGTGCGATTGGCGGAACGGCGGCTGGCAGTCGAGCCAACGATTGGCTTCGATCTCGGCGAGCGTGCCACGTTTGGATACCCGCAGCATTTGATCGATCAACTGGCGTGGGCTCATCTCGAAGCCACGATGTTCGGCGCCGACACGCCTAGCCAGATCGCAGATCACCTCATGATTGTTGCGGCATTCGCCTGGTGGTTCGACCAGTTTGGGTCCCAGGATAATATACTGATGACCGCCGCCGCGATAAATATCGTCGTGTTCAAGAAACGTCGTGGCAGGAAGTACTACGTCCGCCATCTGAGCAGTCTCCGTCATGAACTGCTCGTGGACGCAGACGAAGAGGTCGTCGCGGAGGAAGCCTCGTTTCACTTTGGTCTGGTCGGGCGCAACCGAAACTGGATTTGTGTTTTGGACAATGAGCGCGTGAACAGGCCCCCCGCCCTTTAGTGCGTCCGCATCGCCCGTCAAAATGGCTCCGATACGCGACTGATCGAGCATGCGAACAGATGGGTCACGGACATCGAGCCCTTCAATAAGCGTTTCATCGAGCTTAAAAATATCGGCGCTAATGTGAAAGGCGCCTCCACCTTCATACTGCCAAGCACCGGTAACGGCCGGAATGCAACTGGCCGCGTGCATGTTCGCCGCGCCATTGCGCGAACGCGCAAACCCATATCCGAGCCTGAAAAAAGCGCGCTTGTGCGCGCCGATCAACTTCGCAAATTGCTCGATGGTTTCAACCGGCGCGCCTGTAATCGCGGAGGCCCAATCCGGACCACGCGTGCGTAAATGGGCTTCGAGTTCCCGCGGTGCATCGGTGTATTTGTCGAGATAAGGCCAGTCTGCCTTCCCATCGCGGAACAGACAATGCATGACCGCGCACGCCAGCGCACCGTCAGTGCCCGGTTTCACCAGAACCGGCAGATCGGCATGCTCCATCGTGCCGTTCATGTAAATATCAACCGCCGCGATCTTCGCGCCGCGCTCTTTGCGGGCGCGCACGGCGTGGGTCATCACGTTGACCTGTGTATTGACCGCATTCGTGCCCCAGATGATCACCAAATCGGATTTGGCCATTTCCCGCGGGTCGACGCCCGCAATACGTCCGACCCCGGCTGCAAAACCGGCATAGGCAGGATTGACGCAAATCGTTGAATGAAACCCGGAATATTTCTTCACATGGCGCAGACGATTGATACCGTCGCGCATGACCAGCCCCATGGTGCCGGCATAGTAATATGGCCAGACGCTTTCGGCGCCATGTCGTTGTTCGACCCGAATGAAGTTTTCAGCAACAAGATCGAGCGCCGCGTCCCAGGAGATGCGCTCGAACTCGCCGGATCCCTTCGCGTCTCTGCGTCGCAGCGGATGGAGCACGCGCTGCGGATGGTGTTCCCGCTCCGCGTAGCGCGCAACTTTCGCGCAGACTACACCCACCGTGTAATCGTTATCCGCCGAGCCATGCACGCGTCCGATTGTGCGCTCGTCGAGCAACTCCACATCGAGCGCGCAAGTTGACGGACAATCGTGAGGACAGGCCGAATGGCCGATCCGTTTTGCAGGAGGGAGCCTGACGGTTTGATTCATGAACTCCCATTATAGCTGAATTGGCTAGGCTTTGCTCTCCGCCTGAACCTTGGAGCGGCGCCATGCGCCGCCCACAACCAGCACCAGTACGGCACCAACGACAGCAGCGGCTATCTCGACTTGATGCGCTACTGCCGCGCCATATTTGGCTGTGAGCCATCCAACCACCACCGGGTCTGTCGCGATCACTTCGCCTACAATCCAGCCCAACAGCGCCGCGCCGGCCCAGACAAGAATGGGAAATCGGTCGAGTAGCGACATGATCAAGGCAGCGCCGGCAACGATCAAGGGAATGCTGATTGCGAGGCCGATTACCAAGAGCGCCATGTTGCCGCCTGCCGCCGCAGCGATTGCAATCACATTGTCGAGGCTCATAATGATGTCAGCGATGGCGACGATACGGACAGCACGCCAAAGATGTTCCGCCGCTTCGGACTCATTCTCGTCCGGCTCATCGGGCACCAGCAATTTGGCCGCGATGTAAAACAAGGCGAGCCCACCAACGATTTTCAAATACGGGAGCGTCATCAAAGACGCGACGACTCCTGTGAAAACTATGCGAAGTCCTACTGCGACACCCGCACCGAGGATCATGCCCCAAACGCGCTGTCGATGCGGCAGGCCGCGGCAGGCCATTGCGATCACCACCGCGTTGTCGCCTGACAACAAAATGTTGATCCACATGATCTTGGCGAGCGCGATCCAGAACTCAGTGTGGCCCATATCGCTCCAACCGGAGCTGATCAGCGCCCACCATCCAGCCGGATCAACCAATTGAGACATCGAATTCCCTCCCCTTGTCGGTATGGGCGATCGCGACCCTTTTGTTGGTCGTCACCTCGCCCACTCCTGTGTCGTCTTAACCGACGATCTCGTTCTCGGAAAAAAACTGCGCGATTTCTTTCACAGCTGTTTCCGGCGCATCGGAGCCATGGACAGAATTTTCGCCAATTGACTTGGCGTGGCTCTTACGAATGGTTCCAACCGCCGCTTTTGCCGGATCGGTCGCTCCCATGACATCGCGATATTTTGCGATGGCATTGTCTCCTTCCAACACCTGAACGACGACAGGTCCGGATATCATAAAATCCACCAACTCACGGAAAAATGGGCGGTCCTTGTGCACGGCATAGAATCTTTCCGCTTGTTCGCGCGAGATGCGCACCCGCTTTTGCGCGACAATACGGAGGCTCGCCTTTTCAATTATGGCATTGATGGCGCCGGTCAGGTTGCGCTCGGTTGCATCGGGTTTGAGGATCGAAAAAGTGCGCTCGATCGCCATCGGATCTTCCTTCACTTGGGCTAATCGGAGAATTCACGGAGTTTCATTAGAAAAGATAGGCCGCGCGGCTTATACCGGTGGCTGTTTCGGGCGGCAAGGTCGGCCACCAAGGACCTTTGCCCATATTCAGGAGGGCAGCATGCTGACCCGCTATACGATGTTCGCCGGCTACAACGCATGGTGCAACGAGCGGCTATATGACGCGACCGCGAAAATCGATGACGATGACTATCGCGCTGATCGAGGCGTTTTCTTCAAGTCACTGCACGGCACGCTCAACCACCTCCTGGTCGGCGACCGAATCTGGATGCGGCGCTTCACGGGCCAAGGCGAAATACCCTCGAGCCTCAACGCCATTTTGTACGACGATTTTGCACAGCTGCGTTCAGCCCGCTGCCTGGAAGACGCACGTATCGCGCAGTTCATCGCGACTTTAACCGATACCGATCTGACGAAAACGATCCGCTATCGAACTGTCGTCAACCCTCAGAACATTGAGCAGGTGTTGGCGCCCGCGCTTGATCATTTTTTCAACCACCAGACGCACCACCGCGGCCAAGCGCATGCGTTACTGAGCGCCATAAATGGAAATGAGCACACGCCCAGTTTCGATTTGATCATCTATCAGCGTGAAACGGGAGAGGGCCTGTTGCGCAACCGCAGCTAAACCGCTTACTGCGCTTGCTGAAACTGAGCCGTATTGGCTGGTTTCTTTTTTGGCGTTTTCTTCGCGGCTGGCTTTGCGGATTTCGGCTGTTCCGGCGCAAGCTCTACGACATTGAGCCGGCCACCGCTGAATGTGTAGATGCCCGGCCGCGGACCACTCAGGTATGTCAAGACGACTTTGCGCTCACCTTTTTCGCCGGTACTGATCGCCACATTGCTGGGGGTGCCCGCTCGCTGGACGGCCTGACACTCAGTCATCCCCAGCGCGATCCCGCCCGTCACCAATGGCGCGGAGGTCGATTCAAGTCGCTGCAAGCCTGAATTGGGTGCAGCGGCGGCTTGTGTTGCCGATGGCGCACCACCGCCGGCCGCAGCCTCGGTTGTATTTGCCTCGGCCGATTGGGCGAGAGCCGCGGCCGGTGCCGCACACTGGCCGTCGGCACTCACCATATCCTCTGGACCGACCGGTCCCTGGGGACCCAAGGTTACGTTGCCCGTGCTGGCGCGAGCCCAATCGGGTTTGGCAACAAAAGGTTTGGAAAACCAACCGCCATCGTTTTGGTCTTCGAACACCCCCGCCGCATTCTTGCACCCCGCGACGGCGAACGCCGCAGCGCAGGCAAATGCAATCCTCAAGTAGGCGCGACGGCGCGGCAAAGTCAGCCTCGATTGATTGTCTACTTGTCCCTTAAAGCGCATTTTGCGTCATCACGATGGCGCACGGCAAGCCTTGGTCTTCCAAAGGGTTAGCATGTCGTTCAGTGGCCGTGGTCCAGTGGCCCGTAGTTCACTGGCCGACCCCTGCCGATTATCTACACCTTCTTCGACCAACGCCCCCTTTCGTCAGCCTGCCAATAGGTGGCATCGAGCCCTTTTTCTTTTGCTGCCGACCACTGCGTGCGTGCCGCCGCTACCGCTTCCTCATCCTCTCCGTCAAACAAGAGCACTATTCGCTGGTAGTGCTGTGGGTCGGGTGGCATGGGTGCACCGTCAATCAAAAATCGGACAGCAGCACCGTTGGAATTGCTCTCAGTCACCGTGAGCAGGATTGGCTGAAGCGCGGCCTCCGGCTCACGCCACGTACCATGGGGCAAAAAGCCGTCGTCGCGATAGGTCCAAAGGTGCGCGTCAAGGGCCTCGATGCGCTCTTCCGAGGATCCTTGCACAATCGCTTTCCACCCGCGTTCAAGCGACCTCTCGAGCAGAGCGGGAAGAACGCCTTCTAGCTTCTGACCTTGAAGATGATAGAAAAAAATCTCGGTCATCTGTTCCGCTTCGAGAACTTATCTCTCGTAGTGATCTTCGACCAGGCGATTAAGGAGCCGCACCCCCCAACCCGAGCCCCAGCTCTTGTTGATGTCGGTTTGACGCGAGTCAAAGCCAGTTCCAGCAATATCAAGATGTGCCCACGGCACCTTGTCATCAACGAAACGTTTGATGAATTGCGCTGCCGTGATTGCTCCTCCCCACCGGCTGCCCCCAGTGTTTTTCATATCGGCAAACTTTGAATCGATCATCTTGTCGTATTCGGGCGCAAGCGGCATTCGCCAAACCAACTCGCCGGTTTCGATGCCCGCTTTGTTCAACCGTTCGGCGAGCTGATCGTTGTTGCAAAACATGCCGGCGTACTCCTGCCCTAGAGCAACGATGATGGCGCCGGTCAGTGTAGCAAGATCAATCATGAATTTCGGTTTGAACCGCTGCGCCGCGTACCAGATTACGTCGGCAAGCACGAGCCGCCCTTCAGCGTCCGTATTGATGATTTCAATCGTTTGCCCCGACATTGATTTCACAATGTCGCCGGGGCGTTGAGCGTTGCCGTCGGGCATATTCTCGACGAGGCCGATGACCCCAACCGCGTTCACTCTCGCCTTTCGGGCCGCCAGCGCGTGCATCAAGCCAACCACGCATGCTGCCCCCGCCATGTCGCCTTTCATGTCCTCCATACTGGCGGCAGGCTTGATCGAAATACCCCCGGTATCGAAACAAACCCCCTTACCGATGAAAGCAACCGGCGCCTCGCCTGCCCGGCCCCCGTTCCACCGCATTACGACAACACGACTCTGGTGTGAGGAGCCCTGGCCAACCCCAATGAGCGCGTTCATTCCAAGCTTTTTCATCGCCCTGACATCGAGAACTTCAACGGCAACGCGCAGTTTTTTTAATGCAAGAGTCCGGCGCGCGAATTCCTCCGGATAAAGAACGTTGGCCGGCTCATTGACGAGATCGCGCGCCAAGAGAACGCCGTCTGTAATTGCCGATCTTGGGTTGAATGCCGTTCGGACCGCCGCAACGTCGCCGACGGCAATCGTCACGTTGCGGACCTTCGGAGACTTTTCGTCTTCCTTGCGTTTGGTCTTGTATCGGTCGAACGCATAAGCGCGCAGCCGCGCGCCTTGCGCGAGACTTGCCGCCTGTTCGGGTCTCATCGCCCCGCCGGGAACTTCGGCAAAGACAGTCGCGTCACTCGTGGCATTTGGAAGTCTGCCGATGGCAAGCCCTCCCAATCTGAGAAAATCGTTAGGCTTGAGTTCGGCAATTTTGCCCAAGCCTATGACGGCGAGACGGGACACCTCGAGCCCAGGGGGGACTGTAAGATCGAGCGTCGAATTTTTCTTGCCGGTAAAGCGTTCGGCTTTCGCAACCCGCGTTACCACGTCGACCGCAGAGCCAATTGCCTTCTTGGTCGCAGCACCAAAATTCAACCCATCGTCACAGAACACGACGAGAACACCCTTGGTCGGTGTTGTGAACGAGCTAAAGCCGAGCTTGAGGGCATCGGTCATCGATAGGTGATCCTTTTCCTGGCAACTGGGCTTCGGCGGGGGGTTTCTCGCGCCCATATGGCCCGCCCCAAAGCCCTCTGCAAAGCCCCAATTGACCAGAATTCAATCCTTTTTCCCAAGGCGCTTGAGGTGCAGGGCTTCAACCTACTGCGATCGCATGGGAAATCCGGCTGCCCAGGCCAAAGCCGAGGCGTGGAACTGCCTATGTCCTCGGAGCCACACATTTAGATTTTGTTGTGCATGTTCAACGGGTTTGCCTTTGCCCGGCCACTTTGTGGAGCGATCAAGGTAAGTCTGGTTGGGGGCTAGGTTTTAGGCTGAAGCGCCGCGTCCGGTGGGGAAGCCGAACGCGCGGTCCGGTTTGTGCCGGCTCAGGGGACGACGCTGCGGATGGGGTCAATTAGTCGATATATTTTCCGCACCACGTTAGGTGCGTTCCTGGTTGTGCTGGTCAGCCTGACCGCAGTCATCTGGGTCACACAGGCGCTGCGCGACATCGACATCATGACGAGTCAGGGCCAGACCATTCTGGTCTTCGTTGGCATTACCGCGCTGATCATTCCGTTGCTGGTACTCGTGATTGCGCCGATCGCGTTGCTGATCGCGGTGGCCCATGTCCTGAACAAGCTTTCCAACGACTCCGAAATCATCGTGATGAACGCCGCGGGTATGTCACCCTGGGTTTTATTCCGCGCATTCCTTGCGGCCGCGGTTGTAGTCTCGCTGCTCGTCGGCGCGATAAGCGCCTATTTCGCGCCCAAGGGGCTGCGGATGCTGCGCGACAAGCTGACTGAAGTTCGCGCGAATGTGGTTAGCACGATCGTTCAGCCCGGCCGCTTTAGAGCGATCGAGAACGGCGTAACGATCCATATCCGAGAGCGACGCCCCAATGGGCAACTTGCCGGTATCTTCCTTGATGACCGTCGGAATCCTAACGAGCGGATCACGGTGCTCTCGGAAATCGGTGAACTGCTCGACAACAGCAGCGGCACCTACCTCGTGCTCCAGAGAGGGATCGTCCAGCGACACGAGTTGGGCCAGCGCGATCCCGCAATGGTGGCCTTCGATCGGTACGCCTTCGACCTGTCCCAATTCGCGGCCGGTGCTCAGTCCGTGAAATATTCTATCCGCGAGCGCTATCTATGGCAGCTCCTGTTTCCTGGCGCGAATGATCAATTCTATCTGGAGCAGCCCGACCAGTTCCGCGCCGAGTTGCATGATCGCTTAATGGCGCCACTGTATCCCATTGCCTTCGTCATAATCGCGTATGCCTATCTGGGAGCCCCTCGCACTACCCGCCAAAGCCGCACGATTTCGATGGTGGGCGCCGTTGCTGGCGTCGCGTTACTGCGTCTCATCGGTTTCGTGTCCACCGTATTCGGCGCAAGCATCCCCTGGATGTTGTCGTTGCAATACGTGGCAACAGCCATCGCTATCGGCGTCGGCCTCTACGTCATCCGCTGCGGCCTGATTTTGGAGCCGCCCGCTTTCATCACTGACTGGCTGTCAGCGCTGACCGAGCGCCTCAGCCGGCGTTTCGTCGCGCCATAGGACACCATGCCGATTTTCGTCGGGACACTAGCGCGATATTTCGGACTGCGATTTTTGACCGCGGTGCTGCTGGTATTCGCGGGAATCTTCGCGCTGGTTACGCTGGTCGACTACATCGAGATGATGCGCCGCGCCGGTGACATCCCGAACGTGTCGGCGGTACTGGTCGCAAAAACGTCTTTCTATCGCGTGCCGCAGGTTGTCGAACGCATCTTGCCGTTCTGCATCCTGATCGGCGCGATGTCGTGTTATCTCAACCTGTCGCGGCGGCTTGAACTCGTCGTAGCCCGCTCAGCCGGCCTGTCTGCCTGGCAGTTCGTGGCGCCGGCACTGTTGGTGGCTTTCGTGCTCGGATTGGCGGCCACCGCCATCTACAATCCTGTCTCGGCGATTCTCCAGGAGCGCTCGAAGCGATTTGAGGCCGAGCTGTTTGGGCACACCGCGTCGGCGCTCAGTCGAAGTGGTGGCACCTTCTGGGTCGGTCAGCGGACCGACGAGGGCCAGGCGATCATCAACGCCGTCAGCAGCCGGGACCAGGGAATCAATCTCAACGGCGTATCCGTCTTCACTTTCGACACTGAAGGCCGTTTCAAGCAGCGTATTGAAGCCCGGGCGGCTGTTTTGGAGCCTGGTGTCTGGGTCCTGCGCGATGCCCGAGTTTATGCGCTGGCCGTATTGCCGGTGAAGCAATCGGAATTCCTTCTC
>Ga0070717_10000821_pt1 | contig 20472 bp, 16 predicted proteins | sample LARL113metaG_FD_71366 | JGI IMG/M metagenome (GOLD analysis project Ga0070717, IMG submission 71366) | Corn, switchgrass and miscanthus rhizosphere microbial communities from Kellogg Biological Station, Michigan, USA - LAR L11-3 metaG | ecosystem: Host-associated > Plants > Roots > Rhizosphere ... | reverse complement strand
GATGGTGCTGTCGATTCGCACGAGCGGACCAGGCGCGGTGAGCGCCGCCAGCGCGCGCGAGCTGGTCCACGCGGTGGACCCGCTCCTCCCGCCGCCGACGGTCACATCGCTCGGTGATGATATGCGAATCGTGCTCCTCCCCGCGCAGCTCGCCGCCGGCCTGCTCGGCGCGTTCGGTCTGCTCGCGCTCGGCATCGCGAGCGTCGGGATCTATGGGGTGGCGTCGTACGAAGTTGCTCAACGCACACGCGAGCTCGGCATTCGCGCCGCGCTCGGCGCGACGGCGCGTGATCTCCTCGAGCTCGTGCTCGGGCAGTCGATGCGCGTCGTCACGGCCGGCGCGCTGGTGGGCTTGGTCGTCGCGTTAGGCGCCGCGCGGCTGCTGACGACGCAGCTCTATGGTGTACGGCCGACGGATCCGGTGACGTTCCTGGCCATGCCGGTCTTTCTCGGCGTCGTTGCACTGGTCGCGACCTTCCTCCCTGCGCGCCGAGCCACCCGGGTCGATCCAGTAGAGGCCCTGCGGTCGGAGTGACGCTCCAGCGCAGCGCGAGAATCAGGAATCGTCCCGGAGGTCGGCGCGGCGCCATGCGCGAATGCTGATCGTCTCCGCATTGTCGATGAGCCGTTGCACGACCGCGAGCGCCTGCTCCGTGTCGCTGCTGTTCGCGAGAATGCGCGCGCGCACGGCGCGCTCGACCTCCTCGCGCAGGACCGCGAAATCGCGAAGAACGCTTGGCTCGGTCCACCGCTGCCGCCGGCGGCGAAGGCCATGCCGCTCGGCAATCGTGCGCTGGATCTCCGTCGCGTCCGTGAGGAGTACCGCCGCATCGTCCTCCGCTTCCCCGATGATGATGAGCGATTGCGCAACGTCTGCGAGGAAGGTGATCGCGTGGTCCTCGAGCTCGGGCTGGCGAAGCTCTGACGCGCCCGGCGTCTCCGGGTCGGACCTCAGTCGGAGCACGTAGCTTCGCACAATGCTGTCTACTTCGTCGCGCAGCGCTTCGCCGATCTCGCAGAGACCCTTGACGTGTTCAGTCGCTGGCGCTGGCACGGCTCGCACACTCCTCGCCTCGGCGCTCTCGCTCTCCGCCGCGGCGGGGAGCCAGACCGTGAAGGTGGATCCCTGGCCGGGCGTGCTCTCAAGCGTGATGTCGCCGCCCATCAGTCGCGCGAGACGACGGCTGATGGAGAGTCCCAGGCCGCTGCCGCCCCGTGTCCGCGTGTGGCCGCTTTCAACCTGGTGGAAAGCGTCGAAGACTCGTTCCAGCTGCCCAGGCGATATACCGATCCCCGTGTCCTCGACGCGAATGCAGGCCCAAGGGCCGTGGCCATGGAGATGCGCGCCAGGCGGTGTGTCGGAGCACAGCTCGCAATCCACCGTCACCGTCCCATTCCTCTCCGTGAACTTGACGGCGTTCGAGATGAGATTGACCAGGATCTGACGCACGCGCTGCTCATCGCCGATGTACGCGACGCCGCGATCTCCCGGTTTGCGGTCGATGAGTCGAACACCGCGCGTGCTCGCCAAACCTTCCGACAGCTCGAGCGCGCCAGCCACCGCCGCGCCGGTCCACAGCGGCTCGCGCCCCACCTGCATCTCGGTCGAGTCCATCTTCGACAGATCGAGGACGTCGTTGACGAGCTGCAACAGATGCTGGCTGCTTCTCGTTAGGCGCGCGAGGAATGCGCGCTGGTCCTCGGTCAGTGGACCCGCCAGCCCGAGCTCCAGCAGTGAGGTAAACCCCAGGATGGCGTTGATCGGGGTCCGAACCTCGTGGCTCATCGTCGCGAGGAACCGGTCCTTCACATTCTGCGCTTCCACCGATCGGGCACGCGCGTCTTCCGCCTCGCCAATTGCGTGGGTGAGCCGAGTATTGGTCTCGCGCAGTTTTCCCATCAGAGCCGACTGGTCGCGCAGGCGAAACAGCTCGAGGAAGACGCCAATTTTCGCGCGCAGGATGTCGGGATCGAGGGGTTTGTACAGCACGTCGACGGCGCCTGCCTGATAGAACGTCGACGGGTCGTTCCGGTCGTTTGCCGTCATGAAGAGGATCGGCATGGCGCGCGACCGCTCGCGCGAGCGGATCACACGCGCGGCCTCGATGCCATTCATGCCGGGCGGCATCTCGACATCGAGCAGCAGAACGGCGAAGTCTTCCGAGAGCATGAAGCGAAGGGCCTCTTCCGCCGACGTCGCGGCGACGAGGCGTGCGTCCAGCGGCTCGAGCGCCGCCGACACGGCGCGCAAGGTGGTGGCGTTGTCGTCGACGACGAGTACACTGGGCTGGCGAACCGCGAGCTGCTCTCCGGTTGTTTCGAGCTCACGCTCGCCACGCTGAGTCTGCTGAATGGGTGTCGGCTCCGGTTTTGTGAGGTTTTGGGCTGGATGTTCGGTGCAATTGGCGGACCCAGGCAGCGCAAGGATTGTCATTCCGAGTTCCTCTCGGCAGCTTCCCGCCCGTCACAACCACAACTTTATCGTGAGACTCGCGAGACTCGTCGTACTCTGCGCCCTTTGTACTGTGGCGTTCATCCCTGCGCTTGCGCAATCCGTGGGAGATTCGGCGCGAACGGTGCCCGTCGATCCGCTGGTGCGCGTGCCGGTGTGGGCGTCGGGCGCCAGCGTGATCGTCATCGACTCGGTGGAAATCGCGCGCTCCACGGCGAGAACTTTTTCCGAGCTGTTGCAGGCTCGGCGCCCTGGGCTGCGCGTTTTTCGACAAGGCGGTATGGCGAGTGACGGCGCGCTGGTGATTCTTCAGGGCCCAACGAGCGTGAGCGCGCCCAGTGTGCCGCTGGTCGTCGTCGATGGTGCGCGCGTCGACTCGCGGCAGTCTCCCTCGAGACTGGACGACATTCTGCCAGAGGATATCGCGCGCATCGAAGTGCTGAGCGGACCGGCCGCCGCGTTGTACGGTGACGGTTCGGCAAGCGGCGTGATCCTCGTGACGACGAAGTCTGGCGGTGACGGTCCTATGAGGTTGAGTGGTCGGGTAACTTGGGATGCGGCGCAAGCACGAGACAAGTTTCCAGCGAACTATCAGCGTATCGGGGTCTCGCCAACAACCGGGCAGCCAGTGAGCGACTGCTCACTCGTCGCCGTCGAGAACGGCCAATGCACACCGACGGGGCTCGACGTCTGGAATCCACTCGTACAGGCGAGTCCCTTCCATATCGGCAACTCGGCGCGCGGCCATGCCGAGGCCGGAGGTTCAACGTTAGGCATACGAGTTTTCCTCGGCCTGACAGGCGATTACCGCGAGGGGGAGCTCCCGCACGATGCCGGTTCTCGCGTCGATGCGCGTGGAAAGATCAGCCGGGTCTTCCCCTGGGGCTTCGATCTCGAGGCAAATGGACTGTACCTCGCCGACGAGGCTCGATTCGGCTCCGACATCATCGGGAGTGGACTGATCGGCACGGCGCAGAACGACGCCAATCGGGGATACTCCAGCTCGACCACGGAGTCTGACTCGATGATTCCGAGTCACAACCTGCGCCACGCCACTGGCGGCACGCGGCTGCGATGGCAACCAGCTTCGTGGCTCGACGCCAGTGTCATGACCGGGCGGGACCGGGTCACCAATCATGGGCGATTCGATTGGTTCGGCCCGCCCCCATCGACCAAAGTTGGCAATTTCCTCACGTACGATGAGCATGCGCTCACTACCTCCGGCGCCCAGATCAGTGTGCGCTATGGTTTGCCGCACGAGATTGCCGCGACCACGGGTATCGGCTACGAACGAGACATCCTGGCGACGAAGACCGCCGATACCTCCGTGTTCAATGGGCCGTTCCCTGTCGATGAAACCGACTTCCGCGAGCAGTCCACGGCGCTGAGGATCAGCCAACGGGCGGTTCTACCGGGTCCGGTGGCGCTTGCCGCAGGGATGCTGCGCGTAACGAGTGGCATGTTCGGCGGCGGCGCCGGAAAGGAATGGTTTCCATCAGCGAACGTGTCCTGGATGGCACCGCTGCATTCGCGCGGCGTCTCGGCGCTGCGCTTGCGGGCGGCGTACGCGGAGGCCGCGAACTCGACGCCGGCGCTGGTCTCGCTGCCGGTGATTCTCGTCTCGCCATTCGACCCAGCGCCGCCGCGGCCCAAGCTGGAGCGCACCAAGGAGACAGAAATCGGCGCCGATGCGACCATTGGCGATTCGGCGACGTTGAGCCTCACCGCGTTCAGCTCGCGATCGATTAACCTCTGGGTAGCGAATGCGGTGTTTTCCGGCATTACCCAGAGCGCCGCGATGACCAATCGCGGTGTCGAAGCGTTTGTCTTCGCGCCGCTCGTCGATTCGCGCAATTTGCGGTGGGCGGGCTCACTCTCGATGGCCCTGTTGCGGAACGAGGTAACGAAGCTCGACCACCCGCCGAGCTATGCGACACAAGGATCCATCGTCCAGGGCAAGCCCTACGGTGGACTCTGGGCTCGGCCGTACACATACGTAGATGCTAATCACGACGGCATTCTGGGCACGAACGAGGTGCAGCTCGGCACCCTGACCTATATGGGCGCTCCCTTGCCGCGCTTCGAGTCGTCGCTGGCGACGGATGTCACGCTGTTCCGGAGCGTCGTCCTCGGCGCGACACTCGATTACCGCGGCAGCTATCGGATGTTCGACGAGACTGGCTGGGTGCGCTGCACGGAGCAGGTGTGCCGCGGAGCGCAGGACCCAAGCGCCTCACTCGACGAGCAGGCCGCGGCGGTCGCGTCGCGCCTGGCTGGCACGGTGGCCGTCGGCGGGTGGACGCCCAACGTCAGCTTCATGAGAGTTCGCGAAATCGCTATCCACTGGCCCCTTCCCGCCTCGTTGTCCGGTGCGGTTGGAGCGCATCTCGAGGTAACCGTCGCCGGCCGCAACCTCGCGACCTGGACGAACTATCGGGGTCTCGATCCGGAGATCAGCTCTGGCCTGCCGAGTGCTCTTCCGCGAGAGGAGCTGTTCGGAATGCCGTTGCCTCGGGAGCTCGTCGTGAGGCTCGACGTCAACCAGCGTTGACGACGAACATTCTGGCTATTCCAATCGCAGGGCTTCCAACGGCCCGACCTTCGCCGCTCGGCGCGCCTGCAAATAGCTCGCGATGACAGCCGTCGCGTTGCTCAGCACTCGAAGGGCATGGTGGCCCGACGTTCCCTTTGCGCTTCTACAGGTCAGCTGAGGATGCGGCTGGGGCTGTAGAAGCGCAAAGCGTGGAGGGACTCTACTGCTTCCCGATCTGAGTTCGTGCTGGCAGAACGGCGAGCATGTTCTCTTCCGACGGCAGCGTGACGTCCATGACGCCGCCCTGCAGAAGAGTGAACGGGCCGCTGGCGACAATGCGCGAGCTCGGGAAGACGCGAGCGATGATATTGACGCGATCGGTCGAGCTCGCGGAGAGCGGCACTTTCAGCCGGTCGGTCTTCTGACCGTACACGGTACCAATTCGGATGGGGTCGCCACCGGGACCCATCGCGTACACATCGGCCTGGTCAATCGACTGATTGTGAAAGAGGATTTCGGTGTCCGGCTGTGCGCCGCGGTGGAAGGGCCCACATCCCGCCAGCGTCACCGCTGACAGAAGAGCCCACGCCGGAGCTCGACGAAGGAAAGAGCGCATAAGACATCTCCTTGTTACACGGTTGCTCAATCCGGGTGCGGGGGAGTTGCAGACAGCGTGCCCCAGCTGCGAAAGAGCGCGAACTCCCGTAGAGCGCGAACGGCTATGAATCCCGAATCCTCTGGCGACACGCGTCGCTGTCGGTATGTTGGCCGTCATGCCAGACGATATCGAGCCAGCTCTCAAACGTGAGGAGTGGAAGCCGATCCGCACGGAGCGCCTAACGCTGCGCGTCCTTCGCCTCTCCGATGCGGAGCTCATCTTCCGCGGCTACGCCGCTGACCCGGACGCGATCCGCTGGATGGGGTTTCGTCCACACGACAACGTTCAGGTCACCGAGAGACTCGTTGCTCGTTGGGTGGCTGCATGGGACGAGGAGCTTGGGCCGAAGTTCTTCGCCGTCGAGAACAATCAGAACCAGCGTTTTCTCGGCACCGTCGATCTCAACTTCAGCGCGCACGGGGCGACGGTCGGGTACGTCTTCTGCCGGCACGCGTGGGGCCACGGCTATGCGACGGAAGCAGTGAAACCTGTCGTCGATCTCGCGTTCGAGCATTTCGGTGTCTGGCGTGTCTGGGCCACATGCGCGCCTCAGAATCCGGCGTCGCGCCGCGTATTGGAAAAGGTGGGCATGCGGCACGAGGGCGTGCTCAGACGCTGGATAGTGAGCCCCGTCGTGGGTCCTGACCCGCGTGACTCTGACTGTTTGGCGATCACACGTGACGACTGGCAGAAAACTCGCCGTTGATGCCGCGCCAGGGACCAGATTCGTTGTGCGCAGAATGATCCTTCGTCTATGATGCGTCAGACCACCAGGACCTCGTATGCACTCCTTCTCCGTTTTCCGCGGCCGCCCAGCCAGGACATGCTGGTTCTTCGCCGTCATCCTTGTAATTGTACTGGCCGCGCGCAGCGAAGCGCAAAAGGCCGCAGGCGAAGACCCGCGCGATTCCGCGAAGGTGGCGCTCATTCGACAATTGCTCGACGAGACTCACACCGTCGATCTCGCCGTGACGGCAATGGAGACTTCGGTCTCTGCTCAGCGCGCGGCAAATCCACGCATCCCGGCGGTGTTTTGGGATCGGTTCCTGTCGCTCGCGCAGACGCGGCGCGACACGCTGATCTCGATGTTCGTCGACATTTACAGCCGTCACTTCTCGAGTAGTGATGTGAGGCAATTGCTCGAGTTCTATCGAAGTCCCATCGGACGGAAGATGCTCGCCGAGACACCGGCGATCGCGCGTGAGAGCATGCTAACGGGCCAGGCGTGGGGCGCCCAACTCGGGGCGGACGTTGCCCGTCAGCTCGCCAAGGAAGGCATTCAACTGCCGTAGCTCGCGTGCCTACGCCGCGTGACCTCCAGGCCTATCGCTTCTTCGGCGACGCGGGCGCGGGGGATCAGCCGTTGCGAATGCGAGAGAGCGTTCGCGAACAGGCGACATGTGTCAGGCAATAGTATTTGCTCATGATAGTGAAAGGGATCTGCTCTCGTGCTTGAGCACGAGAGCAGATCCCTTCTTTCGCTCGAAACGACAGCCTACATCATCCCGCCAGGCGCCACGGTCAGCGCACTGCGCGTAGCGTTGTCGCCAACGTCCTCACCTTGGCCGCGTCGCTCGAGCCCTTTGCATCGGAATCGAGCTGCGTCGCGAGCTTGCTCAACGCAGAACGACGCGCTGCGCCGCTCGTCTTCTCGGCAGCGTCCAGCGCCGCGCGCGTCGCCGTCAGGCGATCGGCGGAGAGGCCGTTCGACCGCTCCAGCTGATCCACGTAGGCTCGCGCGACCACGAATGACGGTGCCCAGGTGTAGTGCGGCTGATCCTGCACGTTCAGATAATCCAGATGCGCAGTCTTCGCCGCGTCGATCTCGTTCTGCGTCAGCAGCGCGTTAGGCGTCAACTCGAAGATGTCGAGCCCGCGCGTGATTTCCGAGCTCACGATGACGCCGTTATACCAGTACGCCGACCAGGAGCCGCCGAGCACCATCTGATCCGGCTTGAGTGGACCGCGATCGAAGAATGCGATCTCCATCGGATGCTTCGCGTCAGTCCAGTCGAACACCGACACGCCACCCTGATACCACGCCTGCGACATGATGTCCCGGCCGGGCACCGGAATCAGCGAGCCGTTATGCGCGACGCAGTTCTCCTCCGGCGTCTGTGGCGCCGAGAGCTTGTAGTAGCTCTCGAAGTGCAGCTTCTTGCTCTGATCGATGCTGAAGATCGCGTCCGAGCCCCACTCGTGCGGATCCGTCGAGCGGCACTTCGGCGCGCCGCCGCCGCCCCATTCATCGCTGAAGAGGATCTTCGTTCCATCGTTGTTGAACGTCGCCGAGTGCCAGTACGAGAAGTTCACATCGTCTACGGCATCGATGCGCATCGGATGCACGGGGTCGCGGATGTCGAGCAGCAGGCCATGCCCTTCGCACGCGCCACCGGCCATTCCGAGCGCGGGATCGAGCGTGATGTCATGGCACTGGCGATACATGATCGGATCGCCCTCCTGCTTCGCGCCCTGCGCGGCGATGATCTTGTCGACGATGCCCTGTAGCGACACGCGAAGCGTAGTGCTGTCTCCGGCCGTCGGCGCACCCGAGCCGCCGCGCGCCTTCACGATGCTGTCGAGCTGCATCGTCACCAGCCTGTTACTCGCGACCTGCTCGCGGCCGAAGGCAGTGAACACGTAGCCACCTTTCGCTTTGGCGTCCGCGAGCTCCTTTGCTTCGGCGAGGCTGTCGGCCTCCGTCTCGCCGTGGCTCTTGGGCTGCTTGAGACCTTCGAAAATCTTCGCCGAGCTCACGACCGCCGCCTTCTCGGGATGCGCCAGCGGAACCTTGATCACCTCGAGCCGCATGAGCGAGGAGTTCGCGTCCTTGTCAGGCGTCGCGCTCGTGCAATTCGCCAGCTCCTTCGGTGAGCGAAGGTTTGCGGATCCCGAGATGTAGACGTAGACGTTGGCCTTGTCCTTGGGATCCACGAGCAGCGAGTGCGTGTGCGACCCGCGGCAGGTCTGGACGTTGGTGATGTACTTCGGATGATCGATATCGCTGATGTCGAAGATGCGGACTCCGCGGATGCGCTCGGCGCTCACCGTGTCCTTGATCCCCTCGTCGCCGCAGTCCAGTCGGCCGGAGTTCGATTCCGAGGAGACCACGAGGATGTTCTTGTAGACCGACACGTCGCTCTGCGAGGCCGGGCAGTACTGTGACGTTCGGAGCGTCGGATGCGAGGGATCGGCGATGTCCCAGACCTGGAAGCCATCGAAGCTTCCCTGGATGACGTAGTGCCCGAAGAACGCCAGATCGGAGTTGATACTCTGCGCGAACTTCTCGGTGGGTTTGGTGAGCGACACCAGCCGCATGTTCCAGGAAGCTTCGCCCGCATCATAGACGCCGGGCTTGAGACCGACCCGTGGGTCCGGCGAAGGCGCGCCAGGCGCGGACACCTGCTGCGCGCCGAGCGGGATGGCAACGAACGCGGCGAGAGCCAGCGCGAAAGTGGACACTCGATGGTGCATGAAGACCTCGAAAGGGGTTACTGGGGTGGAGGGGTAATGCCGAGAGCCAGCGAGACGAGCATACGATGCATGCGGGCAATCTCTGTCCGCTGATCGACATTGATGTCCGTCGCCATCTTGAAGATCGTTTCATCCTGGCCGGCGCCGTAGCTGGAGAACAGCTGCCGGACCATGCTCACCGCGCCGGTATGGTGCTGGATCATGTAGGTGAGGAAGAGTCGATCGAAATCGTCTCCCCGTGCGCGGTCGAGCGTGTCCAGCTGGGCGTTCGAGAGCATGCCCGGCATGAGCGAGTCGCCGGCCATGTGCATGCCGGGCATGTCGCGCATCGATGTATCTCGAGTGAACTGAGGCGAGACCATTGGCTGGCGCCGATCCGCCAACCATTGCTGCATGCGATGTATCTCGTCGAGCTGCGCGTTGATGATCCGTCCACAGAGGGTGAGTACCTCCGGGCTCGCGCCGTGGGTCGGTGCCCAGTTAGCCATCAGGATCGCCTGGGCGTGGTGATGGATCATGCCCGACACGAAGGCGATGTCCGCTTCGGTGTACGGCTTCTTCGCGCTGTCGGCGCGCGCTTGCGCGATGGTCGCGGAGTCGGTGTGGACAGGCGGCAGCGTCTGCGCCGCCACTGGGAGGGCTACCGCGGCGGCGAGGAACAGGGCGACCGCGACTTTGCTGGTGAGCATACCTCTACGGTAGTGGACGGCCAAGCACTCGGCTAGGACGTCGCGCGATACATGAGTCACTGCCGGATAGTGTGGACGGTTCCGTCAATTTGAGATTGTAAAGCTGCAATCGGCAGTCTTTACGCCTCGATTTTGACAGTAGTGTCACCCCTGACCGTTTGAAGTTCCGGGAAGTCCTGCTCCCAAAACTCGCTGGAAGCTCGAACCACCGTGCCCATGGCAAAACGCTGCTCCTCGAGGGTGCGTAGCTCGACGCGACGGATCTTGCCGGAAATGGTCTTCGGCAACTCCGAGAATTCCAGCCGACGCACTCGCTTGTAGGAAGGGAGCCGCTCGCGAACGAAGCGAAAGATCTCACGCGCCACGTCCGCCGACGGACTGGCGCCACGCAACACGAGAAATGCCTTCGGCACCGCGAGCCGCATCGGATCCGGACTGGGCACCACGGCCGCCTCGGCGATCAATGGATGCTCAACGAGCGCGCTCTCGAGCTCGAATGGGCTGATACGGTAGTCGGAGCTCTTGAACACGTCGTCGGCACGACCGATGTAGGTGATGTAGCCATCCGCGTCACGCTCGGCGACATCGCCGGTGCGGTAATAGTCCCCGGACGTCGCTGCCGCGGCACGGGCGTCGTCGCCCAGATAGCCCGTCATTAGACCTAAGGGCCGAGTGCCTAACGGGATCGAGATCTCGCCCTGGTGGGACTCCTGTCCGTCCGCGTCGAGCAAGACGATGCGGTAGCCGGGCAGCGGACGACCCATGGAGCCAGGCTTTACCCGCTCACCAGGGGGATTGCCGACTTGCGCTGTGGTCTCGGTCTGTCCGTATCCGTCGCGAACGGTGATTCCCCAGGCCGCTCGCACGCGTTCGATGACCTCGGCGTTGAGCGGTTCACCGGCGGCGACCGCCTCTCGCAGCGACACGGGGTACGCCGCGAGATCCTCGCCGACGAGCATGCGCCAAACCGTCGGCGGTGCGCAGAGCGTCGTCACGCCGCGGCTCACCAACGTCTCCAGAATGCGGCGCGGCTCGAAACGCTGATAATCAAAGACAAAGCTCGTCGCCGCAGCGTTCCACGGAGCGAAGACGCTGCTCCAGGCGTGCTTCGCCCAGCCGGGAGAGCTGATGTTCCAGTGTACATCGCCCGGCTGGAGACCTATCCAATACATCGTGGACAGATGACCGACGGGATAGCTGACGTGCGTGTGCAAAACCAGCTTCGGTATCGCGGTCGTGCCGGAGGTGAAGTACAGGAGCAGCGGGTCGTCGGCTCGGGTCTCGCCGTACGGCTTGAAGTCGTTAGGTGCGTCGCACAGCGTTTCGTACTCGGTCCAGCCGGGCACGCTGTCGCCGACGACGATACGCGTGTAGTCCCGGTTGGCATCGTCCGGCATCGACGCCAGTTTTCGCGCGCCGTCGATGCCGGTGATGACGTGACTCACGCCACCGCGGGCGAAGCGGTCGGCGAGGTCGCCGAGCCCCAACTGCGGCGTCGCCGGCACGACGACGAGACCGAGCTTCATGCAGGCAAGGATCGTCTCCCACGTCTCGACCACATTCGGCAGCATGAGCAGTAGCCGATCGCCGCGCCGCGCGCCTGACGTGAACAGCGCGTTGGCGAGACGATTGCTGCGCTCGGCGAGCTGCTGAAAAGTATGACGATCTTCGAACCCATCATCACGGAGCATGGACAGCGCGATGGCGTCATTGCCGCGTGCCATCGGGTCGAAATAGTCGAGCGCCCAGTTGAAGCGCTCGAGCTCCGGCCAGCGGAACCGTTCGTACGCCTCGGTATAACGGCCGCGCGCGTCGAGCAGGAAGTCGCGGGCAGCAAGGAAGCGATCGGCGTCGCGCATGAAGCCTCCGGTGGATCGGGAACGCGTCGACGAGTCTCCGGAATACTGGGTTCCGCGACGTGTCATGGCAACGCCCGCGGCAGCTCTCCGCGGGTTCCATCCTTCTTCCAATCGCGGATCATCGCCTTCTGCGCAATGGTCTCGGGTGAGCCCTCCGGATGATTCCGGAGCATCTCCATCGACATCGTCGCGAAGAGTCGGGCGACCTCGGCGAGCGCTTCCTCGCCGGTATGTCCGCGCTCGACGAGATGACAACCAACGACGGTTCCTGTGCGCCCTATGCCGCCCCAGCAATGCAGGTAGGTCGGGAGGTTGGCCTGGGCATGCCGCTCGATGCGCGAGAGTATCTCACGCATGTGCCTAACGGTTGTGACGGTCGCGTCGCGGATCGACATGCGCACGTGCTGCACCGTAATCGCTCGCGTCACGGCCTCTTCGCGAAGGATGCGGTCGTACGGAGGCAGCTCGAAGTCTTCCGTCAGATTGATGAAGGCGCGAACGCCCGCGTCGAGTAAGCTGCCGAGCCTCTCCCGCGTTGTTCGATCGTCGAAGCCGCCGGGGTACTCACCGGCGATCAGGTGGTCGTTGACCCAGTAGCTGTTCGGGATCGGGGCCTTGCGACTGGTCATCTTTACTCCGGTTTTCCCAACCGTCGCCGTAGAGCGAACTTCCTCTGCTGTTAGGATAGCACGCCCGGTTGACGTCGGATGCGCACCCAATAGAATGGACGAGTCGCTCGAAGTCGAGCGATCTCAATCCCGTTCATTAGAGCATTGTCATGCGCATCGTGCCCTTGGTTGGCCTCACCGCCGCCCTGCTCCTGGCCTGCACACCGCCGGCCGCGAAGACCTACGTCGCGCCTTCCTACGACACCATCGTCAGCAGCACCGAGGAGAGTCAGGGCACTCCGCCGACGCATGTGATCTGGATCGAGAATCGCTCGACGGTTCCGGTCATCATCTTTGCTCTCCGACTCGATAACTGCGAGAACGTCAACGTCTCGTGCGGCGTCCACCAGTCGAACATCAGGCTTAACGCCGGGCAGCGTGAGGTCGTGGAGCGTATCGGAGCGAGGACCACCAGTCAGGGGTTCGGCTACAACTTCGGCTTCAGTTGGCGCGCCGACACGTCGTACGGCACCAAGGTCCTCGGCGCGCTGGCCGAGGCAGGCGATACGTCCGCTCGTGTGAGGCTCGCCGCGCAGCAGCATGCGGATTCGCTCCGCAATGCGGAGACCGGACCGCACTACAATGAGCTCACCCGGAGCGACTTCACCATGCTCGCACCGCGCGTCGCCTCCATGCGGGCGTACCCCGACTCCCTCGTTCTCACACCAGGTGAACACGCGAGCATCGAAAAGATTCGTCTTCTGCTGCTCGACAGCACGGGATCGGTTCTCGGCCAGACTCGCTGGCTGCGGTGGCAGCTGAGCGCGGGTACGCTTCAGTTCAATCCGCCGACTGATCTCGTGGCTCGCCGACCAGGTCGAAGCATCATACGCTTCAGTCTCGCGGCGGACGCGCAGAAGCTCATCCCGACGCCAATCAATAGCGTCGAGTATCCTATAATCGCCGCCTATGTCCCGATGGCGCACGCACCAGTGTTCGAGGGAATCGTGCGAGATGCCGACACGAAGTCGGTGCTCGCCTGTGCCGGCGTAGCGCTCGAGGACAGCGCGGAGAACATCGTTGCGCGCCAACGGTCGTCCTCGGAAGGAGTGTTCTCCCTCAGCGCCCCCCGGCCGGGCACGTACCGTGTTCGTGTCGAGACGCCAGGCTGGGCGCCTGCCTACGGACCGAGCGAGGTCGGGAAGCCAGACGAGGATCGGCAGCATCAGTATCTCGTCAAGTTCACCGAGCAGTTGCTGGGCTACTCGTCGTATACAGCGAACGGCGACGAAATCAAGCACGCACGCCCGGTGGCACTGGCAACGTCGAGCGCTACCGTCCAATCCTCGGGAGCGCGAGGCAAGACGACGAGGAAGGCATCAGCCGCTGCCAGTGAGAATATTGCCACCTCGGTCACGCTCGGCGGTTCCGAGAGCATGCCGATCCTCGGCATTGTCGGCCCGACCCCCGTCGGCACTTCCTGGATGCAGTTCGTCGTCGATTCGACAGGCCATGTGGACCCGGGCTCGATCACACTGCCGGGCGACACGGCGAGCCGTCACCTAACGAGCGTCACGAGCATCCTGCCGCGCGTCCGCTTCGCGCCCGCGCGCGAGGGTGGGCAGCCGGTCTGCGAATTGTTGCGGATGCAGGTGAACTTCAGCGGTCGGTGAGGGCGCTAGCGGTTGAGCCAGTATGACATCTTGACGAGGATGGTATTCGCTGGGTGCAGGGCCATGAGGTTGCGAATGTCGCCGCCGAAGTTCGTGAAGCCTTCCTGGCTCGCATAGCCCTGGCGTCCCTCGTTCCACACCACGAATAGCGTCGAGCCTGGACGGTACTCCCAGCGGTACACCAGATTCGATTGAAACTCTTTGAAGTTGAATCCGCCGGGGTTGCCCGTCACGCTCGGATCATCGAATGGCGCGAAGCGGGCGTCGTAATCGACGGCACGCGGGGTAGACGACAGCTGCTTGACGGAGGTGTATCTCCCCTTGCTCACGAAGGGCTGCATGTACGCCTGCAGCGACATCGTCGGCGTGAACGTGTAGTTAAGGCGCAGAGTCGCCGAGGTCGTGACCTGGTTGAGTCGCGCGAAGGTGTAATGGCTGCCCGTCACGTCGGAGTAGAAGCCGTACCACTGATAGTCATCGATGTTATGGCCCGTGCCCACGTTGATCGATCCACTGAACCGGCCGCCCGTCTTGTAATCGATCTCGGGACTCAGGTTCCAGCTGCGATTCTTCCCATTGCCCGTGTTGAAGAGATTCCAGCTGATCATCGGCACGATCGAGCGGCGGTCGTCACCATTGATGAAGACCCAGGGCGCGAGATAGCTGTCCTGACGCATGGCCGGACCGCCGCGCGCGCTGCGATCGTCGTACGTCGCGCCGAGCTGACCGACAGTGGTCCCGAAGTGGAGACCCCAGTTGTTCTTCAGCTGGATCTGGAAGTTCGTATTGTACGCAGCCTCGAGCGGGAGGCCACTCGTCGTCCAGTACTGCCACCAGTTGTTGTTCCACTGGAAGCGCTGATAGAAGAAGCGCTCGTTGCGATCGAAGTAGCCGATCCAGGTGTTCCACGACGTCTGATCGGCGCGTCGCAGATAGCCCAGATCATTGATCTCGAAGCCCGCCGAGCGACGCTGATAAGCGGATTCGAACGCCAGATGTTGACCACCGACTTTGGCAAAATGCAACTCCTCGGCATCGCCGCCTAACGATGTTCGGTTGGAGTCGAGTGGGAGGTTGGCGTCCGGACGCTGATAGTAGTGCACGGGATCGGTTTGCAGCGCCTGCATCGCGAGTGTACTTCCCTGCACTCGGCTCTCGTCGAGCGATCCCGAGATCTCGTACGTGTTACGGTAGAAGCGATGACGGAAATCGACGGCGCCGACATACGCGCTATTCGGCAGATACGGCGTCGACCACTTGTCGTTCTGCCGGTCGACCGCGGTGAGCATCGCGCCAACGGTCGAGTTGCCACCGCGCATGTCCTGAGTGATCCGGGCGACGGCGAAGTTGGTGCGCGGCTCGAATGTCGTGTCGCCGGGGCTCTCGAAGCGCTGCGTCACCGCGTCCAGAACGCCAACGAAAGTGCCGCTCGTCAGACGGCCTGTCAGCTTGCCTGCGCCCAGGATCGTCGTTGGCGCCTGCGGGACGCTGTCGCCATAAGTGCCCGCGAGCTGGGGCGTCCGTCCAATTCGTCTACTATAGTAAAGGCCTTCGCCGAAGCAGTTGACGTTCGAGCAGTTCACGTTGAACTGGAACTGCCCGCGGCCGGCGACGAAGAAGGGCCGGAGCTCGTTGAAGAAGGTCTCGTACGTCGTGAGGTTGAGGACCGCAGGATCGGCCTCAACCTGACCGAAGTCCGGATTGATCGTTGCGTCGAGCGTCATATTGGACGCGACGCGATACTTGATGTCGCCGCCGACAGCCGCGCTCGACGGATTGGTGAATTGATTGTTGTCGATCGTCGACGCACGCTTGGTGACGACGTAGGGAACCGCCTCGAGCCGCCGCGGGACTTCGAGGCCCTCGAGGCCCTCGAGCGTGCCGAGCTGCGAGAGCATGTCCGGCTTCGATTGGCTGAAGGCGGGCCAGCTCATGCGCTCGTTATAACGGTATATGTCCCGGTCGATCGTGAAGCCAAAGTCGTGACGACGTCCCTTCGTGTACCGGAGCTGCGATAACGGTATGCGAAACTCGGCAGTCCAACCTAACGAGTCTATCGTCGTCGCGACGTCCCAGACCGCATCCCAGGCGAAGTCCTCGTTCCGGCCATTCGAGATCTGACCATCGAGCTTTACGCCCGCCGGGTTGACGCCGAACTCGTAGCCCGTGCGGCGGTCGTGATAGGAGTCGACGAAGATCCAGATCTTGTCCGATGCCGTGAACGTGTCGCGCCGTTCGAGAACGCTGAAGATGCTATCGGGATGTGGGTCATACGCACGAACAAACACGTAGAGGTTGGACGCGTCGTAGGCGACTCTGGCTTCCGTGCGAAAGCGCGGAGTCTTGCCCTCGGTCGGCTGCCATTCGGTGAAATCCGCGATCGCCGGCGCCTCGCGCCACACGGGATCGTCGTCTCTGCCGTCGATGACCGGCGCGCGCCGCGCATGAATCGCGATCGTAGCCGTCTTCGCAGTATCGGGATGGACCGGTGGTTGTCCACCAGCAGCGACAAACGGAAGGAGGGTGAGAGCGATGAAACTGAGCATTCGGGGCTGACCGGTTGTCCTGGTGGTTGGACAACCCTACTAGGTGAATGGTCAGAAAAAGTTTCGAGCTCAGCCCACAAGAATTCTCAGCCGGCCTGTGCTTGCGCCTGCTACAGATTCCCCCAATTCGTGAACGGCGCGGGCTTCGTGTAGGGCGGCCCTACTTGAATGACGATGTCGGCGTGCGCCGTGAGCGGAATTCTTGCCGGATCACCGGTGTACGGCGTGCCGTTCAACCACACTTTTATCGTTTCGCCTTTACTAATCTTTGCGGTAGCGGCCTGTTTGCGCGTGAGTGGCTCCTGCCACACGGCAAAGAAATCGCCGAGGCCGAAGGCGCGGTTCATCGGTGCCTCGACGTGAATGATGCCGTCGGGAGTATGGGTATGCAGCCAGTAGATACAGCGCGTCGACGCGGGGATGCCGATGTACGCAGGAATCGCGACGGATTTGCCGTGATCGAAGATCGCGAGGTGCTGGTGGATATGGATGCGCTGGCCTTCCTGCGCGTCGCAGGAGATGCCGTTGATCATCTGGCCGTAAGCTTGCGCGCTCGCGGGGACCGCGGCGCCGAGGAGCAGAAGGAACGTGATCGGACGAAAGATGGTCATTGGTAATCTGTCAGTGTCGGCTGAATCTATTTTCGGTTCACGAGCGCGGAAGCACCGAAGGTGCCCGGTGAGCGCCTCCACTCCCCATTGAAATCAGCCTGGGAGTTTCGGAGACCAGTGAGGCAGCGAACGACGCCGGGAGGCGCCGTATAAAACCCTAACAAACGCTTCGCCGAGATCGGTCGTAATTGCATACAGGAGGGTATGCAGGTCACCACGCGCACGCTTGCAGAGGGGGGCAGCATGTCTCGCATCACGACCACTGGTCTCGGATCGCTCCTGATCGTCTCGCTCATCACCACCAGAGCGAATGCCCAACTCGCCAACACCGACCGCGCGCCGATTCCCAGCCAGGTGCTCAACGCGCACACCGTCTTCATCGGGAATGGCGGTGGCCAGAGTTTCGGCGCGGAGAGCTATTTCAGTCGTACCAGGTACGATGGTGGACCGAACCGCGCATACGACGCCTTCTACAGCGCCATGAAGGACTGGGGACATTACGACATTGTTGGATCGACCGACGTGGCGGACGTGGCGCTCGTGATCAGGTTCTCGAGTCCGATCGTCGATGCCCAATCCGCCGGCACGAGGGAGTATTCGTCGACCTATCCCGTGTACGACCCGCAACTCAATCTGTCCATCAACGATCCGCACACCGGCTTGCCGTTGTGGGCGATCACCGAGCACATCGAGCCGGGAGACAATCGCACGGACGACAATCTCCACTTCGACGAAGCAATCGGCCGGACTGTCAACGATTTGCGTCGTCTCATCCTCACGCCAGAGCTCGTGCTGTCGCAGACTGATGGGCCACCGCCCGGGGCGCGACACATCGCCGAGCTTCGCCGGCGCGAGATCGACACCGGCATCGGAATGCTGTTAGGCGGCGCGATCGGTAACATGTTTGCGTCGCACACGGTGAACTATCATTGCCCGGCATTCCCGACGGCCCCGCCGGACCTCAATCTGCCGCTGCCGCCAGTCGATCTAGGCTGTGACGAGCGTCAGAGCTCGCAGCGCTTGAAAAATCAAATCCTCGGCACAGTTGGCGGCGCGATCATCGGCGGTCTGCTCGGCTGGGTGGTTCCGGTGAGCTTCTAACGCGCAGCGCGCGCGGTCTCGATCGCCGCCGCTTCGCCCGCGGCGGCGGTCTCCGGCGCTGAGATCGCGAGCGGACGCCCCGTCTCGAGCAGCGATTTGAGGCTCGCCAGCGCCTTTGGCCATCCGCCCGAGATGCCTTGGAGGACGCCGGATCCCTCACGCAGATCGTCGTGGACGACGCTGAGCCTGACCTCGCTGCCTAACGGCTCGATGTCGAATGTCACCGTCGAGTACCCTTCGGCCCGCAGCGCGTCGTCCAGCTCGACGCGCCAGGTGAATACGAGTCGGCGCGGCGGGTTCGACTCGAGGACGGTGCCGCTATCGGACAGCTTCCCATCACGGCCCCAGTAACGCACCGACGCGCCGACGGCCCAGGTACTCTCGACGCGCCGGCCGAACATATAGCGCTCCGTGAACTCCGCGCTCGTCAGCGCCTGCCAGAGTCGCTCGGCGGTGCTCGCGATGTATGTCACGTAGACGAAGCTCGGTCTAGTCATCGGACGTCTCCCGTTCCTCGAGTGCACGTTTCAAATCCGCTAATGCGGCGACGCGCGTCTTCTCGTATTCGGCAATCCAGCGCCGTGCGATATCGTGGATGGGCGCGGGGTTCAGGTAGTGCAGCTTCTCGCGACCGCGCCAGATCGTGACGACGAGGTTTGCCTCCTCCAGCACGGCGAGGTGCTTCGTGACAGCCTGCCGCGACATATCGATCGTGCCGGCCAGCTCGCCGAGGGTCTGCCCATTGCGCGCGCGCAATCGATCGAGCAGCAACCGGCGATTGGGATCCGCGAGTGCCCTGAAGACGTCGTCCATCCGCGATTATATAATGCAACCATTCGGTTGCCTGTCAAGGGCACCGTCGGCGTTCGCCAGTTCCGATTTTGACATGTCATCGGCATGGCGGCATGTTCCACGACCCGCTTCACACGATTTCCACCGCCAGAGCTCACTGACATGGATCGCAGGCACTTCGTCGTCTCCTCCGCGTTAGGCACCGCGGCCCTCGCCACCAAGAAGACGCTGCCTGTCGCCGAGAACGCCGCGGCGGCGGCGGTCGCAGCGAACGCCGGCACGCGTAAGATTCTGATCGCCGGCGGCAACTTCAATACGTCGTTCATCCGCTACATGGCGCAGCTCAGCGGGAAGCCGCGGCCTCGACTCTGCTATCTGCCAACCGCATCCGCCGACAGTCCTGCGGGGAGCATAGGCTGGTTCCGCAACTGCGCGCCGGTGGAGTGCGAGCCGTTCGTGCAGGAGAGCTTCATCGCCAGCTCGCGTCAGGACAAAGGCTGGGACGAGGTGCTGCTCTCGATGGACGGCATCGTCGCATCGGGTGGCAACACGCTCAACCAGCAGGCGATCTGGAAGGCGCAAGCAATCGATCAGGTGCTGCGGCAGGCGTGGGAGCGGGGCATCGTCCTCGGCGGAGCGAGCGCCGGCTCGCTATGCTGGTTCGAGGAGGGGACAACGGACTCGCGTCCCAAGGAGCTAACGACAGTGCAGTGCCTCGGCTTCCTCAAGGGCAGCCACTCGCCGCACTATGACCGCGAGCCACTGCGGCGCCCGCTCTATCAAAAACTCATAGCCTCTGGCCAGATGAAACCGGGCTACGCGTGCGACAACGATGCTGGCATCTACTTCGAGGACAACGAAGTAAAACGCGTCGTGTCCACGCACCCGGAAGCGAAGGTGTATTACGTGAGCATGGTGAACGGCAAGATCAACGAGCGCGTGATGGAGCCAGATTCGATCGTCTGAAGACTCTCGTCAGAAGCGGTAGGCCACCAACTCCCTCGGACTCGCGAGGATGTACACCCGTCCCTCCGCCTCGTCGATCACGAACCGATTCCTTCCGCCTAACGGCACCCGGCCCTCGTCCCTGCCCGTGTCCTTGTTGACGCGCACGACACCGGGCACTAGCTCGCCCGTGCTGTCGGGCACCGGGGTCACGATGTAGGTATATCGCTGCATCTCGACGGTGCGGCGGTAGCGCGTATCCACGTTGATATTCACGCCCGGATAGAAGAGTCCCGGGCGCGTGTTCGGCGAGCCGCTATTGGCGATCGAGGATACCGCGATGTTGGCGGCGATGTTGAGGGCAGTGAGCCCAAAGCGCGCGAGCTTGCTCGCCTGCGGCGCCGGGAGATAGGTGTGATAGCGAACCAGTCCGGCACTGTCGATCATGAGCACATTCTGACTCGAGAGCAGGACGAAGCCAGCCGGCCGCGACTCGAGTGTCAGGGGCCGCTCGTCACCCTTGAAGTCGTA
>Ga0070717_10000820_pt1 | contig 20472 bp, 27 predicted proteins | sample LARL113metaG_FD_71366 | JGI IMG/M metagenome (GOLD analysis project Ga0070717, IMG submission 71366) | Corn, switchgrass and miscanthus rhizosphere microbial communities from Kellogg Biological Station, Michigan, USA - LAR L11-3 metaG | ecosystem: Host-associated > Plants > Roots > Rhizosphere ... | reverse complement strand
TCGCTTCCTCGCGGACGAGCTGGCCAAGCTAACGACCGGCGTGCCGACCGAGCATCTCATCTTCACCACGACCAGCGGCACCGTGCTCAGGCAGCCGAACTGGCGCCGCGACACGTTCCTCTCGGCCCGGAAGCGAGCGGGCCTGAGTACCCGCTTCCGCGTCCACGACCTCAGGCATACCACCGCCTCGCTCATGATTCAGGCCAGGTACCCGCCGAAGATGCTCCAGACGATCATGGGACACGCCAGCATTACCACGACTCTCGACCTGTACGGCCACCTCTACCCGGGCGACATGGACCGCTACGCCGACCGCCTCGACAGCGCCGCAGACACCACTGATCCGGCCAAAATCCGGCCAGATGACGACAGGGACGGACCAGTCAGAGAGTGACCATCATGCTGACCTGCGAGGATTGTGGCGCGCTCGGAGGGATTCGAACCCCCAGCCTTCTGATCCGTAGTCAGATGCTCTATCCGTTGAGCTACGAGCGCCGACGTTGGGACAGTCTAAGGCATCGCGAGGGCCCAGAGCTTGCCTGAGCGGGCGCCAAGGGCGTTCGTGCCATGACCGCCCGGGCCTGCCTCAGGGGACGGTGCATCAGCGGAATCGCTGGAAGAACTCCCGCACGTCGCTCACCAGCAGATCCGGTGTTTCCATGGCGGCGAAGTGCCCCCCGCGGTCGAACTCGGTCCAGTACACGATGTTGTTGGTCCGCTCGGCGAAACGCCGGATGGCCGGTGCGATCTCCCTGGGGAAGACGGCCACGCCGGTGGGGGCGGTCGAGGGTGTCGGCTGGCCCCGTGAGCCGGATCGCGCCGCCTCGTAATACAGCCGGGCCGAAGAGCCTGCCGTCGCCGTCAGCCAGTACAACGAGACGTTGGCCAGCAACTGGTCGCGATCAACCGCCTCGTCCGGGAGCCCGTTATCGGTCCATTCCCCGAACTTCTCCGCGATCCAGGCCAGCTGGCCCACGGGCGAGTCGGTGAGACCGTAGGCGATCGTCTGCGGGCGGGTGGACTGGATCACCCCGTAACCGCTCCCGGTGGCCCGGAAGCGCTCCGCGGCCGCGGCGCGCTCCTGCTCTATCTCGGTCAGCTCGCCCGCGTCCGGCGGCACTCTGGTGTACAGCATGTTCAGATGGACGCCGGCCAGGTGCTCGGGCACCAGCACGCCCAGCTCCCGGGAGATCGAGGATCCCCAGTCGCCGCCCTGCGCGCCGTAGCGCGGGTAGCCCAGACGCTGCATCAGCTCATCCCAGGTCCGCGCGATCCGGCCTACGTTCCAGCCCGTGTCCCGGGTCGGCCCGGAGAACCCGTACCCGGGAATCGAGGGGGCTACCAGGTGGAACGCGTCGGCGGGATTGCCGCCGTGCGCCACCGGGTCGGTCAGCGGGCCGATGATGTTCACGAACTCCACGATCGATCCGGGCCAGCCGTGGGTGATGACCAGCGGCAGCGCGTCCGGTTCCGGCGAGCGCACGTGCAGGAAATGGATGTTCTGCCCGTCGATGACCGTGGTGAAGCCGGGGAACTCGTTCAGCCTGCGTTCCTGCGCGCGCCAATCGAAGCCGGTCTGCCAGTACCCGGCCAACTCCCGCACGTACTCCAGCGGGATGCCGTAGTCCCAGCCGACGTCGGGCAGCTGGTCGGGCCACCGGGTCCGGGCGAGGCGGGCGGTCAGATCGTCCAGGTCGGCCTGCGGGATATCGATACGGAACGGCCAGATGCCGGCCTGTCCGGAATCGCTGACGTCGTCCATGCGTGGCCGGGCCGGGTGCCCGTCCTCCTCTCGGTCTGCCCTACCCTGATGCAGCCCTCTACTCGCCGTGCATTGAATGCGGCCTCGGGGCCGGGCCGCCGTGGGGCCGGTCACCGGATTCGCCCGGCGCCGCGTCCCACATGGCCGCGGCACCCGGCGGCAGCGGCACCTCGAACGCGTTCAGCAGGAACGACACGAGCGTGTAGTAGCCACAGAGCGAGACCAGCTCGACGAGGCCTACGTCGCCCAGCAGCCGCTGCGCGGCGGCGTAGGCATCCTGGCCCGCCCGGCCGGTCTGGCTGAGCTCGCGGGCGAGCGCATAGACCGTCCGCTCGTCGTCGGCCTGGAACGGAGGATCCTCGCCCCGGCCGATGGCGTCCACCACCGCGTCGGGCACGCCGTGCCTGCGGGCCATGCCCGCGTGCGCCCACCACTCGAACTCGGCCTTCCAGCGGGCGCCCACCGTGATGATGGCCACCTCGGTCAGCCTGCGCTCCAGCGACGTGCCGAACCGTAGCACCCGGCCCAGCGAGGTGAGGTGCTGGCCGACGTCCGGCGCATGAACGAACGCGTTGAACGGGCCGGCCAGGCCGCCCTGCTCGTTGACCAGCAAATCACCCCGCGAGCCGACCACGCTGTCCCACACTTGCTGGCCGTCGGGATCCAGGTCGTCACGCCGGAGGTAGGGAAGTCGGCTCACGGCAAGACAATAGTGCGGCCGGAATTCCAAGAATCTTCCGGCGTGATGTCGATCGGGAGCCGCACCGTTCGACGCGTGGGCAAGAGAGGGGCTGGCGACGATCACCAGCCCCGCCATCCCGGTCGCCGCCCCGGCGGCCAGCAGCAGAAGGGAACAACACACCATGCGATTCCTCGGATACACCATGGGCGATCCTTCGGCGCCGCTCCCGCCGCCCAGCCCGGAGTTCGAGGCCGAGATGGGCAAGTTCATCGAGGAGGCGACCAAGGCCGGAGTGCTGGTCGCCACCGGCGGCCTGGGCCCTCTCGACCAGGCCGTCAGGGTGTCGCTCAAGGACGGCCAGTTCACCGTGCTCGACGGGCCGTTCACCGAGGCCAAGGAGCTGATCGGCGGCTGGGCGCTGATGGAGACCCGCGATCGCGAGGAGGCGATCGAGTGGACCAAGCGGTTCCTTGCCCTCGTGGGCGAGGGCGAGAGCACGATCCGGCAGGTCTACTGACCGTTATCGCCGCGGCGGGCCGTGCGTGGTGGGGGCCGTTACCCTCGCGTAGCAGCAGGACGTAGCCGGGTGGTGCTGGAGCCGCAGACCCAGCACCACCCGGCTGACCCCGGCGCTGATGCCGCCGACTTGCCCCACCCCGCCGGCTGGTGGTGTCATCGGTTGTCGTGACGGCTTCGCAGACCCACGCCGCGGTCGAGACTGTCGTCCGGATGGAGTGGGCGCGGCTCGTCGCCGGGCTCGCCCGGTACACCGGCGACGTCGGTCTGGCCGAGGAACTCGCCCAGGACGCGGTGGTGGCCGCGCTGGAGCAATGGCCGGAATCCGAAGTTCCCCGCAACGCGGGAGCCTGGCTGATGACCGTGGCCAAGCGCCGGGCCGTCGATCTGTTCCGCCGGAACCGGGAACTGCACCACAAGTACGCCCAGATCGCCCGGGCGCTGGAGGCCGAGGGGACCGCCGTCACCCCCGACTTCGACGCGGCCGTCTGCGACCACATCGACGACGACCTGCTGCGGCTGATATTCACCGCGTGCCACCCGGTCCTCCCGGTGCACGGCAGGGTCGCGCTGACGCTGCGACTGGTCGGCGGGCTGACCACCGCCGAGATCGCGCGCGCCTATCTCGCACCGGAGCCGACGATCGCGCAGCGGATTGTGCGAGCCAAGAAGATCCTGGCCAGCGCGCAGGTTCCGTTCGAAGTGCCGGGCCGCGAAGACCGGCCCGCCCGGCTCTCGTCCGTGCTGGAAGTGATCTATCTCATCTTCAACGAGGGCTACTCAGCCACCGCCGGCGACGACTGGATGCGCCCGGCGCTGTGCGAGGACGCGGTCCGGCTGGGCCGCATCCTGGCCCAGCTCGCCCCCGAGGAACCCGAAGTGCACGGGCTCGCGGCCCTGATGGAGATCCAGGCGTCCCGGGTCCGGGCCCGCGCCGGGCCCACCGGAGAGCCGATCCTGCTGCTGGACCAGGACCGGCGACGCTGGGACCGGCTGCTCATCAACCGCGGGCTGGCCGCCCTGGCCCGGGCCGAAGAGCTGGGCGGGGCGCGCAGCCCCTACGCGCTGCAGGCCGCCATCGCCGCCTGTCACGCCCGGGCGTTCCGCCCGGAGGACACCGACTGGGCGCGCATCACCGGCCTCTACGCGGTCCTGGCCGAGGTGCAGCCCTCGCCGGTGATCGAGCTGAACCGCGCGGTCGCGGTGTCGATGGCCTACGGCCCCCAGGCCGGCCTCGACCTGCTGGACCAGGTCGCCGCCGAGCCCTCGTTGCGCGGCTATCACCTGCTGCCCAGCGTCCGCGGCGACCTGCTGATGAAGCTGGGGCGCGCGGACGAGGCCCGGGCCGAATTCGAGCGCGCGGCCATCATGACCCGCAACGCGCCCGAGCGGGAGCTTTCTGCGCGGCGGGCCCGGATGGCCGCGGCCCAGGCCACCCGGGAGGGCCCGCCGTGATCGGGCGCGGGCGGATGGTCCCGACGACGCCGGCCACGGGCTTCTTCGCGCTCGTGGACCCGGCACTCCCATGGAGCCAGGCATGACGCGAACCCTGCTCTGGCGCGGCCTCGACGCGCCCCGGATGGAGATCGTGTATGCCGAGAGCCTTGATCGCGCGCACGGGACGCAGATCGGCGTGGCGTACGAGCTGCGCTGGCGGCTCGATGGCCCGGTCCTCGACCTCCGGCTGGCCGACGGCCCCGTGGTCCGTGTCGAGCTCGGCGACGCGGACTTCTTCGACCTGGGTCACTCGGCCTTCTTCAATTCGCTGCCGGTCGCGCGGGACCGGCTGCTCGAACCGGGTCCGGCCCGGGAGTACACGATGCGGTTCGTCCGCGTTCCCGAGCTGACCGCAGAGCCCGTGTGGCAGCGTTACGAGCCGCTGGGGAACCGGATGGTACGGTACCGCTCGGCCGGCTTCGAGGCCGATATCAGTTTTGACGCCGACGGCTTCGTGACCCTCTATCAGGACTATCTCGAACGGGTGGGGTGAGGGATGCTGATCAAGGGCTGCCTGAACGGCGGCACCACCCGTCAGCAGCACCCGTCGGTGCCGCGCACGCCCGACGAGCTCGCGGCGGACGCGCAAGACGCGGTGCGCGCCGGCGCGGGGGCCATCCACGTGCATCCGCGCGATGCCTCCGGCAGCGAGACGCTGGAGCCGGACCCGGTCCTGGCGGCCGTCCGGGCCATCAGGTCCGCGGTACCGGGGGTCCCGGTGGGCGTGACGACCGGGATCTGGGCGGTGGGCGGCGACCCGGCGCGCAGGCTGCAGCTCGTATCCGGCTGGACCGGCGGCGACCGCCCCGACTTCGCCTCGGTCAACCTGTCCGAGCCGGGCGCCGATCCCCTGGCCGAGGTCCTGGCCGGGCTCGGGATCGCGGTCGAGGCCGGGGTCTGGACGGCCGAAGACGCCGAGCGGCTGGCTGCGAGCGCGTTCGGGCGCGACGTGATCCGGATCCTGATCGAGCCGCGGGACGACTCGCCCGAGTCCGCGGTGGCCACCGCTGCGCAGGCGGAAGGGACCCTGGCCCGGCACGGCCTGCAGGCACCGCGGGTTCATCACGGGTACGGGATCGCGACCTGGCAGGTCATCCGGGCCGCCCTGCTGACGGGCCGGGACATCCGGGTCGGGCTCGAGGACACGGTCGTGCTGCCGGACGGCGCCACCGCGACGGGCAACGGCGAGCTGGTCGCCGCCGCCGCCCGCCTTGCCACCGAGGCCGGGCACCGGTTCTAGAGCCAGCCAGGGGTTCCCGGGCAGGCTCTGCACGCCGGGGTCCTGACCGGCGAACGCCGGCCTGTCGCGGCACGCTGGCCCCTGGCCGTTCGGAGGACTCGACGGCTAAGAGTGCCCGGCGAAGCCAAACGTATGCCAGCTCCGGCCGCCGTCGGCGGTCCGGTAGACCACGCCGAGGTCAGAGAAGTTGACCGGGCCGTAGACGACCCAGCCGACCCGGCTGGTATTGAACACCAGGTCGTTCCACAAGGCGCCGCCGTCGTTGGGCTTGGGCAACGGCGTGGTCCACCGGGTGCCGCCGGTGTTGAGGTAGACGAAGCTGCCCCGGGAGGCGGACGAGGCGACGGCCAGGGTACCGCTGCGGGTGGCGGCGATCTCGCTGGTGATGCCCGGGATCGGGGTCTGGCCGGCACTCCGGTCGGTGCGGCCGGTGTCGGCGGACCTGAACACGGTCTTCTCCGCCGAGCCGAAGCCCGGGCCGATCACGCACACCAGGGCCACCCGGGTGGAGGTGACTGGTGCCACGTCCACCAGGCTCCCGTCGTGCCGCTTCGGGCACGGCACCGGGCGCTTGGCGAACGGGCCGCCGCCGACGCTCGCGTAAAACGCGTCCGGGGTCGGATAAGGCTGCGGGTCAACCAGGTACACGGTGCTGCCGCCGATGGCTACCGTGGCGCCGGTGTTGGGCGGCAGGCTGATCGGGACGCGCTGCCAGGCCGGCCGCTGGCGGCCCGTCCGCCAGACGCTCAGGTTGCGCTGGCAGGGCCTGCCGACCACGCAGGATGAGACGATCGCGTACGCGGCCTTGGCTGTGGCCGCAATATCCAGCACCTGCCGGCCGCTGCCCGGTATCGCCTCGGCCCGCCATGACCTGCCGCCGTCGGCCGTGCCGAGCAGCCCGGGACCGAACACCCAGCCGGCCTTCTGGGTCGCCATGCGGATCTCGGTGACCCCGCGCTCGCCTGAGTGCGCGATCGGTGCGCTGAGGCGTCCCAGCAGCGCCCAGTGCGTGCCGTCAGCCGTGCCGACGACCGCGGTGCACGTCGATGCCCGGCACGGCACCGTGCCCAGCACCCAGCCGCTGCGGGGCGTGGTCCAGGTGATCGACTGCGTCTTGAACGCAGCCGGGACCCGGGTGGCCTCCGACGCGGGGGTGGACCGGACCTGCGGGGCACCAGGCCGGACACGCGCGGCAGCCGCCTGACCCCCGACGGGAGCGCCGGCGGCGGCCAGCGCGGCTAAACCGATGATCGCGGCGACGATGCCCGGCCGCACGCGGGCGTACTCGCCTGCCTCTTTCCGCTGCATACCTCTTGGACGCCGGCAGGCGCCCCAGGGTTGGCGGCCCCGGCGGTTATCCGGCACCGGGGCCCGCCGGGCCGACGGTGGCGGCCTCGACGGAGAGGATGGGCGCGGCGATCCTGCGGACGCGTTCGGGATCAACGATCGTGTTGATCTCGGCGATCTTGCCGTCGGCGACGGCGAAGCTCATCACGGCGAACGGCCGTCCGCGCACAGTGACGACCATCCCGGGGGCCGCGTTGACCAGCACCGGGTAGACGCGCGTGGCCGGCAGGGCCGCGCCCAGGAATGCCTGCCGGGCGACGGCATCGGCGCCGCGGACCACCGCGGACGCCGCGAGGCGCCGGGGGTGACCGCGAGTCCGGCGTCGGCGCGAAGCTAGCGCTCGTGACCCTCGCGTAGCCACCCGATGTAGTCGGCGACCGCCCGGTCAGTGTCGTAACCGGGCTGGTAGCCGGTGTCTTCGCGCAGCCGGCTGATATCGAGGCGGATCCCCTGCCCGGAGCTGGCCGGGCTGCGGCCTTCGGGGAGCTCGGTGCACGCGCCGGGGACAACCCTGGCAATTGCCGCGGCGACGTCCCGGTTGGTCAGCACCGTCCCTGAGGCGATGTTGTAGGTCCGGTGCCTCAGTCGGGGCGCGAGCTGGAGCAGCGCGATCGCCCGGGCGCAGTCCTTGACGTAGCACATGTCGAACCCGTCGCCGGCCAAGGGCGGCGAGAGGAGAGCGGAAAAGTCCGGGGCGGTGCCGCGGGCGGCGGCGTGCACGAGCTGGGGCGCGGCGGTGAACGGTGACATCGGGTTGCCGCCCGGTCCCCAGGGCGAGATCCGGCAGCTGATGATGTCGATTCCGGTGGCGTCGGCCAGGTGGTCGGCCAGCAGCTCCCCGATCTTCTTGAAGGCCGGGATGACATGGCCCGCCGTCATCGGCAGCGGCACGTCCTCGGCTAGCGGGCCCGCCGCCTCGGCGCCGCCGTACACGCCGATTGTGGAGGCGACCCCCACCCGTGGCACCCTCCAGTCACTGGCCGCCTGCAGCATGTTGAGCAGGCTGCCGATCGCCGTCCTGGCGCCCGTGACGGGCTCGGCCGCGCCGGGCGGCCACGGCACCGAGCTCGCGAGGTGAACGATGCCGGTGATCGCGTGCCGGGTGCCGATCTCCCGCAGCGCCGCCAGGTCGGTGACGTCGGCCTGTTCGGTGAACACCCGCGAGCCGACCAGGCCAGCCAAGTCGTCCGGCAGAACGGGCTCGCGGCGCTGGACCAGCAGGCACGGTTCGCCGAGGTCGAGCAGGGCCCGTGTGGTGTGCGACCCGATGAACCCCAGACCGCCGGTCACCAGGATCATGTCGCCTCCCAGTTCACTAGCATGCTAATGATAGCTGGTCCTAGCGTATCACTAGCGTGCTAGCGACTATTCTCGGAGTATGGCCGACCTGCTTACTTTGTTCACCCAGGCCGCCAAGCTGCTGCGGGAAGCCGCCGACGAGGGGATGAGCCGACACGGCGTCCGGGTCGGCCAGCACATCGTGCTCAGCGTGCTGTGGGAGCAGGATGGGCTTACTCCGGGTGAGATCGCCCGCCGCCTGGGCACCACCACCCCCACCATCGTCAACACCGCCACCCGCATGGAAGAAGCCGGCCTCATCGTCCGCAGGCCCGATCCGGCCGACGCGCGCCTGGTACGCCTGTACCTGACCCACCGCGCCCGGGCGGTGCGCGAACCGGTCCGTGCCGCCCGCGCCGCGCTGGAGCAGCGCGCCACGGCCACCCTCACCGACGTTGAGCTGGACCAGCTCCGCTCCGCCCTCACGAAGATCATCGCTCAGCTCCAGGGCGGGTCGCTGTGACCTGACGGCGGCGGCCGCCGGCCTTGTCCGGCTCTTCCGGCCCGGTTAGCGTTTGCCGAGGTGCAGCGACAGGGCAGGGGGTTGGTTTGCGAACGTGGGGGCCGTCCGGAGCGGCCGGGGCGATCAGGCGGGCGCAGGCCGTATCTCGCGTTGCCCGGCAGGCCGGATGCGGCCCGGACGAGGCGGAGGAGCTGCTCGCGGGGCCGGTAAGCCGGCGCGCGTTCCTCGGCGCCGCCGGGGCCGGCGTCCTCGCGGCCACGGTCGGCGCGCCCCGGCGACCGGTACCAGCCCGCCGCGGCCGGGACTGCCCGCGCGTGGTCGTCGTCGGATCGGGAATCGCAGGGCTGGGCTGCGCTTATCGACTGTGGACGAGGTACGGCATCACGGCGAAGGTCTTCGAGTACAAGACGGCGAAACGGCCGCCGGCCTGCGGTTACGCGAAACCCGGGCACACATGGGGCACACTCTGCCGCCGTTTCGCTCAGCGGGCACCCCGGGCAGCGTCCGGCTGCGCGTCCGACCACGCGGTATCGACAGCGCGGCGGGTGGTGTCCTCGCGGTCGGGCATCATGTGCCCGTAGGTGGATAGCACCATCGCAGCGGTGTCGCCGAGCCGCTCGGCGACCGCGTGCACCGACTCGCCCGCCGCTAGCAAGACCGACGCATAATGGTGGCGCAGATCGTGGCTGGACGTCCCGGGGGGCAGCCCGGCCGCTGCCTCCGCCGCGTCACGGTATGCCCGCCAGGTAATGCGGCTGGACGCCCACGGCCTGCCGGTCACGGTGGTGAAGATCAGCCCGTCTGGCCCCGGGGGGAACTCGGCGATGTGCGCGGCGAGGGTCTCGGCGGCGACCGCGGGCAGCGGCACCACCCGCCGTGAGTTCGCCGTCTTCAGCGGCGCCCGGTGCCTGCCGGACGCATCGAGCTGCTCATCGACGTGCACCTCGCGGCGTAGGAAGTCCACGTCCTGCACCCGGACCGCCCGCAGCTCGGAGATCCGCAGCCCGAGCGCCGCTTGGGTGATGATCATCGCCCGGACGCGGGGCGCGGCTGCGTCCGCCCAGGCGCGCACCTGGGCGACGGTCAGCGGGACGAACTTCGCCTTATCCTGCCTCGGCAGCGACAGCCTCCGGTCCGGCAGCACCGGGTTGCGGGCGACCACCCCGTCAAGGACCGCGGCGGCGAACACCGACCGCAGCAGCCCGACGTGCCCGCGCAGCGTCGCCGGGCCGACCACGGCCGCGCGGCCGGTTATCCAGGCCTGCACCTCCGAAGGGCGGACCCTGACGATGGGACGATCGCCGAGCGGCGTCGCCTCCAGGTGGTGACGCAGGAAGTTATCGTGGCCGTGTCTCGTGTTGGACCGCAGCACCCGCGCCTGCGACCAGGCCCGCGCGTACTCGGCGACGGTCACCCGGTTCGACGTGTCCACGTGCGTCCCGCGGGCAAGATCAGCCTTCACCTTCGAGTCGTGCGCGACCGCGTCAGTGCGGCGGGCGAACGTCTTCTTCAGGTGACGGCCGCCGACCCGGTGACGCCACTCATACCGGCCGTCGCCCAGCTTCTTGATGCTCACAGATCCGTCGCCTCGTCCTTCTTGTAGCCCAGGATCGCCTGGAACTTGGCCTCGGGCAGCTCGGTGTAGAACTGGCGAACGTCGCCGACCAGCGCCGGCGACGGCATGATCGGGCCTGTGCCGACGAACCAGTCCGCCACATTGGCCCGTGACTCGGTGACGGTGGCCGTGACCGGGTAAGGCTCATCTGGGTCGTCAGGAGGAACGATCAGGTACAGCGGCGGGCAGTTGAGCGCCAGGCCCAGCGCGAGCAGCTCGTCCACCGTCACCTGCCGCGGACGGCGGGCCGCCGAATCTCGCTGGCCCTCCAGCTTGTAGATGGCTTGTGCCGTGAGCTGGGGGGCCCCGAACTCGGCGCACCGGGCCGCGAGCTCGGGGACGTTCATCTGCCGCCGGATGCGTACCTGCCTGACCCGGGCCGCGACCGCATCGCTCACCGCCGTATGCCTGTCCATATTGGCCATTCTAGCCGACGACTTGACGAACGTACATGGGAACCGTCAAGCTTTGACGAGTAGTAGTGGCCAGATCGTCGGCCCGCTTCGGCAGATTGGCTAAAGGATGATGCAGGACAGCACGGACAGGCACCTCACCATCGAGGAGCTCGCCGAGCGCGAGAGCGTGGCAGTGCGCACGGTCTACGGCTGGAACCAGACGGGCACCGGCCCGAAGTACATGCGGATCGGCCACCTGTGCCGCTACCGGCTCGCCGACGTGCTCGCGTGGGAGCAGGCGCGCATAGTCGAACGGGAATACGTGGGGTGACCGGCAAGGGTCGGCCCCCGGGCAGCGACTCCCGGGGGCCAGAAGACACGCGGCGGCCAAGCGGCGAGTCCGCTGCCATGGTAACGGACCTGGCTGATGTCGTCTGGCTGCGTAGCATCGTCGGGCCGCCCAGCAGCTTCGGCCTCACCCACGCCCAGCTCGCCGCCCACGTCCGGGAACTGCGCCGCGAGGGATGGATGAGCTGGGAGATCCGGGCCCGGTTCGACTTCGGGGCCTGCGCGTGAACGCGCCACCGAGGGGTGCTGACATTCCTGGAACACAGCTCGGCGACGTCCACGACGCTTACCTGCAGTGGTTCGGCAACGACTATGACCTCGGCGCGCTCAACGTCGTGCTGTGCGCCGCGGCTGCAGAGAAGCTGTCCGGCGACCCGCCCTGGGTGCAGGTGGTCGGCGGGTCCGGCGCGGCCAAGACGGAGACGGTGGCACCGCTCACCGGCGCCGGCGCAGTGTGCATTTCCACCATCACCGGCGAGGCCGCGCTGCTGTCCGCCACCCCGGCCAAGAGCCGCGCGAAGAACGCGACCGGCGGCCTGCTCCGCCAGGTCGGCTCGTCCGGGGTACTGGTCATCAAGGACTTCACGTCCATCCTGTCGATGAACCGGGACACCCGCGGTCTCGTGCTCGCCGCACTGCGCGAGATCTACGACGGGCACTGGACCCGCAACGCCGGCACCGACGGCGGGTCCAGCATGGAGTGGCGCGGCCGGCTGGTCGTCATCGGCGCGGTCACCACCGCGTGGGACGCCGCGCACCAGGTCGTCTCCGTCATGGGTGACAGGTTCGTGCTCGTGCGGCTGCGGTCCGGCGACCACCGCCGCGCCGCCGGGCTGCAGTCGATGGCCAACGTCGGCGCCGAGGTGCGGATGCGCGCCCAGCTGTCCGAAGCGACCGGCAAGCTGCTCACCTGCGCGGCCAGGTATGTCAGCGCCGAACCGGAACCCGGGCTCGCCGACGCGGAGATGGGCTCGCTGCTCGGCCTGGCCGACCTGGTGACCCGGGCCCGCACCCCGGTCGAGCGTGACTACCAGGGCAACCCGGCGTGGGCGCACGACCTGGAGATGCCCACCCGGTTCGCCAAGCAGCTCGTCCAGATCGCCCGCGGCGGCCTGCTGCTCGGCCTCGACCGCAGCACCGCGATGAACGTCGCCGCCCGCTGCTGCCACGACACGATGCCGCCGCTGCGCCGGATCGTGCTCGCCGACGTGGCCGGGCACCCGGATTCGTTCACCGCCGACGTGGCCGAGCGGGTCCAGGTGCCGCGGAACACGGTTGACCGCACCCTGCAGGAACTGCAGCTGCTGCGGCTGCTGCGCGTCGAGCACATCCCCTGGGGCGATGAGCGGGTCCGGTGGACGTACTCGCTCGCCCCCGATATCGACCGGGCCGACCTCGGCCGCATCTGTTCCAGGAATGTCAGTAAGAGCGCGGAGGGCCAGCCATGACCGCGCGCCAGTGGCCGGGAGACCGCCGCGCGAAAGTCCGCTGGCCCCGCCACGCCCAATGCGGCTGCTGGGTGACAAGCGGCTACCTCGTCAGGCGGCACGGCCGGTGGACATGCGTGCCCTGCGCGCTCGCCGCCATCGCAAGCGAACGGATGGCTGACGGTAATCATGAGGATGGCCACCACCCCGGGCAACCGGTGACCACAACTTTTTTGGTGGGGTTATTGGGACAGAACCGCACTCAATGTCTACGCGGAAACTACGGCGAAAAGACTGTATGTTACTGCGAACATACTGCCGTTAAACCACCGCTGACCTGCACTCTCTGGCTCGCATAAGTTTGCCCCATGAGTACCGAAAAGAGTGGCGACGCGCCCATGAACCGTCCCGATCGCGGCAAGGTAACTTGCGACCTCGACGGCGGCAAGGTAACTTGGCTACGTGTGCCAGACATCGCGCCGAGCGCCCGCAGGCACGGCATCACCGATGACGACATGCGCCATGCCCTCCGCAACCCGATCCGCGTTGATTACAGGGACGAAGGCTTCACGATGTTCGTCGGTCCCCGGCCAGACGGGATCCTGCTGGAGATCGGCGTTGCCGACAGCGCTCAGGGCCCGATCATCATTCACGCCGACCGGGCCAGACCGAAGTATCTCCCGTGAGGACGGTGATCACTGATGCCGCGGACGGCCGAGGAGATTCTGGCCCGCGCTGACGAGTTGGCACGCCGGTTCGAGGAAGACGAGCCCGGCGACATCAAGGATGCACACGCGCTGCGGGACGTCGCCGCGGCGTTCAGCCGGGTTGCCGGAGCCGAGCGCGACCTGGCTGGCGCGGTGAGCGTGGCACGTGCCGAAGGCCACACCTGGGCAGCGATAGGGGCGATGCTCGGCACGTCGGGGGAAGCGGCCCGTCAACGGTATGGCACCCGCCAGCATGGGCGCCGGGTCCGCGCCCGGGCGTCGTAGCGTCCCGTAGTCACCCCTGCCGCCGGAGTACAGAGGGCCAGCCATCCACAGGCTATCCACAGGCCATGACCACCGCTCAGTTACCACCCCGGCCCTCCGGCCGCCCGCAAGCCTCTGACCTGCGACGGGATCGCCCAGATTTTCAAGATCATCGGCGCTGACCCCGGAGTCAGCAGGCTTCTTTGCGGAGGCTGAAACGATCGGTTTCTGGCTGGAACCGCAGGTCACGGCGTGCGCGCAGGTGTTCGATTTCCGGGGGCTACTCCACGATCTGGGCCGCCGGATCGGCCAAGATCAACACATTTTCGAGTTTCTGGCAGCATTTCCCCTGGTCAGAGGCGTTTTTGTCGGTACGGGCGCGGTTTCGTGGGACGCTTGACGGCATGGGTATCCCGCGGGCGCCGGAGGGGGCCGGGCGTGAAGGACGGCGGCTGTGGCAGTCGGTCCTCGGTGAGTATGAACTGGCTGGTCACGAGCTTGCGGTGCTGCGGCAGGCGGTACGGGCGGCGGACCGGTGCGAGGCCCTGGCCGCGGCGCTGGCCGAGACGGGCCTGGTGCAGCGGACGGCGCACGGCAGCGCGAAGCTGAATCCGCTGGCGCCGGAGCTGCGGGCGGCTGAGCTGGGCCTGGCGCGGCTGCTGGTGTGCCTGCGGATTCCGCTGGGCGGCGTCGAGGACGAGGACCAGGGCCAGCAGCGGCGGGGCGTGCGGGGCGTGTACTCGATCGGTGCGGCGTGAAGCGGCGCCGGGCGCGGGGTGACCCGCTGGCGTCGATTCCGGCCGAGCTGGACGAGTTCGACCCGCGGGAGTGGGCGGCGCCGGGTGAGGACCCGGATTACGCCACGTGGCACGCGGTGGGGCCAGCAGATCGGCGGGGCATGGATTACTACGCGTGCAGTCAGTGGCACCAGCGGGCGCTGCTGGCGTGGTTCGACGCGCACCCGCAGGCGGATTTCCTGACGTGGATCAACCGGCGCTGGTCGCGCCCGGTTCCCTAGCCGATCCTGTTCGCTAGGCGTACAGTTGTGCGCATGGCGTATTCGGATTCGCATGCGAGCGAGGCGGCGCGGGCGCTGGCCGCCAGGCGGTGGAGTCCCGAGACGAGGCTGCGGGCCGCGCTGGCAACGCTGGCCGAGCACACCGCGACCCTGACCGACGCGCAGCGGGACGCGATCCGGCACGCGCTCGACGAGGACGGAGACGACGGTGAGTGAAACCGAAGCGTGGGGCAGCCCTTCATGGCTGCCGCCGAGCGTGCGGCGGGCGCAGTACCTGGAGGCACAGGCCGAAGCGCGAGAAGCGCGCGCGGCCGAGGCTGCGCGGGAAGAGGCAGCCGAGGCACGCCGGGCCCAGGCGCTGACACAGGCCGCGCAGGAAGCCCAAGCGCGGGGCGACGTGCTCGACGTCCTGGCCCTGGCCCGCGGCCAGGTGCCCGGCAGGCCCATCAGCGAGATCCTGGCCGCCGCGGTAGAGGCCGGTGCTGCTGCTGACCGGGGTGACCAGGTGCGGCTGCAGCGGGAGGGCACCGGGGCCCCCGTCCATATCGAGGTCGGGCCGCCCGTAATTCACCGGGCCCCGGCGGCGAGGTCGGGGCTCGCCCTCCAAATGTTTCACGCGTCGCGCAGGTTCTTCGCGGCACGGCAAGCGGCGGCGGAAGCCGAGCGCGCACGCCAGGCGAGCCTCAGCGACTGGGGAATCGTGGACGGCGATTACAACGACCGGGTTGGGTGGGACCGGCCCGCGCGTCGGCGGTCGGGCGGATCTTCACCTGACGTTCGGTTCCGCGACGGCGGCCGCATAACGGGGGTCCGCTGACTACCCCGGACGGGTGGGCGGAGCTGCGCGGCGACCTGCCCGATCACGCTAGCGAGGTCATGGCGGGATACCGGCCGAGTCCGACGATCGCGCAGCAATCGGCCAGCCATGGCGTACCGCTCCCGCCCGTGGACAACGGCCAGGACGAGGGCCCGCGCAAGTACGGAGGCGCAGTATGAGAATCCGGGACGGTCAGCCCGAGGCGCATGAAACCCCGCTGCCGCTGGACGCGTCCGCGTCTCCTGGCGTGCAGCGGCCGGGCGTCAGGGAACCGGGATCGAGCGGCCTGGCCGACGCGGGCCGTCAGGTCGTGGGCACATACGACGGCACGGCTGCGCGGGAGGCGCTGCTGTCCGCGGGCGAGTCTGACTGGCAGCAGGCGATCAGCGAAGGCATGGCTGCCGACGCGGCCAGGCGCCAGCATTACGCGGCGACCACGGCACCCCTCGGCGCTTCGGCAGGTGACCAAATGAGCCTCCCCGAGCCGCCTGCCTATCAGTTGCCCCCGCCGCCGCTGGCTGGCTACCCATGGTCAGGTGACGAGCCGGTCGGCTGAACGTCCCCCCGCAAACCTCCGGCCGCCGGGGGACAACGCGGCGCCTCGTCCTTCGCAGCCACTGGGGACGGGGCGCTGCAAGCTACGGCGGGAGAGCCCTCACTTACACGAGGGACTATGAGTCGGGATCGACCACGGCGCGCAGACCTTCCCTTACGGCGTCCGGGACATGGCGGCACAGCTAGATCAGCAGCAGCTTGCGATCGTGGTCATCGAGATCACCCGCGACGTAACTGACCAGATCATCGGTAGCGCTCATTAAGCGTCCTAGCCCTCCAGAGAGATGACGCGGCTCTCCAGATGGAAGACGCGGCTCTCCAGTTCGCTGATGCGGCTCTCCAGCTCACTATCCAGTTGGCTGATGCGGCTCTCCAGTTCGCTGATGCGGCTCTCGGCTGCACCCGCTTCCTGGCGGGCGCTCTCTGCCACGCTGAGGGCTTCACTCGCGTCCCCGCTTATGCTGTCGAGCCCGTATATCTCCCATGCCTCGTGGCCGTGATCAGTCATGACGCTCCCCCCTCGTTGCCCATGTCGAGGATGGTCTCAAGTATCACGCTCGAGGACACGCCAGTGCTGCTCGCGGTGGACATGATGCACCCACACCGGCCAGCCGGACCTCCCGTAGCTCAGCACCGCCTCAGCCTCATCCATCAGTCAATTATCGAACGCCCGTTCGGCTGGACAACAGCCGGTCCCGGCGGGCGGCGTGGATGAACCTTCGGTCAAGATGCGGCAAACTCGTGATCGACTACTACGCGCGGGTAGTAGGACGGCAGCGGGTCCGGCGCCGCGCGGATGCCAGTGTGCAGGCCGCATGCGCTGCGCCCCCGTTGTGCGCGTGGCCGGTTACTGGGCGAGACCGTGGCCGCCCGGCGCCGGGCTCCGTGTCGGCGCGAGGGTCATCCGGCGCTGCCCTCGCGGTCGATCCGCCAGACCACCGCGGTGAGGGGCACCAGGCGCACGCGGCTGCCCACCTGGCCGCGCACCCACTCGGTGACGGCCGGCCAGTCGCCATAACGCCGGCCGTTGGCGAGCATGACCGCGGCTCTCACGTCGGACGGCGCGGTCACTGTGGCGATGATCCATTTAGGGTCGTCACCGGAGGGGTCCAGGATGAGGACACGCCACGGGCCATTGATGGAAAGATCGTGCATGGGTCGCCTCCTAGCTAGGCGATCAAGGGACCGTCTGGCGCTTACACCGCTGGGCGGTCCCGCTTTGCGTACGGACTCTCGACACTACGCTTACCGCGCCATGCCGCGCTATGGCGCGCTGACGTGAAAGTACGTCCGCGCTGGCCCGGCTACCTTGATCCCGTGACGATCGAGCGCGACTCCGCGGTGCCGCCCTACCGCCAGCTTGCTGGCATCCTGCGGGACAAGATCGCCTCAGGGGAGCTGGCGCCGGGCGCTGCGGTGCCCAGCGTCAAGCGGCTGCGGCAGGAGTACGGCGTGGCCGAGACGACCGCGCGCAAGGCCGTCGCGCTGCTGCGGGACGAGGGTCTCGTGGAGACCGTCATGGGCTGGGGCTCGTTCGTCGCCAAGGGCTAGCCGGGCACACTTTAGGCACACAATGCCCGTCAAAACCCAGTATCCGGCCGTCAACGCTAATCAGTGTTTCCGCAGGTCAGACCGCATAAGCGCAGGTCAGCGAAACACCCGGGCGACTTCGAGTACAACACGGTGCCGGGGGGCCGGATCAGGACACTGCGCGGATATTTCGAGGATGGGCAGATCGTCGAGGAACACGGCGAGTTCATCAACCCCGAGCACACGGCGACGCTGGCGCTGGCCAAGAGCTTCGGCCTCAGGCTCGACAACACCGATAAGTACCCGCCGGGGACTCATCCCGGCCGCGAGACCATGCGCTTTCACGGCAGGAAATGGCCGCAGGCCGCGCTCAACCGCGACTGGCACGACTGGGCGCGGGAGTTCTTCCATCACGCGGCCTACGTGACGGCACCCTGGCCGCAGCTGTATAACGCCAGCAACCCGGGCGGCCGTCGCTTTGACCGCATGTCGGTGACCGAGTGGATTGATGCGTACATACCGGGTGGCGTCGCATCCGACTTCGGGGCCGTGTGCATCGCGGCCACCGCTGACGAGTACGGCGGCCCGGCAGAGGAGACATCAGCCCTCAACCTGGTGTATCTGCTGGGCCAGGACGCCAGCACCGCCAGCGGCGCCCAGCCGCATAGAGCTCCGCAGCTCGCGGGGGCCGACGAGAAGTGGCATATCCATGGCGGGAATGACCAGCTGATCACGGGCCTGCTGGCGCGGCTGCCGGCCGGAGTTCTCCGCCTGGGCGAACGGCTCGTGGCCATCCGGCCGCAGGCAGGCGGCGGATATCGGTGCAGCTTCGAGAGCGCGGGCACGACCCGCGACGTCACGGCCGATCACGTCGTCCTGGCCATTCCCTTCACCCTGCTCCGTTCGGTAGACCTGACCCGGGTTCCGATGTCACCCCGGCACGCCAGGGCGATCGAGGAAGAGCCGCTCGGAACCAACTCGAAGTTTTTCCTTCAGTTCTCCTCCCGGGTATGGAACGCGGAAAACGCGACCGGGAACTGCTTCGACGACGGTGTCGTACAGGGCGGCTGGGACGCGACGTCATACCAGCCGGGCCGGGCGGGCATCCTCGCCGCGCTGCCCGGCGGCGAGAACGGGCTGGGGTGGGGGCGGCGGTACGGCCTGACGGCCTATTCCGGCCGGCCGCCCGAGAGTATGACCGACACTTACCTGCGGGGCTTTGACGCGCTGTTCCCGCGCGTCTCCCGGGCATTCAACGGACGCTCGTACTTCGTGTGGTCACCGGGTAACCCCCACGTCCTCGGCGCCTACTCCTACCTGGCCGTCGGCCAGTACACGGCGTTCAACGGCATCCAGGGCCAGCAGGAGGGCAACCTGCACTTCGCCGGCGAGCAGACGTCCCTGAACTTCCAGGGTTACATCGAGGGAGCGCTGCGCAGCGGCTACCGCTGTGCCGCCGAGGTAGGCGCCGGACGTAACCCGCCGAGGCGATAACCGGCGGGCCGCCGTATCCCCATCCGCGGCGAGGGGCCGAGCCACCGCCGCCGCGGGGTCAGTGGCGACGCCGGGCGCGCTCCTCTTCGCTGTGCTCGTCAGCCGCGCGATCCTCCTCCCGGCGTTCGCGTACCTGCTCGCCGTGCTCGTCGACGCGAAGCCGGCGCTCCAGTTGCTCGGCCCGGCGCTTCTGTTTGGGCGTCGCGTGGCCTTCGCGCTCCTGCTCGCGGAGGGACTCCAGTTCCTCCTGCAGCGCATAGTCACGCGGCCGTGGCGGCTCGTACGGGTCAGTCATGGCGGTCCTCCTTGTCGTCCCCGGCGGGCACCCTCCCATCAGATCACCCCGGTGACTCAGCCAAGACGGGAGGTGAGCTGGTCTCGGCCAGCTGCCAGAGATAGGGGGCGGCGAGGTGGTCGACCGCTGGCTGCGGTCCCCACGAGCCGGGGTCGTACGACTGGACCGGCGGCGGGTTGTCCAGGAGCGGCGCGGAGATCTCCCACAGTCGTTCGATCGCGTCGGCCTGGGTGAACAGCGTCTGGTCGCCGTGCATGGCCTCCAGCAGAAGCCGCTCGTAGCCTTCGAGGTCGTAAGCGGCATTGAACGAGTCGGCGTAGCGGAAGGTCATCTCGGCGGCGCCGAGCTTCATCGTGACACCGGGCTCTTTGGCCAGGAAGCAGATGGTGATGGAGCCGGGGTCGGCGAAGTCGATGACGATCTCGCTGCGGCGCCCGGGCAGGGTACGGTCACGGTCGATGGGGAACATCCGCAGCGGCGGCTGGTGGAAGCCGAGCGTGATCAGCTGACGGCTGGCGGCCAGGCGCTTACCGGACCGCAGGAAGAACGGGACCCCGGCCCACCGCCAGTTGTCGATCTCGGCCCGCACCGCGGCCATGGTCTCGGTCTGCGAGTCGGGGGCCACGCCGGGCTCATCGCGGTATCCGGCGTACTGGCCGCGCACCACGTGCGCGGGGTCGATCGGCTTGAGCGCGTCGAACACCTTGAACTTTTCCTCGCGCAGGTGGCGGTCATCCAGCGAGGTGGGGGGTTCCATGGCCAGGAATCCCAGCACCTGGAACAGGTGGGTGACGATCATGTCCCGGTAGGCGCCGTTCTGATCGTAGAAGTCGCCGCGCCCCTCGATCGAGAGCGTCTCGGGCACGTCGATCTGCACGTAGGCGATGTGCCTGCGATTCCAGATCGGCTCGAACATGCCGTTGGCGAACCGGAACGCCAGGATGTTGTCGACCGACTCCTTGCCCAGGAAGTGGTCGATCCGGAACACCTGGGACTCGTTGAAGACGGCGTCCACGGTCTGGCTCAGCGCGCGGGCCGACGCCAGGTCGGTGCCGAACGGCTTCTCGATGATAACGCGGGACCCGCCGGCCAGGCCCGCGGCGCCGATCATGGTCACCGTGGGCTCGAACGCGGCCGGCGGGATGGCCAGATGGCACAGCCG
>Ga0070717_10000818_pt1 | contig 20510 bp, 18 predicted proteins | sample LARL113metaG_FD_71366 | JGI IMG/M metagenome (GOLD analysis project Ga0070717, IMG submission 71366) | Corn, switchgrass and miscanthus rhizosphere microbial communities from Kellogg Biological Station, Michigan, USA - LAR L11-3 metaG | ecosystem: Host-associated > Plants > Roots > Rhizosphere ... | reverse complement strand
CGGGATCTGAACTACTTGCTCCTGAAAGCGCAGCGCTTAGCCGCCACTAAGACCGAATTCGTTGCTTTTCAGAAAGCCGCGTAGAATGCGTACTCTTACAGATTCTCGTGCAGAGCCCATAAAATAAAGAGGAGTAAGAACCAGAACGCCCCATATCCCGGCAATCCAGAAAACCACTTTGGCAAATTTCATGTTCGTGCGCGACGACTAAGGGGGGAAGTTTGTCATTCCGACCGAAGGGAGGGATCTGCTGTTGCCCGACGCGCGTGCGCAATCTGCCCGCCTACTCTCCACCCACAGTAAGCCCGTCCACGCGAATCGTCGGCGCCGCCACCGACCCGCGGAACTCGAGATCATTCGCAATCTCAGAAATATTGAAGAACAATTCCTTCAGATTCCCCGCCACCGTGATCTCTTCCACCGGATATGCAAACTCTCCACCGGAAATCCACATCCCCGAAGCTCCCCGAGAATAATCGCCGGTGACTAGATTCACGCCCTGGCCCAGAAATTCCGTGACGTAGAGTCCCTCTTTGATTCCGCCAATCAGTTCCTTCGCCGTCTTCACGCCAGGCTGCAAAAAGTAATTCCCCGGCCCGATCCCCGGCGTCCCTGCCAGCCCGCGCGAAGCATTTCCTGTGGTCTGCAAGCCGAGCTTCTTGGCCGTATACGTATTGAGCAGATACGATTTCAGCACCCCGTTCTCAACGACTACGGTGCGCCGTGTAGGCACGCCCTCTCCATCGAACGGACTAGTGCCGAAACCTCCGGCGATCGTTCCATCATCAATAATGTTGACGTTGTCGCCGGCAATTTTCTGCCCCAGTTTGCCCGCCAGAAACGACGCGCCGCGGTACACCGAGTCTCCGTTCACACCTTCGAAAATGTGCTCCAAAATCGAAGTGGAAACCATTGGATCGAAAACCACCGGCACTCGAGCAGTCTTCGCCTTGCGCGCGCCCAACCGGCGCAGCGTGCGCTCCGCTGCAATCTTACCCACCTTCTCCGGGGCATCGAGCTTCTTCAGTGTGCGCGCTACCGAGTACCAGTAGTCGCGCTGCATGGCGCCGGCTTCGGTCTGCGCAATCGGCACCGCAGCCACCGAACAATAAGACCGCCGGTACTCGCCCACAAACCCATGCGAATTGGCAAGGACCTTCTGCCCGGTCGCGGCGTCGAACGATCCGCCTTCCGAATTCTTGATGCGCGGATCAAAATCAAGCGCCGCCTTTTCCGCGCGTCGAGCGTAGTCGATGCGATCCGGCCCCGGCAGCGAATAAACGTCCTCGTGATAAAGATCAAGATCGCCAGACAGCGCCCCCAGTTGCGAGGCCTCCGGAATTCCGCCAAACGGATCTTCCGACGTGATCTTCGCCAGCTCCAACGCCGACTTCACCATCCGGTCAAGCCCCGCGCGCGAGAAATCGCTGGAGTAGGTGCTGGCCGCGCGCTTTCCAAAAAACACGCGCACTCCGATCGACTTCGACCCGGATTCTTTCAGGGTTTCAACTTGCCCCATCCGTACGAGCGTAGAAAATTCATCTCCCTCGCGCACCACGCATTCGGCAGCGGTCGCAGCGCCGGCCATCGCACGCCGCACGATATCCTGCGCAATCTCGCGTAAATCAGTTTCTATTTTCGGTTTTTGAGTTTCAACTTGAGTAGAAGACATAAGAAAGCTTCTTTGGCGCGTTACTTCCTTCGTTATTGCGGAATTAATCCGTGCAGATCCATGTGAATCCGTGGCAAGAGGCTTTACTGCATAAACCCGCCCGGATCCTTCCTTGCAGTCCCGCCAACCGTCAGCCGATCGATCTTCAGCGTCGGAATGCCCACACCCACGGGCACGGCCTGCCCATCTTTGCCGCAGGTGCCCACGCCTTCGTCCAGCTTCAGATCGTTGCCTACCATCGAAACGCGGGTCAAAACATCAGGCCCATTGCCAATTAGCGTCGCGCCCTTGATCGGTGCTGTGATCTGTCCATCCTCAATCATGTACGCTTCGGATGCGGAGAACACGAACTTTCCGTTGGTGATGTCCACCTGCCCGCCGCCAAAATTCACCGCATAAATCCCGCGCTTCACCGAACGAATAATATCTCCCGGATCATCTTGCCCCGCCAGCATGTAGGTGTTGGTCATGCGCGGCATCGGGATATGCTCGTAGCTCTCCCTCCGCCCATTACCGGTATCAGAAATGCCCATCAGCCGCGACGAAAGTTTGTCGCTGAGATATCCCTTAAGAATTCCATTTTCGATGAGCACGGTTTCCTGCGTAGGCTCGCCTTCGTCGTCAACGTTCAGCGACCCACGCCGCCAGGGCATCGTACCGTTATCGACCACGGTGCACTTCTCACTTGCCACTCGCTTGCCCACCAGTCCTGCAAACGCGGAGGTCTTCTTCCGATTGAAGTCCGCTTCCAGTCCATGTCCAACGGCCTCGTGCAGGAGCACGCCCGGCCATCCCGGACCTAGCACCACTTCCATTTCTCCCGCAGGAGCTTCGCGCGCATCCAGTTGCAGAATCGCCTGCCGCGCCGATTCTTTGGCGAAAAATTCCGGAGTCTTCTCCCCAAAAAAGAAATCCAGCGCCACGCGTCCTCCGCCGCCCGACGAGCCGCGCGCCGAGTTCCCTTCCGTCTTCGCGATGCACGACACGTTCATGCGCGCCAGCGGCTGCGAATCTTCCGCGAACGTTCCGTCGGACCCAACCACCAGAATGTTGCGCAACTCGTCCGCGTAGCTGGCCCGCACTTCCTGAATTCGCGGATCATAGGCGCGCGCTGCCTTGTCGGCCCGCATCACCAGTTCGACTTTGGCACTGATCTCCGCGTCCACCGAAGGCAGAGTCACCGGATACAAACTGCGCGCAGCAGCTTTCTGGAAGCCCGCAACAGTCGCTTTCGCCGGAGCGCTCGCGATCAACGCCGCCGTGCGCGCCGCATGCAGAATGCGTTCCGCCGAAAGATCGTCGGTGTAGGCGTAGCCCGTGCGTTCACCGGAGACAACCCGCACTCCGCAGCCCGCCGAGATCCCCTGCGATGCCGACTTCACCATGGATTCATCCACCATCAGCGATGTGGACGAAAGATATTCGAAGTAAAGGTCGGCATAGTCGCCGCCCGCCGACAGCGCCGCCGAGAGATAACGTTCCAAATCATTCTCGGTCAGGCCGTAGTGTTCGAAGAAAAATCGTTGCTTATCCAAGCTCTGTTTATCCACGTGAATTAGATGCCGGCGAGTTCAGCGAAGACTCGGAGAAGGCTCCCCTTTGAGCTATTATCCCACACGAAATCCGATCCACCCCCGCTCCGGCCCAACTCTTCCACACCTCCACCGTTAACCATGGTCACTCATCACAGACTTCGACCCGCCCAATGTGGACAATTCCCACGTGACTCCAGACGCCCTCACCCGCACGGTGCAGGAATTTCTCAGCAAAGCCTCGGGAGCCGTCGTGCTCGAGGATGGCGCCGTGGCCTTCGACCTGGGCCACACCAAGTATTCGATCTCCGGCGATTACAACAAATGCCTGTTGCACCTGCCGCTCCAAGGCCTGAATTATTGGTCAAGAGTCGAGTGGCATCACACTCGCGCAGAGTTTCCCCGCTTCGGATATTTCCCCGGCCGCGAACTGTCGGCCGAAAAGCCCGTGCTGTATCTCGTCGCTCCCGCGTTGCACGTTCATCCCGCAACCGACATCCTGCTCCGCTACCTCTCCCCCGAAATCGATTGGGAGTTCGTAGGCATTGACGAGCGCTGGCGCGAAGGCGTAAAAGTCGTCTTTCGCAAACGCCCTGAGCACGGGACAAAACGTGGAAGCGAACTACTCAACCGCGCCGCAAGTTGAAACTCTCGGCATATCTCGTTCACGCCTGCTCCTTACGAATGTCTTTCCTTTGTACCAGAACCAATTCCCCCGCTGGTTCGCTATAACCGCGCCCACCTCGCTTCTGGCCGCTGCCGTTCTGTGGATGGCGGACCAACGGATAAGAGCGATAAGCGGAAGCATACCGCTGCCCGAGTTGAAGAATCACAAGGGAGCAATCGCCGCTGCAATGGCGTTGCGTTTTGGCGGTTATTTCATCAGTTGGCTTCTGGGCTGCTTCGCATTGGCGGGAATCGCTACGGTAGTAAACAATCTCGATGGCGAAGACGCCGACTCAGTTTGAAGACAAGACAGCCATCAACGGGCGCGTGAACACTTTGGGGGGTTGGCGCTTGCCGCCCTATTCACCTTCTGTTCTTTTGGAGCGGGCATAGCTGTCGAGGAGTTCGTTATTTCTTCCGTGATTCGGCTCGTCGGCTGGTCGCACTTTGCACGGTTTAACTATGGAGTGTCGTTCGCTGGCGCCGTGGTGGTCGCGAGCATCGTATGTTGGCTGGGAATGAGCATTCCACTAATTGTTGCCGGGAATATAGGAGTATGGGCTGCTCTCAAGAAAAGTGTGGAACTAAGCAACGGCTATGAAGGCGCTTTGTTCTGGTTAGTCGTTCAATCCGTGGCCGGCTCCTTCGTCGCTTGGTACGCCACCTACTCCGGGCTGAGATGGCTGTTCCCGGACGAGTTGCGACACACCCTCTGGTACGACTGGCTGGTTTATATTGCCGCCGTATTCGCGAGCGCGGCGGTCGAGCCTCCACTCTTCATCGGTTTTCCCTCCTCGCAAATCCCGATCCATTGAAAATCTCAGCCCTTCCACGCTCCTAACATCCTCCGCAAATCCACGAACTGCCCTAGGTGATACGCGTTGTGATCCGCCACCAGCAGCGCCTCCCGCAAGATCGTCTGCCCATCGCCCCACGGAATCCGCGCAAACAAATCAGTCTTCGGGTCCGCAACCAGCTCCTCCATTTCTTTCAGATCACTGCGGAACTTCCGAACGCTCTCATTCCACGCCGCCGCATTCGGCGGACCCTCCGACTTCGGCCAATATCCCCTGGGCCACTCGGGCGAAACATGCTTCGCACTCCGACTGAACTCCAGAATGTCCCACTGTGCCAGCTGCATGTGTTCCAGCAGCATCCATGCCGTATGCGGAAATTTCGCCGGCTTAATCCCGCGCAACTTCACGGGCAGATCCTTGATAACGTCCTCGAATTTGGCATGCGCGCCTCCGCCTGCGAGAAGCTCAAGAAGATGTTTTCGCACCAATTGCTCGTGATCTTTCGTCATCCGTCATTCCTCCGACCGCAACCCTCCAGTTTACCCGGAAGAGACCGAATGAGAGTTCACCCATGTAAAACAGCACACGGAACAGTGCCTTCTCAAATGAGAGGGGCCGCGCGGAACAAGAGTTCGCACGGCGAGGGATTCGCACGAACAAAGCTTCCGGCGAAAGAAGGTTTGCGTAGAAAAAGATTTGCGTGGAAGAGTGGCCCTTTAGGGCCGCTTTAATGCGGAAGATGACGTCGGCTTAAGCCCCTGTGGTTAGCCTTGAAGCTTGATTGCGGCCGCTTACTTAGTCTGCGCGCTCGCATTCTGCGACGGCAATTCCTCGCCCATGCCCCCGATTGCGTCGCCAGACAGCACTAACTCCACGCGCCGGTTCTGCTGACGCCCCTCCGGCGTATCATTCGATGCAATCGGCTCGCTCTTGCCGAAGCCGCGAGCTTCAATCGCGCTAGAAGAAATCCCCTGCTGCACAAAGTAATCGCGAACCGACTGCGCGCGCCGCTCCGACAATTCCTGGTTGTACTCGTCGCCACCAACACTGTCGGTGTGTCCTTCCACCGCAACGTGCAAACTGGGATAGGCCAAAACAATGCCCGAAACTTTGGCCAACCGTTCGCGCGCTCCGGGGAGCAACTCAAAACTTCCGCTGCGGAACAGCACGTCCGACATATTCGCGATCAGTCCGCGCGCTGAATCGCGCGTCGCCAAAATCGAATTAAGCTGCTGGAGAAGCCGCGCGCGCAATTCCTGCTTTTCTCGTTCCGCCTGCTGCCTCAGACTCTCCGATTGCGCGGCAGCAGCCCTCGCCTTATCCGTCTCGGCCGACAAAACCTGCTGCTGTGCTACCGCCTCGGCCTTGGCCTTTTCCGCCGCTTCCTTCTGCCGCGCGGCTTCCTGCGCCGCTGCTACAGCTTCCTGTTTCATGCGCTCGGCTTCGATTTTAGCCTGCTCGGCTTGAGCGCGAGCTTGTTCGGCCTGAACTCGAGCCTGGTCCGCCTGGGCGCGAGCCGCTTCCGCATCTGCGCGGCGCTTGGCTTCGGCATCTGCGTCGGCGCGGGCTTTCGCCTCTCGCGCCGCGGCGGCCGCCTGCGCTTCATCTTCGGCCTTCTGCTTTACTGCCATCAGCCGCGCTTCTTCCGCCGTCTCGGTGGCTTCCTTGGCCGCGATTCCCACGGTTTCCTTCTTTTGCTTCTGCCGATAGAGTTCTTCCGCGTGCAGCAACTGTTGTTTAGCTTTCGGCAGAATCGCGCTCGCGTACTTGTCGCCCGCCGCAATCATCGCGATGCGTACCGCATTCCGCGCCTCAAACAATTCCAGCGGAGTCTTGGTATCGATTCCGAAAATCGCGTCCTGAATGTGTGTGTTCGTCGACGAGTACGTACCACGCGTCACCAGTTCGTACTTGGCGTCGATATTCTCTCCGCCCCCGAGCACCGACGCGCTCTCCATCACCACCATGTTCCCCGGCTGCGTCACCGCGAAATAAGGCTCGGCCGTCACGATCATTCCAAACGTCTGCAAATCCGTATAGGCTTTCAAGTGGGCGCTCCCGCTGTGGTTCAGCGTGAGTTCGCCGAGATTCAGAGGACGCCCTTGTGGCGAAACCGCCCAGGCAACGTAGGTCAAATATTCCAGCCCAAACTTGGTCGCGTCCTCCAAACCTTGAAATGTGGCGTCGATCTCGAAGTTCGTCTTCTTGCCTTCCACTTTCGCTTCGCCCGAGGCGCGCCGCGACAGATCGGTTCCCTGGAAATCCACTTTGGTCGTCCCGCCCTGCAGCCGGTAATGCACCGCCTTGGTGGTTCGCGACACCGTGCTCGCAGCCGCAGGAGCAGCGCTGAGAGCAACAGTCGTGCCGGAAGCAGGAGTTTGCGTTTGCGCAGACGCAAGTGTCGCTACCGCGAAAACAGCAACGGCCAGAGAAGTGTTTTTCACAGTGATCTCGATCTGGGGGAGATGAGAGCTATTTAATCTTCTTGATAATCTTCGTTGATATGCCCAGGAATGAAAAGAACAACAAGGGATAGCCCTTTAGTAACAAGGAAGTTCTGCCTCTGTGCTCCTCTGTGACCCCAGTGGTTTAACCTCTTGAATTATAGGGCTAAGGCACGAACGCCATAGCCCCCTTCGGCCCAACCACCAGCACACCACCTTCCGGATAAGCGCTCACCGCATTGAATCGAATCCCCAACTTCTTCTTCCCGCCGATGCGCCTCGGATTGTTAGGGGGTCGCAAGTCGAACACAAAATCCTCGCCGACGATAAAGAGTCGTTCCGGAACAATCGGTTGTAACCGTGGTTTCTTTGCGCTCAAATCTCCCCGAATCGCCGCCTCGTTCACCTTGGGGTCATACGCCACAGCCGAAAAGTAAGCGAGTGGATGCAGTCCCGTGATCGTCCAGGTCTTTCCTCCATCTTCGGTGAATGCCAGGTTCGGCCCATCCTCATTGGGGCGCTTGTATTCTCCGCCAGCAACTACGCCATGCATCGCGTCGCGGAAGGCAATTGAGAATATTCCCGCCGAGGCCGGCCCGTGCACCAGCGGCGTATCGAAAACCTCCCAACTTTGACCGCGATCCGTAGAGTGAAACACGCGTGCGGCCCTCCCTCCCGTAGCAAACCAGATGTTGGAATCAGAAGCGGACGGACCGATCGCTACGCAGGTATTTGACGCCGCGAATGCGCCCTCGCCTTCCATCGCAGCCGGCAGTCGCGCAGTCGGAATCGCCTTCCAGTTCTGCCCATCGTCGGTCAGAAGAATTTCGAACTTGAGTTTCCCCGACTCATCCGGAATCGGATCACCCACCACCACCCCATGCCTCGAATCCCAGAAAGCCATCGAATCGAAGAAGCCCTTGGGATTCATGTTGGTGAACTGAACCTGCCAGTGCAGCCCGCCGTCTCCGGTGTGGTAAATCCGCGACTGCTCCCCCGGTCCCGCCGACATAAGAAATGCCTCGTCGGCCGAGAAGGCGACGACCCCGCGAAAATCAAGTGCGCCCGCATCCGGCACCTGAGCCGGCGTCCAGGTACGACCGCCATCAGTCGTGCGCAGATAAGTCCCGTGCGTTCCACTCGCCCATGCGATTTGCCGCGACACCGCGCTGACCCCGCGCAAATTTTCCGTCGTGTGTGAAATCTGCACTCGCGGCCCAACTTGCCCCAGCGCGGTGGCCGCGACGAGCACTGTCCATAAATAGCGCATGCGGAATTGTCGCAGAAATCAGGTCCCGGAAATAAAGAAGAAAACGTCGCTCCGCCTTGCCCGAAGCTCCCCACACTACTACAATCCGAAAAGCGCGCCTCCCGCTCAGTTTTCTCAAGCTGACGTTGCAACCATTATTCGTTCTCTAAACTCATAGATGTAAGTTACGGTTCTTTCGCACGTCAAGCTTCTCAGTCTTCATCATTCTGTACGAACGGCCGGCACTGTGTGTCTCTTCGCCTTATCCGGCTTCGCAAGTACGAACACAGAATCGGATCATTCCTTGAGGAGAAGTCTATGCGTCGAATTTCTTTGAGCACCGGGGGTTGCGCGGCGGGATTACTGCTTCTGGCCACCAGCGGGACCTTCGGCCAGACCCTGAAAGTTCGCCCGCCCGCTGGACAAGATGCTCAACAAATAAAGCCTGAGGAAAAAGAGCAAGCAGCTCCCGTCGTTGACGCCTCTCCCGTCACCGTGCCCATGAGCATGCCCTCAGGCACTCCGATTAAAGTAGCTCTCGATTCCGAAGTCCGTATCCGCGAAGTCGGCCAGCCCATCCACGGCAAGACCACGGAACCAGTCTACGCTTTCGATAAATTGCTCATCCCGGTGGGAACTCCAGTCAACGGCAAAGTCTCCGCCATCGATGCTGTCCCCAAAAAGACTCGAACCCTGCAGGCGCTCGACGCGAATTTCTCTCCCGTGCGCGCCGTCCACGTGCAGTTTGATGAACTCGCAATGCCCGATGGCCGCCGCGTTCCCATCCAAACCGTCGCCTCACCCGCTCCAAATGGGGTCTTGCGCTTCGTCCCCGCCAACCAGAAGGCGAAGACGAACAAGATACACGATGCTGCCGGGAAAAAAATCAGCGCCACACGCCGGCAAATCCGCCAGCAATGGGCTGACTTGAAGAAACAGATTCACGAGCCTGGAAAAGTACACAAGGTCAAACGCCTGGCAATCGCCCAGCTGCCCGTGCATCCCCAGTACATCGAGGCGGGCACAAGCTTCAATGCCGACCTGCAACAGCCCTTGGATTTCGGCACCGAGTCCGTGAAGCCCGAGCTCCTGACCAGCGTTGGCACCCCGCCTCCGTCCGGCAGTTCCGTGCATGCCCGTCTGCTCACGCCTCTCAATTCCTCGACTTCACATAAAGGAGACGCAGTCGAAGCCCTGATCACCGAGCCCCTCGTCGCCTCCGATCATCTGATTCTGCCCGAGGGCAGCGTGATTCGAGGTTCTGTGATGCAGGTGCAGCCCGCGCGCCGCCTGGCACGCAACGGACAACTGCGCATCCTGTTTCACGCAGTAGCGCCGCCTAAAGGCCTCGAACAGAAAGTCGTGACCAGTCTGGAAGGAGTCGCCGTCGCCAGAGGTGAACACCTCAAGCTCGATGCCGAAGGCGGAGCCCAGGTCACCACACCTCGCACCCGCTATCTGACCACCGGCATTCAGGTCATGCTGGCGGCAGCGTCGGCGAATCCCGAGGGCGACCACGATCTGCACGGCGGCGGTGACGGGGGAGGAAACATCGGTGGCGGCGCAGCCAATGGCGCCTCCGGTTTTCGTTTCCTCGGAATGATTGTCGGCATCCTCGCCCGCAACCGCGTGGTTTCTGCCGGATTCGGCGCTTATGGAGCGGCAAACTCCGTGTACTCCCACTTTCTCGCGCGCGGCCGCGACGTCATCTACCCTAAAGATATGGCAATGGTGGTTGGATTAGGCGCGCGCGAATCAAAGCCGAATGCCGCAACCGTCCCCGGACATCCAGCCGATCAAGCCGCGGTGAAGGATTCGCCCACCGGACAGTAAGCAAGAAGGTTTAGCGACAACACCTCTGCGCCCTCACTTCGCGGTGAAGTCGGCGAACGAAGCAATCTTGCCAAAATAAATCCGCAGTGTACAGCGATTGCCGACATGAGCAAAAGCAACTTCGAGTGCTTGAGAGGCCTCGTCCACGTGCGCCGTCTCCATTGGCGCGCGCGCAATGTCTTGCTTCTGATCGTAAGCCGCGCCCGTCGCGACATTCTTATTCACGACCAGCGTCCATTGATCTTTCGCTGGGATCGTATAAACCGCATAAGCTCCAATCGGAATCGTGGAGCTTGCCAGGGAAAGTTGCGCCTCGGTGAACAACGTCATGGGCGTGCCCCCCGGAGCCCACGGCTTGCCATTGGCCGGTCTCTCTTTATTGGCCGGAACCGGATTGTAGCGAACGTAAACTTGTCTTCCATCCTCCAGATTGCAAGTAGTAGTGGAAGTGCCGGCGCCGTCAGATTGCGCCGCCAGCCAGGGTGTCCACAATAACGATATGAGTACAGCTCTCCAGACGAGTGTGGCGGACATGATCGGAAAGCCCTCCGCGCAGAAGTGTAATGCCCGACAGCCTTTTAGGGGAAGCATTTTAGCTGCGAGGTTTGAATCCGGCCCGGGATGAGCCGTTCGTCGTGCGTCTTCGGTGATGTTCCCTCAACCCCCGCCCCTTGTTACCGTCACCTCCAGTACAGGTGCGTCAAGTACCAGCAAGGACAATCCAATCGAGGGAATCAATGGCGAAATCAAAATTAAGAATTCTTTATGGCGAAGGCGACGAAGACATATTAAAGGCGCAGGCCGCAACTTTCGAAAAAGCTGGCCATTCCGTGCAAACGGCCCTGGGCCGTAAGGCCGTGGACGAGGCCATCCGCAAGAGCGCCTTTGACCTGGTCATGCTGGGTGCAACCCTGACCCGCAACGATCGTCACCACCTGCCCTACATGGTCAAGAAAGTAAGCACCGAGACGAAAGTGCTCGTGATGCACGCCGACGGAACCCGTCATCCCTACGCAGATGCCTGCACCGACACCGGCGCGAGCATGGAATCCGTGCTGAACCGCATCGAAGCCATGAATCTCACAGGCACGATGCGAGCCGCAGCCGCCGCAGCCGGCCGCTAGTCGGGGCAACAGGCCACGAGCAGTTGCAAATTAGAATCGTGAAGTTCAAGAGGGGCGGACCAATCACGCCCCTTTCTTTTCCCCATGCGCGGCTGTCGCGCGTCTCTATGTTGCTGTGACGCGATCGGGTGTCGCGCCCCGAACCAGAGACGGTACGACTCGCACTAGTCAACTGGTGGAAGAGACCATCGCTCTTACTGCCGTTACCGTTGCGTAAATCATGCGAGGTAAGAGAGAAGTGGGCCGAAAGCAGCTCGGATCCAGCCGCGAAGCGGCGAAAGAATGTAGCCCGCAGCCTGCCCTGAGCTTGTCGAAGGGACGCAAGTCGTGGGTGGCGGAAACGAAAAAGGGAAGAAGCCCGGAAGGGTCGGAAGAAAACTCCAGCAGGAACCTACTCGGTAAATAGGTGGACCATTCCCACCGCGAATAAACACAAAGGCAACCGTTTTCCAGCCCAGAACCGCCGCAAGTGGGAACTCACGGCAACGTTCGCGGCGTCGGCCTCCCCGCCGCCTTGTAATCCTTCGGATACACCACCAAACACCGCCGCATCCCTTCACCCTCGCTCTCCGTGCGAAGATCAGCCTCATCCCGCAGCGCCAGATGCACGATCCGCCGTTCCCGCGACGACATCGGACTGAACTGATAAGGCGTCCCTGTCTTGCGCACCTTCTCGGCGGCCACGTTCGCCGCTGTCCGCAGCTCCTGAATCCGTAGCGACCGATGATTCTGGCAGTCGAAGCAAACTTTCTCATGCTCTCCGGAAGGCAGACGCAGCATTTCCAGAGCCAGCAATTCCAGCGCGCGCAGCAATTCTCCGCCGCGATCCAGCAGCAGCGCCGAATCCGGCCCGGCAAAATCCACCAGAATCTCCGGCTTCTCCCAGTCGCGGTTCTCCGGCAGCGGCGGATCCACGACGATGCGGTATTTCAACCGCAGTCCGCCATGAGTCACCACAGCCTGCAGAAATTCATTAATCTTCTTTGCAGCAGCAAGTTTGTCAGGTATAGACATGAAATTCAGCTCTCAGCGATCAGCCGTCAGCCTTTAGCTGGGCCGATTTAGGATTTGATATTCATTGGCAAGAAATCGTAACGCAAGATCCGCGCGTGTCCGCGATCGACGCTCCAGCTGATAGCTGACGGCTGACAGCTACTTCTCCTTCTTCCGCGCCCGTTTCGCCATCATCTCCCGCATCTCGCGCCCCAGCGACGTCCGGTTCATCAACCACTGCTGCACGATCGAAATCAAATTGGATTCCGCGTAGTACAGGTTCAGACCTGCGGGCAGTCGGAAGAAGATGAATCCCATCATCAGCGGCATCATCACCGTCATCATTTTTTGCTGCGCCGGATCCATGCCCGGTTGCGGCGTCATCTTTTGTGTGACCAGCATGCTCACAACCATGAAAATCGGCAACAGAAAAATAGGATCGGCTGCGGACAAGTCATGAATCCAAAGCCAGTGCGCGTGCCGCAGGTCGAGCGCCACCGCCAGCATCTTGTAATAGGCCCACAAAAACGGAATCTGGATCAACATCGGCAAGCAGCCGCCCGCCGGATTCACGCCTTCTTTCTTATAAAGGGCGCTGATCTCCTCATTCATCGGGGCCTTGCGCGGATCCCGCAGGCTGTACTTCTTATATTTCTCCTGTATCGCTTTGATCTGCGGCGCCACGCGCTGCATCTTCAGCATCGACTTCATCTGCGTGATGCGCAGCGGCAGCAGCGCCACGCTGATGATCAGCGTCTGCAGGACAATCGCCCAGCCCCAGTTTGCAACTACATGATGATAAGTCCACTTCAGCCACAGAAATAGCGGCTTCGCGATGATCCCGAAGAAACCGAAATCCACCAGGCCACTAAGGTCGTTGTCGGCGCCGGCCACGCCCGGCACCGGAACCTTCTGCAGAACTTCCAGTTCCTTGGGGCCAACGAAGATTCGCTCCGACGTCGGGGCGTGCAAGTTGCCTACGGCCGCGCCCACCACGTCGACGGTCATTACTTCTTTCGAGTCCGCCTTCTGCGGATCGCGCGAAACCGACAACGAGTTGTGCAGCGTCACCATCGCCGCGTTGGCCGGATCGTCCGGTACGAACACCGCTGCGAAATACTGGTCGGTAGGCCCGGCCCAGTGGAACGGTCCCGGGACGGTCGCGCCGCTGCTGATCTTTTTTACGGGTATGCGCTCGATGTTCTTGTTGAACTGATAATCGATCGCCCCCGCCGCCCAGAACGCAGGCGAAACCTGATCACCGAATCCCGACGGCCACGCGGGAAGCGCCCCCACCACACTACCCTTGTACGTCACACTGCTTTCGACATTCACAATGTAGCTGTTATCGAAGCTGAAAGTCTTGCGCACCGCCAGATCCTGGTCGGCATATTCGAATGTGATCGTCGTCGGCGGCGTCTGCTTGCCTTCGTGTGACGGAACGTAGAGCACCGAACTAAGTTTGCCGCGCAGTTGCTCATCGTAGGTCCACAAAGAAAGTGGATAACCATACTGCGCAGTCGCCGCGGCATTCACCAGATCGAGCGGCCCGTTCTGCGCTTCATTGTCAAACTTTTTCAGAATCCACGACTTCACCTGAGCCCCGCGATTGCTGAATGTGATCCGGTAAAGATCATTCTCAATCACAGTCTCAGTTTCGCTCGTCGCCTGTTTAGTAACTCCCTTGGCAGAAGGGGCCGCCATCGCGACGCTGGAACCAGCCGTTGTCGGCGCCGCAACGCTCGCACTCTGAGGTTGCTGCACCTGGCTCTGCGGCTGTGGCGTCGCCTGCTGCGGAAAATATTTCTTGAGCAACGGCTGGAATGCCAGCATCACGATAAACGTCAGCAGGAAAACCAGCATCAACCGTTTTTCGCTGCCCGGTTCGTGTTGTGGATTTTGAATGTCTGGCAAAGTTACCGTTTCCTCACGGGTGCCCCATTTCTCGCGGAGTTTGCGAGAAAGCCTGCCCTGATCGAAGGGAAGGGTGGGGCCTTTCATGACTCAAGCTCTGCTTCACCACCGGATCGTACCCGCCATGCGCAAACGGATGACACCGCAGCAACCGCCACAAAGCCATCATTCCCCCACGCACCGCCCCATACCGCTCCACAGCCTCCATGGCATATTCCGAGCAGCTAGGAACGTAGCGGCATGCCGGAGCAAACATTGGCGAAATCACCCACTTGTAACCGCGCAGTAGCTGCAGCGTGACGAGCTTGGCAAGCTGGCGCATAAAAGTCGGCAAAGATTTCCTTCGTGAACCTTCGCGTCCTTAGTGGTTCAAGCTTTTTCTTTAGCCGCGAGCTTCTGCTCAATAACTACGAAAGCCCGGCTGACTTCGTTCACTACGTCGGCGAACTCCACTTTCAGCAACGATTTCTTCGGGTTGATGACCACGTCGGCATTGACGCCCGCAGGCCGGTGTGTAATCCGCACCGCCTCCCGCAAACGCCGCTTCATCCGGTTCCGCTGCACCGCTCCGCCAAGCGCGCGTCCCACGGTAAATCCAATGCGCAGCCCCGGACCCACAGGCCTGGCCGCATTCGCACCAAGCTCCTGCCGCGACCGATAAAACACGGTCATGGATGCCGAAAAATGCCGCCGCCCCAACTTGTACACGCGCTCGAAATCGGCGTGACGCAACAGCCGCGCGCTGCGGGGAAAGCTGCCGCCCCCGGATCGCGGCCCGACATCTCGCTTCGGTTCTTCAGGCACACTGGCGGTCACAGTGACTCTAAATTTCCTGATCGCTATTTCCAGGTCACGAGCGCAACATTGAGTGTCGCAAGATGTCTGGCACAACAGCGGGTGAGGCGCGGCGTTCTCTCCGCGCCACGGGACTATTCGCGGAAACCTGGTTTCACCGAGACCCGCTTGCGCCCCTTGGCGCGACGGCGGGAAATTACTTTCTTGCCGCCCTGGGTCTTCATGCGCGTGCGAAAGCCGTGTATCTTCGATCGCTTGCGCCGGTTGGGTTGGAATGTACGCTTGGGCAAAGTAGCCTCGCTCCTGCTTTCTTCGACAGTGTTAGGGCAAACCGTAAGTATAAATCACCTCCAGCATTACCGCCAAACCCGCCGCGCCGTTCCCTCCGCAGTTCGGACTCCATAATGGGTGGGCGTCATCCTGACCGGAGCCGCTTTTCAGGCGGAGGGAAGGATCTCGCGCGGAACTGGAACACTGACCGAGTCAAAATCCCTCCCGAGCGGTTGCGGTCGATGAATCCGTGAATCCTTACTTCGATTTCCGCAAGAGTCATGACTTCTGCGCGACAATTTGGAGCATATTTCGCTTTATATTCGCCCATAGGTGGGGTTAGGATGGGTTTTACGGGGTTGGAGGATCCGATGGAGACAATGACAGCGAGATTCTATTGGGACGAAGACGGCAAGAGAGATCGGGAAGTTCGTCGCGCGCTAAAAGGGACGAGTGTATACCGACAACGCCCGGTGCGACAGGTGCAGTGATCAACTCGAAGGCCGCGGTTCTACATGCTCCGCGTGGGGCGATCTGCTCTGCCTAAATTGTATCGGCGGGGATGGACGATGCGAAGGCTGCTCTGGCTCTGGCAGAGAAGATCTCCCCGAGGTACCAATAAGACGACAACAACGTTCGTTGATCAGCTCCCTTGAGTGAAATGTAATCCTCGACAACTGATCGCGTGATCTGTCCTCGTTTTCCGGTCGTCGCCCACAGGTTTTTCCGGTTTTACACAGAATTTAGAAAGGCAACTCCGCATTCGTCCGTTGCTTCACCGCAGACCCGTCGTATGATCTCTCCACATTTTTGCAACAGGGCTAAGGTGAAATGATCGCGAGAGAGAATATTCGTAGCGGACGCAAGGCGAACTTTTTCATTACTGAAAATAGTTTTATTGATAACTACGCGAAAGCCGTCGGACCGGTTTGCACTGTCATTTACAACGTTCTGGAACGATACATGAATTGTGAAACACGGTCGACATTTGTGGGCACCGCAAAGATAGCTGAGACTGTTGGCGTGACTCAACGAACGGTGCAGCGTTGTCTGAAAACCCTGGAGGAGTTTAAGCTGATTAAAATCCTTAAAGACGCGTCAACGACAACGTATGTAGTTGTGCCGGTCCCGCCACGGGGAAAGACTGCTACGATTCCGCTATTTGAGGCTCTGGACGACAAAGACATCTTGTGGAACGGCGACAACAAGGTCGCGGAGGCGACAGTGGAGTCGGATTCCACGACAACACAGTCGCATGACGCGACGCCAACGTCGCATGTACGCGACACTGGTGGCACCGCATATAAGGAAGAACAAAACGTATTTAACAAAACTTCTGAACAAGAACAATCAAAACACCCCTCGCCTTCAATTTACAAACTTGCGGGTCGTGTCGCGAACTTGGTCAATCTGCCTCTAACGTCCGGCAACCTGCGCACCGTTGAGGCGGCGATTACGGCAGAGGCGGAGCGTACTGGTCGGTCCGTGCAGGAAGCAGCAGAATTCATCGGCAAAGCTGCCGCGAACGATGCCGATAAGGGCGTGAACATCAACAAGTATTACTTCGAGGATGCCAAATGGCGACAGGAAGGGAGAGTTTATGGCAGGTTCAACAGGGCCGAGCAACGAAAACTCGATAACCTTGAGGTCAACGCCAGATTCCAGCAGCGACTCAAAGAGAGATTTGGCCATTCGTAGCTGGATTTCAAAAGAGCTCACAATACTGGCAGAAGGTTTCGGCGAGCAATTAACTCTTGAGCGGGTTGAGATTTATGTCACGAGCCTCGTGGATATTCCGCAAGAGCGCCTAAGGGTTGCCTTTCGCAGGGCAATGTATGAACTGAAATGGTTTCCTAAGTTGGCTGAGTTACGAGACCTTTCCGGATCCAGTGCCGATGACGAGAAAAAAGTTGAGGCTCAGGCGGCATGGGATTTCGCAAATAAGTACCTGCGGGAGTGGGGAGTTGATCGAATGCCGGTGCGATCCAACGGGCGGTGGATCACTGCACCTACTTTGGAACCACGGCTAGAATATGCGATCAGACAAATTGGTGGTCTCTGGCGCTTAAACCAAATCTCAGACGAATCATACCCTTTTGTGTTTCGGGACTTCTGTGAGGCTTATGCGGTCGCCCCTACCGCGGAACTGTTGGACTCGCTGCTCTTAGAGAAATTCGGTCTGCTGCAACTTGCAGGCCAGATAAAGGAGTTGCCGCTAGCAAGGCTCCAACACCATTCCGCAAACGCGGAACGACCTACTCCGGAAGAAACGGAGGAAGTGGATCAAGCAAAGACACGGCAAGATAACCAGAAAATTAGCCAACTAAGGACTGGGGAGCCGTCAGGGTCACAACTGGAGGAGCTCACGCCGAAGCGAAAGGAGGAACTGCGACAGAAGTTGGCGAGGGAGCTAGCTGCGCGCGGAATTCCCCGGGGGGCTGAAGGACTCGAGTGATCGGGAACAGATTCAAGCTTCCCGAGTGCAATGCCACCTCGATGCACCTTCTCTGCGGCAGTTACCATCGCGGCACTTGACAGCACCATGCATTCGGGTTCTGAATAACACTCGCGGAAAATTTCCAGCCGAACTTTTCCACACAACAAAAAAATTTGTGCTACTATGCCGCACTGATCCGGCTTCAAAAAATCTTTTTGCTTTGGGCAGCCGCGCTTGCTAAATCAGGCGCTTTCCGCAGTAAAATTGATCGTTCCAGCTACTTCGTAAAAACGGCAGTTTTGAAACAGGCGCTCTCTAACCAGCCGCCGGAGCGCCGCGGTGAATATTTCATATATGTCAGTCCCTAGCACAACTCTCTCCCCGAACCCTTGGGCTCGGATCCTCGATGCGTTGGAAAAGAAAATCAACCGGCACTCCTACGATACCTGGCTCAAGCCCACCCGCTACAGCCACTCCAGCGGAGGCGTTCTCTTCGTTCGCGTTCCCACCGTCGAGTTCCGCCACGCCGGCGACAAATACGCCGATCTCATCCAGGAAGCCATCGACAATCTTGGCCTCGACTTCAACGACGTAAAGTTTGTCACTCCCGAGGACGACCCCGCCGCAACCCCGGTCCGCCACGACGGCGGCCTCACTTCCGCATCCTCTCCCTCCCAGTCGCGCTTCGACTGGGATGGCGCCGCACAACTGAATCCTCGCTACACCTTCGACGCCTTCGTCATCGGCAGCGGCAACCAGTTTGCCCACGCCGCCTGCCAGGCCGTCGCCGAACGACCCTCCAAGGCTTACAACCCGCTCTTCCTCTACGGCGGCGTTGGCATGGGGAAGACTCATCTCATGCAGGCCATCGGACACGAGATCAAGCGCCGCCTGCCGCAGGCTGCCATCTGCTACGTCTCCAGCGAGAAGTTCACCAACGACATGATCAACTCGCTGCGCTACGACAAGATGACCACCTTCCGCGACAAGTTCCGCAACATGGACGTTCTCCTCATCGACGACATCCAGTTCCTCACCGGCAAAGAACGCACGCAGGAAGAGTTCTTCCACACCTTCAACGCTCTGCACGAGTCCATGAAACAGATCGTTATCGCCAGCGACCGCTCTCCCAAAGAACTCGCTGAGATCGAGGACCGCCTGCGCAGCCGATTCGAGTGGGGATTGATTGCCGACATCCAGCCCCCCGACCTCGAAACCAAGGTCGCCATTCTGCAGAAGAAAGCCGAGCAGGAAAAAGTAACCCTGCCCACCGACGTCGCACTCTACGTGGCCTCCAACATTCGCTCCAACGTCCGCGAGCTCGAAGGCGCTCTCATCCGCCTCGTCGCCCACTCGTCTCTCATCGGAGCCGAGATCACGCTGCCCTACGCCCAGCAAGTGCTGAAGAATTTCATCGACTCCCAGGCTCGCAAGGTTACCATTGAATCCATCCAGAAAATGGTCGCCGAACAATTCGGTCTGCGTCTGGTTGAGATCAAGGCCAAGAACAACTCGCGCGCCATCGTTTATCCGCGCCAGGTTGCCATGTACTTGGCCAAGCACATGACCGAAGCCTCGCTGCCGGAAATCGGCCGCCAGTTCGGTGGCAAACATCACACCACGGTCTTGCATTCCGTCGAGAAGATTGAAGAGCTCCGCAAGAACGACAAAGATTTAAACAGGCTGATCAACAAATTGACCGAGCAATTAGGCGGTTGAATCGCCTGTGCGATTGATTTTCCGCTGACCAGTCCAGTCTTCCTTCACCGGGCCTGTGAATGCGATGTGGATGTTGTGTAAGGCAGGAAAGAAATCGGGAGCATCGCCAGATTACACTGGCCTCTCCGCAACCTTCGGGACCGATTTCTAACATCAAGGGTCCGGCGGGAACCCGGTGACAACAGGCGAGTTGTCCCGGTTTTCCACTTCGCCGCAGCCCCTTCTGTTACTGCTGGTTTTATAGGTTTTGTATTTGATATAAGGTAGTAAGAAAAGTAGCAGGAGTGATTGCGCGCGAAGTTTTGAAAGGGCAGGGCTTCAGCCGTGCCGCTCGGTGCGAAATAATGTCGGGGCTTCAGCCCCCGAGGTAAGCTCCAGGGGAGACGGACTTATGCCGGTCGAGGCCGCTGTTGCCGCGGGAACGATGGAGATCACGGTCAGCAAGTTCGAGTTGCTGCGGGAATTGACCGCCACGCAAGGTGTGGTCGAGCGCAAGACGACAATTCCAATCCTTTCCAACTATTTATTTGAGGCTGCGGGCGACCGCCTGTCGCTCACTGCCACCGACCTCGATCTCAGCCTGCGCACCTCGTGCACCGCCAAAGTCAAGAAGGAAGGCTCCTGCACCATCCCCGCGCGCAAACTTCACGACTACGTAAAACTCTTGCCCGACGCCGACATCACCATCAAGTTGCTCGAGAATCACTGGGTCAGCATTCGCTGCGGCCGTTCCAACACCAAGATGGTCGGCATGGCCAAGTCCAACTTCCCCAGCCTGCCCCCATTTCCAACCGCTGGCGCAGTCACAATCCCGGCGCAAGTTCTGCGCGGCCTGATTGCGCGCACCGGCTTTGCCATCTCGAATGAAGAATCGCGTTACACGCTCAACGGCGCGCTGATGCTGCTCAAGCCCGAATCCATCACCATGGTCGCGACCGACGGACATCGCCTCGCCCACTGTGAACGCGCCGGTGAAAAATTTGACGGCGTCTCCGGCGAAATGAAAACACTGGTCCCGAAAAAAGCGATGGACGAACTGAAATCCCTGCTCGACTCCACCGACGC
>Ga0070717_10000816_pt1 | contig 20533 bp, 24 predicted proteins | sample LARL113metaG_FD_71366 | JGI IMG/M metagenome (GOLD analysis project Ga0070717, IMG submission 71366) | Corn, switchgrass and miscanthus rhizosphere microbial communities from Kellogg Biological Station, Michigan, USA - LAR L11-3 metaG | ecosystem: Host-associated > Plants > Roots > Rhizosphere ... | reverse complement strand
GTGCTGCCAGAAGAAGACCGGCACGCCGACCGTCACGCCGGTGGTGAACGTCGACGGCGTTCCGACGGCGGCGTTGCGCGCGGCGCTGACGTTGAAGTCGGGAGCCCAGAATTCCTTCGCGAGCCGCGTCGCCGCCGCGGCGCCCTGCAACTGCGCGGCGAGGCTCTGGATCTCCGGCCGCGATGACAACGCCAGTTTTTGGAGCTCGTCGACGGCGGGAATGTCGCGCGGGATGTCGAGCGCGTCGGTGGTCTCGATCGGCGCGCCGGCCATCCGTCCGAGGATGCGGTCGAGCGACGCCCGCGCGGTGGCGATGGCGCGCTCGTTCGCGATCAGATCGTTGTCCGCCTGCGCCAGGTCGGTCTGCGCCTTGACGACGTCGACCCTCGCCACGGTGCCGGCCAGAAACCGCGCCTGCGTCTTCTGCACGAAGTCCGACGCGAGCTGCCGGCTCTGCTGCAAGTCCTCGCGATGGCGCGCGGCGACGAGGACGGCGTCGTACGCCTGCGCGGCCTGCGAGGCGACCTGCTGCTGCAATTGCGTGACGTTGAACTCCGCCGCGCGGAGCTGCGCCGTGGCGACGTCGCCGCGCAAGCCGCGCTTTCCGGGAAACGGCACGGTGAAGCCGACAGCCTGATCGCTTCCCGTGCGCGACGCGGGATTGAGGATGTGGGTCTGTCCGCTCACGTCGAGCGCGAGCGACGGATCGGGAATGGCCGTAGCCTGCACGACTGCGGCGCGCGCTTCCTCGACCTGCGCGCGCGCCGCGACGAGCGCGGGATTCCGCGCCAGCGCCTCGCGGATCGCGTCCTCGCGCGAGAGCCGCGGCGGCGCGCTCTGCGCGAACGCCGCCCAGGCGGCGAAAAAAACCAGGGGGAACCGCAAATAGTTGAGCACTCGGCTCTCCAACGTGTGGGGCAGTGGACTTCGGCGGGGAAAGGGCGTTACGCCGCGGGGGGCGCGCGCGGAGAGCGCGGCAGCGGCGCGTCGCTGGCGACGATCGGCAGGGCGACGACGGCGTACGTCTGCTCGTAAAGTTGCGGCAGGCCGACGACCGCGGCGATGGCAGGCAGGCTCCCCAACCCCGTCGCACAGATCGCGCACGCGGTGCTGCTCGTCCGTCCGGACGCGCCGCACTCCAGCGGGTGATTGTGCAGGAGAGGCTCCGCCGCGATCAGGATCGCGACAAGAAGGATGAGGGGAGACAGCCGCCGAAACATATGGCGCATCGAATCTTACAACGAAAGCCGCGGCCCCCGGCGCGTATTCCGGAACGACGCTGGCGTTTCTCGCACGTGCGGACTCCCTGCCGGCACGTGCGGGCACTCTGCCGGCACGCGCGGACTCCTTGCCGGCACGTGCGGACTCCCTGCCGGCACGTGCGGATTCGTTGCCGGCACGTGCCGACTCCCTGCCGACACGCGCGGACTCTTTGCCGGCACGTGCCGACTCCCTGCCGACACGCGCGGACTCCTTGCCGGCACCGTCCGGCAGCCGACCGGCGCGATGCGGCAACGCGCCCGCCGGAAAAGCTGTTGACCTCGCCTTTCGGCGGGCCTACTATGGATGACCTCGCAGGATCGCTTCCTGCGGGGACGGAAACGGCGCTCGGGAGAGCCCCGGTTCCATGGCGGCCAACGGGTACGGCAACTGTGCTGGATAAGTGCGACCGACCGTATCCCTGCGGGAGTTGAGCGGTGCTCCTCCTGCCGCGGGCTCCCGAAGTGTGCGCACTTCGGAGAAACATCAACCGGAGGTCTCGGCGTGTCGCCGACCCCTCCAGCCGGTGTGGCCGCCTGCGCTTGTGCACGAGCGCCGTCGTTCCCTCCGGCTTCAACCAGTTCGAGGAGAACGAACATGTCGAATCATTCCATCGAGACCAAGATGACCACGCTGTCCCCGGATGCCATCGTCGAACGACTCCGCACGCTGCGGGCGCAGATGGGCGAGATCACGCCGCTCACGCCGGCGCAGCGCAGCGCGTTGCGCAAGACGAAGGTGGCCAATGACGTGCTGCAAGCGTCGATCAACGTGATCGACGCGGCCGATCTCATCGCCCAGGCGGTCGGCCAGCCGGCCGCCGAGCTCCGCGACCTCTTCACCGAAGCGAACGACTGGACCCGCGTCGAAGATGAGCTCCGCACGCTGCTGAATGGCGTCGCCGGCGCGAATCTGATCCGCCGCCAGCACATCGCTCTCGTCAGCGGCCGCGCGTACTCGATCGGCGCGCAGCTCGCTCGCGATCCGGCCCACGCAGTCCTCGTACCGCAGGTGCAGGAGATCAAGCGGCTGAAGCGTCTGGCCCGCCGTAAGAAGGCGCAGACGACCGAGACCCCGCCGGCTTCGACACCGGGTACGGGCGCCGCGACGTCCGACAACCCGAAGTCGTGACAAGGAAGGGAGGGTGGGCCGGGCGCGCGTAGTTCGCGCCCGGCCCTTTCCCAGCGCGGCGTGGCGCGGGCGTTGCGATGAACGCGCCGGTGAGCTCGGCGCTCCTCGGATTTCTCTACCCGTCGCTGCTGGCCTGCCTGATTCTGACCGGCATCCACGCCTACCTCGGCATGCACCTCGCCGAGCGCGGCATCGTCTTCGCCGGCCTGGCGCTGCCGCAGCTCGCCGCGCTCGGAACGACGCTGGCGTTTCTGGCCGGCTACGACCTTCACTCCTGGATGACCTACGCGTTTTCGCTCGGGCTCACCATCGCCGGCGCGGTGATCCTCGCCTTCACGCGCGCGCAGGAGGCGGTCATCGGCACCGTCTACGCGGTCGCCGCGGCCGCGGCGGTGCTGGCGATCAGCCACGCGCCCGAGGCGACCGAGCATCTGAAGGAGATCCTCGCCGGCGACCTCCTCACCGTGTCGAAGCACGCCGTGGCGGAGACCGCCGCGATCTACGCCGCGGTCGGCATCGTTCTCTGGATCGTTCGCCGGAGACTCCCCGACTTTCTTTTCTACGCGTCGCTCGCCGTCGTCGTGACGTCGTCGGTGGCGATCGCCGGCGTCCTCGTCGTCTTCGTGTACCTCGTCGTTCCGCCGCTCTTCGGGAAGCGCCTCGCCTTCGCCTGGACGACGAGCGCGGTCGTGAGCGCCATCGGCATCCTGCTCTCGCTCTGGGCCGATGTGCCGACGGGGGCGACGATCGTCTGCACGTTCGGCATCGCTTTGCTGCTGCTGGCGATGGTCCGGGCGTTGACGCGAAGGAGGTCTGGCACGACGCTCGCGTAATGGTCGAGTGTGCAAGAGCGCCGACGCTCGCCCAGGCCTCCGCTCTGGTTGAATCTTCTTCTGCTCGCCATCGCTGCAGGGACGTTCGTTTTCGCCAAGCATCAGCGCGACGACATCGACGCCAAGACCGCGCTGCTGTTCAAGCGCAGCGAGAGCTCGCCGGAGGAGATCAACCGGATGCGCGACGACCTCGCGAAGATGGATCTCAACCGCGAACAGCTCGCCAAAGAGCTCGATGGGCGCATGGCCTACCTCGACTCGCTGCACGGCTCGCAGTTCTATCTCTCGATCGACACGGCGACGCACAAGATGCAGTTCCGCCTCGGCGCCGCCGTGGTGCGCGAGTGCGACGTGCAGATCGGCGAGCAGCGCACGATCAGGGCGGCCGACGGCCGGACGTGGACGTTCGTGCCGCTCAAGGGTGAGTTCACGGTGCTCGGGAAGCAGAGCGACTACGTCTGGAGCGTGCCGGACTGGGTGTACACGATGAACGGCAAAGCGCCGCAGCACGAGCACGTCGCCAACGGCCTCGGCAAGTACGTCGTCGTCGTCCGCAACAACTACGTCATCCACACGCCGCCGCCGCCGGAGTCGCCGCTGCAGGGGCCGAAGCCGGGGTCGTACATGGTCCCGGAGGCGGACCTCGCCGCGATCTGGCCGCGAATTTCGACGGCCACGCGCGTGTACATCTTTTGACATGCGACGCTGGATCGGATTCCTCGGATCGTGGGCGCTGCTGGCGCTCGCACTCGGCCTGGCGGCGATCGCGGTCGCCGGCGAAGCGATCAACGTCCGCGACCTGCGGCGCCTCGACCGCCTGGCCATGATCGACCAGTTGATCGCCGAGCACACCGGCAACAAGGCCGAGTCGCTGCGCGACGCCGCCGCAGCGCGCGCGACGCAGGTCACGGCGCTGCAGTCGAAGCTGCAGAGCGTGCAGCAGCAGACGGCGGATCTCCCCGACAGCGGGCAGACGATCATCGTCTCGACCGCGGAGAATCATTTGTGGCTGCGCCGCAACGGCCAGGTCGTCTTCGACGCCGTCTGCTCGACGGGCAAGGGGACGACGCTCGCCGTCGACGGCAAGACGGTCGTCTTCGACACGCCGATCGGCAGGCTGCACATCGTGTCGAAGGAAGAGAACCCGCTGTGGGTTCCGCCCGACTGGCACTACATCGAGGAAGCGAAGAAGAACGGGATGCGCGTCGTGCACCTCGACCGCGGCGACACGCTCGACGCGCGCACCGGGCAGCCGGCCGGCGGCAGCGACGAAGGGGTCTGGTCGTGGTTCCGCGGCGGCAGCGATCCGGTGATGAAGGTGAAGGGCGATACGGTCGTGGTCGACGACAGCGGCGGCGAGCGCGAGCTGCCGCCCGGACAGTTGATCGTCGCCGGCGACGCGGTGGTGATCCCGCCGGTCGACACGAAGCAGCGCCACTTCGACAAGGTCCTCGGCAAGTTCCGCCTCGAGCTCGGCGACGGCTACGGCATCCACGGCACCGACGAGCCCGACAAGCTCGGCCAATCAGTCTCGCACGGCTGCGTGCGCCTCGGCGACGACGACATCGCGAAGCTGTATCAAATGGCGAATGTCGGGGATACGGTGATCATTTATTAGGTCACCGGGAACAGGCGACGGGTGACAGCCCAGACCATTCATCTCGCCTTTTTGCGGCGCGGTCGTCGAAGAATCGGCGGAATCCGGTCGAACTCGTCAGGTGCGACATCGGGAACTTTCGCGAGCACCGCGTCAAATTTTCGGCGACTTGCGCGTTTTGCTCTTGCCTCGAGGTATTCCTCTGTCATGAGCGCGGACATTTTCTCAGCAACGGCCGAGCTGATCAGCTGGTTGATCGACACGCCCTCGCGCTCGGCAACTTCGCCAAGCTTGCGATGCAGCGATTCGGGTAGCCGCAGACTCAATGCACCCATTTTGGTCTCCTGATTTTCCGTAGAAACTCACCATGCGTCAGCGCCCGGACGCCTAGTTTTTGGCTAGCGGTGAAATCGCGAACGTTGTGCGTGACGATGGCTTCGCAACCTGCGGCGACCGCGACTTCGAGCACCAAATCGTCACTTGGGTCTCGCAGGAATGGTCGCCACAAGAAGAAGATCTTCTGACGAATCGACGCTTGGCAGACGTAATCGATGAAATCGCGAATTTCTCGTTCGCTGTAGGGCGAAGCCGGCATATGCCGAAGCAACGCGCTTTCGTATTCAAGGACCAGCGATACCGACACCGCCGCATCAAACGCGCCGGTTCCAAGCCGTGAAATGATCTCGAAGGAAGCGCCGCGCCGCGATCGCAGCGCCGCCACGAGGACATTGGTATCCAGCACAACTCGCGGCATTGGAGCTCATGGTAGCACAGGTGATACCGTGTGTTCCCTCTACCGCCGCGCCGCCCGCCGCCGCGTCATCGCATTCACCACGATCGTCACCACGTCGTCGTGCACCAGCGTTCCGCTCGTGAAGCGCAGCGTGACCTGATAGGCGCCGGGCGCGGTGAGCGCCGTCGCGGCGACGCGCAGCGTCATCGGCGACGACGCGCTCACGCTCGGCGTCACCGGCGCGACGACGCCGTTGAACGACGCCGGCGCGATCACCGCCGCGTTCGCTGCGCTGCTGAAGCCGTTGATCGACGTCAGCCGATAGTCCGCCGTCAGCTCGCTCCCATGCGCCAGCGTCAGCACGTTCGGGCCGCTCACGCTGAAGTCGGCCGGCAGCGGCTGGGCGGGCACCGGCGCGGGCGGCTGCGGCGTAGGAGCCGGCGCGGGCACGCTCGTGCCGCGGATCACTCCCCAGATCGCCGGATCTTCGACTCCCACCGCCCAATGCGCGAAGCCGGCGATGCCTCCGTGCCGCGACTTGATGAGGTCGACCTTCTTCGCATAGCTCGTCGCGTCCTGGAAGTACACCGTGTGGCCGTTGTAGCTGTACGTCGCCTCGCCGTTCGCGTCGTGCTCGACGGCGACGCCGTTGTTCTGCGCGACGAGCGTCGCCGACGTGTACGACGCCGTAGCGCCGTTGCCGGTCGACGTCCAGTCGTAGCCGTACCACGGCAGGCCGACGATGATCTTCGAGCTCGGGATGACGCTCTGCGCGTACGTCACGACCTTGTCGAGCCAGTCGAGCGGCGCGATCGGGCCGGGGTCGCTCGACGAGTAGTGATAGTCGTACGCCATGATCTTCACCGAGTCGGCCACGCCGCCGATCGCGCCGTAGTCCTCGCCCCCCTCGCCGTCCCACGTCACGTCACTCGTTTTCGCGTAGACGGTGACGGAGAGCTTCTTGCCGATGCCGTGGAGCTTGCCGCCGAGGGTGCTGACGAAGGCGCTGAAGTTCGCCTTCGACGCGGCAGGGATGCGCTCGTAGTCGACGTCGATTCCGTCGAGGCCCGCGTTCACCACGAGCTGAACGATCGCCGCGGCGTGCGCCTCGCGCGACGCCGGCGTGGCCAGCATCGTCTGCACAGCGCTCGCGCTGAAGCTCTGGTTGACGACGTTCTGGACCGTCGGGATGATCTGCGCGCCCGTCATCGCCGCGCGCCACGTCTGGTTCTCCGCGTTCCAGTTCTTCGCGATCGTGCCGTCGGCGTTCCAGCTGTACCAGACCGGGTTGGCCTCGTTGACCGCGCCGCCGTTCATCTGGATCGACGTCAGGGCGTTGCCGTCCCACGGCGGAATCCAGGCGGTGATGCGATACGAGGCGAAGGACTGGGCCGCGACGAAGAAAACGGCGCACGCGGCAACGACAGCGGGACGGGAAATCCGCACGAACGCTCCTTTCGGCGATCCGCGCGGAATTCACGTTCGGTAGCCCAGCCGTCTGCTTGGAGACCTGAGGCTTTGCGCCCTCCCGTCGCCGGGAGTTTGCCCTTGTCGCGTGGTCGCTGTGTAGTCGGCTCTTCACAATGAGAGTTTGACTGCGGCGATTCCAAGCTCTGTCCGCCATTAGAATCGCCACGTGAACGTCTGGCGCGACCGGCTCAACCGCTGGCTCCTCCCGGTCGCGCGGCGCTCTCCCCTCTCGCCGAACGCGATCACGCTGCTCGCGCTCGCCATCAACCTCGCCGGCGCCGCCTGCCTCGCGCTCGGCGCGCGGCGGCCTCCGCTGTTCCTCGTCGCGATCGCATTCATCGCCATCGGCGGACTCGCGGATGCGCTCGACGGCATCGTCGCCCGCGCCCGCAATCAAAGCAGCCGCTACGGCGACTTCCTCGATCACGCCGCCGACCGCCTCTCCGACACGGCGCTCGCCGCCTGCTGGCTGGCCGGCAACGAGGTGCGCGCATGGCTGCTCCTCGGCGCGCTCGTGCTCGTGATGATGAACGGCTACCTCGGCACGCAGATCGAGGCGACGTGGCGCGAGCGCTCGTACGAGCAGGTCGGCCGCGGCGAGTTCGTCCTCGCCCTCATCGTCTTCCCGATCGTCTCGTACATCGTCTACTCGAACGGTTGGGCGTCGCTGCACCTCGCCGCGTTCACGATCGCGGAGTGGCTCGCGCTGCTCCTGACCGCGTTCGCGCTCCTCGGCGTCGTGCAGCGCCTCGCGCTGGCGCGGCGGCTGGAGCGCGCGCCGTGATCCGCCGCAATCCGATTACCGGTGCGCCAGTCCTCCTCGCCCCCGAGCGCCTCCGCCGCCCGCACGCCCTCGGCGGCGACGAACCGATCGTCTGCCCCTTCTGCCCCGGCAACGAGCACGAGACGCCGCCGGAGATCTGGCGCGACGGCGATCCGTGGTCGATCCGCGTCTTTCCCAACAAGTACCCGGCCAGCGACCGGCACGAAGTCATCGTCGAGACCGCGGACCACGACGCGCGCTTCGCGGACATCGGCAACGCCGCCGCCGTCGTCGACGCCTGGCTCGCCCGCTACCGCGCGCTGTCGCCGGCAATCATTTTCAAGAACGACGGCCGCGCCGCGGGCGCCTCGATCGCGCACGCGCACTCGCAGATCCTCGGCACGCCGTTCGTTCCGCCGCGTCTCGCCGCCGAGGCCGCGGCGTTCGCGCGAGCATCGCAGTGCCCGCTCTGCACCATCGACGACGAGCCGCTCGTGCGCGAGAGCGAGCACTACCGCGTCATCGCGCCGCGCGGCTCCGCGTTCGCGTACGAGCAATGGATCGTGCCGCGCGCGCACGCGAACGACGTCGCCGAGCCGCGCGAGCTCGCGTCGCTGCTGCAGTCCGCCGCGCGCGCCTCGCGCAGCGTCGCGCCGGGCTTCAACTGGATCTTCATGACCTTCCCGCGGGAGCCGCGCGCGCATTGGTACGTCGACGTGATCCCGCGCCTCGGCGGTCTCGCCGGCTACGAGCTCGGCGCCGGCGGCGCGATCAACATCGTCGATCCCGCCGAGGCCGCGGCGACGCTGCGTCAGCGCCAGTAGTCGCCGTACGGAATCGCCCGCGGGCGGCGCATCCCGCCCATCACCGCGATCAGCACCATGCCGGCGACGAAGCCGCCGATGTGCGCGAAATAGGCGACGCCGCCGGCGTTCGCCGCATCCGCGACGCCGAGCGAGGAGACGCCGACGAAGAGCTGCAGGACGAACCAGAGCCCGAGGACGATGACGGCGGGAATCTCGCGCACGGTGATGAAGAAGAAGATCGGGATGAGCGTCGTCACGCGCGCTTTCGGGAAGAGCAGGATGTACGCGCCGAGGACTCCCGCGATCGCGCCCGACGCGCCGATCGACGGCATGCGCGAGCTCGCGTTGAAGACCGCGTGCGCGAGCGTGGCGATGATGCCGCACAGCAGATAGAAGATGAGGTAGCGGAAGTGGCCGAGGCGGTCTTCGATGTTGTCGCCGAAGATCCAGAGGTAGAGCATGTTCCCGCCGAGGTGCAGCCAGCCGCCGTGCAGGAACATCGACAGGAACATGCCGATGACGTTGACCGGATGCAGCGGCGAGATCCAGAACCGCGCCGGGATGAAGGCGAGGCCGAACAGCGTCTGCTCGAGCGCCGGCCCCTGCGCGAGCTCCCAGAAAAAGAAGAGGACGTTGACGCCGATGAGAAGGATGTTGACGACCGGCGTCGTGCGGCTCGGGTTGTGGTCGGAGAGGGGGAGCACGTGCGGATTGTAGATCGGAGCGCCGGCGTCCCGCCGGCTGGCTCGCGCGCGTCTCGCGCGCCGGGCGGCGGCGGGACGCCGCCGGACCAGCCGGCGGGACGCCGGCGCTCCGAGGTATCCTCGGCGCGATGCGAATCTCGGCGGCACGGCTTGGGAAGCTCGGCGAATGGTGGGCCTTGTGGCTCTACCGCCTGCGCGGCTACCGCGTGGTCGGGCGCAACGTGCGCGTCGGCGGCGGCGAGATCGACCTCGTCGTCCGCCGCGGATCGACGCTCGTCGTCGCCGAGGTGAAGACGCGGCAGTCGCGCGCGGCGGGCGACGGCTACGAAGCGGTCGGCCCGCGCAAGCAGCAGCAGCTCGTCCGCCTCGGCGCGATGCTCCTGGCGCGCGAGCGGCGGCCGGTGCAGCTCCGCTTCGACGTCGTGTCGCTCTACTGGAACGGCTGGCGCTTCGTCGCCAACGTCATTCCCGACGCGTTCAGCGCTGGATGCTGCCGACGCGCGTGAGGTTCCGCTCGCGCAGCGCCTCCGCCTCGGCGATCGGAGCGCCGGCGTCCCGCCGGCTGGCTCGCGCGCGTCTCGCGCGCCGACGGCGGCGGGACGCCGCCGGACCAGCCGGCGAAGACGCCGGCGCTCCGTTCAACGCTGGAAGTACTTCTCCAGATGCTCGAACGCCTGCTTCAGCGTGGCGCTGGGCGCGCTGAGCTCCGAGAAGGCATCGCGGTAGATGCTGCCGACGCGCGTTAGGTTTCGCTCGCGCAGCGCGTAGAGCACTTCGCGCAACGCCTCCGCCTCGGCGGGCGCGAGGTCGGTGCGGCCGATCTCCCGCTCGAGCAGCGACTGCGCCTGGCGCAGGTGCTCGCCAGCGATCGTCTCGGCGTTCAGCTGCGGCATCGCGCGCGTGTCGATCTGCTGCGCGCCGTGCACGTCGACCGAGCCGGGGAGCTCCTTCAGCTGCGGGCTGAACTTCCCCATCATGAAGAAGAGCTCTTTCTCGTTCGCGAAGTTGCCGACCAGGCGGGCGCTCTTCGACATCTCCAGCTGCTCCGACTCCTGCAGCATGATGAAAGCGCGGGCGCGGTCTTCGAGCGTGATCCGCTTGGCGTGGACCTTCCACGCCGTCAGCGTCCCCTGGATGAAGCAGGCCTGGCCGGCGCGGATGCTCACCGCCTCGACCGTGACGTTCTCCTCGATGCGGATCGAGCCGTTCGTCGACTCGATCTCCGAGTAGTTCCCGGAGTTCTGGATGACCAGGTTGCCGGGCGTCTTGATCGAAAGCTGTCCCTGCGGGTTCACGCGGATCTCCGTCCCGCGCGGGATGATCATGGTGGGGAAATTCGCTTGTTCGGCGGCTGCGCTCATCACCCTCTCCTCTTCCCAACAAACGCCGGCGGCAGCGGATCGAAGTTCGTGTAGTCCTTCGAAGTCCTCGACTTCATCAACAGGGATGCTTCATTGGACCATTGATAGTTGAGGATGTAAATGCGCGGGTCGATGGGGACGAAGGTGCCGGGCTGCTCGAGGGTGCTGCGCACCTCGTAGTGCAGGTGCGGGTTCGTGCTCCAGCCGGTCGAGCCGACGGTGGCGATGACGTCGCCCTGCTTCACCTGCTGACCGGCCTGCACCTTGATCGTGTCGCAGTGGCCGTAGATGGTGACGAAGCGGTCGTTGTGATTGATGGTGACGACGTTGCCGAAGCGCCACCAGGCCACGCTCTCGCGCAGCGGATAACGGCCGGCGAAGCTGACGACGCCGTCGGCGCTGGCGTAGATGGGCGTGCCGGCGGGGGCGGAGAGGTCGAGGCCTTTGTGGAAGTCGGCGGCGCGCGTGAACGGCGAGATGCGCACGCCGAACGGCGAGGTGAGGACGAACTGGTCGGCCGGCAGCGGCAGGATCGACGGCGTGTGCCGGACCATGTCGGCGTTGGCGTGCTCGTACTGCGAGAGCAGCTCGAGCTGGAGCTGGAGGCGGCGCATGGCCACGCGCAGCCCGGCCTCGCGGCGCTGGGCGTCGTCGAGCTGGGCGTCCGTCGTGTCGCTCTTGGCCAGCGGGATGGAGAAGCCGCCCTGGCCGAGGCTGTGCTCGAGGCCGTAGATCGTGATCAGCTTCTCGACGCGGATGCGGTGCTCCTCGAGGCTGCGCTCGAGCGACGTCATCTGCTGGACGTTCTCGTGCAGCCGCTCGCGCTGGATGTCCCGCTCGTCGCGCATGTTCTTGAGGAAGTTCTCCTTGTAGACGCGGCGGATGACCGTGGGAGCCGCGGCCATGGAGCCGATGAGGCCCGCGAGGAGCAGCGTGAGCGCGGCGATGGCGACGATGACGCGCTTGCGGTCGAAGAAAACGTAGCGCACGCTGCGACGGATGTCGCTCGGGACGATCTGGATCTCGATCATGATGTCCGCCGATGCGGGTCGATGACTATAGCACACGCTCCGGTGCACCCTTCCGCCGCATCAACCGCTTGATGAGCGTCGGGATGAGCGAGAGCGCGATGAGCAGCGCCGCCACTTTCGCGAGCGTGATCAGCGCGTCCTTCTCCGTCATCGTCCCGCTGAACAGCGCGTCGGCGGAGTAGACGAAGACGAAGTGCGCGGGGAGCGTGCCGAGGAGCGTGGCCAGGAAGTAGACGCCGAAGGGAAAGCGGGCCACGCCGGCGCCGTAATTCCACATCGCAAACGGCGGGCCGGGGATGAGGCGCACGATCAGCATCGTCTGGAAGCCGGCGCGCTCGATCTGCCGCGTCACGGCGGCGCCCGCCTTGCCGAAGCGCTCGATCAAGCCTTCGCCGAGGTAGCGGCCGAGGAAGTACGAGAGGCTGGCGCCGAGCATGCCGCCGGCGATGGCGTAGGCGAGACCGAGCTTCCATCCCCACAGCGCGCCGGCCGTGGCGATGAACAGCGTCGCCGGGATGGCGAAGATGCAGCCGATGCCGTACGCGGCGATCAGCGCGAGCGGCGCCCACCAGAGCGACTGCACGTGCGCGCGCTCGGCCGTCACCCACGCCCGCGCGTGGCCGAGCGTCAGTTGGTGGCGCAGCGGCGAGAGCAGCACCGCCACGACGGCGCCGGCGATGAGCAGCACGAGCGCGATTTTGACCGCGTGGCTCGACTTCATTTCTTCCGTTCGACCGCCACGACGCCGTCGGAGTACTCGGCGGCCAGCCCCATCGTGCGGAGGACGACGTCGAAGGCGGTGCGGCACGGAACGTCGTGGAAGTAGAACGTGCCCTTGCCCGACACGCCCGGATCGACGACGAGGTTCCTGACCGCGCACTGCGCCTGCATCGACTTCAGGATGACATGGATGTCTTCGTCCTTGACGTCGAGCGTGACGCCGCGCGGCTTCTCGGCCACACCGGCGAAGAGAGCGAGCATCAGGGCGAGCGGGAGGAGCTTCACGGAGCGGCAGAACGAGGGGGGCATGGGCGTCATTCCGAGCAGAAAGCGGTTAGCGATTGGCGGTTGGGCCCGCCCACCCGAATCGCGAATCGCGAATCGCGAATCCCTAATCGCCAACCGCCAACCGCTACGCGGCCTCGACGATCATGGCGATCCCCTGCCCGCCGCCGATGCATGCGGAGGCGAGGCCGTAGCGCTGCTTGCGCCGGCGCAGCTCGTGGAGCAGCGTCAGCACGAGGCGCGTGCCGGAGGCGGCGAGCGGATGGCCAAGGGCGATCGCGCCGCCGTTCACATTCAGCTTCTCCTTGTCGATGCCGAGCTCCTTGATGACGGCGAGGATCTGCCCGGCGAAGGCCTCGTTGATCTCGATGAGGTCGAGGTCGTCGAGCTTCATCCCGGCGCGCTTGAGCGCGAGCCGCGTCGCCGGCACGGGGCCAATGCCCATGATCTCCGGGTCGACGCCGCTGATGCCCCAGGAGACGATGCGGCCGAGGGGCTGCTTGCCGTTGGCGGCGTCGGAGACGACGACCATCGCCGCGCCGTCGACGATGCCGGAGGCGTTGCCGGCGGTGACGAAGCCGTCCTTCGCGAACGCCGGGCGCAGCTTGGCGAGGCCTTCCATCGTCGTATCGGGACGCAGGTGGTCGTCCTCGGCGATCGTCTTCTTGCCGGCGGTCACCGGCACGATCTCATCCTTGAACTTCCCGGCCTTCGCCGCCTCGCCCGCGCACTTCTGGCTGCGCAGCGCGAACTCGTCCTGCTGCTCGCGGGAGACCTCGTACTTGCGCGCGAGGTTGTCGGAGGTCTGGGCCATGTAGCAGCCGCAGTAGGTGTCGAGCAGCGCGACCATGAGCGAGTCTTCCATCGGCGTCGCGCCGAGGCGCAGGCCTTTGCGCGCGCCGCGGACGACGAACGGCGCCTGCGACATGTTCTCCATGCCGCCGGCGAGGATGCGCCGCGCCTCGCCGAGCTCGATCTGCTCGGCGGCGCTGATGATCGACTGGATGCCGGAGCCGCAAAGGCGGTTGACGGTGAGCGCGGGGACGTTCTTCGGAACGCCGGCCTTGAGCCCGACGTGGCGCGCGCCGTAGATGGCGTCGCCGGAGGTCTGCAAGGCGTTGCCGACGATGACGTGCTCGATCTCCTCCGGCGCGACGCCGGAGCGGGAGAGGGCTTCTTTGGCAGCGACGACGGCGAGGTCGATGGCGCTGACGTCGCTGAAGTGGCCGTTGTACTCGGCCATCGGCGTGCGCGCGCCGTCGAGGATGTAGATGTCTTTCATATCGTTCGGATCATACCTTTCCTGGCCACTGCAATAATCCCGACGACCTCCGCCACAATCATCCACGCGCTTCCCTCGATGCCAAACGCGCCGCCGGTGATCCACGGCGGGCCGGCCGCGCCCGTCGTCAGCACCGTCGCGCCGGCGACGTAGCCGCTGACGCCGTAGCCGAGGATGGGGCCGGAGACGACGTTCCATCCGATGTGAATGCCGATCGGCAGCCAGAGATGCCGCCGCCGCTCGTAGGCGAGCGCGAGCAGGACGCCGGCGAGGAGGAGGTTGACCATCGCGATCGGCGTCACACCCGAGTTGCCGGCGTGCAGCGCGGCGAAGAGACACGCGGTGACGGTGATGGCGCCGCCGCGGCTCCACGTGCGCAGCTTCTGGTAGGCGTAGCCGCGGAAGACGAGCTCCTCGTGCAGCGCGGCGGGGAGGAAGACGAGGACGAGCTCGAGCCACGGGAAGCCGCCGCCGCGCGCGTGGCGCACGGACGCGGAGAGGGCGATGAGGCGGTCGCCGGCGACGATGAGGATGCCGGCGAAGGCGATGCCGCCGCCAAGCTCGGCGAGCGCGACGCGCGGCACGACGGCGAGGCCGAGCGGCCACCGTCCTCCCTCGGCCAGCTCGATGGTCGCGGCAGTGGCGGCGACGATGCCGGCGAGCTCGATCCACTTGACGTACGGCCACCCCACGGCGGCCGCGAGGGCGCCGAGGGCGAAGACTGTGGCAAGATAGAGAGCACACAACAAGAGGATCGGTCCAAGGATCCGCGCCAGATGAAACAGTGGACCATTGATGTCACGGCATTCGTGCTGCGGCTCGCGGCCGGGCTGATCTTCCTGCCGCACGGCTGGGGAAAGGTCTTCGGCGCCGGCGGCGCGTCGACGTTCGCTCAGGACATGCCGTCGTACGGCCTCCCCGTCTTCCTCGGCTACGCCGCCGCGTACGCCGAGCTGTTCTGCGCCGTCCTCCTGATCGCCGGGCTTCTGACGCGACTCGATGCGCTCCTCCTCGCTTGCACGATGTTCGTGGCCACGTTCGTCGTGCAGCTCCCCGATGCTCTCCGCGACCCCCAGGGCGGGGGAAACAAACTCTTCGCCGCCCTTCACGGAATCGAGCTGCCGCTGGCCATGCTGGCGATCTGCCTCGCCCTCATGCTCCTCGGCGCCGGACGATTCTCGCTCGATTCGCTGCTGCGCGTCGATGCGCGCGTGACGGAGAGGATGGGACGGCGGCGGATGGCGACCGCCGCGTAGCGGTGCTATCATCACTGCACAGACTTCGATGCAGTACGAAAGGCCGGATGCTTCCCGGCCTTTTTGTTTTGCGAGAGAGGGAGGGTGGGATGTTGTCGAAGCAACAGGTCGAAAAGCTGGCCAGAAGACGGACGTGTCCCCGTTGCAGCCGCGACAAGACCGAGGGAAACGCGCTCTGCCGCCGCTGCCGGTTCAAGCTGCCGCCGCACATGCGGCTGCCGCTGGAAGGGATCGCGGCACGGGAGCCGTGGACGGTCGCCGGCGCCCTGCGCGCCGCGGCAAACTTTCTCGATGTCCACTACCAATCGATCCGGGCGTTTCGAGGCGGGCGGGTGCGCTGAGGCGGATCGCGGATAAACGGGCTCGCCGCGTCATCCAGGCAGCCGGCGAGCCCTTGACTGCGTTTCCATCAGACGGTGACCGGCTCCTTGGCGGCGGGTGTGCCGGCCGGCTCCTGGTGCTTGGCGCGGTGGTTGAGCGTCTTTTCCACCACGCGCTGCATCTCATCGACGTACGGCTTCAGACCGGCGCGGTCCGGATGCCGCGTGGCGCGCTTCGATCATTGGTACGTCTGCAGCGCCTCGATCGCGGCCTCGGCAAGCTTGCCGTCGTATTCAGCTTGCCATGTGATCGTCGAGGCGGCGTCGAACTGAAGGATCGGTGTGCCGAGGGCCCGTGAACGTATCGTGCCAGGTCGTTCACCCGGTGAACTGCGCCACGGGGACGCTGTCGAACCAAACGAGATCGTAACGCGAGCTGGCCACAGGTGGGCGGAGAAGGCGCGTGCCTCATATCGAGAGCCCAGAGATCGTTGTAGGCCATGTCAGCGCAATCAGAACGCCACCGACGGCGACGTAGGCCCATAGCCGACGAGGGTAAAAGCCAGCAACAGTGAGGCAGGCGAGAACAACCGCGGTGACGATGCCCCCAGCGAACGGTCCTAAGCCAGACATCACTTGGCCCGCGTTTAAAAACGTCACATACCCGTGTGCAAGCAGAATCTGGTTCACAGCGATAACGCCAGCAGCCGTTTCGAACGTTACAAGCGCGTGGCGATTTTTCCGAAAGAGAAAGGCGACGAGACATATGCCCACAGTGAACTCGAAGACCTGCAGCGCCGCCGTGTTAGTCGCCGCAACGACGAGGACGCCGAACGCACTGACACACGCCGTGGCAACGACGACGAAGAAACTATCAACAAGTCTCATCATCAATATCCCACAGCGCCCCGCGGTTTCGATGCGTTGCCGCCGCACTGGTTGATGAGATCATGGACATACGTGTTGCTGTTCGACCAAGCGCATTGTAAGGAGGCACGAGACCGGGATGGCTCTGCTGAGCCTGAAAAGCTTTGAGGCGGCCGCTTCACGTTCTTCATTCACTGTACGGGCACGCTTGATCTGCGCGAGCGCGCGCAAGCGCGCGGGCCACAAAGCGGCGGCCGGCGTCTGTCTGAGCCGCGCCTTGGGCGGCGCCACGGAGCCAGGCAGGTCAGTTCACCTGCTCCTCGTCATGCCAAATGTAATGGTAGAAGTATATCAGCTGAGCGGCTGACGATCCGACAAGAACCAACGCTGACCAAAGTGCCCGTTTTTCATCAGCGACACGTTCGTTGTTGCGCGTATCGCGAACGTAAACAACCAATAAGACTGCATAGATTGCCATGACCAGGTAATGAAGCTTTTCGATCGTGGCATATTCAAAATCTCTGAACACAAACAAAATAAACAAGATATACAGGAGTGGGATCGTTGTCGCAATGCCGAGCAGCACCTTCGCCGGCCTATTCATTAATTCACCTTTTTCGTCGTGCATTTTGTCCAAGCGAATCCGGCGCCCCACGACTTTGAAAAACCAGCTCCACCGGTCCGTCCGCCGGCCTTTGTTGCGCATGTGCCAGTATCTACGTTCACCGGACCGATCCAACCGGTGGTTCCGCGAGACTGACCAAACAGACCATTTTCGTTACATGCACAAGCCATGGGCGCCAGGCCAACGGGCCCTTGGCCTCCGATACCCAAGCCCACAATTGGCCCGCCAAGCACGCAATCGATCCTGACCTTCACTTCACGGCCGTTGTCTTTGCAGACATAAGTACCCCATGTAACAGATCCGCCAGCTATCGCCGCTAAAGACACCCCGAAACCAGGAGCATTGTTGAAGTTCCATTCGCCCGAGGGACATTGGTCGCATGTCGCGCAAAGGCCGGCAGGATCCACAAACTTAAGCGGATTGGCAAGAGCGTATGAGAAGAGGTTCTTGTCGCCATCAAGGCTGGCAATTCCGATCGGGTCGGGGCTGGTATACCGCCCCCTCCCCGACGCGTACCACCTGAAGACGTTGTAATTCTCCTCGTGCCCCTCCCACGTCATCGCCACTTCTTGTCCGGGGAAACGGAGGGGCTGGTCGTAGCGGCTGTCGCCGGCGCGCAGTTGCCAGAGATCGCCGTAGGGCTCGTATTCGGCTCGCCAGGTGATCGTCGAGGAGGCGTCGAACTGAAGGATCGGCGTGCCGAGATGGTCCGTGAACGTGCCGGTCCAAGTCGTTCCCCCGGTGAGCTGCGCCACCGGAACGCTGTCGAACCAAACGATGTCGTAACGCGAGCTGGCGACCGCTGTTGGCCGCAGGCGGCCCGAGCCCCAGACGTTCTGCTGGTCGTCCGTCGTCATCGTCAGCAGCCGGAGCTTCAAAGCGACGGACTCCGCCCGCCCGGAAGCACTCTCGGCCGTCGCCTTCGGGTCGGATGGAGCTGATTGCAACAGACACGACGAAAAAGCAATCAGCAAAGAAGAGATCTGCCCTTGACAATCGCTTTCATAGAACTGTCCTCCAGCCGAGACTAAAGCGATCGCGGATCGAATAAATGTGTTCGCGCGTCGAATGAATGCGATCTCGCTCACGGGCACGGCTGCGCTGCGGCGATCCGATTGCGCTCCCGGCTCAGTGCCTCGCCGATGCGTGCGACAACGTTCCCTTGCTGCGCGTACGCCTTCACGAACCCGAGATCGATCGTCGGCACGGATGACGCCTCGAACGACGCCGCCGGCATCGCCCGGATCCGCTCGGCCGCGAACGCGATCTCCTCGGCGTTCGCGTGCCGAGCGGCCATCTCAGTCTTCGGAACGATGATCTTCAGCTCGTCGTTCGCCTCCGATTGCGTCGCGTTCACATCGAATGCGATCACTCGCGCGCCCACATCGAAGTCGTACACGCACAGCACTGTCGCATCCGTGGGCCCGGCGATCACGATGATCGGCTGCTCGAAAAACGCATGAAGCATCTTCGCTTCACGAACCGGCTCGCCGCCGCGTTCATAGCGAAGAGTTGCCTGTGCGCCATGCACCGCACTCCAAATCGACGGCACCCACAGGACGACGGAACTACCGTTGCTGAGCCGCGTGGTCACGTGCCGCTTCTGGAATGGTATCGCCGCGACGGCCACGGCGGCGAGCACGGCTAACCCGATGACGAGGCACGCTTTCAAGCTGAAGGTAATCATGATCGATCAGTTGTTGCAGCACTTCACTTCGACGCGCACCCGATCGACGCCGGCGGGATCCCTGAACCAGGTGCGCGTCGGTACGCTGACATCGATTTGAAAGTGCGCCCTAGCGGTTTGCAGCCACTGGATATCCCAGTGAGGCCAGGGATGATCGTTCGGCGCGTACGGAACGTTCCCGTACGGCTCGTATTCAGCTTGCCACGCGGTGCTGCCGGAGGGGTCGGTTTGAAGAATGGGCGTGCCGAGGTGGTCGGTGAACGTGTATCGGTTACCGAAACCACTCGTCGTTTCCGCTACGGGAAGGTCGCCGAACCAGATGAAGTCGGACGTGGAAGGAAGAACTGACTGCGGCGCCAGTCTTCCGGTACCCCAAACGCTGGGCTGATCGAGCGTCGACATCGTCAGCAGCTTCAGATCCGGCGAATAGACGTACCGGCGCGTCGATGGCCCGGTCGGGTTTGGCGCCTCCGTTCGCTTCACGCGGATACCGCGACCGTCATATGCATATTGCACGGTGTGCGGCGGCGTGCTTTCGGTCGCGTTATCGGTGACCAGCGTCATGAGATTCCTTGCCGAGTACTGCCGGTCAACGTAGAAATGGGTTTAGTTGCCGACAGCATCGAAGGTGACGGGATGATCGAGACCGATGGCGGCCGGCGAGTTGATCGCGACGTCGGTCACGTGATCGATCAGCGCCGTCGTTCCGACGTACGTCAGAATCTGATGGCGCGACGCTCGCGCGCTCGCGCCTGCACGAGCGCGGCCACACAGACGCGAGCCGGCGTCGGTCTGAGCCGCGCCTTGGGCGGCGCCACGGAGCGATGCGACCTTACAAGCTGAAGTCGGCCGTTCCATATTCAGACTCACGTAAAACAATGACGCTGTACCTCTTGTTCGGCAGTAACGGTATCGCCATTCCGTTCGCGCGATAACCGATGGGTGCTTCACCGTACGTCACGCTATCGACAAAAGGAAACTGGCTCATAACGTCTTCCTCGTGTGTCTTCCGCGGAAACGTCGCTCGTTGAAGTTGCGGTGCGCGGACGGAGATAAACCGACCCACGCCATCCGCGCCAGCCGCCATGCAAGCCGGATGAAGTTCCCATGCGGTTTCGCCTGTGTCAGTCACCACCACTAGCGTCACAAATGAACGGGGCCCATCCGCAAAAACGAAAGTAATTCGGCCCAACTCATCTCGGGTCACGTCAAGATGAATAATGCACATGGTCGACCTAAAACTCACCCGGTGGCATTGTAGGATCTGGATTCATGCGGCCTCTAATCGGCATCGGAGGGAAACACGTCCAATCGTGCAAGTCTTGCGTCAGTTGATTGCCTTCCATTGACCAGTTGCAAATGCGTGAACACTTGCGGCACGGCCGCCCTGGTGAGATTGGCAAAGGCTCGACCCCGCCAAGCGTCGGGTAGATTTGCCTCGAGACTGTACCGATACAGAAGCCGCCGTAGATGCATTCGCCGTAGATCGGCATCGGCCACAGTGGCGTGGCCACGCACCAGACCCTCTCAAGTCCTTGTGGATCTGTAAATGCAATCGGATTGTTAGCTACATAGCCGTATTGGCCTAGCTCTCCGCTCGCGATTGTCGCAAGTTCGCGCGACTGAAACGGCAACGTACTATAAAGATGAGGCCACTTCCTAAGTCTTGAATTGCTGAAGAGACCAATACCGCCAACGCCGATTGGATCCGGTTGCGTATACCTCCCCCACCCCGACGCGTACCACCTGAAGACGTTGTAATTCTCCTCGTGCCCCTCCCACGTCATCGCCACTTCTTGTCC
>Ga0070717_10000813_pt1 | contig 20545 bp, 17 predicted proteins | sample LARL113metaG_FD_71366 | JGI IMG/M metagenome (GOLD analysis project Ga0070717, IMG submission 71366) | Corn, switchgrass and miscanthus rhizosphere microbial communities from Kellogg Biological Station, Michigan, USA - LAR L11-3 metaG | ecosystem: Host-associated > Plants > Roots > Rhizosphere ... | reverse complement strand
GGGAGCCATGCCAACCGCTCGGCGACCCACAGGTAGCCCACCGGAGCCGTGTGCAGGCCGGGGAGCCGGCCGATGAGCAGGCCGCCCATGGTGACGGCGAGGAACGCGGTCTGGTGCCACAGGAACAGCGTCATCGCGGACAGGTTGGCCATCGCCACCGCGGCCCAGGCGACCGGGCGGCGCATCCACCGGGCCAGCAGCGGCCGCAGCAGCAGCGCCAGCCCGACCTGGGCGACGCCGAAGGCCACGACCGCGAGCGTGGGCGGGTTCAGGTTAGAGATCCTCGCGCCGTTCACGCCAACCATGCTGGCCGGGTATCCGCCCCACACGACCAGCGCCGCGGTGGCCGCGACGCCGCCCGCGAGCATCAGGGCCGGGACCTTCCAGCCGCGGAACGCGCCCCGCGCCCACGCGATCCCGAGCAGGTAGGGGACCATCCAGCCGGCCAGCACGTTGATCCAGCCGACCCACGACGGGCCGCCGAGGCCGAACCGCACCAGGTCCACGGACGCGACCACGAACAGCGGTATCGATGCCGCCCAGGCACCGAGGCGGCGCACCAGCGCCACGGCCAGCGGGGTCAGCGCGGTCAGCACCACGAACACCCCCAGGAACCACAGCGGGTCGAGCACAAGCGTGAGCACGGTGCGCAGCGTGGAACCGGAGACGCCGCCCAGGTACAGCCCGGTGCCGAGCAGGGTCCAGGCGGCGGCGAGCGCCGCCACCGGACGGGACAGCCGGACCAGGCGCTTGCGCACCCAGGCCGCGTAGCCGCCGCTGTAACTGCGGGCCGCCGCGTAGCCGCCGACCAGGAAGAAGATCGCAAGCGTCTGGAAGATCCAGGACACCGGGGTGAGCGCGGGCATCGCGGCCAGCGGGCTCTGGTCCGCCGTCGTCGTGCCCGTCCGGCCGTGGGTCAGCACCAGCGCTGTGACGAGCCAGTGGCCAAGGATCACGCCCATGATGGCCAGCGCGCGCAGCGCGTCAACCGTCCGGTCCCGGTGCGGTGGCGTGGCGGCGTCGATCCGGGCGGCGAACTTCCTGACGCTGGTGACGGCGTGGCCGGTCATCGGGTCACTCCGGCCGGGTCGCCGAGGGCGATCTGCGCCAGGTTGCGCACGGCGACGCCGTTCGGCTGGAAGTAGCCGCTATGGCCGCCGCCGCCGCAGGCGAAGATCCGGGCGCCGAACGCGGCAGACATCGGGTCCTGGCCGAAGCCCAGCCCGAAGAAGTGAACGTGGGGCACGAAGCGAATCCAGTCACTGGCTCCCCGGCCCGCCCACACCCGCGCGGTCGTGTCCAGCGCGTGGACGGACGAGGCGTCCATCCCCGGACTCCCGACCACCGCGATGTCGGTGACGGGCAGGTCGGAGGCGGCCAGGCCGCAGACCACCGAACCATAGCTGTGGCAGATCAGGGCGACCTGGTGGCCGTGCCTGACCAGGTCGTCCACGAGCGGCCGCAGCGCGCTTGCGCCCTGGCCGGCGTCGCCCGAGGTCATCACGGCCGGGCTGAGCGTGCTCGGCGTGGCGTAGCCAAGCCAGGCAATGACCGCCAGATGGTTGCCGGGATCGAAACGGCGGGCCTGCGCCGCCAGGGCCAGGGCGCTGCCCTGGGGAGAGGCCGTCCCCCGGGAGTCGAACGTAGCCAGGGACGTGTCGGAGCCGGGGACCAGGATGGCCACCCGCCTGGCCCGGGCCAGGTTGCCGATGACCTCGACCGCCAGGCCCTGCCCGCGGGGGTTGAAGTCGATGAAGTGCCGGCCGCGCAGGCCGTCGAGCGAGCGGGCCAGGCCGGCCTGGCCGGCCCGGCTGGCCGCGTGGGCGGCCCGGGCGACCAGCTGCGAGTCGGCCGCGTACCGTGCGGCCAGCGCGCGGCTGGTGAGAGCGGGCAGTGGCTGTGGCCGGTCCACCGGGCTGGCCGGGAACACGGCGGCCGTCGTCGCCAGCACGACGGCGGTGGCGGCCGCCCCGATGGCGGCGGCGCGACGGAGTCTCATGGGAGCGTCCTTCCTGTTCAGCGCGGGTGCTGAGCAGGAAATTACGGACCCGCGCCCCTCGTCGGCGTCACGCTGAGGAGCCCTTTGCCGGCCTACCCCGCCGGTACGGGAAAGGTCAGCCGCGAGGGCCGTCCCGCCGGGTCTTCACACGCGCGTCTACGCCTCCCCCTACTCGGGTAGGGCCTGCGAGATCCCCCTGCAGGGGCACGAAATTCGCGTGACGCCCGCCCTACGCTGAAAGGCATGGATACTGGCCTCAGAAGCCGGATCTCGGCGGTGGTGGCGACCGGTGTCACGCATCCGCCCGCACCGCGGCCGGCCTGGCTGCGACGCGGGCGGTTCGACCTGGTCTTCATCGCCGACGTGGTGCTCGCGCTCATCTGCTTCGGCGCCACGGACGGGGTGCTCGGGACCGAGGCCGCCCGCCACCACAGCGCGCACGGCACGACGGAGCTCCTGCTGATCTCCTTCGCGCTGTGCGCGCCGCTGGTGCTGCGCACCAGGTTCCCGCTCACCGCCTGGACCGCGTCGGCGATCGCGATGTTCTGGGCCCACCTGGTCATCCCGCCGGGTTCGCTGTCGTCGCAGGTCTTCATCCCGGCCGGGGTGATCGTCTACGTGCTGTGCCTCTACGCGGTCGCGGTCCGGTGCGAGCCATGGGTGGTGATCAGTGCGGGCGCGGTGACCGTGGCCGGCGCCGGCTACGTCTACCCGCCGACCCTGCTCACCGCGATCTTCGTGGCCGCGGCCACCGTCTTCGCCGGCCTCATCATTCGCTCCCGGCGCGGCAGCCGCGAGCAGCTGGAGGTCGCCGAACGGCGCCACGAGGGCGAGCGCGCGCTGCTCCAAGAGCGCCAGCGCATCGCCCGCGAGCTGCATGACGTCGTCGCCCACCACATGTCGGTGATCGCGATCCAGGCCGAGGCCGCTCCCTACAAGGTCGCTGACCCGCCGAAGGAACTGACGGAGAGCTTCGCCGACATCCGCGCCAGCGCGCTCAGCGGTCTCAGCGAACTGCGCCGCGTGCTGGGGGTGCTGCGCAGCGACCAGCCGGACACCGCGCCCCAGCCCGGCCTTGACGATCTGGATGGCCTGCTCGAATCGGCCCGCACTGGCGGGGTGACGGTTACCGTCGGGGTCAGCGGCACTCCCCGGCCCCTCCCGGAGGGCGTGGACCTGTCCGCGTACCGGATCGTACAGGAGGCGCTGAGCAACGCGATGCGGCATGCGCCGGGATCCGCGGTCCGGGTGATGCTGTACTACGGCGAGGCGGCCCTGCACATAGAGATCCGCAACGCCGGCTCCGTGACCGGCACCCAGATCGCCGGGACGCGGCACAACGGTGCCGGGCTCGGCCGCGGCGGCGGGCATGGCATCATCGGCATGCGCGAACGCGCCGCCATGCTGGGCGGGCACCTGCGCGCCGGCCCGACGGGCGACGGTGAGTTCCTGGTGACCGCGGCCCTTCCGCTTGGTGACGGCGAGCCGGAGGACGCACGGTGACCATCCGCGTGGTGATAGCCGACGATCAGGGCATGGTGCGGTCCGGCTTCAGCGTCCTGCTGAATGCCCAGCCCGACATCGAGGTCATCGCCGAGGCCGTGAACGGTCAAGAGGCCATAGCGCACGCCGCCAGCCTGCAACCGGACGTGATCCTGATGGACGTCCGCATGCCGGTACTCGACGGCCTGCAGGCGACCCGGGAAATCACCGCGCTGCCCGATCCGCCCAAGATCCTCGTGCTGACCACCTTCGACCTTGACGACTACGTCTACGAGGCGTTGCGGTCGGGGGCGAGCGGATTCCTGCTCAAGGATGCCTCGGCGAATGAGCTTGCCGACGCGGTGCGGCTGGTGGCCGCGGGTGACGCGATGCTGGCCCCCAGCGTCACCCGGCGGCTCATCGCCGAGTTCGCCCGGATGGGCGCGCCGCGCGGTCCGACCCGCAAGCAGCTCGACGGACTTACCGAACGGGAGTCCGAGGTGCTCGCTCTCGTGGCCCGCGGCATGTCCAACGGCGAGATAGCCGACCACCTCGTGGTCGCGGAACAGACCGTGAAGACGCACGTAAGCCGGATCTTGATGAAGCTCGGGCTGCGGGATCGCACGCAGGCCGTCGTCCTGGCCTACGAGACCGGCCTCGTGCATCCGGGGGGCTGACCAGTGCCGCGCGCGAGATGAGGGTCAGGGGCCCGGCGAAGCCAGAGACGCCGACGGCGGCCGGACGCAGTTCCCGGCTGCGGGACATAGGGTTCGCAGTCGCGTCATGCGCGGTCCTGGCCGCCTATAACAACGTGTCCGGACAGCGCCCGTGGCGTAGCCGGTGGTATGTGCCGGCCAACGCGTGCGCCACCGGGGCGGCGTTGTCGGCGGCCGCGGCCAGCGGCCTGACCGCGGCCGACATCGGTCTCGGCCGCGATGCGTGGCTGCCGGGGCGGCTCGCGTCGCGGCTGGCCGCCGCGACAGCGGCCGGATGGCTGCTCATCGCGGTGGTGCCGGCCACGCGCCCGGTGCTCGGCGACAAGCGGATCACCAGTCTCAAAGGCCGTGCGGTCGCCTATCAGGCCGCGGTACGCGTCCCGGTCGGCACGGTGCTGTGGGAAGAGATCGCGTTCCGCGGAGTCCTGCAGGCGGCCCTGCGCCGGGTCATGTCCAAAGGCGCCGCCGTGACGGTGACCAGTGTCGTGTTCGGCGTCTGGCACGTCCGTCCCACCGCTGGGGCACTGCGCGTCAACGGTCTTGCGGGAAATCGCAGGCGGGCCACGGCCGGGGTGCTGGCGGGCGTCGCGGTGACCACCGCGGCCGGCGTGTTCCTGTCGTGGCTGCGGGAACGCTCGGGCCGCGTGACCGCCCCCGTGCTGCTGCACCTGACGGCCAACTCCGGCGGCCTGGTCGCTGCCTGGGCTGTCTCGGGCCGGGCTGATGTGGAGGGGTCCTCCAGAAGCGGCCCGCGGGTCGGCTAGGGTCAGATCAGCAACCGCCGCCGGCGACACGCGCGACGCCGTCGGCATCCGGGAGGGGGGCCCGCAACTAGGGAGGTCAGCAATGGGCACCTGGCAGCTCGACCCGTATCACACCCAGGTCGAGTTCTCCGCGAAGCACCTGGCAATGATGACGGTCCGGGGCTACTTCGACGAGGTCAGCACCAAGGCCGATATCGACCCCGAACATCCCGAGAACGCGACGGTCGAGGCGACGATCTCGACGGCCAGCATCCGCACCAACAACGGGATGAGGGACAACGACATCCGCTCGTCGAACTTCCTCGAGGTGGACAAGTACCCGGTGATGACGTTCAAGAGCACGAGCGTCATACCGGCCGGCCCGGACCGGTGGACCCTCACCGGCGACCTGACCATCAAGGGCAACACCCGGCCGGTAACCCTGGAGGTAACCAAGTACGGGGAGTTCAACGACCAGGGGATGATGGGGCACCGGATCGCCTACGGCGCCACCACCAAGATCAACAGGAAGGACTTCGGCCTCAGTTTCAACGCGATCCTGGACGGCCGGGTCGTGGTGAGCGAGGACATCCAGATCCAGATCGAGGGCGAGCTCGTCGAGCAGGCCGACGAGGCGCAGGCCGCGAGCACCTGAACACCGCGGGTCACCACCGCTGCCGGGCCTTCGCGGCAGGCGAGGGCCCGGCGGCTGCGGCTCAGGCACGCTCTTCGCGGTTGCCGGCCAGAACGGCGCGGCGATGGCGCACACCCGAGCTCCGGCGCTGGCGAGTAAATCCGGTAATGATCAGGGGTAGATCTTTCCCGGCTGGCTTACCCTGGTGGTCGACCGGTGCGGGCCTGAAGGGCCGTCGGCTCCCCCGGGGGCGGTAGGACCAGCCGTCCAGGACCCAGGCCGGCGGGAGCGAGGTAGAGGCGATTCTGACCAATCTGCCCCAGGCACCGAACAGCTTCGTCGGCCGGGAGCGCGAACTTGCCGAACTGCTTCGGCTGGTCCGCGTGACGCGTGCGCTGACGCTGTGCGGGGCCGGCGGCATCGGAAAGACCCGGCTGGCGCTGCGGACCCTGGCCTCGGCGGCGGACGATTTCCCCGACGGTACGTGGTTCGTCGAGCTTGGTGACCTGCGGCAGCCCGATCTCGTCGTCTCGCGGGTGGCATCGGCCATCGGAGTCAGCGAGGAGCCGGGGAGGCCGCTGCTTGACACCCTCGCCGATGCGCTCCGGTCACGCCGGCTGCTGCTGGCGCTGGACAACTGCGAGCACCTGATCGAGGCGTGCGCCCGGCTCTGTCAGCGGCTGCTGGCCAGCTCGCCGGGGCTTCGCCTGCTTGCGACCAGCCGGGAGCCGCTGCGCGTGGCGGGTGAGCGGGTGTGGCAGGTGCCACCGCTGTCGGTCGCGCCGGATGGCGCGCTCTCGACGGCCGAAGAGGCAGAGCGCTATGAGGCGATGCGCCTGTTCGCCGAGCGGGCCGCCGCGTCGCTGCCCGGATTCGCGATCGAGCCGGCCAACGCCTCCGCCGTCGCGGAACTGTGCCGGGCGCTGGATGGCATGCCGCTGGCCATCGAGCTGGCGGCGGCCCGGGTCCGGGTGCTGTCCGTTACCCAGATCGGCGCGCGCCTGGCCGACCGGTTCGGGCTGCTGACCATCGGTGAGCGGACCGCACCGCCCCGGCACCGCACCTTGCGCGCCACGATCGACTGGAGCCATGAACTGCTGACGCCCGCCGAGCAGATGCTGCTGCGGCGGCTGTCGGTGTTCGCCGGCTGGTCGCTGGAGATGGCCGAGCAGGTGTGCTCCGATGACGACATCCCGGCCGGGGATGTACTCGACCTGACCGCCGCGCTGGTGGACAAATCGCTGGTCGTGCTGGAGCCCGAAGTCCTCGGCCAGGCCCGCTACCGGCTGCTCGACACCATCCGCGACTACGCGGCCGCGCGCCTGGCCGAGGCGGGTGAGTCCGCCGCGTTCGAGCTCAGGCTGCGCGATTACACGCTGGCCACGGCCGAGCAGAGCCTGGCCATCGGGATGGCGCGGATCCCGGCTCCCTGGTCGGCCCGGGTGGACGTGTTCCGCCGGTACGACGTAGACGCCGGCAACGTGTGGCAGGTGCTGAACCGCTGCCTGGCCAGCTCCGACGCCGAGGCGGGACTGCGGATCGCCGCGGCGATCAGCCCGTGCTGGATCGTCCGGGGGGCCTTCGCCGAGGGCGGTGAATGGCTGGACTCGTTCCTGGATCTGGAGGGGTCCGCCGTGCCGCCCGGCGCCCGGGGTGCAGCGCTGGTGGCACGCGCGCAACTCGCTCTGTCCCGGGACCGGGCCGCATCCGAGTCGTGGGCCGACCAGGGCCTGGTGCTGTGCCGGGAGGCTGCTGACGAGTTCTGGACGGCGGCCGCGCTCAACCTGCTGGCCGAGATCGCCCTGCATACGGGGCGGACCGGGGAAGCGGACGCGCGGGCGGGCGAGGCGCTGTCGATCGCCCAGGCGGCCGGAGATGGGTGGAACGAGGGCTACGCCCTGGGCACGCGGGCGGCGATCGCCGGACTGCTGGGCAAGCTGCGTGAGACGCAAGAACTGGCGAGGGCCTCGATCGCGGTCATGCGCGGCATCGACCAGCAGTGGGGGGCGGCTCGGGCCTTGCTCGGACTCGGGGATCTGGCCCGGCTGCGCGGTGATCCCGGCGACGCACACGCCAAGTACCTGGAGGCACTGGACATCCTGCGGGAGATCGACGCCCGGCCGGAGATCGCGCGCTGCCTGGCCGGGCTGGGGCGGGTGGCCATCGAACTGGATGAGCTGGAGCTGGCCAGGCAGCACCTGGCCGAGAGCCTGCGACTCAGCCGTTCCACCGGCTCGCGGATCGGCATGGCGCGGGGACTGGAGGCGTTCGCGGCCCTGGCCGTGCAGGAAAAGCGGGCGGAGCAGGCGGTACGGCTGACGGCCGCGGTCACCGCGCTGCGGGAGACAGCCGGACTTCCCGCCCTGTCCGGTGCGCGGGTGGAGCGGTACCTGGCCGCGGCGCGACGGCTCGGCGAGCCGGCCATCGCGCGGCTGTGGACGCAGGGACTGGCCCTGCCCGCCGAGGCGGCGGTCGCGCTGGCGCTGGGCGAGCCGGGGCCGCAGGAAACCATCGGCGGCCGGGCGACCGTCGCCGTGACCGCGGGTGCGGACTACGAACTGGCCATCGCTCCGCACGGCACGCTGACGGCGCGAGAGCGTCAAGTCGCCGCCCTGGTGGCCGACGGCCGCAGCAACAAGGGCATCGCCGGCGAGCTCGTCATCAGCCCGGCAACCGCGGCCCGGCATGTGACCAACATCCTGGCCAAGCTCGGGTTCAGCTCGCGCACTCAGATCGCCGCGTGGGCCGCCGACCAGCGACTCGGTCCCGACGGCTCACCGGGCCCCGCGCTCCCCCGGCCCTGATCCCGCGGCTGGCTACCGGATCCCGACCACGCGCCTTCGCCGCTGCTCAGGCCGGGGAGCTGCCACTCGGTACGGCCGGGCTGACCGGCTCGGCGACGCGCTGGTACAGCTCGGGTCGGCGATCGCGGTGCACGTTGCTCAGCGGGCTGACGTCCTTGCTGAGGGCGTCGTCGAGACGGCACGCAGCCGTGATCGTGACGGGGCCGGCGCCCTGGGCGGCCGCGGCGAGCGGCCATCCGTCGGGGTCGATGATGATCGAGCCGGAAACCCAGTCGGCACCGCGTTCGGTGCCCGTCCGGTCGCACACCGCGACGAACATCCGGTTGACGGCCGCGTCGGCCTGCGCCTTCATGATCTCCGCTGGCCGCTCGCCGTCCGGGTGCGGCGCCGCCGGCCAGTTGACCGGGGCGCACAGCAGCTGGGCACCGTCCAGCGCCGGCAGCCGCACCCATTCGGGAAACTCAAGGTCATAGCAGATCATCACGCCGATCCGGCCGAACCGGGTCGCTACCACGGGCGGGGCCGCGTCACCGGGAGAGAACCAGAGCCGTTCCCTGTCCCACAGGTGCGCCTTGCGGTAGACGCAGCGAAGCGTGCCGTGGTCGACGAGCGCGGCGCTGTTGTACACCTGGCCGGCCGCGCGCTCGCAGAAGCCGCCCACGATGACGAGTCCGTGCTCGGCGGACAGCCGCCGCCACGAGGTCACGGTTTCGCCGTCGGGCGCCTCCGCGCACGCGCTGGCCTCGTCCCGGGTCTCGAAGACGTAGCCGCTGGAGACCAGCTCGGGCAGCACCACCACCCGGGCGCCCCGCGCGGCGGCGTGCGTCACGGCCTCGGCGGTCAGCTCGCGGTTCGACGCCGGGTCGCCCAGCACCGGGGCGAGCTGGCAGCAGGCTACGACGGTGGCGTTCATGGCATCGATCTCCTTGTCACCCGGCCTGCGGGACGCGGACACTACCGGCACGCTCCGATTGTGACCGCTCCGCCGAGGCGGGCAGGCGCGCGCCCGCTCTGAATCCGGGCCGAGCCTGGTTGCCGGCCGCGCGAGCGTCCGCGTAGCGTCGGATCGCCCGGCGGGCACCCGCCATCACGCGAACCGGGAGCCACCATGGACCTTGGCCTGGACGGCAGCCGTGCGCTGATCACCGGAGGAAGCCGGGGGATCGGCTTCGCGATCGCCGACGCGCTGGCCGCGGAAGGCGCGGCGGTCGGGCTGATCGCCCGGGACGGCGATGGGCTGGCCGCGGCGGCGCGGAGGCTGGCTGGCCGCGGCACGCCGGTGGCCACCGCCACGGCCGACGTCACCGACACGGCCGCGCTGGGCCGTGCGGTCGACGACCTCGCCGCCGCGCTGGGCGGACTGGATCACCTGGTGGCCAACGCGGGCGGCACGGTCGGCGGCGGCAACCTCGGCAACTCCGGTCCGGACGAGTTCACCGCGACGCTCGCTCTCAACGCGGGCCACGCCGCGGAGCTGATCCGCGCGGGCCTGAGCCACCTGCGCGCGGCCGGCGGCGGCGCGGTCGTCATCATCTCGTCGATCACCGGCCTGCGCCCGGCCCCTCGCACCGCCTACGCCGCCGCCAAGGCGGCGGAGATCCAGCTCGCGGCGACGGCCGCGCAGGAACTGGCCCCGGCCGGGATCCGGGTCAATGCCGTCAGCCCGGGATCCATCCTGTTCCCCGGCGGCTCCTGGGCGGCGTTCCAGCGCGACAACCCCGATGACTTCGCCGCCTTCCTGGCCACCCAGTTTCCGTCCGGCCGCCTCGGCCGGCCGGCGGAGGTCGCCGACGTGGTCGCCTTCCTGCTGTCGGCACGGGCGTCCTGGGTCACCGGCGCGAACATCGTCGTCGACGGCGGCCAGCGCTACCCGAGCGCGCGCCGGTTCGACTGAGCTGGCTGCCTCGCCCTCAGGGCGAGCATGGATGCTGGTATGGCGCTACCAGCGTTTCGCACCGATGCGAGGCTCTGAGTGCTGGAAGACTCGGGTCTTGACCGTCACGACCAGGAGCGAGGGGGCACACCATGTCGGCAGCCGAACCGGCGACCAGCGCGATGCGGCAGACGATGGACGGCCAGGCCGAGGCGATGGCCAGGCTCCTCGAGGACGAGGCGCCGGTCGCGGCGGTGGCCGGCCGGCTGCGCGGCCGCCGCGTGCTGGCCATCGGGACCGGCACGAGCTGGCACGCGGCCGCCCAGGCCGCCGCGCTGCTGCGCGCGGCCGGGCTGGACGCCGCTGCCGCCCAGTCCGCCGACGCGGCCACCGACGGCCCGCTGCCCGGGGCGGGCGGGGTGCTGCTGGTCTTCACCCACACCGGCGCCAAGCGGTACAGCGCGCAGGCCGCGCAGCAGGCCCGCTCCGCCGGGGCGGAGATCATCCAGATCTCCGGGGTGGGGGTCGAGGGCGCCGACCTGGTGACGGTGCCCCAGGAGCGGTCGTCCGCCTATACGGCCAGCCACCTCGGAGCGCTGCTGCGCGCCGCCCAGCTAGCGCGCACGCTAGGCGCCGATCTGCCCCGGCTGAGCGAGGTGCCGGCGGCCGTGGACGCGGCCTACCGCGGCCCGCAGGACGATCCCGCGGTGCCGCCGGCCCGGCTGATCGAGTTCACCGGCGGCGGCATCAACCAGTGGACCGCCGCCGAGGGGGCCCTGAAGATCCGCGAGGCGGCCTACGTGGCGAGCGAGGGCCTGGCCGTGGAGCAGTTCCTGCACGGGCCTTCGGTGGCGCTGGGCCGAGACGACCGGCTCGTGTGCCTGGACGGCGGCGGCGCGTGGCCGGCCAGGATCGACGAGGTGGCCCAGGCGGCCGAAGCGGCCGGCGTCGCGGTGACCCGGAGAGCCGACGGCCAGCTCGGAGAGCTGCTATCAATCTTCCCGCTGACCGTGGCCGTGCAGCGGATCGCGCTCGAGGCCGCCGAGACGCTCGGCGTCAACCCGGACACGTTCGGCCTGGATCAGCCGGGCCACGAGGCCTGGGACCGGATCGACCTTTGAGCAAAATGCGTCCGCTTCGTTAGCGGCCAGGGCCGCGATATTGGACATGGCAGGGATCTGGGTTCACTAGAGTGATCATGTGAAGCCCTTCCTGTTGCTGGCCACGCGGGCCGATGATCCCGCGGCGGACAACGAGTACGCGTCGTTCCTGGCCTTCAGCGGGCTGGGCGAACGCGACCTGCGCCGGGTGCGGCTGGAGCAGCGGGCGCTGGGGGACATCGACCCGCGGGACTGGTCCGGGATTCTGCTCGGCGGCGGCCCGTTCAATTACAGCGAGCCCGAGTCGCTGAAGTCGCCGGTGCAGCGCCGGGTCGAGGCCGACGTGCACGGCCTGCTCGACCGGGTGATCGCCGCGGACTTCCCGTTTCTCGGGGCCTGCTACGGCATCGGGATGATCGGCAGCCATCAGGGGGCAGTGGTCGACCGCCGCTACTGCGAGCCGGTCGGGTGCGTGTCGGTCACCCTCACCCCGCAGGGCCGGGCCGATCCGCTGCTGCGCGGGCTGCCCGGCACCTTCGATGCCTTCGTCGGGCACAAGGAGGCGATCAGCCGGCTGCCCGGTCACGCGGTGCTGCTGGCCAGCTCCGCGGGCTGCCCGGTGCAGGCGTTCCGGATCGGCGCGAACGTCTACGCTACCCAGTTCCACCCGGAGCTGGACGCGGACGGCTTGTGCACCCGGATCGACGTTTACAAGCACGCCGGCTACTTCGAGCCGGAGCAGGCGGACGAGCTCAAGGAGATGGCCCGGCACAGCGATGTCAGCCACGCGCCCGCGATCCTGCGCCAGTTCGTCCGGCGTTACGCGCGCGGTGGTCCGGTCAGTCCCGATCCCGGTCCGCAGGCCGCGGTCCCCGCCAGCCGCTAGGGCGGTCCCCGCACACGCTCAGACCCGCCGCCGCGGCCAGCGACGGCGCGGGACGTCCTCGGGTTCAGCCGGCGCCGACGCCGAGCGCCTCGGCGGCGGCGGTCAGCACGGCCAGGTGGTCGTCGACCGACGCGAGCCCGGCGCCCATCGTGTTGACCGACACGTGGGTCGCCCCGGCCTCGCGCCACCGGCGCGCGTGCTCGGTCAGCGTGTCCACGCCGCCCTCGCGCCAGCTGACTCGGCCCTCCATGCCGAGCCCGGACGGGTCGCGGCCCGCCTCGGCCGCGGCCTGCTCGACCACCGCCCGGGCCTCGTCCAGGCGCGGCCCCGGCGGAACCTGGGGGAACCAGCCGTCGCCGAGCTGGCCGGCCCGGACGTAGGCCGGGCGGGACTGGGCCCCGAACCAGATCGGTATCGGCCGCTGCACCGGCAGCGGCGCGAGGCCCGCCCCGGTCACCCGCTCGTACGCGCCCGCGAACGTGACCGCGGGCTCGGTCCACAGCCGGCGCAGCAGGGACACCTGCTCGGCCATCCGGCGGCCGCGGTCGGTGAAGTCCTTGCCGAGCGCCTCGTACTCCACCGCGTTCCAGCCCAGCCCGACGCCCAGCCGGAACCGGCCGCCGGTGAGCAGATCCACCTCGGCCGCCTGCTTGGCCACCAGGGCGGTCTGCCGCTGCGGCAGGATGAGGATCCCGGGCACCAGCTCCAGCGAGGTCAGCGCGGCCAGGTAGCCGAAGAGCACCAGAGGCTCGTGGAATGTCGTACGTACGTCGTACGGGCCGTCCCATCCCCGGTGCACCGCCGGGTCGGCGCCGAGGACGTGGTCGTAAGCCAGCACGTGGGTATAGCCCAGCTCGGCCACCCGCTGAGCGTAGGCACGGACAGCCCCGGCGTCGCCGCCGATCTCGGTCTGCGGGAACACCGCACCTATTTTCACGGGGACCTGTCTAGCGCACCCGTGGACGCGGGCTCCGCGGTGGCCAGGGTGAAGTCCATGTCGACCACGTAGCTCACGTCGGCCGGATCGCCGGGCCCGGCCGGCCGGAACGGCCTGATCAGCGAGCCCCGGACACCGAACACGGCGTCACGGTCGAGGTAAGGGTTATCCGCGTCGAAGATGTGCGTGGTCACGCTGCGATGCCCGGGCGCGGAGAGGATCGCATGGATGTGCGCGGCGCGCCAGTGATCGCGCCCGGCCGCGCGCAGCAGGTCACCCACCGGCCCGTCGACGGGAATGGGATAGCTGGCCGGGCGCACCGTTTGGAATTCAAATCGGCCGTCCGGACCGGTGACGAACACGCCGCGCAGGTTGTACGGCGGCTGGGAAGGATCCTGGGTGTCGTAGAGCCCGTTGCCGCTGCACTGCCAGACGTCGAGCGTGGCCCCGGCCAGCGGGCGGCCGGCGGTGTCGGTGACCTGCCCGCGGACCAAGGCGGGGCTGCCGTCCTCCGGTCGGCCGATCTGCTCGCCGGGCGCGCGCCGCGGCGCGCCGGGCACGTAGAACGGGCCGAGCACGGTGGACTCGGTGGCGCCCGGCGCCGCGTTGACCAGGTCGACCAGGGAGGACAGGCCGAGGACATCGGACAGCAGGATGAACTCCTGCCGCTCGTCGTCGCAGGTGTGCCCGGTGGCGGTGAGGAACGCGATCGCCGCCTGCCATTCGGCCGGGGTCAGCCGGGTCGCCGCCACGAACGCGTGCAGGTGAGCGATGAGGGCGGCGAGCAGCTCCCGCAGCCGCGGGTCCGGCGTGCCGGAATACGCGGCGAGCACGTCCTCGGTGAGCTGACCTGGGGTCATCGCGGTCATCGCGGTCATATCGCCCTCTTCCTCCCGGTCGCATTTGAACCCGCCGCCCGCGCCGTCCGTAGTATCAGTGACCTGCCCGCGTAGCCGGCCGCGCCCGATCCGCCGGTGCCGCCGACGACGAAGGGAACTTCATGCCACACGCTCTACGATCCATGCCCGGATACCGGAACGGTACCGAGAGCCCGCCCCGCGGGAGAAGATGGCGTTCCGCGGTCATGGTGATCGTGGCGGCGGGCGGGCTGGTCGCCGCAGCAGCGCCCGCCATGGCCACGGCCGCCCCGGCGAACAGCTTCAAGCAGACCAACCTGATCGCCAACAAGGCCTCGTTCGGCGCCAAGCTCGTAGATCCGAACCTGAAGAACGCCTGGGGGCTCGCCGCCGGGCCCACGACGCCCATCTGGGTGGCGGACAACAACTCGGGGAAGGCCACCGTGTACACGGGCGGGGTCAACGGCGGCCCCGTGTCGCTGGCCCTCACCGTGCCCGTACCGGGCGCGAACCCCACCGGCCAGGTGTTCAACTCGGCGACGAAGGCCTTCCCGGTCGGCGGCTCGAAGGGGAGCCCGGCCGCGTTCATCGTGGACACCGACTCGATCGGCTCGACGCAGTCACCGGGTCAGATCGAGGCCTGGAACGGCGGCGCCAAGTTCGTGGTGGAAGACAGCCCGGCCGGCGGTGCGGGCGGGAAGACCCCGGCCAAGGCGGTGTTCAAGGGGCTGGCCCTGGCGCCCCGCACCAGCGCGGGGCCCGAGCTGTTCGCCGCGGACGTGGCCAACGGCACGGTAGACGTCTTCAACAAGAACTTCGCCCCGATGAGCACTCCGGGCGAGTTCAAGGACCCGAAGCTGCCCAAGGGGTACGCGCCGTTCGGGATCCAGATGCTGGGCGGGAAGGTCTACGTCAGCTACGGGAAGCAGAACGCGGCCAAGACCGACGTGGTCCCCGGGGCGGGCCTCGGGGTGGTTGACGTGTACACCGTCAACGGCAAGCTCGTGCACCACCTGGTCTCCAACGGCCCGGCCAGCCCGCTGGACGAGCCGTGGGGCCTGGCCATCGCGCCCACGGGATTCGGCCCGTTCGCCGGCGACCTGCTCGTGGGCAACCTGGGGAACGGCTGGATCAACGTGTTCAACCCCACGACCGGCATGCACCTCGGCGCGCTCGACGGCCCCAATGGCAGCCCGATCGCGATCAACGGCCTATGGGGGCTGCGGGTGGGCAATTCCGCGTTCGGCGGATCATCGTCGCTGGTGTTCAGCGCGGGGCCGAATGGTTACGCCAACGGCGTGGTCGGGGTGCTCAACCCGGCCAAGTGACCGGCCGGGCCCGGGAGCCAGGGCAGGTGCTCCCGGGCCCGGCCTCCCGGGCGGGCTTGCGGGCCCGGACGATGAGGAAGTACGGGGCGATCCGGGTGTCGGCGACCTCCGGGTGGGCGGCGGCGGTGGCATCGTCGGCGCGCGGCTCCGCGACGGCCTCGATGATCAGGCCGGCGGCCAGGACCGCGGTCAGCCAGCCGGCCAGCGTCCGCCGCGCGTAGGTGATCGTGAACGGCCGGTGCCGGGCTCGCAGCCCGGACGGCGCGGCACCGAAGCTCCAGGCCTCGGTGAGCGGGCCCTGGTAGAAGTAATCGCCGATGGCCAGCGCCTGCCGGTCCCCCGACTCGTCGTTGACCCATCGCCTGACCGGGGTCGACGTGGCCGGGTGAACCACCGAGAACTGCACGAATCCGCCGGGCCGCAGCACCCGGCTCACCTCGCGCAGCGTTCGCTCGGGATCGGCGACGTCCATCAGGCTCATGAACGCGGTCACCGCATCGAGGCAGCCCGGGCGCAGCGGTAGTACGGCACCGTCGCCGAGGATGAAGCGAACCCCGTCCCGGTCCGCCGCGGCCGCAGCCTCGATGAAGAACTCGGCAATGTCGAGCGCCAGGACGCGGGCGCCCCGGCCCGCCAGCAGGCGCGTGTTGTGCCCCTCGCCGCAGCCCAGGTCGAGGCACCACAGGCCCTCGACCGGCGGGAGCATGGCGAAGAACGCCGGGGTGTTGACCAGATCCCGGCAGAAGTCGAACCCGGCTCGCGACAGCTCCGTCCAGGCCGGCGCGTTGGCGTTCCACAGCGCGCGGGTGTCGGGGCGGTCCACCCGGCCATGCTGCCACGCGGGCCCGGGCGGGCGGCAACCGGCGCGGCGGTCGGGGATGCCCGGCGGGCCAGGCGCCGGCGCCGGGTATCGTGCCGGTGAGCCGAAGTCAGGCCAGCCGAGGAGGGTGCCAGCGCCATGCCCGACGACGAGACGTACGACCTCGAGGACGAAGACCCCGAAGACGACGGCGTCCTGGACGCGTCGGACACACTCGAGGGCGACCCCGGCGACGATCCGCTGGACACCGGGATAGAACCTGCGGACCGGTGGTCGGCCGGCGAGCGGTTCGGCACGACGCTGACGGAGGAGCGGGCCGGCGAGTCACTCGATCAGCTGCTCGCCGAGGAGGAGCCTGAGGGCGACCCGTATACGGAGGGAGATCTTCCGCAGGACGCCCCGCTGGCCAGCGATTATCCCGAGCCCAGGGCCGGGCGGCTCGTCGCGGAGGACGAGGGAGCGCACCCGGACGCCGAGGCCGACCTGGTCGCCCGCGACGTGGGGATCGACGCCGGCGCCGCCGGCGCCGAGGAAGCGGCCGTCCACGTGCAGGATGAGCCCGACGTTTAGGCCGCCCGGGGCGGCCCGTCCCTCCCCCGGGTCATTGATGGCACATCGCCTCCCCTCCTGGGGAGGAAACGGTACATCGATCTTGGTGGGCCGCGCGGGCCGGGAGACAATCACGCCATGACCGAGTCCGCGTCGGCCCCTGTGGTCTACTCCGGGCGGACCGCGTGGGCGCGGAACCTGCAGACCCCGCTGCGGCAGTTCCTGCGCACCGAGACGGGCAGCGCGGCGGTCCTGCTGGCCGCGACGGTGACCGCGCTGGCCTGGGTGAACATCGACGCCGCGTCCTACCGGACGGTGTGGGACACCCGGCTGTCGGTCAGCCTCGGCAGCGCGAGCGTGTCGGAGGATCTGGGCGGCTGGATCAACTCCGGCCTGATGACGTTCTTCTTCCTGGTGGTGGGCCTGGAAGCGCGGCGCGAGTTCGACATGGGCGAGCTGCGCGAGCGCCGCCGGCTGGCCCTGCCCCTGCTGGCCGGCGCGGGCGGGATGATCGTGCCGATCGCGATCTACCTCCTGATCAACGCCGGCCGTCCGTCGGCGCACGGCTGGGGCACGGCGATGTCCACCGACACCGCGTTCGCGCTGGGGATGCTCGCTCTGGTCGGCAGGCACCTCCCGGACCGGGTCCGTACCTACCTGCTCACGTTCTCCGTCGTCGACGACCTGGTCGGCCTCGCGATCATCGCCTTCGCCTACAGCGGGCGGATCCACGTAGATGCGCTGCTGACCGGGCTGGCCATCCTGGGCGGCGTGGCCGTCCTGCGGGCGGCAGGCGTCCGCTATGGTCCGGCGTACGCGCTGCTGGGGGTGGCGGCGTGGATCGCGATCTTCAAGTCCGGCGTCGACCCGGTAGTGGTCGGGCTCGTGATAGGGCTGATGACCTACGCGCGGCCAGCCGCGCGCGGCGACCTGGAGCGGGCGTCGGACCTGTTCCGTATGTTCCGCGAGCAACCGACGCCGGAGCTGGCCCAGTCGGCACGCGAGGGAGTGCGGACCGCGCTGTCGCCCAACGACCGGCTGCAGCAGATCTACCACCCGCTGACCAGCTACGTCATCGTGCCGCTGTTCGCGCTGAGCAACACCGGCGTGGTGATCAGCGGCAGCTTCCTGGCCCGCGCCTTCACCTCGCCGATCACGCTGGGCATCCTGGTCGGCTACGTCGTGGGCAAGCCGCTCGGGACGGCCGGCGCCGCCTGGCTGGTCACCCGGGTCAGCCACGGGCGGATCCGTCCGCCGGTCGGCTGGGCGGCGGTCGCCGGGGCGGGCGCGATCGGCGGCATCGGCTTCACCGTGTCGCTGCTGATCGCCTCGCTCGCCTTCCGCGGCGCGCAGCTCGAGGAGGCGAGGGTGGGGGTGCTGTCGGCGGCGATCGTCGCGTCCGCGCTCGCCTGGACCGTGTTCCGGCTGGTCGCACGGCTGCCCAAGGCGCTGAAGATCCGCGCCCTGTTCGGCTCGTCGCAGGTCATCACCGATCTCGCCGTGCCGGTCGACCCCGAGCGCGACCACGTGCGCGGCCCGAAGAAGTCGCCGGTCACCGTGGTCGAGTACGGAGACTTCGAGTGCCCGTATTGCGGCCAGGCCGAGCCGGTGGTTCGCGAGCTGCTGGCCGACTACGGCGACGTTCGTTACGTCTGGCGGCACCTGCCGCTCAACGACGTGCACCCGAACGCCCAGGCCGCTGCGGAGGCGGCCGAGGCGGCGAGCAGGCAAGATGCCTTCTGGGAGATGCACGATCTGCTGCTCGGCCACCAGGGAGCCCTGCGCCACCCGGACCTGGTCGGCTATGCCGCCAGCCTCGGCCTCGACATCCCGCGGTTCACCGACGACCTCAAGCAGCACGCCGGGGCGGCCCACGTGGCCGAGGACGTGGACTCCGCCGACCTCAGCGGAGTATCGGGCACACCCACGTTCTTCATCAACGGGATCCGGCACCAGGGTGCCTACGACATCGACACGCTCTCGGCCGCGGTCCGGGCGGCCCGGGCCCGGGCCGCAATCAAGGCGTGACCGGGCGGAGGCCGGCCCGGCGCCTGCTCATCGACATCACGCCGCTGCGGCGCTCCCGCGACTTCCGCGCCCTGATCAGCGGGCAGACGGTGTCGGTCCTGGGCACCCAGCTGACCGCGGTCGCGGTGCCGTACCAGGTGTACGAGCTGACCCGCTCCTCACTCGACGTCGGGCTGGTCTCGCTCGTCCAGCTCTTCCCGCTGGTCATCGGGTCGCTGGTGGGGGGCTCGGTGGTCGATGCCGTCGACCGCCGCCGGCTGCTGCTGGTGGTCGAGTCGCTGGCGGCAGCCTGCAGCGCCGGCCTGGCGGTCAACGCGGACCTGATGCCCGCGCTGTGGCCGCTGTTCGTCCTGCCGGCCGTGGCCGCCACACTGAGCGGATTCGACAGCTCGGCGCGCAGCGCTATGGTCCCGAACATGGTCCGGCGGTCAGAGGTGTCCACCGCCAACGCCATGTTCCAGGCGCTGTTCCAGCTCGGCGCGGTAGCCGGGCCGGCCGTTGCCGGGCTGCTGCTGGCCGGGCCCGGGATCCGCTTCGTGTACTGGATGGACGTGGCCAGCTTCGGCGCGTCGCTGCTGTCGGTATTCCTGATTTCCCCGCAGCGTCCGGGCCACGGGGGCCACCGGCCCGGGCTTCGCTCGATCGTCGAGGGCTTCGCCTTCCTGCGCGGGCGCCAGGGCATCCAGGGCGCCTACCTGATCGACATCAACGCGATGGTGTTCGGGATGCCCCGCGCGCTGTTCCCGGCGCTGGCCAGCACGGTCTTCGGCGGCGGCGCCGCCACGGTCGGCTTCCTGTACGCCGCCCCCGGCGCCGGGGCCCTGGTCGGCGCGCTGACCACCGGCTGGGTCGGCCGGGTACGGCGGCAGGGCCTGGCCGTGATCATCGCGGTCATCGCGTGGGGCCTGGCCATCACCGGCTTCGGCCTGGTGTCCTGGCTGCCCGCGGCGCTGGTCCTGCTGGGGGTGGCCGGCTGGGCCGACGTGATCTCGGCGGTGTTCCGCAATACGATCATCCAGCTCTCGGTCCCGGACGCGCTGCGCGGCCGCCTGTCGGGCCTGCAGATGGCGGTGGTGGCCGGCGGTCCCCGGGTCGGCGACTTCGAGGCGGGAGCGGTGGCCGCCGTGTTCGGCGATACGACGTCGGTGGTCTCCGGAGGGCTGGCGTGCGTCGCCGGCGCGCTCGTCCTGGCCCGCCTGCTGCCCGGTTTCCGCCACCAGCGGGCGCACGACGAGCAGCACCCGGACGCGGAGGACCGGTCAGCGCAGCAGGTCGGCCACGGCCCGGATTCCTGATTCGATGGCACGCTCGCCGACGCAGCCGAAACCGAGCACGAGCTGAGGCGGAGCCACCGCGCCCGACGCGCGGTACATGCTCATCCCGTACAGGCCGACCGAGCGCTGCCGCGCGGCACTGACGACGGCCAGCTCGCCGGCCGACGGGGGCAGGTGCGCGACGGCATGAAACCCCGCGGCCAGGCCGGTCAGCCTCACCTGCGGCGCGTGCCGGGCCAGCGCCTCGATCAGTACACCGCGGCGCCCGCCGTAGACCGCGCGCATCCGGCGCAGGTGCCGGTCATAACGTCCGGACTCGAGCAGCGCCGCGACCGCGAGCTGGTCCACGCCGGACGTGCCGCGGTCGCTGATGTGCTTCTGCGCCGCGACGTCCCCGACCAGGCTCGGCGGGACGAGCACCCAGCCGAGCCGGATCGCCGGCGCCAGCGACTTGCTCACGGTGCCGACGGCGAACACGCGATCGGGGGCCAGTCCCTGCAGCAGCCCGACCGGCT
>Ga0070717_10000812_pt1 | contig 20547 bp, 16 predicted proteins | sample LARL113metaG_FD_71366 | JGI IMG/M metagenome (GOLD analysis project Ga0070717, IMG submission 71366) | Corn, switchgrass and miscanthus rhizosphere microbial communities from Kellogg Biological Station, Michigan, USA - LAR L11-3 metaG | ecosystem: Host-associated > Plants > Roots > Rhizosphere ... | reverse complement strand
TAGGGTCGTGCCCGTAATCAGCAGCATGATAATCACGCCAGAGATCACTGCAGGAATTGTTGAGAGCACAACGAGAGACAACCGCATCGATTGAAAGTTCGCAGACAATAGCAGGAAGATAACGAGAATCGCGAGCCCGAGTCCAATCGCGAGATTCTTAAGGGTTTCCCTCATCGGGGCTATCTGTCCTCTTACCCGCACGGTCACGCCGCGTGGCGGAGTTCCAATGCGTTCAATTACCTTGTCTATCCGGCTGCCAACTCGGCCCAGGTCTTCGCCAACCACGTTGGCGGAAATGGTGATCATTCTTTGACCATTCAGCCTGTCATATTCTCCGACCATCGTGCTGTTCCGAACCTGTGCGATGTCTCCAACCAGCGGATGGGTTGCGTCACTACGGGTAATCGGAATATTGGCAATGTCCTGGATCGAGGCGACCTGCGGTTGGGGTAATTCAACCTGAACCTGGTAAGCGATTCCGGTCCGTGGGTCGGCCCAGTAGTTCGGAGTGACAAAACGACTGGACGAGGTCGCCGCTACTAGTGATCTGCCGACCTGTTCGACACTCACCCCAAGCTGCCCCGCAAGCTCTCGATTGACGTTCACCTCGACGCTTGGGTAGTCAAGAGGCTGCTCGAACTGAAGATCGCGCAAAGCCGATATTCGGCCTAGTTCGGCGAGAAGTTTCTCGGCATACCCCCGATCCTCCTGCAGGTTCGGCCCGTTGACAGCCACTTCGACCGGGGTGGGAGCGCCGAAGTTCATGGTCTGGCTTACTATGTCACCCGCTTCGAAGGAAAATTGGCTTCCCGGAAAGATACTTGGCAGTTTCGCTCGGAGCTGCTCCTCAAGATTCGCTATGGAGATCGGTGCATCGGGTTTAAGTGCGACTCGCAATACCGCTTCGTGGGGGCCACTCGTCCACAGGAAAATTGTGTTGATCGGATACGCGGGAGGTTGAGTACCCACATAGCCAAGTGTCACAGCAACATTGTTCGCGCCTGCGACTTTGTAAATTTCATCAAGGACGCGAAGCGTCATGATCTCCGTTTCGCCAACTCTGGTGCCAATTGGTGCGCGAAACCGAAGCTGAAACTGTCCTGCACTGACTCTGGGAAAAATCTCACGGCCCATCAACGGTCCGAGCAGGAGAATCACAGCGAAGGTGATTCCTAAGTACACCACCAATACGAGCTTGCGGTGTCCCATCATTTTGGCCAGACCCCGGCCGAGCCGCTCGCGCCACTCAGCTACGTGCGATTTCCCATTTCTTTCGCGATGACCTGCTTCTCGAAGAATCCAGATTGACATCACAGGGACAAGAGAACTGGATAGAAAGTAGGAAGCAGCCATCGCAAATCCCACGGACAGCGAGAGCGGAACGAATAAACTTCTCGTGATGCCTGTCATGAAAAATGACGGGACGAATACCGATAGAACGCAGAGCATCGCGAGCAAGCGCGGTATAACGACTTCACGGCCCGCGTCCAGTACTGCATTGGCGTGCGGAACGCCCTGACCCAGATGTGTGTGAATGTTCTCGATTGCGACCGTTGCCTCATCGACCAAAATTCCCACAGCGAGCGCCATACCCCCCAGGGTCATTGTGTTGATTGTCTGACCAGTTCCCCAGAGCGCGACCACCGCAGTGAGCAGGGCGAACGGAATTGTGGTTACAACTATCGCCGAACTACGCAGATCTCGCAAAAAAAGCAGCACCATGAGCCCAGTCAGCAATGCGCCAAGGAGGCCCTCCCGCACCAAGGACCAAAGTGCATTCTTTACATACGTCGATTGATCGAGCTCGTAGCTGATTTTGATGTCGTCAGGAATGAGTGATCGAAAACGCGGAATGCTGCTCTTGACTCCGTTCACTACAGCAACTGTGGACGCATCCGCACGCTTGGTCACAGACAGGTAAATGGCCCGGCGTCCGTTCACCAATGCGTATCCCGTCAAAACGTCGCTCGAATCCGAGATTTTTCCCAGGTCGTGCAGAAAAACCGTTGGGCCAGGACCCACCCGAATCGGCAAATCACTCAGATCCTGAATGTTCGAGACCACTGAGTTGATCGGCACCATCGGCTGCAAGTCTCCGGCTCGGATATTCCCGGCGGGCATAATAATGTTGCCCGCGCTTACCGCTTTTACCACTTCCTCCGGTGACATGTGGTATGCGCGCAATCGATCCGGATCGACCGTGATGACGATTGTGCGTTGGTTACCTCCGAATGGTGGTGGGGCGGAAACACCGGGAAGTGTCGCAAACAAGGGACGCACGCGGTTCAAAGCAAGATCCTGAATCTCTCCCAGGCCTCGTGTCTGACTCGAAAACACAAGGAACCCGACCGGGACACTCCCTGCGTCGAACCGCATCACAAACGGCGGAACCGTTCCCGCAGGCATGAACGCTCGCGCCCGATCCACGTAAGAAATGGTCTGTGCCAAAGCCTGACTCATGTCCGTGCCTGGGTGGAAGGTGAGCTTAAGCAGTCCTACGTTCTGGATCGATTTGGATTCGACGCTCTCAATACCCGTGATGTAGAGGAAGTGATACTCGTAGTAATAGACGAGGTAGCCTTCCATCTGCGCGGGCGACATACCCCCATACGGCTGCGCGACATAAATGACAGGAAGGTTCAGATTCGGAAAGATGTCGACTGGCATCCGCAACAGAGCCAGCACTGACAGTAGACCAACCGAAATCACCGCTACCAGCACTGTCAGTGGACGTCGAAGAGCTATGCGAATTAGCCACATCTTACTGGTCTCCTGCCGCACGCTTGCGTGCTAGTTCCAGGAAGGGCTGAAGGTCTCCTTGAGCCAGTGCTTCGCCGAGCATAGCTCGCCAAACCGTGAGGCGGGCAAGATTGTCTTCAATTTCGGCTTGCAACAACAGTCGTTGGGCTTCTGCCACCTCTATTATTGGTGCTAATGCAGACTGGTAGCGAGCGTTCGCCTGTCTTTCTCCCAGTCGTGCGGCCTTCAGTTCGACCGGTGTGTTTTGACTGATTAATACTGCGCTGTCGTACGCCGCCTTCGCGCGTTCCGCCTGCGCAGTCAAACTTTGCAGAGTCCTGTTGTATTCCGCCTGCTCGGCACGTTCATTGGACTGTTCAATCTGTTTCTTGAAATGGAGTGCCGGGAAATCGAGAACTGGAAACGTGGCTGTCAGGCCAACCGCCCAGTTGTGCCGCATCAGGTCGAGTCCATCCGTTCCGGTTCCGAACGTACCGTCCGGGTTTGCCCCGCTTCCGCGGCCCGAAAAAGAACCCTGAAGATTAAAGCGCGGATAATAGGATTTGTTCAGCACCTTCTCCCTGGCTTTGGTCTCAAATAGAGTCGAGTTTGCGACGAGGGCGGCGGGATTATTCTCCGGAGTCGCTTGTGAACCGTATCCCGTCGGGGGTGTCATTAAGAGTGAATCGGCGCTGATCGCAATCTTTGTGCCTGCAATACCCAAGAGCTCGGCGAATGTCGCCTCGCTCTCTCGTTCGGCTTGCTGGGCTCGGATCAGTTGTATCCTGGCGGCTGCCAATTCTGAATCGGCTCGCGAGGCGTCCGCGCCCGGTCGCAGCTCCTCCTTAACAAGTGCGTGGACGGAAGTGGAAAGCACTTGCCTTCTATCAACGTCCGCTTCGGCTGCTTTGACTTGTTGTTGTGCTGCTGCGAGGCGTAAGAACGCATCCCCCACCGCGCCGGCCACGTCGAGCTTGGTGAGTGAGAGTTCCGCGTTGGCGCGGCCTTGCGCCGCCTTCGCTACCTCCACATTTGCGCCACGATAACCAAAGTCAAATGGCTCCCACGAAACCAAGATTCCCGCCGCACTGCCCCAAACGCCGCGATCCGACGTGCCGGGCAGAACCGGGCCAGAAATCGGAGGTATCACTGATTGCGGTAACAGCAATCCAAAGATGTTGTTTCGTGTTGCGCGATTGGACTGCCACAGTAGATCGGTCCGCGGCAAATAGGCAGTTCGCGAAAGGCTAACACCCTCTTTCGAGGCCAGCGCCCGCTCTGTCGATGCCCGGACTGCTGGATAATTGGCGAGAGCAAAATCCACCGCTTGGTCCAGAGTTAATGGACTCTCGGGTGGTTTGACCGAATTTTGCGCCAGGCTGACCGCTTGAGTGAGCACAACAACGACCAGCCAAACAAAACTAACGAGAGTCATTCGCTGCAAGAGTCTCAATTCTTTCACCTCACCAGCGGGATGCTAGGGCCTGTTAAACGCCCGCTCAACCGAGCACAGCGCATGACACCCTTTACCGGAGCATGGCACAGCAACCTGAATGTCCCATGTAAGCCAAGTCAACGTGCCGGAATGAAAGGAATCCTACCCGAGGACATTAGATTTGAAGCACAGGCAAACGGACAACAAAAACAGATCCAGCACCCGGGGTGCTGTGAACTTCGATGGAGCCTCTGTGCGCTGCCGCGACCCATCGCGCGATAGAGAGGCCCAACCCAACGCCACCAAACTCGCGGGACCGGGCTTTGTCGGCTCGGTAGAAGCGATCAAAAATATGAGGCAGATCGTCCGTGCTTATACCAATTCCCGTATCCCGAAACTCCGCCACGGCGGAGCCATTGCTTCGTCTGAGCCAAACGGTAATTGATCCTCCCGGTGGTGTGTACTTCACGGCATTGTCGATCAGAATGAGGAAAAGGCGATGCAGAGCGTGAGAATCGCCTTCGACGAACAGCTCCTGGGCGTCAATATGCTCGGCAAATTTCAGTTGCATTGCCTCAGCCAAAATTTGGCCGTCGTTGCACGCGCCGCGCAGACACTCTGCCACATTTACCGGAGCGCGCTGCAGAGTTTCTACTCCCGCATCGGTGCGCGCCAGAACCATGAGCTTCTCCACCAGTGATGAAGTCGTTTCCAATTCGGAGAGCACCTCTTGTTGAGCTTCCCGATAATCCGCAACGGTTTGGGAAGTGCGCAGCGACACCTCGGTGGTGGTCCGCATCAGAGCAAGAGGAGTGCGAAGTTCATGGGAAGCATCGGCGGTAAATTGCGTAATCCGGTTGAACGAGGATTCCAGCCGTCCGAGCATGCTGTTGAGCGTTTCGGAAAGACGTTGCAGCTCGTCGCCACTTGGCGGAACGTCAAGCCGTTTTGCGAGATTGTTGGAGTTGATGTCTTGAGCCGCTCGCGTAATTTGATCCACGGGCGCTAAGGCCCGCCTGCTCAACCAGTACCCACCCGCAGATGCCAGCACAAGAATTAAAGGACTGACCAGCAGAACCGTCCACTTGAATCGATCAACGGCATCATAGAAATCATCCATCGGGGCCGCCACTTGAATGCGATACTTGTTTGCACCGGCATTCAATTCCCGCACCAACACCCGGAGCGGGAGATTCACGGACATGACATCGTACGCCGAGTAGCTCGCCTTGGCTGGCACTGGCACCTCGTAATGTGTCATCAGTCGTGAGCGGTAGATCCAACGGCCATCTTGGTCGCACACTTGCAGGAAATCGGCTTGCTCTCGTAGTTCCTGGTGTTCCCTCAGCTGGTCTTGCAATCGCGCCGGTTCCTCTTGTAATACGTGCCCCATAACTTCTTCGATTCCGTCCGCTTGTCCTTCAAGGTTCTCGTCGACACTTTTCTCTATTCCCTCCCTCATAGCGACAAAAGCTGCGGCGCCGAAGATGCTGAGACTCGCAAGAAGGATCGCAATGTAGCATACGGTCAGCTTAAGTCGAATTGACACTCGCTTCATGTTCTTGGATTCTCTCGGATGGTGTAGCCGACTCCCCGCACGGTCTGTATGAGCTTGTGATCGTGGTCGCGATCTATCTTGCTTCGCAATAATCGAATGAAGGTGTCTAGAGTGTTCTCCTCAACCTCGTGATCAAAGTCCCAAACAGCTTCGACAATGGCATCTCTGGGCACCACCCTTCCCGATCTCCGCATGAGCAATTCCAATAGACGGAACTCCGTCGGGCTCAGATGAATTTCGCGTTCGCCACGGGTGACTTGGTGGCTGGCAGGATTCAACACCAGATCGCCAACTTGAAGGACAGTTGGCCGTGGTTTAGAGCCGCGGCGCGCAACCGAACGCAAGCGCGCGAGGAAGACGTCGAACGAAAATGGTTTCGTGAGATAGTCGTCAGCACCGAGATCAAGTCCCCTCACGATGTCCGGTACAGCATCGCGAGCAGTAAGCATCAGGATCGGAATCTGGTTATCATTTTTGCGGAGGCGGCGAGCTACCTCAAAGCCGTCAATTACGGGGAGCATCAAATCAAGGACAACCACATCGAATTCCGCTGCTGATGCCAGATCCAGCCCGCTGCGACCATCGAACGCCAGGCTAACGTGATGGTTATCTGCCTCAAGGCCTTTCTTAAGGGCAGCTGCCATCTTCTTCTCGTCTTCGACGATCAGTATTCGCATAAGAACGTGGAGCTCACAGCGGGCAAAGCCCCGAATGTTGGCCTTCCCTTAATTCCCAGTCACAGCCTCATACACAACCATGCGGGCTACTGGCTTTCCGTTCTCCTCCTGCTCTGGGGTGTATATACGATGAGTTTCGGGGTCCACGGCCAGACTATGCACGGCGTGTTGGACGCTGAAGTCCTCCAGCTTCCTGTAGTGCTGAGGGTCATCTTGCTGAAATACCGAAATGGCACCCCTGTAACAAGCGGCATAGATCCGGCCCAGCCCCGGATCGAACTTGATCACATCCGGACCATCCGCCATCGAGAGGTACGCGATAGGTTCGTGTTTATCGAGATCGAAGACCGTCATGAGGTTGTTTTCTTCGCACGATAAAAACGCGCGGTGATGTTCTGGATCAAGCGTCATTCCATGGTTACCCTTGCAGCGCCCAAGTGGATAACGATCGATTACTTCGTCTGTCGCCGGATCAATTACTGCAAAGATATTCTGGTCTTGCAGATTTACATATACCTTGCGGGCGACCGGATCATACTGCGGCATGCCGGTCTCGCTATTGAAGTGGATTGTTTTCACTATCTCGTCTTTCGTCACGTCAACCACGGCCTCGGCTTTACCGCGTTCGTCAGAAACATAAAGTTTGTGAAAGGGTGCTGCATAAGCACTGCCGTCAGGCTTGCGTTCGGTCCGTACCTTCTTCACGACTTTCATTTGGCGCATATCGACAACGCCAATCGTGTTGTCCCCCGCATTTGACGTATAGAATTTTTTGAACTCTGGCACATACTCGACACCTTCCGCGCCGGGTGTGTCCGCGACTGTCGCAACAACCCTATTTGTCCGTAAATCGATAACGTATGTCTGTCCTGCGCCTAAATGTGCCGAGATCAAATAGTGATCGTCGGGATCAATCGTCAGGTAGTCGAAACGCTTTCCGGGTGGTCCCGGCAGATCAAACTCTGCGACTTTCTTTAAAGTCGGAGCTGATGCTTGACCTTGGGCCCTTGGTGCGAACACCATGATCGTTATGACTACCGCGAATAGAAGCTGCCTTTGCATGAATCACCATCCTTTTTGAAGGTGGATCTCTTCTTGGGTGTCGCTCCACATCGTAGCGGAAGAAAGTGAATGTTGCCTGAATGGGAGGTAAAAGCCTCACTTCGAGGCCAGATCAATAGCGTAAAAGTCCAAAGAAAGCCTTTTACTTCAGCGATGCGGGTACTTACCCGCCTGCTGGTTCAGTGCTCGAGGTATGGGAGATAGCCTTGCGTTTTCGTCTCCAGGCGATAAACCGAGGTAGTTGCCGTGATGTATAGAGTGCGGTAGTCCTTGTCACCCCAAGTCAAATTTGCCGGCTGCTCCGGAATGACCATTGTGCCTAGATGATTTCCCTTCGCGTCCCAAACCCAGATGCCCTTTGGGCCAACGATAAATAAGTTTCCATTCTTGTCCACCTTCATGCCGTCGGGCACGCCGTCGTCTTTACCACCCGGCTCCTCCCCGAAAACACGACCGTTCGCGAGCGTGCTGTCCTGGTTTACGTCATACACTCGAATGTTTCTTTGTTCGCTGTCATCCACGTAAAAGCGTTTGCCATCCGGAGAAAAAGCCAGGCCGTTCGGTTGTGACAGATCTTTGGTGAGCAAGCGCAAGTTGCCCTTGTCATCCAAGCGATAGACGCCTTGAAAGGGGATCTCCTGCTTCGCGCCCGCGGCGAAGTCCATCGTCGGGTCCGTGAAGTAGAGTGCGCCGTCAGGTCCGACCACAACGTCGTTCGGGGTGTTGAGTTTCTTACCTTCGTAGTGATCGGCAAGAATTCTGTATTTTCCGTCCGGTGTCACTTCGATTATCGCGCGCAATACGCTCGCACAATCGATCAGCCGGTGCCGGCGGTCGAAGGTGTTGCCATCGGGATCCCCCAGCGCGATTACCTCTTCCTTCTTCCCGTCGGGATAGAGACGGTAAATCTTGTTAATGGTTTCATCGCTGACGTAGAGATATCCGGCCGGGTCCCACATCGGCCCTTCCGTAAAACCGAAGCCAGTACCCACCACGCTAAGTTTGGCGTTGCGATCCACTAAATGCCAAAACTGTGGCGATTCCGCTTGCAACTGAAACACTCTGGGCACGCGCGGTGAATCAGGAACGCCGCGTGCTGCAACCGCAATAAGAATGAAGAGCAGCATCGTAACCACGATCTTTGTGTGATTCATGAAAAGCCTTTCTCAAGAACAATGCCCAACGCCCTCCCTCATTGAGGAAGAGCAAAACTGAAAATCTCGCTCTCGCCGGCGATAGCGACGTACTGCGCACCATCGACCGCGTAAGTCATTGGTGAGGCTCGGAAGGTCTGCCCGGTATTGAAATGCCAGAGAGCGTGGCCATTTGCGGCGTCGACCGCCTCCAGCGAACCGGCATCGTCGCCAAAGAAAACCAATCCCGTAGCGGTGGTCAGCGTACCAGCCCAGGAGTTTCCTCGGCCACTCTGGGGATAGCGCCAGGCCGGCTTTCCATCTGCCACGGAAAGCGCCAGCAGAACTTTCTGCGAATGTTCATTAGGCGACAGCTTCGTGCCCGTATCGTAATAGGTTTCGCCCCGGACAAATTGCTTTGGCTTGGCCAAGAATTCATTGCAGCTCTCAAGCGCCATCACATAGAAAAGCCCGGTATCGGGATTGTACGAAGGCGAAAACCAGTTGGTCGCCCCATCGATGCCAGGGCAGATATACGTGCCCTCTGCGGTCGGAATTCGACCCGAGAGGATGGGGCGTCCCGATCCGTCCACACCTTTGGCCCAATTCAATTTCTCGACGAACGCAGTCGCGCGGAGGAACTTGCCATCGGTCCGGTCGAGAACATAGAAGAAGCCGTTTCGGTTGGCCTGTACCAGCAGGCGACGGACGCTGCCGTTCTCCGGTGCATCTACCAGCACCGGGGTTTCAGTCGCATCATAGTCATAAAGATCGTGAGGCGTGAACTGGAAGTACCACTTCAATTCCCCGCTATCAGGATTCAGCGCCAGGACGCAAGCCGTATAAAGATCATCGCCGGGGCGGGAGTCACCCACAAAGTCGGGCGCCGCATTGCTGGTCGTCCAATAGAGAAGATTGAGTTCGGGATCGTACGTCCCGGGCATCCAGGTCGTGCCGCCGCCATGCAGATAGGAATCGCCAGGCCAACTCGACGAACCAAATTCTCCGGGTGCAGGGATGGTCCAGAACCGCCACCTCAGCTTTCCAGTCACTGCATCGTAGGCAGCGATGAATCCGCGGACTCCGGAATCGCCACCCGACGTGCCCACGATGACCATGTCGTTCACCACGAGTGGAGCACTGGTCGCGCCGTAATGCTTGGCTTTATCAGCGTATTCAATGTCCCAGCGCAAGCCTCCCGAACGAGCCTCGAGGCAGAGCAAGTGAGCATCATCGGTTTCCACATAAACCGAATCGCGCCACACCGCAACCCCGCGGTTTTTGTGAGCGGCTGCATCATCGAGCAATCCTGCGCTCACTGCACGCTGATAACGCCACAAGGTCCGGCCGGTTCGTGCGTCCAGGGCGAATACATCGTTGGCGGAAGTGACGAACATAATTCCGCGGACAACTACAGGCGTGACTTCGAGATTCTGCGAGTTACCGGGATGGAACACCCACGCCGCGCGGAGTTGCGACACGTTTGTGACGGTGATCTCACGCAAACCGCTGTACCGTCGCCCGGTGTAATCGCCGTTGTAAGAAGTCCAGTTCGCGCCGACGGGCCGCGTTAGCAGATCGTCTGCGCTTACGTTGGCAACACCTGTGACCGCGGGTTGGACTTGTGGACCGAAAACGGGCTGCCATGCGCCTGCAAACGCGGTCAAAAACATAACGAAGGCTGCACAGCAGAATTTCATACTTAGTGGTTGTCGCCGCCTCCGATTCGTATCTCCTGAAGAGAACCGCGGTCTAGCCCGTTTTCGTCCTCCAGGTGAAGAGCAACCCGTGCCGGTTTCGCGGGCGGGACAACTTCAGCTTGGAGTTCGACCGCTTCAGTTGGCTTCACATCCGCGATGCGAATGGTTCCGACGCTCGACCCGTGTTCATCATAGAAATGCGCCATCAAGCGTCCAGAAAAGAAGACTCCGAAAGAACCCGAAAGCATGATCTTCCCATTTTCGAGACGAGTGGCTTGAAGTGGTCGAATCACAATGCCCGCGTCAGTCACGCCGTGGAATTCGCTTCCCGCCCGGGTCGGGTACCATTCCGTATCGAAAGTGCAGCTCTCGCGGGGACGCAACCGGCACATCGGACTGTTGAGCTCAGCTTCCATGTAATAGGGGCCCGCATCAGGATCGGCGCTGAGAGAAGGTATTCCTTCGCTGCTCAATCTCAGTTCGGGTCCATTTGTCCAAAAGATCACCGAAGCTTTGCCGGGATAGGGTTTGTTCGCCTGGTACTCGAAGCGCTCGATCATGGCGTATCTGCTGCTGCCATCGACCACAGCTAGCCAGCCTTCGGTAGAATCAAGCCATAATTCCGCCGCCATATGCACATAGTGGACGGTGAAAAAACCATCTTCCCTCACCGACGCCGCAGAATTTTGCGCTGGACCGAAGCGAACGTGGTAACGGTTGAGATAACTGCTGAATGGATTCACCGGAGTGAACGCCCAGAAATTGTGGTTGAAGGTCGATGCAGATGCAGAAGACGCGTCCGAGGTATCGTACTGCGAGACCGATTGCATCGACCATTCCACAGTGTGCCCGGTTATGTTCTTCATCACAGCATGAAAGTGGATGCGAGGGGAATCTGCATTCAGCGCGATTGTGCGCGAAAACTGAATGCCGGTATGGGGATCGGCGGCCCCTATAAGTTCGATCTCGCAACGCTGCCCTTCGGAAAGTTTTCGAAAGGAGAATGGCCCATCGTCCAACACATCAGAGTTCCCTACCCAATGTTGTTCGTCATCATTTCCTTCGGGCAGCAACCACAACTTGTCGCCGCCATAGTTAAACCATTGCGTAGTTGAGGGTGGTAAATATTTGCCTGCAAGTTTGGGATTGATGAAGAGGTAAGGATGCCCGGAAAAACTCACTTGGATTAGTCGCCCGCCATTCTGCGGCACAATAATCAGTTCCACCCACCGATTAGAAACTTCCTGCGCGTGCCAGCCTTTGTACTCCACGGGTTGAACGCGGCAGTTTTCGCCTTCGCGCGGATCCGTGTGACTCTGGCCTTGAGCAGAGGCCGTCCTCAGTTTGATCGAACTAAAAAGCAGAGACAACGCGAGAAGCAACAGCCGATTCGCCAGTGAATAACGAAATCTCATATGCTGTGCCTTTCGTAGAAGCCGAGATCGAGAGTAGCACGCGACTGGCCTTGCAGGCCTGCCCTTTGCAAACGAAACCAAACACAATAAAACGAAAGATTTCGATTTGCGTCAAGAAGATTCTGTGATATACCGATGCGTTCCAGTCGACCACTTATCGAACGAACCAAAAGTTTTCAAAAACTATTGAGGAGGTACTCGTAATGCGCGTCCAGAATCCTAGCCGCCGGTCATTTTTCAAATTGTTGGCCGCTACCCCGCTGCTGAGCCAGATTGCAGCCCGCGAAGTTTACGCGCAAGCCGCCACCGCCGTCGGCAAAGATCCGCGTAGGAATGTGTACAACCGGCTTGGAGTCAAAACAATTATCAATTGCCGAGGTACTTGGACCTATCTGTGCGGATCTCTCGAGTTTCCCGAGGTCCGTCAGGCGCAGCTCGACGCATCGCAGCATTTCGTTAATATGTTCGATCTGCAGCGTGGGGTCGGGCGGCGTTTGTCTGAATTGACCGGTGCCGAATCCGGCCTCGTCACTTCCGGCGCAGCAGGCGCGATGTCCGCCGCGACAGCCGCCTGTATGGCTGGCAGCGACGACAAATATATATGGCAACTCCCCGATACTACCGGGTTGAAGCATGAAGTCATCATGGTGGGAGGGAGAAGCGCCTTCGACAGCGCCATTCGGCTGACCGGCGCCAAATTGGTCCTCGCGTACTCCCCGGAGGAACTCGCCAACGCCATCAACGAAAACACCGCAATGATTTACACCACGGATCTGGGTGAAAAACTACAACAAGAGTTAGCTATCGCGAAAGACCATAAGGTCCCAATGTTGCTTGATGACGCAGCCGGCATTCCCCCCGTCGATAACGCCAGGCTGTATGCAAAAATGGGGATCGATCTTTACTGCTTTTCTGGCGGAAAGGGATTGTGCGGGCCGCAATGCAGCGGATTACTTCTCGGCCGCAAAGATTTGATCGAGTCGGCACTCATGAATTGCAATCCGCGAGAAGGAGCGGTATGCCGCCCGATGAAAGTCGGAAAGGAGGAAATCATTGGTTGCCTGACCGCGCTCGAAACCTGGCTAAAAATTGACGAAAAAAAACTTTACGCCGAGTGGAATGGCCGGGTGGATCGAATTCGCAAATTAATAGAGACGGTTCCCGGTGTGAAGACGAACATCTACATTCCCGAGGATGGAAACCGCTATCCTACCCTGCGGGTTTCGTGGGACCAGCAGGCTTGGAAATTCACCGTTATGGATTGCGTACAGGAGCTGCGCGCAGGCGATCCTACAATTGAAGTGCTCGGGTCCGATAATCCCAGTCTGGTGAAGGCAGTCCGTGAAGGGAATCCGAATCGCAAAGAAGAGAAGCAGCCAGACCACATCGAATTGGTTTCGATGACTATCCAACCTGGCGAGGAAATTATTGCCGGACAAAGATTGCGGGCCGTCTTGCGCGCGGCCCAAAAAAAATCAGCCGCCTAAAGGTTTCTCCGCGAGCTCTCCGTCATTCTCAGCGAACTCTGCGGTTAAAAGCTTCTGGCGTGACAATAGACTTACCGAAGAGCTTGCGAAGGCATCGTCGAGATCGCAGAGCACAGACTACAGAATGGTTGTCGTGAGAACACCCTATATGAATATTCAAATGCGATGGTTATTGACTGGTTTCCTGCTTTCCTCGACACTCATGGCGCAGGAGCATATCCACGCCGTCAATCCCCCGCAGCCTTCTGTTCACGCGAATCGCTTTTCCTCGCCCGCCGTGGATGCCGGAGACTACGTCTACATTTCTGCACAAGGGCCGCATCGTCCGGACGGCAGTTTACCGGCAACTTTCCCAGAACAGGTTCGCCAAGCGCTCGATAACATCAAGGCGATCGTTGAGGCTGCTGGATTGAACATGGATCACGTGATTTATACGCAGGTCTATCTCGAGGACGTAAGCAAGTACGGCGAAATGAATCGTGTCTTCGGTGAGTACTTTTCCAAGACCCCGCCCGCCCGAGCCGTGCTGGGCGTTGCCCGCGTTCCCGACCCACCTATTGAGATCAATGCCGTCGCGGTCCGCAATTTGGAGGAACGCCGCGCCATCTCCCCGCCGAATTACAAGTCAGCAGACACCGCCTCGCCTGGCATTCTCACTCACGACCGGCTTTTCATATCCAGCATGCCGGGCAGCGACTCCCTGAGCGGCAAGGTTCCGGAGGATCCCGCAGCGCAGGTCGATCTGGCGCTCGACGGCATGCAGGCAGTCCTGAAGGCAGCCGGCCTCGAATTCGCCAACATGGTTTTCGTCAACCCTTACCTTACTTCCGATATCCCGCACCGCATCATGAATGAGCATTACGCCCGGCGTTTTGAATTTGGCAACACTCCGGCACGGGCTACAATTGAGGTTTCGGCCCTGCCTGGTGGAGCGCACATCGAGTACACCGGCGTAGCTGTACGCGACCTCGGACAGCGCAAGGCCGTGCGTCCGAAGAACATGCCTCCCAGCCCGACCGCCAGTCCTTGTGTGTTTGCCGGAGACACCTTGTATTGTTCCGCCAAGGATGGTTTTATTCCGGGACCCCACGGTGGCGTTTTCGCGACCACCGCACAACATCAATTGCGGCAAACCATGCGTAACCTCCTCGATAATCTTGAGGAAGCTGACATGAGCTTCGACGAAGTTGTCTCCACTAATATTTATTTGGACGATTTGTCGGACGAGCAGGTGTTTGACCAGATATATGCCGAATATTTTGGCCATGTTATGCCGTCAGAAACAACCGTCCAACAAATTTCGCCCACCGAACGGAAAGCTGACAAAGAGGACCACTTCCCTGGGCTGGAGCAGGTGTCACTGATCGCGGTCCGCAGAAACGCTGCCGGCGGAAAATGACGGCGCGCATTTTGTCGAACGAGATCAATTCCCGTCCTTAGCAGTTAGGATTGCATTATGAATGCACTGCCTTCCCCTCCTAATCTCATCCCGCCATTCACTCGGGAAATCGCGATCCTGAAGGTTCGCGCCGCCGAGAACAACTGGAACTCGCGCGATCCTGCGCAGGTTGCGCGCGGCTACACCCCTGATAGTCATTGGCGCAACCGCTCCGAATTCATCAATGGCCGAGAGGAGGTCATCGCCTTTCTTACCAGGAAGTGGTCGAAGGAACTCGAATATCGACTTATTAAAGAACTCTGGGCGTTTGATGAAAACCGGATCGCGGTCCGCTTTGCCTACGAGTCACACGACCAGTCCGGACAATGGTTCCGGTCGTATGGAAATGAAATGTGGGAATTCGACGCCGCTGGACTGATGAAACGCCGACATGCCAGCATCAATGATCTCGCGATCAAAGAGCAAGACCGACTCTATCGTTGGCCGCTAGGTCCTCGCCCCGAGGGGCATCCGGGATTGACTGAGCTCGGGCTCTAGGCTAAGCCGTCGATGCAGGTTTTTGCTTTCCGTGAGATACCACGCCCTACCGACGCTTGAGCGCCTCAAGCTCGTCCATGCTACGCGGCCAGTCAGCTCGCAACAGCCGCGAGAGACTTCGGTCCGCAAGAAGTTTTCCGCCGGTTTGGCAGCGAGCACAATAGTTAGTTTCGTTATCGGCGTAACGAATCCGCTGAATCTTTTCGCCGCACCTTGGACACGGTTCTCCATAGCGCCCGTGCACCGCCATTTCTTTGCGAAAAGCAGTTACCTTTTCTGGAAAACCATTCTCTACATCGGCGCGCAGCCGGTTGATCCACAGATTGAGGGTGTCGCAGGTCGCGTTGAACAGCCGTCCCCACTCGTCCGGCTTTAGCTTTTTTGTGAGCGCAATGGGAGACAATTGCGCAGCGTGCAGGATTTCGTCCGAATAAGCATTCCCAATGCCACTAATTATGCGGGGATCCGTAAGTGCCCTCTTGAGTGTGCGGTTCTCGGCCAACAATGCATGACGAAATGAGTCCAGATCGCTGCTAAAGATTTCGATTCCGCCCGGATCGATGGATTGCAATCCCTGTTCGCCGCGCAATACATACAGCGATGCTCGATGTTTTGTGCCGGCTTCGGTAAGCATGAGAGAGCCGTTCGGAAAATCAAACGCCGCCAAACTCTGCCGTCCTGTCAGCTTCGCTCCTCGCGAGCGCCAGTGGAGACGCCCGGCAATCATCAAGTGCAGCACCAGCCAAAGGTCGCCCTCTAACCCAATGCCAATTCGTTTGCCGATTCGCCGCAGTTCGCGCACTCTGCGAGCTTCCACATCTGCAAGTGGTGGTTGCGCACTGCGTAGCAGAAAGGGACTGGCCAAACGTATTTGTTCGATCGGCTGACCCACGATCCGTGATTCGAGCGCGCTTATATAAGCGGCGATGTCAGGAAGTTCCGGCATGTTTAAAACTGACGGGCAGTGAAAGCGCCCTTGCACCCTTATTATTAAGATAGATCATGCCTGGCGTTCGTATGGACAAGTGGCTTTGGGCGGCGCGATTTTTTAAAACTCGCAGCTTGGCCGCGCGAGCGTGTGACCTTGGCAGGATTCAATGCAACAAGCAGCCCGCCAAGCCTGCGCGCGAGGTCCACGTTGGTGATCTCTTACACGTCAGGACCGAAGCCGGCGATTTTGAAGTTGAAGTCCTCCTTCTCAGCGAGGTGCGTGGCCCGGCAACCGTAGCTCAAACCCTCTACCGCGAAACCGAATCCAGCCGGGAATTGAGAATTAAGGCTGCTCAAGAACGAAAGGCCGGGACGATTTTCAGTCCGTCGCCGCAGGGCAGGCCGTCCAAGCGTGATCGCCGAAAAATCCATAAGTTTAGAGGCGACAATTAGCCAGTCCCAATTCTCCCAAAATTGGGGAGAAGCAGGTCCTCTGTTATTTCATGGCCGAGAACCGGGCCTCTGCCAAAATAAATCAACAAACTGTGTGTTTCAGGAATCCAATTGAGGGTGAGAAGAAGAAGCTTAATTCCCTTTATTTTTATCGCCCAGACCGTCCTTTTTCTGGCGCACCTACTTCTTTATGAAACCTGGACATTTTCGCAGGCAAACGGCCACACCGTCGGGCCTCTGTGGATTAAGCTCGGTTTAGGTCTTTTGTCCTTAGTATTTCTTCCCGCTTCGACGCTTGCGTTTCGCTACACCAGCGCGCCGGTGCGTGTGTTCTACCGGATCGCCGCGGTTTGGATGGGGTTGCTGAGTTTCCTTTTCGTTGCGGCGGCCTGCAGTTGGATTATTTACGCATTTGCACTTTCAACTGGCTTACCTGCCCACTTTCATCGTTTGGTCGAACTGCTATTCGGGGTTGCGATATTGGCTGGGATTTACGGCGTCATCAATGCAAGTTGGACGCGAGTTACCCGGATCACGGTACGGCTCGCGAACTTGCCCGTCGCATGGCAGGGACGAAGAGCGGCGCTGATCAGCGATCTACATTTGGGCCCGGTCCGCAATGGTAATTTTCTGCGACGCATGATTGCTACGATTTTGCGGGAAAAACCCCACGCGGTTTTCATTGCGGGAGATTTGTACGATGGCACCGCGATTGACGCTGCAAAGGCGGCAGCGCCACTCAATAAGTTAACCTCCGCGCCGAACGGCGTTTATTTCGTAGCCGGAAATCATGAGCAGTTTCGTGACCACAGCAAATATCTCAATGCGGTTGCGGCCGCCGGCGTACGAGTGCTGAATAATGAAAAGGTCGAAGTCGATGGTCTACAGATCGCCGGCGTGCATTACGGGGACGCGTCGCAGCCCAGAGGTTTCCAGGCCGCACTTAATGGTATTGGTCTGGACCGTGACCGCGCCAGTATTTTGGTGACCCACGCCCCCGACTATCCGGAAATTGCCGAAGCGGCCGGCGTCTCCCTGCAGCTTTCAGGTCACACCCACCTCGGCCAATTCATACCTTGGAGCTGGATCGCGCGTCGCATTTACCGGCAGTTCGTTTATGGGCTCAGCCGGATCGGCAAGATGCAGGTATTTACTTCCAGCGGCGCCGGCACCTGGGGACCGCCGTTGCGCCTGGGTTCAAACCCCGAAATTGTGATGCTGCAGTTCGAGTAAGAGATTAAGGGTCCTGAATCGAGGTCTTTACTTCTCTGGTGTAAGGAGTGGGCTACCCTTCAGCAGCGATTCCGTAATCTCCAGCCACTCCTGCTCCAGCGAGCTCCGGGAATGAACTTTGTGAGCACGACCATACCAGTACCCTGCATTCGATGAATCTCCCTCTTTGCGATGCAGGTACGCATGGACCCAGGATCCTGGAGGGCCTTCGTCCTGTTGCGCGGATTCGTGCGCGCGTTTCCAGTCGCCTTTGGCGTCCCACCACAACCCCGACAGAGCCGGGCTTAACTCGCGCGGAGGTTCGTCACTTAACAAAGAAATGCGGAACTCTTCCAACGTCATAACTAATAGACTAAAACAAGTTGAACTCTAATATTTCACTTTAGATTTAAACCATGCACGCCGACTTGGAAGAAATTCTCATTTCGGTGTGGCGGCAGGTTCTAGTTGACGAGGCAAAAGTAGTGAACGTCTGTGGACAGGGTTTCCCAGTCCAGCGAACCGCTCGGTCCCGATTGCGCGAAGTCGACTTCGAGTGCGAAGGTCAGAAGTTACGCGGCTTGGAGCAGAACCCGAACACCAGTTCCAATTGGGCGCGGTTCGCGCGCGAAGAAAAAAAGGTGATGCAATTTCTGAGCGCCGGACGCTACGTCGACAATGTTGTCGATGGGGAGGTACGCTTTTATGCGTGAGGATGACGAGTCCAGAATCACAATGCCAACTTCACGAAGAGATTTTTTGCGACGGGTGGGTGCGACCGCGTTAGGTATGAGCGTGGGGCGAATGGTTCTCCACGCGGACGTGGGTTCGGAATCGGAAGAGTTGCGCAAGCGGCTTGCGCTGGACCCGTTGCGCCCGCAATACCATCTGATGCCGGCGGCAAATTGGATGAACGATCCCAATGGGCCGATCTATTTTGGCGGCCGATATCACATGTTCCATCAGTACAATCCAGCCTCGTCGGTATGGGGCGACATGCATTGGGCGCACGCAACAAGTAAGGACATGCTGCACTGGCGCCATGAGCCGGTGGCAATCGCTCCTACCTCGGGAGGATGGGACCGCGACGGAGTTTTCTCCGGCAGCATCGTGATCAACGAAGGTGAAGCGACAGCGATCTATACGGGAGTGCTGCCACCTCAGTCGTCCGAACAAGCGACCTTGCGGGACGGAATCCATGAATCGCGCGAGGTACAGTGCTTGGCGATCGCGCAAGACGATGGCCTGCGTCGATGGAAGAAGCTGGACGAGCCGATTATTTCTTCGCCGCCTACTGGCATGCAAGTGACAGGATTTCGTGATCCGGTGGTTTGGCGTGAAGGTGAGGAGTGGCTTCTTGCGCTCGGATCAGGGTTGCGCGATGGTGGTGGCGCAATTTTGCTGTATCGCTCGCGTGACCTGCGCCGTTGGGAGTACCTGCATCCCCTGATGATGGGCGCCAGGAATCCAACAAAGAGCGAGAATCCGGTGGATAACGGAAACATGTGGGAGTGCCCGGATTTTTTTCCGCTTGGCGGGAAACACGTGCTGCTGCTATCGACGATGGGGAAGGTGTCGTGGAAGGTTGGGAATTATCAGGAACGACGCTTTACCCCGGAGAAGGAAGGGGTAGTCGATTGGGGCGCGTTTTATGCGGCCAAGAGCATGCTGGATAAGACCGGCAGACGAATCCTATGGGGATGGATTCCGGAGACACGGGCGGAGGCGGAATATCGTGCAGCAGGATGGGCGGGAGCAATGTCGCTGCCGAGAATTTTGTCGGTGAACGCGCATGGCGAGCTTGAGATGCAGGTGATTCCAGAGATCGCCACGCTGCGCGGCTCTCATGTTCGAATTGCGGGATCGAGTGATGGGAACAAGCTCGAATTCGTGCGAATACGAGATCGGGCCGCCCAAGTAAGCATCGACTGCCGCTTGAAGGAAAAATCGGATTTCCTGCTCAGGCTGGAAAATGACGGTGACAAGAACTTCCTTGACCTGAAATTAGCTGCGACGCCTGGTGGTCACGAATTGCGAGTCCATCCGCAGGCCATCCCACTCACCCATAACGGAGCAGGAGACGTTCAGCTGCGGATATTTATAGACGGATCGGTCGCGGAAATTTTTGCTAACAGCACAGTGGCAATCACCAAGCGGATCTATGACGGGACAAAAGGTCCTCTGAGAGTGAGGGCAGATGGGCAGTTCTCGTCACTTGATATCTGGCAGATGCGTGCGATCTCGCCTGATCGGTTGACGACGTGAGATCCAACAATCACTGTGCAACTTTCAGTACAAAAAATGCCGCCCCGATTCGAAGCGGCATTCTCGCTTCAGACTGACCTTTACCCTTGGGTTGGGTGCAACACGCGGAACGTCGTCCCGCCATTAGACCAGACCAGCACCAGCGCGTTTTCGCCTTTCGGCACGCTGGAGAGTTCCTTCTGCACGTCCGCCGCCGAGTGCACCGGATGCCGGTTCACTTCGGTGATAATATCGCCACGCCGCAGCCCTGCGTCATCGGCTGAGCTGCCGGGAGTAACGCGTTCTACAACCGCTCCGTGCACGTCGTTGCCGGCTTCGACCTGCTGCCGAATTTCCGGAGTCAGATCAGAGAGCCCTAGTCCCCAACGCGGCTTGCTGCTATCCGCACTGGCAGTTTTCGTTCCTTTATCGCGGGCTCCCATGGCTTCGAGAGTCACCGGGATCTGCATGCCCTTTCCATCGCGCATGATGGTGAGATCAAGCTTCGTACCCGGCTGTTTTTGTCCTACTTCGACTTGCAGTTCACCAGCGTCGCTTACGGTTTT
>Ga0070717_10000811_pt1 | contig 20552 bp, 15 predicted proteins | sample LARL113metaG_FD_71366 | JGI IMG/M metagenome (GOLD analysis project Ga0070717, IMG submission 71366) | Corn, switchgrass and miscanthus rhizosphere microbial communities from Kellogg Biological Station, Michigan, USA - LAR L11-3 metaG | ecosystem: Host-associated > Plants > Roots > Rhizosphere ... | reverse complement strand
CCTCGTTCAGGCATGGGATCTCGGAAGTGGAGGCGCTGACCCGCTGTGCACAATTGACCTGGGAGCGCAGGTCACCGCCCTGGCCGCGGACCCTTCTGGTGACCTTGTGGCCATCGGCAGCGCGAAGGGCTTCGTCTCACTCCGCTTCCGGCCACGGGCCTCCGGGGGCTGAACGACCGCCGCTTGGACGCCGCCGACGCGACAGGGATCGCTGCGCCTGCTTTCCCGCAACCCAGATGCCGGGGGGCGGTGTCGGTGAAACCCGCCTCCGTTCGGGATGATCGGTTTTGGGCTGTGCCTTTGCTCGCGCCATTACTTGGCGGCGTCGACGGTGCCCATGGCGGGCGACCGCCGCCAACGTTGCTCTAAACCGCATCCAGGATCATCTTCTGCATAACCGGCGCCCCGGCGGCCTGGGCCGCCCGGGCGGCCGCGAACTCGGCCGGGGGGCTGGTGGCGATAGCGGCGAGGGCCGCGGCGACGGTGCGGGCGGCGATGATCTGGGTGCGCATCTGCGGCAGGTAGATCACCTCGCCCTGCCGGCCCATGTCCATGAGCACGCCGACGAGCTCGTGGAACTGCGCGACGCGCAGGATCGCGGCGGGCACCGGGCCGGCCAGCACGGCCTGCTCGTGGGCGAGCTTGGCCGCCCCGTAGCCGCCGGCGGACCTGCCGATCCCGATGATGGATACGACCACGTACCGGGCCACGCCGGCCGACCGGGAGATCGGGACGACCTGGTGCCCCGCGGCGCCGAGCACGCCGGCGACATGACGCCCGAGCCGCCCGGTAGCGCCGGCCACGGCGATCTTCGCCTGGGCCATGATTGCCTCCCTGTGGTGTTGCCTGCGGCCGCACTGAACGACCACAAGATGCCGGCCACCCGATCGGTGTGACAGCGCGGTGATGCGACAAGCCCCACCGGTCGCGGATGTCACAAGGCGGCGGGGACCGGCGTCTTGTGCGTGTGGCACAGTCCAGAGCGAACGGGCAGGAGCCGGCTATGAATGAGCGCGGCGAGCGGACAACGGACACAGCCGAGCCGGTCGCTGGTGGCGGCCGCCCGGACTCCGCCACCGGGGCGTTCCTCGCCGCGCTGGCACCCGTCGCGGGGGCCGGCCCGGTGGCCCGCGTGCTGGGCCGGATCGCCGCCGCGGCCTCGCTGCAGCCCGCACAGGTCAACGGCTACCCGGCGCTGATCATCCGGCTCAACGGCCAGATCGACACCGTCCTAGCGGTACGCACCGACGACGGCCTCATCACCGGGCTGTACGCCGTGCGCAATCCCGAGAAGCTATCCCATCTGGACCGGGAGACCACCCTGCGCCGCAGCTAACCGATGGTGACATCTCCAGCGCCGCTCCGCTGACGCCGGCGGCCGGTAACCGGCCACCAGATCCTCGCCGGCGCCGGTGCCGGCGAGGGTTCGCGGCTAGAAAACAGGCCGCAATCTTGGTTACGATGGGCGAGTGTATGGGTACTTTGAGTATTAAAGCGCATGTTTCACTGAAATCTGCGTTACCGTCACATTGGTTCGCCTGCGCGGCGCCGAGGAGGAGGAACGCCCGATGATCGCGCCTGGAAGCCCAACGGTACGGCGGCGCCGGCTAGCCGCCGAACTGCGCGGGATCAGGGAGGACAGAGGCAAGAGCGGAGACGCGGTCGCCGCGGCGCTGAAGTGGTCGCCTTCCAAGATCAGCAGGTACGAGCGGGCCAGGACCGGCCTGCGGCCGCGGGAGGTCGAGAGACTGCTCGACTACTACCAGATCACCGGCTCCCACCGGGCGCTCCTGCTCGGGCTGGCCGAGGACGCGACCCAGAAGGGCTGGTGGGAGGAGTTCACCGACAGCCTTTCCGAGGACTACCAGCAGTTCATCGGCCTGGAACACGAGGCGGCGTCCATGTCCATCTGGCATGTTGACGTCGTCACCGGCCTGCTGCAGACCGAGGACTACGCGCGGCACATCATCAGCAGCTACAGCCGGGTCGAGCCCATCCCGCCGGGCATGATCGGGCGGCTGGTCCGGGTCCGCATGCGCCGCCAGCAGGTGCTGCACCGCGACGGGCTGCAACTGTCCGTCGTGCTCGACGAATCGGTACTGAAGCGCCGGATCGGTACCGACTCGGTGATGTACGACCAGCTCCAGCGTCTCGCGCGGGAGGCCGAACGGCCCAACCTGACGCTCCAGATCCTCCCCCTCAGCGCGCAGCACGTGATCTTCGGGGAATCCTTCGTCGTCTTCGGCTTCGGGCACGACACCGACGCGATGCTGCAGGACGTGGTCGTCACCGAGCAGCTGAAGAACAGTTTCACCCTGGAAGGGGAGCGGGAGACGTACCTGCACCGGATCGCGTTCCAGATGCTGTCCGATGCGTCGCTCGACCCGATGGCCTCCCGGGAGCTCATCCTCGACACGGCCGAGTCGCACTGGTCGGGCGCCCGGCGGCCCGCGCACGTGTAGCTAGACCGTAGTTCAGGTGGCGAGCACGTCCGGCGAGCTCGCGTCGTAGTCGGCGAGCCAGGCCGCGCCACGCCCCTCCGGGTCGCGCCGGTTCACCCGCCGTCGCCACGCGATCCTCAGATCGCGCCGCCAGGCCGCCCACGGCGACGTCAGGTGGTTGCTCAGCCCGCGCTCGCGGGCGGCGATCACCACCCGGCTGGCCCGGGGCCGCCGGGTCCGCTCGTATCGGGCCAGGCCGGTGACCGGATCAGCGGCCTCCGCGATGAGCGCCGTGGCCAGCACCGCGCCGTCCTCGATCGCCTGGCAGGCGCCCTGCCCCAGGTAAGGCAGCATCGGATGCGCGGCGTCACCCAGGACCGTGACCCGGCCGCGCGTCCACCGCGGGATCGGGTCGCGGTCGTAGAGCGCCCACTTGTACCAGGTGTCCGCGGCGGCGAAGAGGCGGAGCAGGGACTCGTGCCAGTCGGCGTAGCGGCCGAGCACCTCCTCGCGGCCGCACTCAGCGATCCACGACTCGTGCCGGTAGTTGTCATCGTCGTAGTGGCAGACGACGTTGATCAGTTCCTCGCCCCGCAGCGGATACAGGACGATCGTGCCGTGCGGGCCGAGCCACTGGGCGCCGTCGGTGCTGGGCCGGGTGCCGCGAACGGCTCCGGTGGGAACGACGCTGCGATAGCAGATCTTCCCGGTGAACCGCGGGGCGTCCGGGCCGAACAGCGAGGCGCGCACCGGTGAGTGGATGCCGTCGGCGCCCACGATGATGTCGGCCTCGATCTCGCTGCCATCCGCGAAGCGCGCGACCGCGACGTCGCCGTCCGGCCGGACCCCCGTGCATCGCTTGCCCAGCGTCACCAGGCCGGCCGGCAGCGCGCCGGCCAGCACGTCGAGCAGGTCGGCCCGGTGCACGGTCGCGCCCGGTACGCCGAACGAGGCCGCCTGCTGCTGCCGGCTCGTCCTGCCGATCACCCGGCCGGTCTTCCAGCTGCACATGACCTGCCCCTGTGACCGGCCGGCGACCTTGCGGACGCCGTCCTCCACGCCGAGGGCGCGCAGCACCTTCATCGCGTTGGGGTGCAGGGCGACGCCGGCTCCGATCTCCCTGAGCTCGGCGGCCGCTTCGTAGACTGCCGTCTCGATGCCCGCCCGCGACAGCGCGTTCGCCGCCGTCAGCCCGCCGATGCCTCCGCCGATGATCGCGACGCGTGTCATGGACCAGCCTCCCGGTCGATCCGGTCAGGGGAGCGGGCTCCGCCCCCGGTGCACGACGGTAACCGTGCCTGCGCTTTCCGGATGGTCGCTGCCCGGCGCATAGTCGAATACGGTGTGGTGCGCGAAGTCCATGACGAACGCGTCCACGATCGCGAAGGTGGCCGGATCGAGCCAGGTCACGTACAGCTCGTGGTGACCAATCGGAATGGCCACATAATCTTCCGGCGGGAATTTCACACCGACCAGCGGACCCTTTATGGGAACGCCCTGGACCATCGAGTGACCATAGGTCTGCTGGAACGTGTTTCCGGTATTCCGGCCCAGCGTGTAGGACGTGTTGAGCACGTACCCGTTGAGGTCGAATCGGTTGAGGCTGAGGTGAGGGGCCCCGGACACCGGGCGCGGCTGGTGGGCCAGCGGGTGAGCTACTGGCGCCGTGGCGTTCGCCGCCACCGCGGTTCCGGCTAGGGCGATCGCGACTATGAGCCCTGCCGTGCTCAGCAGGATGCGCTTGCCTGAATTCATGCTTTCCTCTTCCCGGTCGGCAATAAAGCCGCATTCTATTTCCCTGTGAGGCGTTCTGGCATTATCGCAGCGTCATAATTGCGTGCTTTAGAATTTGTCTTCCTGGCCTGGTCAGGACCTCTCGGCCAGCGATCGCCTAGACGTGCGCGGCCTGTCGGCACTGGCCGCCGGGCTGCGCCTGCTCCCGGTCCCCGGCTGACACACGTGCCTCCCCGGCCTCACCGGTTAGCCGAACGCCGACCCGCGCAACCACCACGATGTGACATCGTCGTGGTCAGGTGCACCACGATGTGGCATCGTCGTGGTTAGTCCGCGGCGCCGAGATCACCGTGCGGGATCGGCGACCGAGGTTTCTGTCGCCTGGATTTTCAGGATTTACCTATCGATGCCGGTTCCGTAAATTGACCATAGGCGGATGCGGTCGGCCGCCGGTGCCCACTGACTGCGTTACCTGAGGGACAGGTGCGATGCCGGACATCCTTGCAATGTATGCCCAGAGCCAGCCGGACAAGCCGGGCGTCATCGACGACAGGCCGGACGGGACCGTCGTGACCTGGACGTACGCCGAGTTCGACGCGCAGGCTAACCGGGTCGCGAACCTGCTTCTCTCCCTGGGGGCCGGACCGCGCAAGAAGGTCCTGTGGTGCGGGCCGAACTCCCCGCAGGTCGTAGCGGTCATGAGCGCCACCAGGAAGATCGGCGCGGTCGCCGTGCCGTTGAACTACCGGCTGACGCCGGAGGAGGCGCTCTACGTCATCAACCACAGCGACGCCGAGGTCGCCTACGTGGACTACGAGCACGCGCCCATGTTCGCCGCGCTGCGCGATCAACCGGGCGGCCAGCTGGAGAAGGTGCGGCACATCATCGCGGTCGGCGGACCGGCCCCGGAAGGGATGCTGACCGACGCCGACATCGCCGTCGCGCCGGCCGATGCGCCCGACGTCGGAGACGCGGAGGGCACCGGCGGGACGATGATCTACACCTCCGGCACGACCGGCAAGCCGAAGGGCGCGGTCCGGGAAGGCGCCCCGGACCCGGAACTCCTCGGTGCCCTGCTGAACCTGTTCAGCTACCGGCCCGACGACGTCTACATCACATCCGGCCCGCTGTACCACAGCGGCCCCAGCGCGTTCATGGGCGCCGGCCTGCTCTTCGGCCAGACGATCATTATCCAGCGCAAGTTCGACGCCGAGGACTGGCTGCGCCTGGTGGACAAGTACAAGGCGAGCTCGACGTTCTCCGCGCCCGCGCTGATCCGGATGATCTGCGCGCTGCCCAAGGAGGTCAAGGACCGCTACGACCGCTCCTCCATGCGCGTCATGATCGCCAACGCGGCCCCCTGGAGCTACGCGCTCAAGCAGCAGTACGTGGCGGACTTCCCGCCCGAGTCGCTGTTCGAGGTCTACGGGTCGACCGAACTCGGCGTCGACACCGTGCTGATGCCCGAGGACCAGATGCGCAAGCCGGGATCCTGCGGCAAGCCGGCGCCCGGCATCGAGATCGCGCTGCTCGACGTCGACGGCAACGAGGTCACCGGTACCGGCCCCGACCACGCCGGCGAGGTCTTCGTGCGGTCCAAGGGCGCGTTCGACACCTACTACAAGAACGACGTCAGTTACGAGTCGAACAGCCGTGGCGACTACCACACGGTCGGCGATGTCGCCTACTGGGACAACGAGGGCTACCTGTACATCTGCGACCGCAAGACCGACATGATCATCTCCGGCGGCATGAACATCTACCCCGCCGAGATCGAGGCGGCGCTGGAGCAGCACCCCGAGATCTACGACGTCGCGGTGTTCGGGATCCCGTCGGAAGAGTGGGGCGAGGTCGTGCACGCCACGGTGGTGCGGGCGCCAGGGTCGTCGCTGACCCGTGAGGAGATCAGCGCGTTCGCGCGCGAGCACCTGGCCGGCTACAAGGTGCCCCGGTCGGTGGACTTCATGGACGAGCTGCCGCGCACCGGCTCAGGCAAGATCCTCAAGCGCCAGCTCAGGGCGCCCTACTGGGCCGGCCGGACCGCCCAGGTCGGATAGGGACGCATGGCCCGGCCCGCTCAGGCCGGGCGGCCGACGTTGATGATCACCTTGCCCGGGGGCCGGCTGCCGCGCTGGGCGCCGAACGCCTCGGCCAGGGCGCTCAGTTCGAAGACCGTCGACATGACCGGGCGCAGCTGCCCGGCATCGACCAGGCCGGCCAGTTCTCGCAGCTGGCCGCCGTCGGGCCTGACCACGAAGTACACGCTGCGGACGTCGTCGCGGCCCCCCTTGGCCTGGTCCGGCTCTTCCGCGATGTCGACCAGGATCCCGCCGCTGCGCAGCACCGGCCAGGAACGGCCGGTGGTGGTGCCGCCCACCGGGTCGATCACCACGTCCACGTCGCGGACGTGGTCCTCGAAGCTGGAGGAGTAGTCGAGGACATCGTGGGCGCCGAGCCCGGTGACGAAGGCCCGATCCCGCGGGGACGCGGTAGCGGTCACCCGGGCGCCGTGCTGGACCGCGAGCTGAGTGGCGTAGGCGCCGACACCGCCGGCGCCGCCGAGGACCAGGACATGCTGCCCGGGAGCCAGCTTTGCGTGCTCGTGCAGCGCCTGCCACGCCGTAAGCGCGCCGAGCGGGATGGCGGCGGCCGCCAGATGGTCCACCGAGGCGGGCTTGCGGGCCAGATCGGCGGCGGGGGCGGTGACGTACTCGGCGGCGGCGCCGGGGCGGTCGAAACCGACCAGGCCGTAGACCTCGTCGCCGGGCCGCCAGCCGTCGGCCTCCGGGCCCGTCGCGGCCACCACTCCGGACACGTCATGGCAGGGGATGGCAGGCCAGCTCTCCGGCCAGGTCAGTTCGTCGGCCGTGATCGCGGTGGCGCGGACCTCCACCAGCAGTTCGCCCGGCCCTGGATCGGGAATGGGGACGCTCTCGCTGGTCAGGCTGGCCGGATCGGGACGCGATGCACACATGGCGCGCATCGAGCGGACAGCGTCGTTCATGGGCCGTGTCCTTCCTAGAGGCCGGGCAGGTTCGAATGACATCTAGCGCATGAGTTTCCTCCCGTAAGCGCGATACGCCCACGCTACGGCCGAATTGGCCTGTGATCTAGGTCCAATCAGATGCGGATTTCATAGGCCAAACGGGCCAGGTACCACGCTGTGGGTGGTGCCGTGCAGCTCCAGCACCTTGCGGTCGGGCATCCCGGCCCGCGGCCGCCAGACGCGAAGAAATTTCCCGAACGATCCTTCGTTCCCGCTCACCTGAGCAGCCTCCATATCCTGGTGAGGGTGCTCCCCGTCTATCTCGCCACGGCGGTCCTGGTTCTCTTCGTGGCGGGTGTGCTGCGCGATCCCCGCAGCTTCAGCAACGCGGTCTTCCTCGGCTCGGGCCTCGCGCTGGGCGCGCTGGGCGCGGCTGACCGGCTGGCGGAAGCCACCGGGCCAGTGGCCCGGCTCCTGGCGCTGGCTCTGGGCCTGCTGGTGGCGTTCGGGCCGGTCCTGGTGGCGAGCTATCTGGTGCTGAACGGCATCACGATGGTGCGGCGGGAAAGCATCCGTCCCGCCAACCTGCTGTCCCTGCTGGCCGGCCTGGCCATCTTCGGGCTCCTCGGGCTGATGATCGCGACGCTCCTGGCCCGGTCCCCGGACCTGACGGTGTCCTTCGTGATTACCGCCTTGCTGTCCGGCTACATCTCGTTCCTGCTGGTGTCGTACGTGATCTACGCGTTCGTCTACAGCCGGATAACGGGGCTGCGACGCGCCGATTTCGTCGTGGTGCTCGGCGCCGGCCTGCACGCTGGCGACCGGGTCCCGCCGTTGCTGGCGAGCAGGCTGGAACGGGCTCGGCGGGTTTACCAGACGCTGGCCGGGCGCCGCAAGACCAGCCCCATGCTGATCGTCTCGGGCGGCCAGGGCGGCGACGAGCGGATCTCCGAGGCGGAGGCGATGGCCCGCTACCTGATCGAGCGCGGGATCCCCGAGGACCGCGTGGTGCGGGAGGACCAGTCCCGCAGCACCGACGAGAACCTGACGTTCAGCCGGGCGATCATGGAGCGGTCCGGGCCCGGCTACCGGTGCATCATCGTGACCAGCAACTACCATGTGTTCCGGACGGCCATCGTCGCTCGCCGGCTCGGGGTCAACGGCCAGGTGACGGGAGCGCGGACCGCGGGCTACTACTGGCCGAGCGCGATGCTCCGGGAATTCGCCGCCGTATTCCTCAGCTACAAGGTGGTCAATTTCGGCATCTGCGCGCTGATCGTCGCGCTGCCCCTGGCCTTCTTCCTGGTCAAGAGGTGAGGTGAGGGCTGTCCCGCGTGGGGGCAGCCCTCAGGCCGGTTACCGCGCCGCGGACGTGTTTCAGAAGTGGGACGGGTGGCGGACCGGAGGCGCCGGCGTGTCGCTGACGAGTGGCTCCTGCCCGGCGTATGAGACACGCCCCTGGCGCCGGCCTGGCGCTAGGGGCCGTCACCGGGTGGCCCGGTCCTCGCGCAGCCAGCGGCCGATCCGCTCGACGGCCTCGTCCGCCTCCGCCAGGCGGTAGCCGGCGCTGAGCACCCGCGCCTGCGCCGCCGCCGACAGCAGCGCGAGCAGGCCCCGGAGCCGGGCGGGCGAGCCGAATTGGTAGGCGCCGCCGTGAAAGTACAGCACCACCCGCCCGGCCGTCACCCCGGCCGCGACCACCCACTCGGCCGGAACGCCATTCGCATCGACCGGATCGACCTGCGTGCCCTCGGGCGGCGGCGCGCCGGCCGATCCCATCAGCGCGCGGCGCTCCTGGAGCGTCAGGGTGCCCAGGTCAGCGCTGCCCACGAGCTCAAGCAAGGTCTTGAGCTGCTCACTAGCCATCTGGCGTCCTCCGTCCGCGGCCCCAGCCGGAATCCTCACAGCCCGGGACCCCGGCCGGCAACCGAATAAACGCCCGCCGGGCTGGCCCGCGCGCCGCTAGCGCCCGGAACTTAGCGGCTCCCGTTCGCCTCGCCGAAGCCCCTCAAGACCCGCACGCGTGACCTGGACGCCAAGCTCGACGCGCACGGCCGGGGCGAAGCCATCGACCGCGCCCGCGGCCTGGGCCTGCTCGCACCCTCGGCACGCTCGCCTGCGCCTGCCTGATCTAGACGGCTGGCCAGGCTACGGGGGTGAGCGCGTCGAGTTGGTGTTGCTGCCGATTAGGTGAAGCCGATGTTCAGGACAAAGTGTCCGACCCGCAGATTCAGGACTCCGCCGCCGGCCCAGTGCACGATGTATGCCAGGAGGATGATGGCGAGGATGACGACCACCAACCAGAAGAAGAACACAACGATTCCGGGAATGGCGTACCCGGCTACTGTTCTCGCTCTAGCCACGGCCTGCAGCTACCCGGTGCCGCCCGACTTATCCGCAACTGGCGTTAGCTTCTCGACGGCGTGCATATTGTGCTCGTGCCAGGGTCTCGGTGCCGAACTCCCGCGACGATGAACACAGGCCAGCCGGCGCGCACCGCAGGTCGGCCGCATACCGCGTTCATTGCCGAGACCATCCGTGAAATCTAGCGCAGGTCACGCTTGAGCACCGTGACGTTCAGTCCATGGTCTGCGGCCGGAGCGGCCACAACGGGACGACATCGGCGAAATCAGCGATCCGGCCGGGGAACTTCGGCGGGCGTTTCTCCAGGAACGAGGTGACGCCCTCCGCGACATCCGCGCTCTGCCCGAGCCGGAACATGGCGAGCGAGTCGAGCCGGTGTGCATCCCACGGGGTGGCGGCGCCGAGCATCGACCACATGAGCTGCCTGGCAAGCGCTACCGAGACTGACGAGGTGTTCTCGGCGATCTCAGCGGCGAGCGCCCGTGCGGCGGGCAGCAGCTCGTCGTCGGGCAGTACGCGGGAGACGAGCCGGCCGCCGAGGGCTTCTGCCGCGTCGAACACCCGGCCCGTGGCTACCCACTCCATCGCCTGCGAGATGCCGACAACCCTGGGCAGGAACCAGCTCGACGCGGCCTCCGGGACCAGCCCGCGGCGTGCGAACACGAACCCGAACCGCGCCGACTGCCCGGCGATCCGCACGTCTGCAGGCAGCGTCATCGTCGCGCCGACCCCGACGGCGGGCCCGTTGACGGCGACGATCACGGGTTTGCGTGAGGCCGCGATCCGCAGCGACACCGTGCCGCCCCCGTCGCGCGGCACCCCGCCGATCGTCTCGAAACCGGCGCGCTCGGCGGCCCGGACCGGATCGGTGGCGTCGAACGTGCTCGCCCCCCGCCCGAGGTCGGCCCCGGCGCAGAAGGCGCGGCCGGCGCCGGTCATCAGCACCACGCGCACGTTGTCGTCGGCGTCGGCAGCATCGAACGCGGCGATAAGCTCACGGGCCATCGTCGTGGTGAACGCGTTGAGCCGGTCGGGCCGGTGCAGCGTGATCGTGGCGACGCGGTCGGCGCTCTCGTAGCGTATCTGGCTGAACTCGCTCATCACACGGCCCCATCCAGCGCTGATCGAATGCTCAGCAATGTAACCGCGCGCCCGCAGCACTCGCAACGCCCGCCCGAGTCAACTGCCGTTATGGCAAGATCCTTCATGCTTGTTACCGCAGGACGAATCCGGGCACGAGGGGATCCCGGGGATCGACCGTGAACTGACTGGAGCCGTACCTGTAGGCCATGCCGGTCACGGCGGGAATGACGGCGTCGAAGCCGTCTGCCGTTGTCTCGCCCAGGATGGCACAGACGAACCGCGATCCCACGATCGAGTCATGTACCAGATTCTTTCCCGGCTTCAAGGTGCCGCTAGCGGCGAGCACAGCCACCCTCGATGCGGAGCCGGATCCACACGGGGACCGATCCAGCTCGCCGTCGGCGAAGATAGTCACGTTGCGCTGGTGAAGGTCTCCGCCAGGGATCTCGCCGAGCTCGTCGAACAGGATCGTTCCGTAGATTCCGTTCAGCCGCGGGTCCCTGGGGTGCTGCGCGTACTTAGTCTCGTTGAGCGCCCACTTCACTTCTCGCCCAATGGCGATCAGCTCGTTGACGTTGCCCGGCTCGACGGCCATGCCCACATCAGCGGCCCGCAAGTGGGCGTAGATGGCGCCTCCGTACCCGATGTCGACGCTAACGCGCCCCCGGCTGGTCTCGGTTTCGATGTCGGTCGCCAGCACATAGCTGGGGACGTTGACGAAGTCGACCGCGGTGACATGCTCTGCGTCGGTGTGGACTCGCGCCACCACACGGCCGGACGGAACATCGATGGTCACATCTGTGATGCCACCTGGATCCGGGACGACGCGGCCGCTCTCGACGGCCCACACGCCCAGCGCGATCGTGCCATGCCCGCACGCGGTCGAGAAACCATCCTTGTGCCAGAACAGGACACCGAAATCTGCCCCGACGTCGTCGGGCGGCGTGATGAAGCCGCCGTACATGTCGGCGTGACCGCGAGGCTCGAAACAGAGCATTTGTCGCAGCCCGTCCACTGCCGGGTCGGCGATCGCCCGGGCCCGCCGGTCGGCGACAGAATTGCCCCGGATCGGGACCGGTGATTCGGCGACGATACGAAAGGGCTCGCCTCCGGTGTGATAGTCGATGGTGTCGACGGCAGGTATCTGCACCAGATTCCTTGCTGCTAACGATGGCCCGGTGGTCCTCCACAGGATCTACACAACTTCTTCACCAGGCCTGCAACTGGGCGTGCGGTGGTGGAAGGTGGCCTGGCTATGCCGCACGTTATCAATTGTTCGCGCAGTTGGCAGTGGAAACAGCGACTTAACAGAGCTCGGGGGACGCCTCATGAACGACGATCAGGAGCGCGTGGGCGAGCCTGCGCGGGGTGGGGCCACTGGGATGGATGGATATCACCCTGCCATAACAGGGCACCAGAGGCAGTTGGATCATCCGGCCCGACACGAAGCGACCATGGTCACTTGCCCATGAGCGCTGCCGCAGGGTCAGAAGGGTGTCCAGGTCCAGCATCACAACCGATCATGGACGCCCTCCTCTCCGGTCCTGATCAGCCCAGCACGCCGTGTCGGCTTCAATCAGGAATCACTTACCTAGCGGTGGTGATACTTCACAAACCTTCCCCACGGCGTAGTGTGGGTAGTGGCCCAGGATCAGATGGCAACCAGCGCAGTTCGGAGTGTTGGCGCAGGGAACATTCTGACGATTGGGGGGATGAGTTGGCCTTTTTTCGTGTGACGTTGCTCCCTGCAGGGCAGGGCGACTCCATTCTCTTGGAGTACGGTGACCCTGCCGCGCCCTTCCGTATCCTCATCGACGGCGGTCCGGCGCGGTGCTATGACTTGGTATCGGCCCGACTGGCTGCGGTCATTCGAGACCGTCGACGAATCGACCTTCTCGTGCTTACCCACGTCGACGCCGACCACATCGAGGGCGTGCTGAAGCTCGTCAACGATGCGAATCTCGCCCTGGAAGTCGGCGAAGTGTGGTTCAACGGATACCAGCAGCTGCCTTCGGACGAGGATGACTACCTTGGCCCCCCTCATGGGGAAATCCTCAGCACACTGATATCGTCGCGCGACATTCCGTGGAATACGCCCTTCAACCGCGGGCCGGTGGTGCGAGAACGGACAGCTCCGCTGCCCTGCATCGACCTGCCGGGAGGGCTGACGCTCACGGTGCTCGGTCCGGACGAGGCGACACTGCGCTCGTTGCGGAGTGTCTGGGAGGAAGAGTGCCGCAAGGCGGGAATCGCGCCAGGGTCCACCCGCGACGCTCTCGACCTGCTCGCACGCCAGCAGCGGCTCCGGCCGCTCGACACCTACCTCGCCGACTTCGACCCGGAGGCGCTGGCCACAGGCCCGGAGTCGTCCGCCGACTCCTCGGTCACAAACGCGAGCAGCATCGTGCTGCTCGCCGAGTACGACGGGCGGGGCATCCTGCTGCCTGGAGATGCCACGCCGACCGTCCTCGCGGAAGGGCTGGAGCGGCTCCTCGCCGAGCGGGGCCGCAGCGTGCTGGACGTCGAGGCGGTCAAGCTGCCCCATCACGGTAGCCGCCGGAATGTCACCCGCGGTGTGCTCGACCTGGTCCGCTCGCCCACGTACCTGGTGTCCACCGACAGCAGCTACTTCCGCCATCCCGACCCTGAGGCCATTGCACGGGTGGTCGTTGGCCACGGTGCCCGCCGCCTCGTCTTCAACTACCGGACGGAGATCACTGACCGCTGGTCGGACCAGGCCCTGACCGGCCGGTTCGGCTACGACGCGATTTACCCGGCCGTAGAGACGAAGGGCGTGGCTCTGGAGATCTGAATCGACTGGAGCGGGAGAGAAATGTCCGTCCTGGAAATCGAAGTGTCCGTGTCCTCGACCGGTCAGGTGAGCGGTCGGCGCAGCGATGGTGCATACGGCCCGCAAGGGCAGTTGGGCGTCCGCGGTGTGGATGCGGAACTGATCCGGGTCTTCGAGCGCTGGCTGGCCGAGCGCGACCGGCAGTGGCGGTACGCCGACCTCCGCGCCTTCGGCAGCCTGCTGCACCGTGCTTTGTTCCCGGCAGACCTCTGGTTCTGGATCGAGAAGACCCTCGACAGCTTGCCCCGTGACGGCCGCATTCGCCTGCAGCTGGCCTTCCCGGCCGACGGGCTCGGACACCTGGCGGCGATCCCGTGGGAGTACCTGTACGCGCCGGACCGCGGCGGCCGGGAGGGCTTCTTCCTGGCCACAGACCGGCGCTGTGCGCTCAACCGGTACATTCCCATGGAGCTAGGCCGACGCGACGTGGCGCTCGACCGATCGCTGCGGGTGCTCGTCCTCGTCTCACAGCCGATGGACCTCGGTGAGGTCATAGCTCAGCCCGTCTTGGACGAACTGGCTAAGACGGCCGACGCCCTTCCGATGGAGCTGACCGTGCGGCACCAGCCGACCCGCGAGATGCTCGACGAGATCGTTCCGGTGCTCCGTCCGGACATCGTCCAGTTCATGGGACACGGCCGGTTCGACGAACGGGCCGAGCAGGGACAGGTGGCTCTGGTCGACGACGCGGGCCGCGCAGATTGGGTTGGCGAGGCCGTGCTCGCCCAGTTGCTCGGGGACCCAGGCGAGATGCCCCGCCTGGTCTACCTCCACTCATGCTCCGGAGCGCAGGCCGACTACCAGGCGAGCTTCGCTGGGATCGCGCCCCGGCTCATCCGCCGCGGCACGCAGTGCGTGGTGGCCATGCAGTACGCGGTGACCAATGGCACCGCGATCGCCTTCACCAAGGGCTTCTACCGCGGGCTGACGGCCGGGCTGCCGCTCGACGAGGCCGTTCAGGCCGGTCGGCGCAGCCTGGCCGTGCTTTATGAGCAGAACCCGCGTCTGCTCGGGATCCCGGTGGTCTACCTGTACAGCCTCGGTGCCCTCCTTGTACCCAACCGGAAATCCGAGGAATAAGGCATGCCTGTCGAGTACGAGTACGAGGTTGTAGTCACCGGCGACAGGATCACGGCCAGGCTGACAGTGTTCAACCCTCGTGAAGAGACACCGTATGAGGAAAAAATTGTCCACGACGACGAGCGTCGACTGCGGTTGGATACCATCGAGGTCCTCCGCTCCTGGCTCAACCGGTGGACTGCGCTGACCAGAAGCGAGTATGAGCACCTCACGGTGCTGAACACGTTTACCGTACTCGGGCGGCATCTCTACGCAATTGCTTTCCCGGGCAATATCGGTCGTGGACTGCACGATGCCCGGGATCGGGCAACAAGAGCCAGGTCGACCCTGCGGCTATTGCTGAGCTTCCAGGCAGCCGCCGAGGACCTGGCACAGCTGCCCTGGGAATTGCTGCACGCCGATGGGGAGTTCCTCGCCAGCGAGCACCGGCTTGTGCTGAGCCGGAGCATGTCGCTCGGACGGCGAGCCCTGCACCCGCCCGAACCACCCCTGGTGGTGCAGTTCCTGGTCACGGTACCGGCGAGCGACGAATACAAGGAGCAGAGGAACCAGCTCATCGAGTCACTTCCACGCTCGGCGCGGCCCACCGGATACGCCGACTATGCCGCATCCACGGACTATAGCTCACGCATCACCTACAACCTGCTGAAGGATTGGAACACCGAGAAGGCAGCTAAGCTGCTGGCGACGAAGCCATACCCGCAGGTCGTCCATATCATCGGCGTGTGCCGACGGCACCCCGAGCAACAAGACGTCATGCAGATCTATCTCGACGACGGTGCGGGCCCCGGCCCCCAATGGCGCAACGCGCAGGTCCTGGTCAACCTGTTCAGCGGCAACGAAGAGCTGTCCGAGGCGGAGCAGGTGCGCTTGGTGGTGCTGCATCTGTGTGAGCCGTCCCCGCTCGACTTCGAGGTAACGTTCGAGCGGCTGGCGCCGGCGCTGATCCGTCGCGGGATCCCAGCGGTGCTGGCCATGCAGTACCCGCTGAGCGGGCAGGCGGCCGGACGGTTCGTCAAGAAGCTGTACGAATCGCTTGCCCGCGCCCGCAGCATCGAGGAGGCGGTGCAGCGGGCGCGGTCCGACCTCTTTGTCCAGTACGACGAGGACCGGCTTTTCGGCTCGCCCGTCCTCTACATGCAGACAGTCGACAGCCAACTGCTGATGCTGCCGACGGGCAGCCCTGCGGGCGCGGACGCCGGGCCAAGCAGCGTCTCCGCCGCCAAGCCGCCACCCAGCTCGATGCTCGACTGGCTGCTGGACCGACTGGACGAGCTCAAAGAAGAGCCGCCGGACAAGCGGGCGGAAGCTGCGCGGATCATGCGGGAGGCCGGGGACTGGCCGCCGCGGCTATCGGACGCCGAGCGCCTGCTTACCCGCCAGGTCCGTGATTACAGCTACCGGCGCGACCTCACCAATGTGTTCTCCGGTCTAGTGAAGATTGTCCGGGACCAGATGAGCGGGCGAGATGACTGAGCCACCGACCACGTTGCGCGGTAGGACGCAGACCAGTTCCACCGTGGAGGAGGACATGGGTCGGCTGGCGGACGACGCACAGCGAAAGCTGGAGGCCAGCGCGCTGCCCCGTTCCCTGCGCCGGTCCGCCGCATCGCTGCTCGCGCGGGTGCGTCGCAGCCACAGCTACGCCGATGCGCGGACGGCTGTCGGGGAGTCGGCGGCGGAGGCCGCCCTCCTCACTGAGTTTCTCGCCCGCCTCGACGCCCAGCTGGCCCGCTCCCAGAAGGCACGTTCGGTCGTGGAGCCGTTCGGGGCGGCTTGGAAGGAGCTCGTCAGCGACGAGATCCGCAGGTCGGCCGACCACGCCACACGGCTATGGGTCAGACGGTACGCTGAGGCCTTCGTCCTTGGGCGCTTCGATATCTGCGTGTGGCTCAGCGGCGGCAGCCGTGCCGAGGAGAGAGACAGCGGCGGGGCCAGTCCGCTGCTCGCCGATTGGGATCTCTCCCGCCGGATGCTCGTGTCAGCTCGGGCGGCGAAGGAACGCAATCTCGCGGCAAGCCTGCCGGCGCTGGAGACGCTCACCGAGTCCGAACATGCCGCATTGCTGCCGCCGGAGCTGTCGTTCCGGGCCTGGTGCATGCGGGTCCGGGCGGTCGCCCGCGGGGTCGGTGACGCCGCCCGCGCCAAGGATATGGCGGAGGCGGCGCTTGCCCGGGCCCGGGAATCCCGGTCACCCGTGCCAGCCGAGGTGTTCGCCGCGCTGCACGCCGCGCACGGGGAGTGCCTGCTCGACACCCGGGACATCGACAGTGCGACCCGTGCGGCGGAACGGGCGCTGCGCAAAGGGCCTAGGGAGCCGGCGGGACATGTCCTGCGTGGCCTCATCGCGGAGTCCATGGGGGACTTCACAGGAGCTGACGAGTCCTACGAGGACGCAGCGGAAGCGGCTGGAGCGCGAGCGATTTCGGGCGAACTCTATGCACCGGTCCCGCCCAACCTGCTGTGGCAGCACGGCCGCCGTCTGCGTCGGACAGACCCCCGGCAGGCAGCCCGGATCATCCGCGAAGCATTGCGGGCTGGCATCCGGGGCGACGGCCCCTACCCGGAGCGGACGGCGTACGTCGATCTCGCGAATGCTATCCAGCGGCGCCTGGAGACGGCTACCGGCGCCCTTCGGCAGCGGTTGACCGTCGACGCTGCGGAGGCGTACTGGCAAGCAGGGCGCCGATACGCCTGGATCGGCGATGAGGTCATTGCGATCGACTTCCTCTCCATGGCCTGCAAGCTGGACCCAACCAGCCGGCGCTACGCCTTCGAGCGTGCCGAAGCACTCCGCATCCGGGCCGTGTACGAGGACGGGACCGTCGACCTGGCCCTGCTGAGGGAGGCGGCCGACGCGTGGCAGCAGGCATATGGCCTGGGCGCTCCGGGAACGGAGATCCCCTGGGCTTACATCACAAGAGCCCTCATCGCCCACGAAGAGAGCGGAGACCTCTACCGACCCAGGCCGTCCCGGTCGGCGGTTGCCCTGCTCGAGCGAGGGTTGCTCTGCGATCCCGACAACGTCCGGACCATGGCCCAGCTCTCGCAGGCCCACCGCCTGCTCGGCCGCCGATGGACAGCCCTCGAGTTGATCGAGGCGGCGAGCCTACGGGACGGCACCGACGAGCTCGTGTTCGACCAGCGCCTGCTGGTGCTTCTGGAGCTCGAGCGGTCCGCCGAGGCGCTGGACCTGATCGAGGCACATGGGCTGCAGGCGGACCAACCCTGGCTGGTGATCCGCAAGGTCCAAATCCTGCTCACGCTGGGCCGACCGGCAGAGGCACTCACGCTGCTGGAGACGGTGCAGCCAATCGACCAGGCGTTGAACGAGCTCTACCTGGGGCTCTGTCACGAGCTGCTGCACGACAAGGCAGCGGCCCAGAAGGCGTACGAGGCGGTGGCGGCCGGAGTCGGCTCTGCCGGGTCGGAGCGCCGAAGCAATCTGTCCGCCTGGGCCTGCTACCTCATCGGTCGATACGACGACGCCGAGCGGGCGTACGCGGCGTTGGTCGAGCAAGACCCGGAAGATCCCTCGCTACGCCGCGAATGGGGGCAGATCCTGATGGCCCGCGGCGACGAAACCCGAGGCGACGTTAGTACAGGCCGTAGCCTGCTTATATCCGGGATCCGTGCGACTTACAGCCCATGGAGTCTCTCCGCGCTGGAGCGGATCGGCCTGCCACGTCTGGTGCAGCGCGTCGGTGCGGACTCGCCGCATCACACGCGCGCCGCCCTGGAGGAGATCGATGCCGCATTGCGGGAACGAAAGAATGAGCTCCGGCGCGCGGTGGACGCGATCGCCGAGCTTGAGGCAAACGCGGGGGATGAGCCACAACCGACGGTGTCGGAGGCGCGGCATGGGGGGCGTCTCGCGCTCGCCAGGATCAAGCTGAGCCGGGGAGCCGTGGAGGAGGCGCTGGAGCGCTACGTCGAGCTGGTGCCGGACGTACCCGAGGCGACCCTGGGGCTCCGCGTGGCGGGTGAACGGCTCCGTCGGTCTGCCGACGAGCAGGCTGATGGAGGGGAGCTCGAGGACGCGCTGGCCACCTACGGACGACTCCTCACCCTTATCGAACGGTCGCCCAAACCCCTGTTCGAGCTGACTTCTGCCGTCCATCTGCGGGCCGCCCTGGTCGCGCTCCAGTTGAAGCGCACCAACGTATTCGAACGACACGCGGTGCAGGCTTTCCCGAAGGACCCTGGCGTCGAGGCGACGTCGGGTGTCCAGGATGCATTGGCCGCGATCTTCGACCGGCCGGAGCAGTACTGGCAGGTGATGGACGGAGCGCGCCGCCTCGGCAATGGCGCCGTCGACACGGAGCTGCTGTCCAGGGCCGACGCGGCAAGCGCGGGGGAACGCCTGCTGGCCGCGCTTGCCCCGGCCGCGCTGCTGCGGGCCGACTGCTCCGACCTGGACCCAGCTACCCTGTTTCCGCTGGTCACCCCGCTCACGATCCGGCTCGGCCCCGGCCTCTTCGGCGACCGGAAACATGCCGCTAAGACCCTGCGCAAGCTTGTCGATCAGGCCCGTCGGCGCGTCGAGAAGGACACCGGCGTACAGATCCCCGGCGTCGACCTGCAGCAACTAGAGGACCACACCGAGCCAGGCGCCTACGAGGTCGAGTTGTATGAGACTTCAACGGCTCATGGAACGGTACCCCCCGACGGCCACTTCATCGTAGAGCAACTGGCCGCCGGGTCGCCGGGCAGCCCGCCTCCGGCCGCAGACGCGCCACCGCTCGTGGATCCACTTACCCGGCAGCGGGGCCGCTGGATCAACGAGTCCGGCCGGCCCGATGCGGATGGATCTTGGACGGCCGAGCAGTTCGTAGTCCGGCACCTGGAGGCGGTAATCCGCACCCACCTGCCGCGCCTGTTCGACATAGACGACGTTGGAATCTGGCTGACCTCGGTTCCGAGCGGCCTCGAGGTCATCGCCGGCGTGGACCGGCTCAGCATCGCCGACCGGCTGGAGATCCTCAGAATGCTCCGGCTCCTGCTGCGCGAGCAGGTGCCCATAAGAGACGCGGGAACGATCTTCCGGGTGATCCACGAGGCCGGTCCGGAATGGTCGGCGGTGGATCTGCTGCCGACTGTCCGTGCCCGCCTGAGGTCCGACCTCGCGCCTGCCGCTGTCCGCTCGGCGCGCCCGGCAGTACTCCCCATGGAGCTAGAGACGGCGTTTGCGGCCGGATACTCGCCCGACGACCCGGAGCGCTGGCAGCTGCCGCGGCCTGAGGCTGTTGACCTCGCCGGGCGCGTTGCCGCCTGGTACGGCGACCAGCCCTCGGGCGGCCCGGTCGTGGTGCGGGACCCGCAGCTGCGACCGTACTTCTGGCGCCTGCTCGCTGGGCTCGTACCAGGCCCTGTTTGGGTCCTCTCTCAGGAGGAGATCGATGGCCTCGACTAACGTCTCGGGCCGCGGCCTGTTCGGCACCGTCCGGCGGACGGTCCGCGAAGCCCTTCAGACTGCTCGGCATCCGCCACTCGACATCACGCTCGTCCTGCCCGGTGCTGCGGGCCGAGCAGATGCCGGTAGGACGGGCTCGCCAGTCCCGCTTCCCGATCCGGCTGGCCGGGCAGTGGCGAAGGCAGTCGCTGAAGCGGCAGCCGAGCAGGCAAGAGAACTGGGCGTTCCAGCACGCCCAGTGGTGACGGTCCAGGAATCGACCGCCGTCGGCACGGTTCCCCGGTTGTTCGTCGCCGGGCGCCGTGCCAGGGTGCCCCCGGCCGAGTTCGATGCCGCGCTCACCGTAAGGGATGGGTTCGTCGCCGAGAATGTCAACAGCGACGAAAGCACGCTGGCCGTGACCGCGGCCACGTCCATCCGGCTCGCAATCGAGCACGATCCGTCGATTCTCATGGGACAGCTGCAGCGGGAACTGTTGGTGGCCCACGCACGGGCTGCCGGCATCCACGAGCCGGACAGCCACGTCCTCGGTGTGGTTCTGGAACGGATCGTCGCCCACGGCTTTGCGATCGGTGACCTCGCGGCGCTGCGGGCTGCGCT
>Ga0070717_10000810_pt1 | contig 20566 bp, 35 predicted proteins | sample LARL113metaG_FD_71366 | JGI IMG/M metagenome (GOLD analysis project Ga0070717, IMG submission 71366) | Corn, switchgrass and miscanthus rhizosphere microbial communities from Kellogg Biological Station, Michigan, USA - LAR L11-3 metaG | ecosystem: Host-associated > Plants > Roots > Rhizosphere ... | reverse complement strand
ATGATCCCGCGGAAGCCCGAGATGGGCGGCGTGCAGATCGGCCCCGACAACTGGTCGCCGTCGACCGCGCAGATCATGTCGTTCGCGCGGACCTGCGCGGCCGTCGAGGATCCCGCCGGCGTCGAGCAACGGCTCGCGCACGGCACGATCACCACCGAGGACGCCGAGGCCTACCGGACCTGCTACCCGGAGCGGTTCAAGGCGCTCGAGATGGCGATCGTCCCGAAGCTCGCGAGTCTAAAGGCACCGATTCCAATGGCTCGCAGGATTTCTTTGCAGATCTTCCTGGGCCGGGTGATTGATCCGAGCTGCTCGCCCGAGGCCCAGGCGGTGTTCCAGGGCAACTTCAAGAACGAGGCGGGTAGTCAGGGTGGCACTCAGGCGCCGATGCCACAGCCCAACTTCGGCCGGTTCGGCTCGATCAAGAAGTCTATCGAGGGGCCGACTCCCTCGCAGAAGCGCGGCGGATGACCATCACCAAGGCGGGACTATGAATTACCAGCTCAATGTCGATCTGCCAGCGTACGCGTCGGGCTCGCTCGTCGCGATCATGCCGACGAAGAACCCGACGCCGCTCGGGGTGCTGCTCGCGAACGGGACCACCTACTACATCCCGCTGACCGACTCGGGCGGCACGCAGGACGCGACCGGGCCGATCTCGCAGGCCGGCTCGGTGGGCGCCCACATCCTCTGGGACGCCGCGATCATCGCGACGGTCACGATCGAGGTCTGCAACTTCACGCAGACGATCCAGGGCGCGGGGTCGGGCACTGATATCACCGACAGCGATGCGACCGCCGGGCACTGGGTGCAGTGGAACCCGGTGTTCGGCGCGAGCAACTACGGCAACACGACCGCCGGCGGCGTGCTGACGAACTACAGCCTCGCGATCGCCGGCGGCACGGCAGGCGGCGCCGTGTTCGGCTTCCCCGACTCCGGGTTCCGGCGCTACCGGATCAAGATCGTCGTCGGCGGCACGGGCGGCCGGATCCGCGTGCGCCCGCACGGGAAGAACGGCGGCTGATCTCATGACGCACATGCCGTCCTACGCGAACCCCGGGGTCATCCCGTCGGGGAACGCTGCCCTGGTCAACGTCGTGTACGTCGCGACGGGCGCCGAGGGGACCGACTTCATGGTGCCGATCGGCGCCACGATGCGCGACGCGTTGTACGGCGTGTATTGGTCGCCGATGGGCGTCACCTTCGTGCCGGTGCCCGATCTGCCCAATGCGATCGGGACCGACCGCACCACGGCGACGTTCCGGGTGCTGGTCAGCGCTCCGCTCACCGCCGGCGACAAGCTGGCCTTTCTCGTTGTGGAGGCAGCATCATGACCACCAGGCGCGCCGCGGCATTCGCGACCATCCTGGGCGCCGCGGCGCTCGCGCTGATCCTTGCGCTGATGTTCGTCGGGGACGACTCCCCGCCGATGACCACGCCGCCCGGCGGGCCGCGCACCTATGGCGCGAGCTCGCAGCCGACGATCATCAAGGGCACCGGGCTCTCGGGCTCCGCAAGCTCGGCGAACCCGCTCGACCTGATCAAGTGCTCGAGCAACGGCAACGTGCCGACCTGGAACGGATCGATCTGGACGTGCGCAACTCCGACGAGCGGCGCCGTCACGACGACCGATCCGCTGTTCGGCACGACCGCGCTCAGCTGGACGCCGACGCTCGGCAACCTGCAGGGCACGGGCAGCGCCGGCAACGCGCTGCGCACCAACCTCGTCGCCACGGCGTGCGGAGCCGGCTCCGACGTCAACTCGATCGCCGCGACCGGCATCGGGACGTGCACGGCCGTCATCGACTCGGTCGCCGCGTCCGCCGCGAACGGGATGACGTGCTCGACGGCGGCTGGTGCCACGAGCTGCTGGGCCGGCTCGGCGACGGGCTGTCCGGTCGGCGATATCGAGCAGGACACCGGCGGCGGCTCTGCAGGCTGGACCTGCGGCACGGTCGTCAATAGCATCAGCACCGCGACCGGCGCCGGGATCCTCGAGAGTTCGCCCACCGGCGTCGTCGGGCTTCACCTCTCGGGAGCGGGCGGCGACTGCGCAACCAATCAGATCCTCGAGGACACCGGCGCGGGCGGCGCGAACAACTGGAACTGCGTCGCGATGCCCTCGGGAGGAGGCGGCACGATCACGTCGATCACCTGCGGCACGGGGCTCAGCTGCACCGCCGCGAACCCGATCGTCGCGAGCGGCACGATCACCGAGAACATCGCGGGCGCGAGCTGTACCTCGGGGCAGGCGATGACCGCGCTGGGCGCGACGGGCACGGGCACGTGCACGGCGCTCATCAGCGGCACGAACAACACGATCTCCAAGTTTAGCAGCGCGACGACGCTCGGCAATTCAGCGGTGACCGACGACGGCACGACGCTCACGTTCGGTGCGACGGCAACGACGATCACCGAGTCGACCGGCGTGTCGAACTGGGCAAGCACGATCATCGGCGCGGCTGGGGCGCGCGCGTACACCGGCGCGGTGTATCTGGAAAATGGGAGCCTCAACTTCTTCAACGCGACCAATGGCAACGCACAAGGCAAGATCAACGCGACGGGATTCAACCTCGGAACGACCCAGTTTCGTGACCTCCTGGTCCAGGACGGCAAGGGGGCGACCGTCGCAACCTTCACCGGATCGACCAAGGACGTAACCCTTGCCTCAACCGCGACGGTGACCGGGGCGCTGACCGCGAGCGCAGCTGCGACCGTTGGTACCACGCTCGCCGTCACGGGCAAGACCACGCACACAGGCGGCACGACCACCGTCGGGCACGCCGGCTACACCGGCACGGCGCCAGCCGTGAGTTCGTGCGGCGCTTCGCCGACGATCCTCGCTGGCTCGACCGACATGGGCGGTCAGATCACGCTCGGCGCCGCGACCACGACGACCTGCACGTACACGTTCAACCAGACGTGGGCGGCCAAGCCCTTTTGTGTGTGCAGCAACGCGTCGAACGTCACGAGCTCGGAGGCGATGACCGGCTGCGATGGCTCGACGACGACGCTCACGATCACTGCGGTGTCTGGCACCACCGCGGGGATCTTCAACTACCACTGCCAGGGCCAGAGCGCGACCATCCCGTAAGGAGCAGCCATGACCATCGCAATCGGTGACATCGTGATCGTGAACCTCGGCGCCGGCGTCACCTGTCCGGCGATCATCACGGACGCCACGCCTGGCAACATGAGCGGCATGGCCTTCAACAACGGAGGCGTCGGACCGATCGCAGGCATCGCGCTCGCCGGCGATCCGCTCAACCCCAAGGCGCTCGAATGCGCGCCGCACATCACGGCCGCGACGGGCGTGCCGGCGCAGCCGCTGCCATGACCGACGGCCAGTACAACGTCCTCATCGCGGCGCTGCTCGGGCTCGCAGGCTCGATCGGCGCGGTCGTCCGCTGGGCGGTCGGCAGGTTCATCAGGTCGCTCGACACGACGTCGGCCGCGATGCTCAAGTCGGTCGACGCCAACACGACCGCGATGCTCGCCAACACGGTGAGCAACACGCGACTCGAGGTGAAGATCAACGCGATCGCCGACTGGGCCGAGAGCCACCCGACTCCGCCGCTCGGGACGCAGCTCCACGACCTGCATCCGCCGAAGGAGTTCGTCACGCGCGCGAAGACGCCCGCCGGCGGGATCCCGAGCGTGCGTCCACCCACCCGCGGCGAGGGCCGCTGACATGGCGGCTACCAACGGCCAGCACGCCGACGGGTTCACCCTCCTCGAGGCGAGACACGTCGATGCGCTGATCGAGGTGATGCGCGCCTTGAACCGGTCGGTCGTGCACCTCGACGAGGCGATCCGGGCCCAGACCGAGGTGATGCGCGAGACCCACCGGGTGGCCGTGTTCGATGCGACGTCGATCTCTCGCCTCGAGAAGATCGAGACCCGGCTCGAGAAGATGTCGCAGCGATCCCGACCTCCGAAGCGATAATCTGGACGGATCGTCGATCTGCGGTTTGGATGGGCAATGCCCGAGACCGCACCGACCGTTCCGACCGCCACCGTGATCGCGAAGCCCGGACCCAGGACGACAGAGTTCTGGCTCACGCTGCTCGTCGTGCTGATCTCGCAGGCCTACGCGGTGGGCCTCGTCGGAGCCGGCACGCCGCTGGACAAGGGCCTCTCGTTCGTCGCCGGCGCGCTCGCGGCCTACGGCTACGCCGGCGCGCGGGCCAGCGTGAAGGGCACGGTCCACGCGGCGTCCGCGGTGATCCGCGCGGCCGCGGTCGGGCTGCTCGCGATCGCGCTGCTTCACGCCGCGCCGGCCTGCGGTCCGAACCAGCCCGGCCCCGTGATCGGCACGACGGTCATCGATTGCACCGGGCAGAACGCCAGCGCGGTCGCGACCCTGTTCGCCGACTTCAAGGCGAAGCTGACAGGCGGCGGCAGCTGGGCGCTGATCGAAGCAGACGCGAAGAGCGCCGGCGTCGCGATCGGCGGCTGCGCGCTTGCGCTGCTCGTCCAAGACTACCTCGGCAACAGGGGCGCTCCGCCGCGCGCGGAGGGCAATGCCGCGCGCGCGGCGCTCGAGGACTTCCGCGCGAAGGTCGCCGGGGGCGCCACGTTCAAGACCGCGGCCGGCAACCTGTGATCTGCATCCCCGGCGGCAGGCGGCGCTCGCGCGACACGAGGAGCGCCGTTCCCTTCGCTCGCTACCTCGCGAAGGCCGAGCTCGACGCCGCGCCCCCCGCGCGCGACTACCTCGGCGAGACCACGACCACGTTCCCGTGGTGGGGCAACGATCGGGTCGGCGACTGCACGATCGCCGCGCTCTACGATCGCCGCGTGCTGCTCGCGGCGCTGACCGGCGAGCCGTTCGCCAGCACCACCGCGGCCGCGCTCGCCGACTACACCGCGATCGGCGGCTTCGACGGCACGCCCGGCGATCCGACCGATCACGGCCTCGAGCCGATCAACGTGCTCGCGCACGCCCAGGCCGTCGGGATCGCGGGCAGCAAGATCGCCGGGTACGCGCGCCTCAACTTCGACGACCAGGGCGAGATGCGGGCCGCGCTCAACCTGTTCTGCTGCGTCTACGCCGGCGCCGGGCTGCCGAAGAACGCGGACGAGCAGGGCTACCTCTGGGACATGCCGCCGATCGCGCAGCGCACCGAGCTCGACGCGCCCGACCCCGACCGCGGCCACATGTTCCTGATCGGCGGCTACGATCGGCTCGGCTGGTCGATCGTGACCTGGGCGAGCTCGAAGTACCGGGCCTCGAACGCATGGGTCGAGGAGTGCGTCGACGAGGCGTACGTGATCATCGACGACGCGCTCGTTCGCGGCGATCGCCCGGCTCCGAACGGCTTCGACCTCGAGCGCCTGCGGTTCGACCTGGCGGCGCTGTGATGGATCCGGCGATGCCGTGGGACGAGGTCAAGGCGAGGTCGGCGACCGAGCAGGGCGCCTACTGTTGGGACTGCTGGGTGACGCACGACATCATCGGCACGCCGTGCAAGCGGCACTGCCTCACCGACGAAGAGCGCGCAGAGCGCGACCGGCGATTCAACGCGCGGCTCGCCGAGGCGAGGCGTCCGCACCCGATCCTGTCGATGCTCACGAAGGCGGCGCGTCCGTGACCCCGCGCGGCACCGTCCTGGGGCTATCGCTCGAGCAGATCGCCGCTCGAGCTCGCCAGCTCGGCGCGCCCGACTTCACCGACGGGTTCTACCTCCTGCACGATCACAACGGCGGCAAGGACCCGCTCGCCGACGATCCGTTCGATCGCTGGTCCAAGCCCGACAGCACGTTCATCAACCGCACGGCCGACTGCATCGGCGGCGCGGCCTGGTGCGGCGGGTTCGACCGCTGGCAGCCGTTCCGCTTCCCGCTGTACGACGGCTGGATCAACACCGACTCGGTGTGGTCCGACGCGACCCATGCGGCGAAGTGCTTCGTGCAGCTGCCGGCCCCGGTGCCCGGGTGCTTCGTGGTCGCGCGCACCGGCGCGCCCGGATTCGAGACCCGCGGGCACATCGGCACCGTCTATGCCGCGCCCCCGGCCGAGATCTGGGAGATCGACAACACCGACCTCTGGCGCCACGTGCTGATCACCGATGTCGCGTCACGCGGCGATCAGCGCGCGAACACGAGCCATGACGCAACGTGGTGGTTTCAGGCCCGGCATCACGGTGCCGCGTTCGTGCGCAGCATCATGGTGCCGTAGGTCGACTCCTCGATGCGAGCGGCGGCTTCAAGCGCGACTCCTACCATGTCGCTGGCGCATCCCCATGCATATCCGCCGTTGCAGTCCGCGATCGCCCATTCTGCTGCCAGCTCCTCAGGTGAGCGTGTCAGCCAGAAACTAAACCCGCCCGGGTTAAGACCTAGGGCAATGGCGGCGTCACCGAGCGGGGTGTAGTGATACGGCAGTGGCGTGCCGAGCTGCATCTGGTCAACCGCACAGCGAATCAGCTCGATGACTGCCTCAGGGTTCGCCGGATTCACCGCAGCACCTCGCGCATGTCGATTTCATTCATGTGTCAATTGCTTCCCACGGGTAACTCGTCGTAACAGCGCTGGAAATCGGTTCCCGTGGGAATCAGAATTGCGCCGCCCCGACGAAGATCACACGATTTAGGTTCCTGTCCCGAGAGGGGTGCGGGTTCGAGTCCCGCCGCTCGCACGCCTACTTAGCTGGATCAACTCGAGGTCGCCGGCGCGCGGTTCCCACCGCGGTTCCCACCGATCAGCGCTTCCCGCCGGCGATCACGCGGAACGCCCGATCGGCCTGCGCCGCGCGCGCGGCATCGGGCTGCACGTACGATCGCGCGGCGACCCCCACCGAGCCGTGACCGAGGTGCTCGGCCACCATCAGCCCGGTCGCCCCGGCATCGGTCGCCAGCGTTGCCTGGGTGGCCCGTAGCGCTTGCGGCGGCAGCTCGGGCACTTCTGCGAGCCGGCACGCGCGCAGCACCTGGAGGCGAGCCCAGAAGCGATCACGGGCCTCCCCGTCCTCGCCCACGAACAGGGGCGCCTCGGACGCGCGACCCGCGGCTAGGTTCGCGAGCAGCGGTTGCAGCTCGGCCGGGATCTTCAGCCGGCGGCGGCCGGCGCGGGACTTCGTCTTGCCGATCCACAGCACCCGGCCGTCATCGTCCAGGTCGCGGATCGGGCGGCGCACGAGCTCGCTGGCGCGCGCGCCGAGCAGCAGGTAGCCGAGCGTGACGATCGCGCCCTGCTCGCCAGCGTGCGCGTGGCACCACGCCTGGAGCTTGCGCACCTCGTCGATCCGCAGCTGGGGCTTCTCGGCGCCGGTCACCTTGCGGCCCACCGGCTCGACATCGGCGAAAGGGTTGAGGCGAAGCCAGCGCCGCGAGACGCAGAACGCGCCCCAGTCCTTCCCGACCGACAGCGCGTTCCGGTGCGTGTCGGCCGCGACGTCGACCCGGGCGGCGGCGTAGAGCTCGGCGCCCTTGCCGTGGACGAAGCGAAGCGGGCGCGCACCGTTCCCCGGCAGCCCGAGCAGCCGCCACAGCCGATCCTCGGCGCTCGAGATCGTGGCGGGCTCGCGGCCCTTCTCGCGCTTCGTGTCGAGGAACGCGTCGATCGCGAACCTCACCGTTCGGCCTTGCGCCTCGTCGCGCGCGCCGGCGACGACGGCTTCAGCGGCAGCCCGGCTCGCAAACGTCTCACGTTCTGTCGTCCTCTTTCCATCGCTGCGTCGAGTGACGTAGTGGACTCGCCATCGATCTCCGTGCTTGTAGGGTCCATAGATCCTTGGTTCGCTGTCTCGCATGGGTGCCTTTCACCCACGGTTCCGATTTCCGGCCGTGAGGGTGCTCCGGAGCGGAGCTCGGCCGCAACCGCGAGGGCGATCCGGCGGATGTCGCGGTCGGAGAGCGTCACTCGCTGACCCGACGCCATCGCGCCGCGTCCGGGCAAGTCGCGAAGTGGCTCGTGTAGCGGTGCTGCGGGGCCTCGAGCGCGAGCGATCCCTGTGGCGCCCGCAGCTTGCCGCCACCGACGTAGCGCGCGACGCCGTTGACGATCGTCCAGATCCCGTCGTCGTCCTTCTCGAACGGCCCCGGCTTGCCGCTCGCGGTCGTGGCCCAGATGATCGCGGCGCGGCAGGACTGGCAGTTTGCCGGCTTGAGATCGCGGTCGGTCACAGCGGCGCTCCGAGCTCGATCTCAGCAGCCGCGAGCGCAGCGTTCAGCGCCGCCGCGAGCTCGTGGCTGCTGCCGGCGTCCGGGTGTGCCTTCTGGATCGCTGCGCGATGGCGCGCCTTGGCGATCGCGAGCATCGCGGCGTTTTCGAGCACGCCTTCGGGCCAGGCGCCTCCGAGCGTCTCGCGCCATGGCGGCGGTCCGGCGGGCACCGTGCCGCTCGATCCGGGCGGCAGCGCGGCGAAGCCCGAGAAGATCCGCTCCTCGGCCGACGCCACACCCCACCGGGTGACGCCGCGCATAGCGTCGATCGTGTGCTCGATCGCGCGCATGTTCTCGCCGGGCGTGAGCCACGCGTCGCAGGCGAACACGCGCTCGAGTCCGCCGAGGGTGAACCACACGGCGATCCCGGGATCGCTCGGCGTCCCATCGCTGTACGGCAGACCGTCATGCCGCGTCGGCAGCTGGCTGGTGATTACCGCGTTGATCGCGCGCAGCCGGGCGAGCTCGCGATGAAGATCCTTCGCGGCCTCGTACGGCGTGACGCGGCCGCGGTTGCTGCCGCCGAACATCGAACGCCGACGATCGGTCGACGTCGTGCGCGGCGTTCCGGGCGGCCATTGCAGCGGGTACGGATTACGCGCCACCGACCACCAGCCCTTCGAGCTCGTCGAGCTCGTCGACCGCGCGGGACAGCACGCACACGTCGCATTGGCAGTTCGTGCTGTTGCGATAGGCGCCGTCGCCGCGTGCGCGCCACGACCGCGCGGCCGCGATCACGGGCGCCTGCCGATCGACGATCAGCTGCAGTCGGGCGATCTCGGCGAGGTTCGGGTCCATCACGCGACCTCCACGAGCTCGCCGTCGATCTCGACGTCGACCGGCTGCAGCGTCTCCCACTCGGGGATCTCGAGATCGATGTCGGTCTCGACGTAGCCCCCGTAGTAGCCCGCGGCCTCGGCGAGCTGGAGCTTCTCCCACCAGCCGCGCCAGATCTTGTGGCCGATCTCGCGGGTCGCGTCGGGCAGGCGGAGCACCACGACTGTGAACGGCGCGACGTTCTCGATCGCGATCAGGTAGCTCTCGTCGGGCGCGCGACCAGTGTGCGCCTCGATCGCGGCATCGTAGAACGCCATCTGAGCGTGGTAGTGGCGCTTGAGCGCCTCGCGCGCGAACCACCGCGGTTCGGTCGATCGCGCGCTCTTGAGATCGCTGTTGCGCGCGGCCGTCCAGGCGTCGGGGGTCGACCGGCACGCGCGGCCGCCGAGCGTCCAGTCGATGCGCTGCTCGATCGCCGTGCCGTCGAACAGCAGCTCCATCGCGCGCGGGTGGCGCCGCATCGAGTTGATCACGCCGGCGGCGGTGCGGTACTCCTTCTCGTTCAGGATCACCGCCCGCCGTTCGACGTGATGCTCATGGAAGCGCTCCCACGCCTTGCCGGCGCGCCGGCCGTCGTAACAGACCACCGGCCGATCCGCGAACAGGCCGGCGTGCACCGCCGAGCCCATGCGCAGCGCGAGCGTCTCCTCGCTGAGATCCTGCGACCACAAGAGGTAGTGCGCGGCCGATAGTGAGAAGGCCTTCAGTCTGGAGAAGCGCACCGGCAGCGTTGCGGGATCGATCAGCGTGTCGGGCGCGCCGCGCGCGGCGTCGATCATCGCTTGCAGGCGCGCGCTCGGCTCGAGGATCTCGGCGAGGTCCACTTCGGCGGCGCTAGACATTGGAGGGCTCCTTGCCGGGCTCGGCGGGTGGCTGTTCGGCGGGCGGCGTCGGCTCGGCCGCGTGCTGGCGGGCCGGCTGCGGGCGCTTCGGCGCGATCCGGATCGCGTCGGTCTCGATGCGCTCCTTGGTCTTCGGATCGCTGTAGGTCGTGCGCACGACGATCAGCGTGATCCAGCCGCGCCAGTCGCTGACCACGCCGGAGCCCGACAGGGTCTGCATGGTCTTGCAGCACCCGACGTTGAGGCCGAGCTTCTTCTTGGCGCCGGCGAACGCGAGCCACGGCATGTCCTTGTCGCCGTCCTGGCCCTTCACCTTGATGACCCCGCTGTCGATGATCTCGACGTCGCGCGGCTTCGCGCCGTAGCCGCCGAGGTCCTCGGCGAACAGCAGGTGCTCGTTCAGGCGGCGGTGTACCTTGCGCCAGTGCACGTCGGCTTTCGCGTCGGCCATGACTACGCCGCCGCCTTTCGCAGCGCGACGAGCTCGCGGATCGCCGCCACAGCATCCTGCTCGGCGTCGTGGCGCTTGCCGTCGGACCACCCCGCGCGCACGACGCGCCCGGCCTGGTTGCGGACGAGCCAGTTCCAGCCGCTCTTGCCGGCGATGAGCGCGGCCGGCGCGAACTCCGCGCGGTAGTCGATCTTGTCTCCGTCCATGATGGTCTCCTTATGCGTGCAGCTCTCGGACGAGCGAGAGCGCGGTGAGGGTGAAGTACGCGTCGATCTCGACCTGGCGGATCCGCTCGCGTGTGAGGTTCAGGAGCACGCCGACCGCCTCGAGCGTGTGCTCGCCGCGGTCCGCGATATCGAGGCTGCAGCTGTCGTCGAGCTGGTCGACCTCGAGCTCGGGGCGGTTCAACTTGATCGTGCCGGTCACGGGGTTGACGTCGAGGTAGAGGTGATGGCGGCACGCCACCCACGGACAAGGCCGCGGGCCGTCGATGCACTCGCCGCGCGTGCGCGGGCGGGCGCCGTCGATCACGACCGGCTCGTTCGTGCGCAGGGCGCGCGCAACTCGAAAGGGCTCGAATTCGCGCCGCGCGAGTCGGCGCTCGCGACGCATCGTCGCCCGCGAGATCGTCGTGGCGCGCGGGACGCCGCGGTCCCGGCGTGAACGCCAGCGCGACATGGGCTAGCAGGCTCCCGCGCGCATCAGGCTGCCCCATCGCGCCGAGCCGCGGCGGCCTGGATGCGCGCGAACCGGTCCTGCTTCGCGGCAGGTGGAGGGGGGGGCTTCACCACGGCGGCTGGCGCAGGTTCCTCCTCGGGCTCGGCGTTCTCACGGCTCGGGCAGGTCTTGCGGTTGTGGCCGCGTGTGCCACAGAGGCCGCATCCGTGACCACCGGCGTGTGAGGCGCCACCGCGCTTCCTCGGCGCGGAACGCGTCGTGGGCGCTGCAGGCTGATCCGTGCGGTCGAGCAGCGCCTGCAGCCGCTCGCGCACGAGCTCGGTCACCAGGCCGGCGATCTGATCCGCGAGCGAGCTGACTATCGGCTGCACGCGCTCGAGCAGCTCCTGGCTCACGCGGCCTCGAGCAGCTCGATCGCCTCAGCGAACGCCGCGATGCTCCGCTCGGCGGTGCGCCGGCGCAGCGCCTTCCAGGCAGCGGCAGCGGCATCGGCATAGGCAGCGGCAGCGGCAGCGGCATCGGCAGCGGCATAGGCAGCGGCAGCGGCATCGGCAGCGGCAGCGGCATAGGCAGCGGCAGCGGCAGCGGCAGCGGCATCGGCATCGGCAGCGGCAGCGGCAGCGGCAGCGGCAGCGGCATAGGCAGCGGCAGCGGCATCGGCATCGGCATCGGCAGCGGCATAGGCATCGGCAGCGGCAGCGGCAGCGGCATCGGCAGCGGCAGCGGCAGCGGCAGAAATATTTTTCGGAAGAGCCTTCTTCGCAGCCTTCAGATGGGAGCGGGCCGCGTCGCGCACCTCGCACGCGAGATCGCGTGCTCGCCGCGCGGACTCCGTGTCGACCACCGGGGGCAACCCTTCCATGCGACCCGCCAGCTCGGGCTGTGGCTGGTGTGGCAACTCGCGCAAGAACGCGGGCACGATCGACCGGACGTGGCGATCGACGAGCAGGAGCGCCCGGCGCCGCGCCAGCGCGGGGGTCGCGCGCGTCCCGATGAGGCGCGGCAGCAGCGGCTTGAGCAGCTGGCGCTCGTCCTCGCGCAGCCGGTCGTTGAGCGTGCGGCCGAAGGCGGCGAGCGCGACATCGACGCACTGGGGATGATCGGAGTGCGGCTCGCCGGCCATGTAGGCGGCGGCCTCGAGGAGGCACATCCCGTCGTCGGGTGAGCCATGGTTGCCGTGGGCGAGCACGAAGGTGGAGAGGTCGAGCGGCTTGACGATGGGAGCGGTGGTGGCCTGGGTCATGGGATCCTCGAACGAAAAGGGTTAGGAGTGGCGGGCCGCGCGGCGATCGCGCTGGCAGGTCGAGCAGAAGGAGGCGATGAGCTGCGTGCCGGGGATCGGCAGCAGCCCGCAGCGCGCGCAGTGGGGCGGGAACAGCTGGCCGATCGAGGCCAGGCACAACACGCACATGAAGAGATCGCGATGGATGTCGTGCGTGAACGTGACCTGGTCGACGTGGCCGCAGTTCGGCGTGGGCGGGACGAAGCGAGCGGTCACGGGTTAGTTCCCTGCGCCGATCGCGAGCTCGCCGGCGAGCACGAGCCGCGCGTACATCAGGCCGCATGCGCAGTAGAGCTCGACCATGCCGGTCGCCTTGTCGAACACGACGGTGCGCTGCGCCGTTGGGTGACAGCTCGCGAGCAGTGCGACCTTGGGCTGGTTCGTCGCGCAGTTACAGCCGGGCTTGAGGCACGCGCCCACGTCGCGGCGCAGGTCCTCGGTGGTCATCGGAGGCGGCGGCTTCACGGACGCCCCCCCCTGCACGCGACGGTGCGGTAGTCGGGCGCGTACGCGAGCTCGCCGCGCGCGCAGGTCACGCGGCCGTGCGTCTCGATCGCGTGATCGTCGAGGATGATTCCGCGCCGCTCGGCCGGTGGATCGCCGGCGGGTGGTGCGGAGCGGCAGGTGTACCGGCCGTCGGGGTGGACGCCGTTGAGGTACATGGCGCCGGAGCACCGCGCGGTAGACGGCGCCGCGATCAGCGCGAGCACCTGGGCGACGAGCGCGATCACTGCCACCACCAGATCCGCGACGGCAGCACGCGGCGCAGGTCCGCCCGGGCCGCGAGCCGAGCTCGCCGCACCGATCGCGCCGTCGCCGCGGGGAACGGCTCGCGCTCGGCCTGGGCGACGAGACCGATCACGATCCCGAGCGCAACCCCGGCGACGAGGCACCAGAACGCGATCACGCGGACACCCCAGTCTCGCGCGACACCAGCTCGGCGATCAGGTGAGCGATCGGCTTGCCGGTCGCGCGGCTGATCTTCTGCAGCTTCGCGTAGCAGATCGCCGAGACCGACAGGACCGGACGCGGCGGCTTCACGACGCGCCCCCGACGTAGATGCCGGCCTCGCGCAGTCGCCGGTGGAACTCGACCGAGACCCGGCGGCGCCACTCGGAGCGGTTCACGTCGTCGTAGCCACTCAGATCCAGCGAGCCACCGCGCCAGCTGCCGCGGCTCACGCGGACGCTCCTGGCCGCGGCAGCGAAGTGGCGATGGACCGCCGCGAACGAGGGGGGCTCACGGCCGGCCCCCGATCTTCACCGGCGGCTGCAGCGGCGCGTTGCAGAGGTTCGCCGACTCGGCGATGACGTCCGCCGCCCAGCACTGGAACGCCCACCGTCGAGCGGGCCGGTGGTGCGGCCGCGGTTCAGGCTCGCGATGGTGGTCGCGGTCGAGTCGGGCTGTGAAGTAGTCGTCGCGTTCTGTCAGATCGGAGCGGCGATGGGCCATTCTGTATCAGTATTCGATACAGGATCACCGGGTCAATACTCATTGTATCAATTTCCAGTACCCGGGATCTCGCGTCACGCGTGGTAGCGCTTGCGAGGCCGGCCGCGGAACATCAGCTGCCAGTCGTACTTCGCGAGGATCGTCTGCGCCTCGATCACATCGCGCAGTCCTCGCATCACCTCATCGAACTTCTCGGGCGAGACCTCCAGCAGGAGGGCACCGAGATCGAGCCACTTCTTCTTCGTCTCTTCGTCCATGAGGGCAAGCTAACAGCCTGCCCTGACGATCATTTTGGATAGTCCGGATTGGCCCGGAACATCTGGCTTATTCCGTCGGCCTCGCGCCGCTTGGCGTCCACCACGATCCGAAGTCCGTCGAGCATCTCGTCGAAGCGGCGGCGATCGAGACGGTGGAGGTCCTGGCCCAGCGCGAGCCATTCCTGAAGCGGGTCGGCGGCCTTCGAGCTTGGCCGCTTCGCGCCCTCCTTGTCCAGCCACGCCTCGATCGTGCGAAGCGATCCGATGCTGCCGATCCCGCGCAGCAGCGTGTACCCGGTGTTCTTGCTGATACCGGCCTGCTTCACTGCATCGTGGAAGTCGATCCCGAGTGACTCCGCCTTTTCCTTTACCGCGTCGACTTGCGATTTCGTGGCAGCGTTCTTCGGAACGGGCCGTGACGATCCCTGCTTCTCCATCGATCTCTCGACGGTAACGTGCGTTTCTGTATCGAGTCTGTCCGAAGCAAATTGCACGTTGTATCGAATTCTGATACTCCGGACCGGTGATGTCTACGGGAAACCGTATTCGCAGGCGCCGGGAGGCTTTGGGTTGGTCCAGGCAATCCCTCGCCGAGCGACTCGGCACGACCAGGATGAGCATCTGGCGCATCGAGGCCGGTCACACGCAGATCAAATCGAGCGATCTCAAGACGATCGCCAGGCGTCTCCGCATGAAGGTCGCGGAGCTCGTCGCGTGACTCTACGGGGCCTCGAAGCGGCAGTCGCTGCCGTTGGCAATCGCGCACATCTCCATCGAGAACTCGCAGCTACCGTCGGACCTGCACCACGCGCCCGTCGTCTCGACGCATTGGTTTGCCAACGTCACACAGTCGCTTCGGTCTCTGAAGCACGACCCCATCGCGATTCGATGATTGTCGGTCATCGACACCGTCGCGCAAAACCACGAGCGCTCCTTCAGCTGCGAGATCTTGATCGCCAGCACCAGGACCGCGGCCCCAAGCAACGCCACCACGATCGCGATCGCCTTCATCCGACAACGGTAACCCGCTCGGCTGCCTGAGAGATCTCCGTTGCCGCAGCAATCGAACCGGCCGCGCCGGAAGCCCTCGGTCCCGGCGATCTCGAATCCGGAAGGCGCGCGATGAGCACGGTCACGCCGATCCGTCCGCCCGGCGGCATCTCGCGCGGCAAGCTGCCGCACAACGCCGACGCCGAGGCCTCGATCTTGGGCGGCGTCATCCTGCGCAACGAGCAGCTCGATGGGCTCGCCGACCTCGAGGTCGACGCGTTCTTCGAGCTGAAGCACCAGGTCGTGTTCGGCGCGATGCGGTCGCTGCGCGCCAAGTCGACGCCGATCGATGTCGTGACGCTCGAGAATGAGATCGAGCGCCAGGGCCGGCTCGAAGCTGTCGGCGGGATCGCGTTCCTCGGCGAGCTCGTGCTCCGCGTGCCGACCGCCGACAACGTGCTCGCCTACGCGGCGACCGTCGATCTGCTCGCGCGCAACCGCCGGGCGATCATCGCGCTCGGCTCGGCGCTCGAGCGCGCGCAGACCTGGAAGCACGATCCGCACGAACTCGTGAGCGAGGTCGCCGCCGAGCTGATGCGGCTCGACGAGGAGCGGGTCCACCAGCAGCGCGCACAGAAGGCGCGGTGGTGCGTGCCGCTGTCGCAGTTCTTCGGCTCCGAGGAGCCCGACGACGATGACGCGCGCGACTGGATCATCCGCGACCTGATCCCCCGCGCCGAGCCCACGCTGTGGGGCGGCCCGATGAAGGCCGGCAAGACCTGGGCGGTGATGGACCTCGCGATGGCCGTCGCGCTCGGAGAGGACTGGCTCGGCCGGTTCCGGAACACGCTCGGCAAGCCCGGTCGCGTGCTGGGCCTGTTCCTCGAGGACAACGAGCGCCGGCTCGGCAAGCGGCTGTGGGAGCTCGCGCGCGGCCGCGGGCTGCAGCACGGCCTCAACGATCCGCAGCTGCAGGACACGCTCCGCATCTCGCGCGCCCCGCTGCGCCTGCCCGACGCCAAGGATCAGGCGCGGCTCATCGCCGAGATCAAAGAGTGGGGCGCGGCGCTCGTCATCGTCGACAATCTTACCCGCGTACTGATCGGCGATCCGAACAGCACGCGTGACGCCGCGGCGTTCACCCGCGCGTGGTCCGAGATCGGCGAGGCGACAGGCGCGACGATCCTGTTTCTCCACCACACGAAGAAGGCCAGTGGCGACCAGCATCGCGAGGTCGACCCGTTCGATCAGATCCGCGGCTCGTCGGACTTCGGCGCGACCGCGCGGAACATCATCGTCACGGTTCCGCTGCGGGTCGACGGCGAGCTCCTGGCCGAGGTCCGCATGCGCGGCAATCTCGATCTCCAGACTGAGAGCTTCGCGCTGGGCTTCGAGCGTGTGCAGGTCGGCAACCGCTGGCAGGCGCGGCTCATCGATCGCGGCGAGGTCGGCGACCTGAAGAAGGACTCGAAGAAGAGGGCGCGCACAGCGAAGGAGATGGAGAAGCGCGAGCAGCTCCGCGAGATCGACGCGCAGCGGCGCCACATCGCGATGCGGATTATCGAGATCGAGAAGAGCTGCTCAACCCGCCGGCTTGGTATCGAGCTCGCGCTATCGAAGAGCCTCGCGTCTCAGGTTCTGGCCGATCTTGTGGTCTCGGGGGACATCCGCAAGGACTCGAAGCTCGGCTTCGTGGCGATCGGAACGCACACCCAGATCGACCTTCCAGGGGGCCCGGATGTCGGGTGAGCTGAACCCAAAAACGCAGGGGGATCTCTTCGCGTGGCGGGGCGCGTCATCGGCGCAGGTTCCGGCCTCGATCCAGGTGTCCACTCACCTCGATCAGCTGTCCAGTGGACAGAGTGGACACCCTCCCCTGGAAACCGGTCGGGATGTGTCCACAAAAGGTTCCGTACCTCCAAAAGGTAAAGTGTGGACAGCTGTGGAAGGGCTGGAGGGCCGAGTGTCCACTGGAACTTCGCCGGCTGGACACCCGGCCGGGAGGCCGGGGCCGGCTAGTTCCGTGGACACCCCCCTTGGAAGGGAAGATTCCGCGATCGCATTGTGCGAACGCCCGGCCCTCCGACCCTACCAACTGGCATCCATCGCCGGGGTGTGCGCAAGATTCGAATCAGGTGACCGCTCCACGCTTCTCGTGCTTCCGACCGGCACCGGCAAGACCGTGGTCTTTGCCGAGCTCGCACGTCGCACGGTCGAGGCCGGCAATCGCGTGCTCGTCCTCGCGCACCGCACCGAGCTGCTCGAGCAGGCCTCGCGCAAGCTCGCCGACGTCGGCATCCGCGCGAGCCTCGACCAGGGCGCGAGCCGCGGATCTCAGCGCGCCCCCGTCGTCGTCGGCTCGGTGCAGACGCTCCGCGGCGCGCGGCTCGAGCGGCACGCGCCCGACGCGTTTGCGCTGGTCGTCGTCGACGAGGCCCATCATGCCGCGGCCGCCAGCTACCGCGCGATCCTCGACCGCTTCGCCAGCGCGAAAGTCCTCGGCGTCACAGCGACGCCCGATCGCGGCGACGGTCGCGCGCTCGGCGAGGTGTTCTCGTCGGTCGCGTACAGCTACGAGATGCGCGCCGCGATCCGCGAGAAGTTCCTCGCGCCGCTGCGCGCTCGTCGCGTCACCGTCGCGAGCCTCGACCTCCGTGACGTCAAATCCCACCACGGCGACTTCGACCAGGCCTCGCTCGCGAAGGTCCTGTCCGACGAGAAAGCGCTGCATGGCGTTGTCGCGCCGCTCGTGCAGCTCGCCGGCGCGCGGCGCACGCTGGTGTTCGGGGTCGACGTCGCGCACGCCCATGCGCTCGCCGAGGTGCTCAACCGCCATCGCGAAGCCTCGGCGATCGCGCTCGACGGCAGCGCCTCGCCAGCGCAGCGCGCCGCGACCATCGCGCTGTTCCGTGCCGGCAACTTCCAGTACCTGGTCAACTGCGCGCTGTTCACCGAGGGGTTTGACGAGCCGAGCATCGAGTGCATCGCGATGGCGCGCCCTACGCAGAGCCGAGCGCTGTACACACAGATGCTCGGGCGCGGCACCCGGCTCTCGCCCGACACCGGCAAGACGGATTGCCTCGTCCTCGACTTCGTCGGCAACTCGCGCCACCGGCTGATCGGCCCCGCCGACGCGCTCGCCGGCGTCACGCTCGACGACCAGGCGCGTAACGAGCTCGAGGCCGCGCTCGACGGCAAGGAGCTACTCGAGGACGTCCTCGCCGCCGTCGAGGCGGAGGCCGACAATCGCACCGCCCGCATCAAGCTGATCGCGGTCGCGCACTACCGGCAGAAGGAGATCGACGTCTTCCTCGGCGCCCACATGCCGCCGATCGATCCGAGCTCGCCCAAGGGCCGGTCGCCGGCGACCGAGAAGCAGCTCGCGGCCCTGGAGCTCGCCGGCATGGGCAAGCCGCCCGCGGGCTTCACGCTGGGTGAGGCCAGCGCCATGCTGGACGCGATCGCCGCCAGACAGCGCGCTGGGCTCGCCACCGTGCCCCAGGCGAGGCTTCTGGAGAAACTCGGCATCGACACCCGGGTGGTGACCAAGGCCCGTGCAGGGCAGCTCATCGCCAAGGCGAAGCTCCACGGCTTCAAACCGTGGTGTTTCCTCCATGAGCCGGAGTACCGGCGCACGCGGAAGGCCACATGACCGCCGACAGAGACAGCTGGTGCACGCCCGCATGGCTCGCGACCGCGATCGGCAAGTGGGACCTCGACCCGTGCTCGAACAGCCGCTCGCACGTCCTCGCCACGCTGCGCTACTCGCTCGAGGACGGCGACGATGGGCTCTCGGTGAACAGCGCGCACAGCGGCACGCGGGTGTTCGTCAACCCCCCGTACAGTCGCGGTCAGGTCGCCCGCTGGATCGCCGCGTACGAGCACACGGGGTTCTGCTTCCTCGTCCGGTTCGACCCGAGTACCGACTGGTTCGCGCGGCTCTATGGGCTCACCGATCTCGTGTGCCTGCCGCGCCGACGCCGCGTGAACTTCGAGCCGCCCCCCGGCGTGAGCGCGAGCTCGAACGTCTACCCCCACGCGCTTTTCTACCGACGCTTCTCCGACGCAACCCCCGCAATCAAACGGCTCTGTTTTTCCTGGAGGACTGGCAATGGCACGAAAGCAACTTGAGATCCCAGGGACCGAGCGTCCCGTTCACGACGATGTCCACAAGGCCGCCGAGGCCTATCGCGAGGTGCGCGACGAGCGCATGCAGCACAGCAAGCGGGAGAAACAGAAGAAGCTCGAGCTGATCGCCGTCATGAAGGCGCACAAGCTCACCCGCTACAAGTACGACGACGAGGAGGGCGAGGAACTGCTGGTCACGCTCGACGAGGAGCCGAAGTGCAACGTCCGCAAGACGGGCGAGGCTGAGGCGCCAGTCGGCGAAGGCGTCGAGTCCATCGACAGCGAGGACTGGCCCTCGCCGTCGAACACGCCCGATGTGAGCGAAGGCCTGATCAACAACGCGCTCAAGGACGACGACGAGAGCGACGCGCCCACGCCGATCACCAGCGCGAAGGGCAAGCGCGCGAAGAAGCCCAAGCGGTGAGCGACGACGAGGCGCCTCGGCCGTGCTGCCTGCGCGTCGACCACGAAGGTCGCGCGACGTGGTGCGTGCTGCCCGAAGGTCACGATGGTGCGCACGCGGTGCTCAAGCCGCGCGAGCTCGCGCCCCCGAACTTCATGCCCGCGAGGAAGCGGTGATCATCGAGGTGCTCGGCGTGCCTGCGCCCAAGGGCAGCGGTCGCGCGATGCTGATCGGCGGCCGGGCGCGGTTCATCGCGAGCGGCTCGAGCGTCAACGCGCGCAGGATCAAGTCGTGGGCCACGTGCGTCCGCGAGTCGGCGCTCGCGGTGATCGGCAACGTCGAGGCACCACCGTTCGTCGGCGTGCCGCTGCGCGTGACCATCGTGTTTCGCGTCGCGCGCCCGGCGGGCCACTGGGGCAAGGGCAAGAACGCGGGCAAGCTCACGCCGAGCGCGCCGATCTACCCGACGACGAAACCCGACGTCGACAAATTGGCCAGGTCAACCTTCGACGCGCTCACCGCGATCGTGTGGGACGACGACAGCCGGATCGTCGCGGCGCGCGTGGGCAAGGCGTACGCAGCTCCTGGTCGTGAAGGCGCGACGATCACCATCGAGGCGATGTGAGCTCGTCGACCGACTACCCGGTCATCATTCACCCGCTCTACTACTGCTGGGAGTGGACTGGCTCCTTCGACAAGGCCGGCTACGGTATCCAGTGGAAGCCGCGTATTATCCGTGCACACACGCTGGTGTGGATTGCGCACCACCAGCGCTCGGTGCGTCCCGGCTTCGTGCTTGATCACAACTGCCAGAACCGCGCGTGCTGCTCGCCCTTCCACCTGCAGGAGGTCACGCAGCACGAGAACATGCTCAGGCAGGGACGCAGCGGGCAGGCGTATCGGGCGCGACTGAAGCTCTGCCAGTTCGGACACTCTCTCGACGACCGGATCATCACTGAGTGGTCGGGGTTCGCGTGTCGGACCTGCAAGGCCGGACCACAGCATTGAGTATGCCAGTCAGACTCCAGGGCAAAATGAGGGCCAACCCGGGGAGGATCACCCCTATGGGGGGGCGGCTCAG
>Ga0070717_10000809_pt1 | contig 20570 bp, 18 predicted proteins | sample LARL113metaG_FD_71366 | JGI IMG/M metagenome (GOLD analysis project Ga0070717, IMG submission 71366) | Corn, switchgrass and miscanthus rhizosphere microbial communities from Kellogg Biological Station, Michigan, USA - LAR L11-3 metaG | ecosystem: Host-associated > Plants > Roots > Rhizosphere ... | reverse complement strand
ATCGCCACCCACGGCTTCTCCCGGGCCTCGCCGCTCAGCTCCACCGGCAGGTCGGAGCTCGCCCCGTGACCCCGGTACATCTTGGTGATCGGACCGAGTTCCCGGTCGAGCATGAATTCGATCAGGGAGATCTGCCCGGTGTAGAGGTCGGTGAGGTTGATGCCGGCGCCGAAGATGCGCCGTCCGGCGTGCTTGGGATGGGTGGCCGGCCCGCCGCGGAGCACCCCCACCTCGATGGCGTCGTCGAGCAGGACGAGGTCGATCGCGATCTCCATCGCCCGGGTCGACGCATCGTCCTCGGCGTTCAGGCAGCCGTGGTTCTGGTTGGTGACGAGGCCGACTGGCCCATCGCGGTCCACCCGCATCGGCCCCAGGTCCACGGTGCCGTCGCGCTTGAAGCCCTCCAGCCGGGCCCGCGCCTCGGGCAGGGGCTCGGACATCGCGGCGATCAGGTGGGCGCCGCTGCGCGGGTGAGCGAGCACGCGCGCGAGGAAGTCCCCTTGCCCGATCTCCAGCCCCGCCTTGTCGGACTGGTTGTGCGTGCGCTCGGCATCGATCTGCGCCCGGGTGGGGAGGACCCCGGGGTGCCGCTCGGCCGCCTCGTAGACCAGCTCGGCCGCGCGCAGGGGCCGCTCGAGCCCGTCGGTAATCTCCTCGTAGATGGCGAGGACGTCGGCCCCCGAGCCCGGAACGCCGCTCACGCGCCGCCCACGACCGACTCGTGCCCCGTCCAGTACGGGGCACGCAGCTCGCGTTTGAGCACCTTGCCGGCGCCGGACTTGGGCAGCGGCTCGGTGGTCAGCTCGATGCGCTTGGGGATCTTGTAATCGGCGATCGCCGCGCGGCAGTGCGCTAGCAGTTCGGCCTCGGCGACGTCGGCGCGGGGGACCACCACGGCGTGCACCGCCTCGCCCCAGCGGGCGTCGGGAATCCCGAACACGGCGGCCTCCAGGACGGCCGGGTGGCGGTAGAGCACCTCCTCGACCTCGGTGCTGTAGACGTTCTCGCCGCCCGACACGATCATGTCCTTCGCGCGGTCCACGAGGTACAGGAACGAGCGCTCGTCCATGTAGCCCAGGTCGCCGGTGCGATACCAGCCGTCTGAGACGGCCTCGGCGGTGGCCTCGGGCTTGTTCCAGTAACCGACCATCACGTTCTCTCCCCGAATGGCCACCTCGCCCACGACTCCCGGCGTCGCCGCGGCGTCGGTCTCCAGGTCGAGCACCCGCACCTCCACCCCGATCGCCGGCTGGCCGCAGGAGCGCGCCTGCGGAGCGTCCAGCAGGTCCTCCTCGTGGGGCATGATGGTGGCGATCGGCGCCGTCTCGGTCGTCCCGTAGAGGTGCATGAGCTCGGCGTCGGGGAACGCGGCGTGCGCCCGGCGCAGGGTCTCGGTGGCCACCGGCGCGCCGCCGTGGCTGACCAGGCGCAGGGGCGAGACGTCGCGCGGGCGGGCCAGTTGCTCGTCGGCGAGCGCCGCCAGCATCGTCGGCACCACCAGCGTCGCCGTCACCCGCTCGGCCTCCACCAGGTCCAGCGCCGCCGCCGGGTCAAACTGGGGCAGCGCCACCTGACAGCCGCCGTGCCACACCGTGGCCAGGACCGCGATCGACCCCGCGGCGTGAAACAGCGGCGCCGCCACCAGCCAGCACGTGTCGGGGCGGAACGCGAACTGCGCCTGGAAGTGGAATGCGTTGGCCACGATGTTGCGGTGGGTGAGCATCACGCCCTTGGCCTCGCCGGTGGTCCCGCCGGTGTAGAACAGCCCGGCGATCGTCGCGCTCGGCAGTTCGTCTGCGACGTCGGCGGGCGCGGCGGCGGCCAGCAGGGTCTCATAGCCCTCGTCGAGATCGATGACGTGCTCCACTACCCCGTGGGGATAGTCGACGCCCCTGGCGGCGAACAGCACCCTGGCGCCCGAGTCGCGCAGCGCGTAGCCCAGCTCGGCCGCGGTGTGGCGCTGGTTGAGCGGCACCAGCACCATGCCGGCACCGGGCACCGCCTGGTAGAGCTCGAGGTAGCGATGGCAGTTGCCGGCCACCACCGCCACGCGGTCGCCGTTCTCCACTCCGAGTCCCCGCAAGGCACCGACCAGGCGGCGCACGCGCTCCCACGTCTGCGCGTAGGTGAGCCGTGCCTCGCCGCAGCGGGCGGCCACGGCGTCGGGCGCCACGTGGACGGCACGCCGCAGCGGCCCGATCATCGACGTCATCTCTCGCTCCCTCCTAGTGGGTGTGGTGGACCACCTGCAGGCCGTACACGGGCGTGTCGATGCCCTCGGCGCGAGCCTTGAGCTGGAGGGCCAGGTACTGGGAGTAGTGGCGTGACTGGTGCAGGTTGCCGCCGTGGAACCACAGGCCCGGCTGTTGGGTGGGCTTCCACATGTTGCGCTGTTCGCCCTCCCATGGCCCGGGGTCCTTGGCGGTGTCCGATCCCAGCCCCCAGACCTTGCCGACCTGGTCAGCGACCTCCTGGGAGATGAGGTCCGCCACCGCGCCGTTCATCGACTCATAGCCCGTGGCGTAGACCACGAGGTCGGCGGGCAGCTCGGTGCCGTCGGCCATCACCACGGCGTCCTCGGTCAGGTGATCCACCTGACCGGCCCGGAGCTTGATCTGCCCGCCGGCGACCAGCTCGGAGGCGCCCACGTCGATGTAGTAACCCGACGCGCGGCGCAGGTACTTCATGAACAGCCCCGATCCGTCCTCGCCCCAGTCGTGCTGGAAGCCCGCGGCCTCGAGCCGGTCATAGAAGTCGGCATCGCGCTCGCGGATCTGGTCATAGACGGGGATCTGGAGCCCGGCGAGGATCCGGTAGGGCAGCGACGCGAAGATCATGTCGGCCTTCTCCGTGGTCACCCCGGCGGTCACCGCCCGCTCGGAGTACAGGTCGCCCAGCGCGATCTCCAGGAGCGTGTCGGACCTCACCACGTGAGTCGAGGTGCGCTGCACCATGGTCACGTCGGCGTCGTGCTCCCACAGCGCCGCGCAGATGTCGTGGGCGGAGTTGTTCGAGCCGATCACCACCGCCCGCTTGCCGCGGTAGGCGTCCGGGCCCGGATGCTTGGAGGAGTGGTGCTGGTCGCCCCGGAAGACGTCCGCCCCCGGGAACACCGGAGTGTGAGGACGCCCCGACATGCCGGTGGCGAGCACCAGCTGCTTGGGGCGCAGCGTCAGCTCGGCGCCGTCGCGCTCCACCACCAGCTCCCACTCGCCGGCCGTCTCGTCATAGCGGGCCCGCTTGGCCTCGGTCGAGCCCCAGTAGTTGAGCTCCATCACCCGCGTGTACATCTCCAGCCAATCGGCGATCTTGTCCTTGGGCGAGAACACCGGCCAGTTGGCGGGGAACTTGATGTAGGGCAGGTGGTCGTACCAGACCGGGTCGTGCAGGCACAACGACTTGTAGCGGTTGCGCCACGAGTCGCCCGGACGGGCGTTGCGCTCGACGATGATCGTCGGCACGCGCAGCTGTCGCAGACGGGCACCGAGCGCGATCCCGCCCTGGCCCCCGCCAAGGATCACCACGTAGGGCTGGGTGGTGTGTCCCAGCTCCTCGGCCTCGCGGCGGCGGTCCTCCAACCACGTGTGGCGCTCGGGATCGGCGCCGTGGACCACGCCCTTGGGCCGCCGCGACCCGAGGCTCTCCTCGTGGCCCTTCAGCTCCTCGAGCGCGGTGAGCAGCGTCCACGCCTTGCCGTCGATGAGGCGCAGATGGCCGCTGCCCCGCCCCGCCGCGGTCTCGAACGTCAGCCACGCCTCCGTGACGCCGTCGGCCTCCGCCGGCTCCTCGCTGGTGCGCCAGTCGTGGGGCTGGATGTGCGGCAGGGCGCTGGTGAGCATGTCGGTGACGCCCTCGCGCCCCTCCACGGTCCGGATGTTCCACGTGAACGCGACCAGGTCGCGCCAGTAGGACTCGGTGGCGAACAGGTCCGCGGCGGCCGCCGCGTCGCCCGCACGCAGCGCGCTGTCGAAGCGATCGAGCCACTGCTCAACCTCGGTGGCAGCTGGACGGGCGGCGGTCGTCGTCATGTGGTCCTCCCCTCTCCCGGTGGCAGTATCCAGAGTGTATGTCGGCCGCGAGCCGGCCGATGGTGAACGCCCGGATTCCGGTGCACATCGAGCATGTGCAATATGGCGCTTACACGTTGACGCACCGACGCCCACGCGCCACTCTTCAGTGTGGGGGTTTATATGAGTTGGGGCAGCTGGGACGATGTGACGTGGAATCTGTTGGCCCGGCGGGTGCGGCAGGGGAACTGCACGCCGTTCCTGGGTGCGGGCGCTGTCGTGCCGGCGCTGCCGCTCGGCGCCGCGGTGGCGCGCCGATGGGCGCAGGACTACGGCTATCCGCTGGACGACGCAGATGACCTTGCCCGAGTGGCCCAGTACCTGTCGATCCATCACGACGACGCGATGTGGCCCAAGGAGCAGATCGCCGACGAGCTCAAGGCGCTCGAGCTGCCCGACGTGGAGACCCCGCCCGAGGTGCACGCGGTGCTCGCCCGGCTGCCACTATCGATCTACATCACCACCAACTACGACCACTCGATGTTCGAGGCGCTCCGGGCCGCCGGCAAGGACCCGCAGCGCGAGGTGTGCCGCTGGAACTCGAGCGAGGCGATCGAGTCGGTGCCGAGCCCGTTCGCCGCTGCGACCTACGCGCCGACGCCCGCCAACCCGCTCGTCTATCACCTGCACGGTCACGTCGACCTGCCGGAGTCCATCGTCCTCACCGAGGACGACTACCTCGACTTCCTGGTCACCGTCACGCGCAACCCGGAGCTTCTCCCCCACCAGGTCAAGCGCGCTCTGTCGGGCAACTCCCTGGTGTTCATCGGTTACCAGCTGGCCGACTGGGACTTCCGCGTCATCCACCGGGGTCTCGTCAACTCGACCGCGCCGAGCCTGCGGCGCCTGAGCGCGACCGTCCAACTGCCCGATCCGGCGGCGGCGTGCGACTACTTGGCGCGCTACTACGACGGCTTCAAGGCCAAGGTGTACTGGGGCACGGCCGCCGACTTCGCCAAGGACCTGGACGCCCATGTCCACGCTTACGCCGGCGCCTGAGGTCCGTGGCGCCTCACCGTACGTTGGGCCGCGCCCGTTCACGCGCGAGGATCGCGATGGCTTCTTCGGCCGCGAGGCCGAAGTCGAGCGGCTCGTTTCGGAGGTCATCTCGAGCCTCACCCTCGTCATCTATGCGGTGTCTGGGGCCGGCAAGACCTCGCTGCTGGCGGCCGGGCTGAGGCCGGCCCTCCGCGACCAGGGGTTCGAGACGCTGCCCACCGTGCGCTTCGCGGCCCGCGCCGAGATCCCCGACGTCAACAACGTCTTCACGTACATGACGCTGCGCAGCCTCGCGCGGCCCTACAACGACGACCCGGACGAACGCTGGCTGGCGAATCCCAACGCCACGCTGGCCGACGCGCTCGCCTCGGTGCCGACCGGGGACGACGAGAACGGCTTTCCGAGGCCGCGCGCGCTCGTCTTTGACCAGTTCGAGGAGCTCTTCGCGCTGCACGAGGAGCGCTGGCCAGACCGCAAGGCGTTCATAGCCCAGATCGGCGAGGCACTCGACGTCGAGCCCGAGCTGCGCGTCGTGTTCGCGCTGCGCGAGGAGTACCTGGCCCAGTTCGGCGAGCACGCCGGCGGTTTGCCGCGGACGCGCTTTCACCTAGAACGGCTCCGCCACGACGCCGCGCTGCGCGCCGTCACGGGCCCGCTGAAGGGCAGCGGGAGGGCATTCGCGCCGGGTGTCGCCGACCGTCTCGTCGACGACCTCCAGCAGACGGTCGGGACCGAGCACGGCCAGAAGGTCAAGGGCGAGTTCATCGAGCCGCTACACCTCCAGGTCGTCTGCCATCAGCTGTGGTCCCGCATCGGTACGAGCACCACGCTCATCACCGACGAGCACCTGGATGTCTACGGCAACGTAGACGAGGCCCTCACCAGCTACTACGACGAGGCCATTGCCCGCGCCGCGAGCGTCGCCCGGGTCCCGGAGTACAAGCTGCGGTCGGGGCTCGAGCAGCTGTTCATCACGTCGTCGGGCACCCGCGCGATCGTGTTCGCCGGCGAGGCCACCCGTGCCATGGGCGACGCGGCCGTCCGTGAGCTGGAGCGCCTGCACGTGGTCAGGACCGAATGGCGCGCGGGCGCGGCGTGGCTGGAGCTTGCGCATGACCGGCTGATCGCCCCCGTCCGGGCATCCGACGCCAAGGTGATCGGCGCCCGGCGCAGACGGGTAGTCGGCCGGCTCGTGACGGCGATCGTCGTGGCGGTCGCCGTCGCCGGCGGCGTCGTGCTTGCGGCGCTCTTCTCCACGCAGGCGCAGAACGCACAGCTCTCCGTCGCGACGGCGCGATCGAAGCAGGTGACAAAGGCCACCGTGTCGACGCTCCAGGTCTCGATCAGATGGATCGAGGCGTTCAACTCCGGTCGCGACCGGCTCGCCGCTCGGATGATGAAGCGGGTGATCCGGGTGACGCGCAGCGCGATCGTGGCCGGCCGCTCCCAGCCGGTCGTCTTGGGCCGTCATCCTCAGCGGGCCACCGGTTACCTTGAGGACTCACCGTGCTGGCTGGGCCCCGCGCCCTCCCAGCTCGGCAACAACATCGCCCAGGCGACCTGGCTGGTCGACCCCACGCGGAACCGACACGGCCATCACGGATGCCGGCCCGGCCGGGCGTGGCTGCTGGTCATCACGGTCGCCAACGGCAAGGTCACCGGGCTCGACCACCGGAGCCTCGGCGTGATCAACGCCCCGCCGCCGGCGAAAGCGAAACCCGGCACGGTCAGCACGCTCACCGGGACGACGAGCACCGGCGGCTCGAACTCCCCGGCAGGCGGATCCGGTGTGCCCTCCAGCGTGCCGACCAGCAGCAGTCCCGTCGCCACGCACACCACGGTGGGCGCTCTGCCTCCCGCGACCTCCGTCACATCAACCAACACCGTGTCGGAAACCAGCTCCGCCGCGTCCCCATCGACGACCACTCAGGCCTCCAACTCGACCTCCGCCAGCGTCCCCACCGGGGGCTCGAGCCCGCCACCACCCACCTCGTCAACCTTCACGATCGTCACGACGACGACGCCCGGCGGCTAGACCTCAGCCCTCGGTGGCGAACAGGTCCACAGCGCCGGGGCTACCGCCCCGCCAGGAGCTCGTCGACCGTCGCCAGCAGCGCCGCCAGCGCGGCGCGCTCGTCCAGCGAGCCCGCCCGCACTTCCTCGGCCGCGCCGTGGATGAGCGCCAGCGTGGCGGACACCAGCCACTCCGCCGGCAGATCGGTGCGAAACGCGCCGTCATCGCGCCCGCGGTCCACGAGCGCCCGGATCACATCGCGGGCGGCTGCGTGGGCCCGCCGCATGGCGTCGGGGCTCAGGTCCGCGGCCGACGCCGCCGCCATGTCCTGATGGCGGGCCAGATGCGCCCAGCTGGCGGTCACGAGCCGCCGGGCCGCCTCGCCTGCGGGCCCGCGGTCGGGCTCGGCTGAGCGCACCGCCTCCATGACCCGACCGACGGTGCGCTCCACCAGCGCCTCGAGCAGTTGACGGCGATCCGGGAAGTGTGCGTACACCGTCGGGCGCGAGACGCCGGCCTCGACGGCCACCGCCGAGATGCTCGGCGCCTCGTGGCGCGCCAGCAGGCGCTCGGCGCCGTCGAGGATGGCCTCGACGTTGCGCTCGGCAACCGCCTCGCGGGGGTGCGGCGCGGTGGATCCGGTCATTGCCTTGACAGAAGTGTAAACGGTCATCTACAGTTCGGTTTACATTAGTGTAAACCAAAGCCCCTGGAGCCACTTATGCACAGCCACTCACACCGATCGCGCCCGCCGGCAGATGACGCCGGCGGTCGCTCCTGGGCCCTGCTCATCCTCCTCTGCGCCGCCCAGTTCATGGTCATCCTCGACGCCACGATCGTCAACGTCGCCCTGCCGTCCATCCGGCGCGCGCTCGGCTTCTCTCCCACCGATCTGCAGTGGGTGGTCACCGCCTACGTGCTGGCCACGGGCAGCCTCCTGCTCCTCGGCGGGCGCGCGGCCGACCTCATCGGACGCCGCCGCGTCTTCCTTGCCGGTTTGACCGTCTTCACCGGCGCATCGCTGGTCAGCGGGCTGGCGCCGGAGCCGGGCGTCCTCGTCGCCTCGCGGGCCGCGCAGGGGGTGGGCGCCGCCCTGCTCTCACCCGCCGCGCTGTCAATCGTCACCACCAGCTATTCCGGTGAGCAGCGTGCCCGGGCGCTGAGCACCTGGGGTGCCATCGGCGGCGCCGGCGCGGCCGCGGGCGTGCTGCTGGGCGGCCTGCTCACCACGTGGCTGGGCTGGCGCTCGGTGTTCTTTGTCAATGTTCCCACGGGCCTGGTCACCGCCGCGCTCACCGTCCGTCTCATCGGCGGAGACGGCGCGACGCCGGTCCGCGCGGCGCTGGCTCAGCTCGACCTTCCCGGCGCCGTGACCCTGGTGGCGGGACTCGTCGTCCTCGTCTACGCCGTGCAGGGCGCGGCGGCGCACGGCTGGGGCTCGGCCCGCACCCTCGGCCTGCTCGCCGTCGCCGCGACGCTGCTGGCGGGGTTTGCCGCGATCGAGCGACGTGCCCCCCACGCGCTGATCGCGCCGTCGATCTGGCGGGTGCGCTCCTTGGTCTCAAGCGCCACCGTGATGTTGGGCGTCACCGCCATCCTGGTCGGGACGTCGTTTCTCAACACCCTGTTCTTCCAGAACGTCCTCGGCGACTCGGCGCTGAGGACCGGCCTCGAGTTCCTCCCCGGGATCCTGACGGTGGGACTGGCCGCCCATCTGGGCCCCAAGCTGCTCGTGCGCTTCGGGTCGCGTGCGGTGATCGCGGCCGGCCTCGCGCTCGCCGCGGCGGGCGACCTGCTCCTCAGCCTCGCCCCGGTTGACGCCGCCTACCCGACCGACCTCCTCCCCGGCTTTCTGCTCCTGGGGCTCGGAGTCGGCTTCGCCTTCGTCTCCATCTCGGTCTCGGCCATGTCTGACGTCCGCGACCACCAGGCCGGCCTGGCCTCCGGGCTCATCACCACCGCGCACGATCTCGGCGCTGCCGCCGGTGTGTCGATCTTCTCGGCGGTGGCGTTCGGGTCGGGAGCGGCCGGCACCGCGGGGCTCGTGACCGGCTACGGCCAGGGCACCGCCGCCGGGTCGGCGATCGCCGCCGCGCTGGCGCTGGTGGCGGTCATTGCGGTTCCGCGGCTGCGCCCGGCGGCGACTCAGCGGATCGCCCTGCACTGAGCGCCAGCCGCATCTCGTGCTGCGTCGCTGACAGGCTCGCGCCGAGGCGGCGCAGCACGCCGGAGGACATGTCGTCGCTGGGGATGTTGGCCAGGCGCAGGGTGAGCTCGCCCGCCGCGGCGAGGAGGACGGCTCGCGCCGCCGCCCGGTTCAGGCCTGCGAGCTGGAGGATCCGGACCGTCCCCGCGTCGGGCTTGCAGATGGCCGCGGCGGCGATGCTGTCGGCCCCCGGCACGGCCACCGCGGTGATCGGCTCGCCCCGCTCGCGCATTCGCACCAGCGAGGGGTCGGCGCGCTGCCAGGGCTCGCGGCCGGCGCGGTGAGCGGCAATCCAGGCCTGGGCGGCATCGACGTCGAGCGTGCGGTGCTCCACCACGGCGCGCGGCTCGGGACCCAGCGACCAGATCGACAGGTGGCGCACCCGCTCGAAGCCGAGCATCTCGTAGAGCGCGATGGCGGGCTGATTGCCCTCCAGCACCTCCAGCCACACGTCCCCCACACCGGCGGCCCGCGCCGCGTCGAGCGTGGCGCGCAGGACCCGCGCGCCCAGCCCGGTCCGCCGATGGCTCGGAGCGATGCCCATGCCGCCGATCCAGGCCGCGGACCCGCGCCGGGCGAGCAGCGCGAAGCCCACCGGCTCGGTGTCGACGGCAACGATCGACCGATCAAGCTCGATGTCGTTGACCGCGATGTGCTCGCGCAGCCTGTCCTCGCTCATGTACATCGGCACCAGGTAGCCCGAGAACCCGAGGTTGAACAGCGCCGTCAGCGCCGCGTGGTCGAGGGTCGCGGCGGGGACGAGCCGCGGTCTGTCCGGCGTGGGCACACCCCGGACGCTACGACACCCGCCCCCGCCAGCGCTTGACTAGTTAGTACATAACTAGTACGTTGATGACTATGCCAACGTCATCCAACCCTCGCCGCTCGCCCCTCGGGCTCATGGTTCTCTGGCACCTCGTTCAGGGGCCCACCCACGTCTACCGGATGCAGAAGCAGTTCGAGTCCACCGGCAAGGACCGCGTGGTCAACGTCCGCTCCCGGGCCAGCCTCTACCAGACGCTGGAGCGCCTCGAGCGTCACGGGCTCGTCGAGGTGAGCGACACCGTCCGCGTCGAGGGGTACCCCGACCGTGTCATCTACGCGGTCACCAACGCCGGCCGCCAGGTCGCGCGTGACTGGCTGCGCGAGATGCTGCACACCACCGAGGGCGACTATCCCGAGTTCCTGGCCGCCCTGTCGATCCTCTTCGGGCTCCCGCCGGAGGAAGCCCGGGCCGAACTCGAGCTGCGCGCCGCGCGCCTGGCCGCGCAGGTCGCCGAGGCCCAGGCGGGCCTCACCGGCCTCCCCCCCGGGCTCCCTCGGCTGTTCGTGCTCGAGGAGGAGTACCGCGTCGCGGTGCTCAGCGCCGAGGTGGCATGGCTGCGCGACGTGATCGCCGACCTCGACGCCGGACGTCTGACGTGGAGCGAGGAGTGGCTGCGCGAGATTGCCGAGAGGTTCATTTCCCCAGACGAGCAGGAGGAGTCCTGATGACAACGATGATCGAGGCCCGCGGCCTCACCAAGCGCTACGGCAAGACCGCGGCGCTCGATGGCCTGGACCTGACCGCGCAGCGCGGCCAGGTGGTGGCGGTGCTCGGCCCCAACGGCGCCGGCAAGACGACGTTCGTGCGCATCGTGGCCACGCTGCTGGCACCCGACGACGGGACCCTGCGCGTAGCCGGCCACGACGTCCGCCGCGACCCCGCCGCCGTCCGGCGGGCGATCGGCCTGGCGGGCCAGTTCGCCGCCATCGAGCCGGCGATGACCGGCCGCGAGAATCTGGAGATGGTGGCCCGCCTGTTCGGCCTGGGCCGCCGCGACGCCAAGGCTGCGGCCGCGTCAGTGCTCGAGCAGCTCGGGCTGGCGCCGGACGCCGACCGGCTCGCGCGCACGTATTCCGGCGGAATGCGCCGGCGGCTGGATCTCGGAGTCAGCCTCGTGGGGGCGCCGCGGCTGCTGTTGCTCGATGAGCCGACCACCGGCCTGGACCCGCGCAGTCGGATCGAGCTGTGGGACGCCATCCGCGCGCTGGTGGCGTCGGGCACCGACGTGCTGCTCACCACCCAGTACCTCGACGAGGCCGACCATCTCGCCTCGCAGATCGTGATCATCGACCACGGCCGTGCGGTGGCGGCGGGCACACCCGGTGAGCTCAAGCGCCGCATCGGCGGCCGCGTCGTGGAGATCCATGTCTCGCGGCGTGAGGACCTGGGCCGGGCCGCGGCGCTGTTGGAGCGGCTGCATGGCCCCGCCACGCTGGACGAGGCCACGCGTCGCGTGAGCGTGGGGGTCGGCTCCGGGAGTGACGACCTGATGACCACGCTGCGGTCGCTGCGCGACGCCGACGTCGCCGTGGAGGACGTCGCCATGCGCCAGCCCAACCTGGACGAGGTGTTCCTCGCCCTCACCGGCCACGCCGCGGCAGCCTGACCACGACGAGTAAAGGAACCAACACGTGTCATCCACCATCTCCGCCCTCCCCGCCCCCCCGATGCGGGCCGACCGGCCCGCCGGCCTGCTCGGGAGCACGGCCACGGTCACGCGCCGCATGCTGCTGCGCTTCGTTCGCACGCCACAGCTGATCGTCCTGGCCACGATCCAGATGTCGCTGTTCTTCCTCATCTACCGGTACATGTTCGGCGGGGCGATCCACGTCGACGGGATGCCCTACGTCGATTACCTCGTGCCCGGCTTTATTGCCACCGGCGTGCTGTTCAGCGGGATCGGCACCGCCACCGCCGTCGCCGAGGACCTCGAGCACGGGTTCGTCGACCGGCTGCGCTCGCTGCCGATCCCCCGGGCGTCGGTCCTGACCGCGCGGGCGCTGGCCGACACCGTGATCCTCACCTGGGCCACGCTGTTCACCACGGCGATCGCGTTTGCCGTGGGCTTCAGCCTCCACGGCTCGGCACCCGAGGGCTTGGCTGCGCTCGGACTCGTGATCCTGTTCGGGTTCGCCTTCGAGTGGGTGTTCATCGCCATGGGCCTGCATGCCGGCAACGCGCAGGCGGCGCAGGGCATGGGCATGATCGTGTTCCCGTTCGCGTTCGTCTCGAGCGCCTATGTCCCGGTCGCCTCCATGCCGGGGTGGCTGCAGGTGTTCGCCGCACACCAGCCGCTGACCTATATGGTCGACGCCGTCCGGTCGCTGACCCTGGGGCCGCACGCGCAAACGCTGCTCGGCCACCCGACGTCGTACTTCGTGTCTCGCGCGCTGGCGTGGACCGCGGTCATCCTCGTGATCGCGCTGCCGCTGGCCGTCGCCAAGTACAGCCGGGGCTGACCCCTCGGGCACTACGGCGCGCGCGGCGCGGCCGCGGCGGGGACCTGGCCGGAGACGAGCTCGGGGAGATGCAGGGCGCGCCTCACCTCGTGCGCCACGCGCAACAGGATCGGGGCGAGGGCGGTGAACCGCCGACGCCACGCCGGCAGGTCGGCCGGAGCCCGCTGCGCCGCCGCGGCGAAGAGGCGGGCCTCCGCGCGCACGTGGCGCACCAGCGAGGCGATTGCCGGCCGCGCCGCCGCCGGCCATGTGCCGAGGGCGAGACGCTCGGCGTACCCGGTCTCCGACGTCGCCGCCGCAGCGCTGGCGGACCGGATCTCGCGCGCGGGCGTGCCGTTGGTCCAGCGCGCCTCGGCCGTGTCGATCCGGCGAGCGGACACGTTCTGGGGCCGGGCGATCTCGAGATATCGCCGCCCGGCGGCGGTGATGACCTCGGGAGCGATGGTGAAGGCGTCGCCGCGCAGCGGCGTGGGCGCGAGGTTCATCGCGTCGACCGACATCCACTGGGCGTACATGTCGCGGTAGCGCGGCGGGACCCCGTTGGCCGCCACGCCGGTCATGTGCACGTCCGATAGCCGTGGATACGGGGTCGCCCGGCCCGACGTCTCGCTCGGGTCCTCCTGCAGCCATTCGGCGAGGGTGAAGGCGCCCGCCCCCTCCTCGCGCGTCTCGAACGTCGCCTCCCGCCTCGAGGTGGTGTCGGCGATCACGACCCGCCAGCGCCCGGCATGCAGCGAGAGCGCGGAGGTCACGACGTCCCCGGGGTGGACGTGGAAGAGGATCTGCGGGTGATAGCCGCGTTGGGTGTCGGTCCAGAAGGCTCCGTAGGCCGGGTGCGCAGCCGACCCGCGATCCTCGGTGGTCCCCACCTGGATGAACGGCGACGGCCCGGGCACCCCGGCCACCTGAGCCCCGATCCACGTGCTGGCGTGCGCCTCGCCGAAGCCGGAGGCCATCCGCGGCACCGACCACGACGCCCGCACCGAGACCAGGTGGCCGCTCCACACGTAGCCCGCCATGCGCCCGAACGACACGGTCGCGTCGCCGTGACCCGAGCCTCCCCCGCACCCCTGCGCGCCGAGACAGATCGCGATCACCGCCGTGATCAAACCGAACCGTCCCCCCGCCGCGCGCATCGACTCCTCCCGGGCCCATCCGGCCCACCGAGAAACATCGTAGTCATTCGCCGGCCAGACGCCGGTAGGCGCCGGCGAGCGCCGCCGTGATCCGCGGCCATTCCAGATGCGCCACCGCCTCGCGGGCCCGCGCCGCCATGTCTGCCACCTCCGCATCATGGGTGCGCAGGCGTTGGATCGCCTCGACCCACTCCGAGGCGGTCTCGGCCCGCAGGTAGTGCTCGGCCGGGCACAACGGCAGCCCCTCGACGCCGACCGCGGTGGAGATGATCGGCCGGCCCAGGAACGCCGCCTCGACGGCCTTCAGCCGGGTGCCGCTGCCCTCGAACATCGGGATCACCAACGCGTGCGCCGCCGCGTAGAACGGGGTGACGTCGTCAACGCGCCCGTGGTAGGTGATGCCTTGGCCGCGCACGGGCTCCGCCGGCGGCTCGCCGACCACGTCGAGGATCACCGGCGCCCGGGCGCCTGCCGGCGGGAGCACCTCGCGCGCCAGCCACGCCAGACCGTGCTCGTAGGGCCAGTAGCCGGCGAAGCCCACGAACACCAGGCGCACCGGATCGCCGTGCCCAAGTGGCGCCGGGACCAGGGGGTCGCACGGGTCGGCGCCGTTGGGGCAGACCTCGACGCGCCGGGCGCCGGCCGCACGCATCGCCGCCGCGTCCACCTCGGACACCGCCAGGCACAGGTCGGCGCCCGCCCAGCAGCGGCGCTCCTCGAGTTCGATCTTGCGCCATTCGACCTCGACGTACGCGCGCTGGCCCGGCGGGCGGCGATCCGCGACGTCGCGCCACACTTGGTGCTCGATGTTGTGGGCGGAGTAGACCGTCCGGCCGGGCGCAAGCCCAATGCCGGCCAGTCCGGCGCCGGGGCTATCGAGGTGCAGCACGACACCGGGGTCCTCGGCCACGAGCCGCGCCAACGCGGCGCGCAGCTCGGGCGTGGCGTATGTTCCCCACGCCGCGGAGGCGGTTGACCCGAACGCGGCGTCTGGAGACGGTGGCGGGAGGGCGAACGGGACGAGCTCGATGCGCGCGTGCGGGAGCAGCGCCTCCAGCTCGGCGCGCCCGGCGGGCGCGTCCTCCCACGCGGGCCCACCGGCGAACGTCACCAGCGTCACGGCGAGCTCACGCGCCAGCCCCTGGGCCAGCCGGGCGGTGCGGATCCGGGCCCCGTTGTCAAGCGGCCACGGCGGCCGGTGAGTGGCGAAGACGACCTGCGGACCGGTCCCCGGCACCGGCTCGACGCCCGCCTCAGGCGCTGGGCGCGCGCGGCGCCGCCGCGCCGGCGGTGCGCGATCGGCCGCTGGCGCCGGAGCTCTTGTCGATCGGCCGGGGCGAGGCCAGCGGCGCGGTGCAGGACAGCAGGTCGGCGGCACCCGCCTCGATCCCGGCGGCGAGCACGTCGACGTCGGCGGCGTGGTCGCGGTCGCCGGTGATGCCGAAGTAGAGCTGGCCGTCGTAGGAGAAGATCGCCACCACGATGCGGATGGTGCCGACGACCGGCACGTACGGATAGGACTCCAGCAGCCGCCGCCCCAGCGCGTGGAGCGGCGTCTGGGGACCGGGGACGTTGGTCGTGGCGGTGTCCATGTTCAGGCGCGCCGAGCGGGTCATCGCACGGCTGCCCAGCGCCAACAGCATCGGCGGCGCAAAGCCCGAGAGCCGGGAGAGAACATCGCCCGCCACCGCTTGCTTGGAGGCCTTGATCCCGTCCATCTGCTCACGGATCCGCGCCAGCCGGGCCTGGGGATCGTCGAGCCCCACCGGGAGCCGCGCGAACACCGCGGACACCCGGTTGTTGTAGACGCCGCGCTCGTCCGGCGCCCGCACGGACACCGGCACCATCGTGCGGACCACGCGCTCGGCGGGCATCGCCTCGCCGCGCTCGTCCAGGAGGGCGCGGAACCCCTGGGTGATCATCGCCAGCACGATGTCGTTGACCGTGCCGCCGAGGGCCAGGCGCATGCGCTTGACGTCCGTGAGCGACACCCTGGCCCAGCTCCACGTGCGGTGGGGCCCGATCGGCCCGGTCAGCGTCGACGTGCCCGGGCGCAGCGCCGGCGCCGCGGCGGCCAGCGCTCGCGCGGTGCTGACGGCGCCGCGCAGTACCTGAGGCCACGCCGACATCGCGGTGCGCACGTTCCAGGCGGGATCGGTGGCGCGCCGCGTCACGCTCTGCGCCAGGAGCGCGATGCCGCTGGGCTCGGGCCCGGGCGCCCAGCGGTCCGGGCCGGCCGAGACCGGACCCGCCCCCCCGGCCTCGTCATCGAACATCACCGACATCAGGTCAGTGGCGGCGACGCCGTCCACCATGCAGTGGTGAACCTTGGACAGCAAGGCCCAGCGCCCCTGGGACAGACCCTCGACCATCCAGATCTCCCACAGCGGCCGCGCCCGGTCCAGATGCTGGGAGAACACGCGTGCCGCCATCTCCCGCAGCTGCGCGTCGGATCCCGGCGCCGGCACCGCGGTATGGCGCAGGTGATAGCTGAGATCGAACCAGGCGTCGTCCACCCACACCGGCTCAGACACGCCGAATGGCACGAAGCGGACCTTCTGGCGATAGCGCGGCGTGTGGTGCAGCTTGCCTGCCACCATCGCGCACAGCTCATCGAAGGCCGGCGCCGGCCCGGCGAAGATGCTCACCCCGCCGATGTGCATCGGGGTCACGTCGTTCTCGACGTGCAGGAACACCGCGTCTTGGGCGCTCATTTGGTTCACGCCCCCGCCTCCGCACGCTCGAGCGTCCGCTCCAGCTCCCGGTACACGCGCGCGTTGACCGACATCCCGCAGTGGCTGCCGTCGACCTCCACGCACGTCGCGCTCGGGTCCAGGCAGGCGCGCCAGTCCACGATGGCGTCGCTGCGCGAGTAGATCATCAGGGCCACGATCCGTTGCTCCAGCGGCGCGCGCAGCAGCGCGTAGTAGTCGGTACAGCACGAGCCATCCCGGCACGCCGAGCTGAACACGCCCGGCACGCCGAGGTCGCCCAGCCGCGCCATCGACCGCACGGTGCGCATGACGCCCGGCGACACCGCCAGCGTGTTAAGCACCGGCGAGCCGAGCATCACCACCGCCGCCACCGCGCTCGGGTGGCGCGCGGCCAGCGCCCGGGCGAACGTCCCCCCGCGGCTCTGGCCGATCAGGATCGCCGGCTCGTCAAAGTCCGCCAGAACATCCTCCAGGCGGCTGAGCTCCCGGCCGGCGCACCCGGTGTTGATGCGGGTGCCGCTGAGGCGCACCTGGTGGCCCCGCCGGCGCAGCCAGCCCGCCAGCAGGGTCAGAGACGCGTCGCCGGCGAGGAAGCCAGGTATGAGCAGGACTGGCGGGCGGCGCGGCGCGCGCGCCGGGGAGCGGAAGTGCCCGTTGGCGAGAAGCGCCGCCAACTCCGGCCAGAAGCGCAACTCCGCATACAGGGGCGCACCCATGCGCGAACCCTACTGGCTGGGCGCCACCGTAGAACGCAGTGTCAACGCCCGGCAGCTTCGTGATCCAACAGCCAGCGCTTCACCGGGACACCGGCGGCGTAGTCCACCAGTCCTCCCCCCGCGCCGACCAGCCGATGGCACGGGACGATGATGCAGAAAGGGTTCTGGCCGTTGGCCGCGCCGACGGCGCGCGCGGCGCGGGGCCTCCCTATGGCGGCGGCCACCGCGCCGTAGGTGCGGGTCTCCCCGTACGGGATGCGTTCGAGCTCACGCCACACCTGGCGCTGGAAGGGGGTGCCGGCGCGGCGCAACGGCAGCGCGAACGTCGTCCGCGCGGCCGCGAAGTACTCGGTCAGCTGCCGGCGGGCCTGGTCGAACGGCTCGGCCGACTCGCGCCAGTCGGCGCCGATCTCCGGCGCCCATCGCTGGCCGTCGATCCACACCGCGGACAGGGCGTGGACGTCACCGGCGAGCATCACGTCGCCGACGGGGCTGGGCACGCGCGTGAACAGGGTCGTCATGCCGCCAGCGCCCACAGATGCTGGACGGCATAGGCGCGATACGGCCGCCACGCCTCGGCGACGCGCTGCTCCGCCTGCGCGCCCGCCTCACATCCCAGCTGGGACAGACCGTGGCGCACGCCCGCGTCGCCGGGCGTGAACGCGTCGGGGTCGCGCAGCGCGCGCATCGCGATGTAACCCGCGGTCCAGGGCCCGATCCCGGGCAGCGCCAGCAGCGCCGTGACCGTCTCGGCGCGGTCAACGGCGTCGCTCAGGAGCAGCCGGCCGCAGGCCAGCTCGGCGGCGATCCCGACAAGTGTGCGCCCACGGCTGCGGGGCATCGGCAGCGACTGCGGGTCCAGGGCGGCGATCGCGTCCACCGTCGGGAACAGGTGGGTGACCGCGCCGACGGGGACCGGCAGCGGGCGGCCCAGATCGCCCACCAGGCGCGTGGCGAGCTTGGTCGCGGCCTTGACCGACACCTGCTGACCGAGCACGGCGCGCACGGCCAGCTCGCACCCGTCGGGATGACCGGGCACCCGCCGCCCGGGCGCCGCGGTAACCAGCCCGCCAATGACCGGATCGGCGCCGAGGTGCGCGGCGACGGGGGCCGGGTCGCGATCGAGGTCCAGCAGCCGCCGGCAGGCATCAATCGCCGCGTCGAGGTCTCGGTGATCGTGCAGGTGCAACGTCGCCTCGACGTGGTCGGCGTGTGGGACCACGTCCACCACTCCCGGCGCATGGGGCAGCGACACGCTACGCCGGTAGCCCCCGGGGAGCACCTCCTCCACCCCGGGCAGCGCCCGGGCGGTCAGGAACGCCATCAGCCACCCGCCGTCAAACGGCGTTCGAACGGAAAGCCGTCTCATCACTGACCTCAACGGTCCCGGATGCCCTGATGTGAGATCACTCGGTTCGCACCGGCCGCCCGCGGGGGATGAGGATCAGCGAGGAGATCAGCGCGGAGTCGAGCAGGATGTATGCCGGGAAGGCGACGCTGGCAAATCCCCAGTCCTCGGGCTTGATCGTCAGCAGAGTGATCGTCGCGCCGATCACGCCGGACACGAACGCGGCCGCGTGCTCTGTCTCCGGGCGCAGGTAGGCCTTGCGGATGGTCGGGATCGCCGCGAGGAAGTCGGCCAGGACGCTCAGCAGGATGGCGATGTTGCCGCGTCCCGTCGCCGCCCACGCGCCCAGAGCCCCCAGCGACAGGACGCCGCAGCCCGCGTCGAACGGCGTGACACGGGCGTAGGCCTTGGGGTCCAGGAACGACGCGGCCACCACCATCAGCGGGCCGAGGCCGACGGCGAGCGTCAGCACCGCGTTGAGGCCGACGCCCTGCGCCACTTCGGCGGCGAACGCGATCATCGGGGCCAGCGCCCACAGCGTCCAGCTCACCCGGTTGGGCTGGGTGTTGCCGCGCACCGTGTCGCGGGCGTAGGCGGCGTTGCCCGTCAGGATGATGAGCGCCCCGAGGATCGCGAAGCGGGAGTCGATCACGGGCGTCCGCCCCGCCGGCGGTCAGCGGCGCGCGACGGCGGCCAGCGCCAGCATCTCGAATGCCACGGCGGCGCCGTGCAGCGCGGTGGTCTGTGCGGGGCCGTCATAGGCGGGCGAGACCTCTACCAGATCGAAGCCGGTGAACCGGATGCCGGCGAGCGCCCGCAGGAACCCCAGTGCCTCCCGGGGGTAGAGCCCCGCCACCTCGGGGGTTCCCGTCCCCGGCGCGAACGCCGGGTCCAGCACATCGATGTCGAAGGACATGTACACCGGGCCGTCGCCGATCCGCGCGCGCACGCGCTCGCCGTACTGCGTCGGCGTGAGCGCGGCCAGGTGGTCCCCGTCGATGACCTCGAAGCCCATGTCGCGCGGCTGGTCAACGTCGCCGGGGCCGTACAGCGGTCCGCGCATGCCGGCCAGCAGCGATCTCGACGGATCCAGCAGGCCCTCCTCCACCGCGCGTCGAAACGGCGTGCCGTGGAAGTAGCGCTCGCCGTAGTACTGGTCCCACGTATCGGCGTGCGCGTCGAGCAGCACCAGCCCCACGGGCCCATGCACCGCGGCGTGGGCGCGCAGTTCGCCGAGCACGATCGAGTGGTCGCCGCCCAGCACCACCGGCACGATCCCGGCGCGCAGCACGGGTTCCAACCCGGCGGCGATCTGGTCGGCGGTGCGCTGGGCGTTGCCGGGGGTGATCGCCAGGTCGCCGCCGTCGACCACTGACAGCGTGGCGAACACGTCGACGTTCAGCGCGGGGTGATAGGGCCGCAGCATCGCCGACGTCGAGCGGATCGCCTCCGGGCCGAACCGCGCACCGGTGCGAAAGCTCGTGGCCGTGTCGAACGGCACGCCGATCACGGCGGCGTCGACGTCCTCGTGAGGCAGCTCGACGTGGGGCAGCCGCGCGAAGGTGCGCGGCCCGGTGTAGCGCGGCGCGACGCTCGCGTCCGGCGGCTGAAAGCGCGGGCCCGAGGTCGTCATCGCACGCCCCGCTGGGGATCGGGCAGTGCGGGCGCCAGGATCCAGAGGATCCGCGCGCCGTCGCCGAGCACGCGCCAGCTGTGCGGCACCGCGGCGCCGAACGTGAGCGCGTCGCCCTGGGCAAGCTCGAAGGTCTCCTCCTCCACCTGCACCTCGATCGACCCCGACAGCACGAAGCACACCTCGCACTCGCTGGGCAGGGTGTAGAGCGCCGAGCCGCCCGATCCGCCGGCCGAGGCTGCGGTCTCGAGCACGGTGACGTGGCGCTCGCCCGCGGGCGTGATCAGGGTGTCCACCACCTCCTCGGCCTGCGGCAGGTCGGCGACGCGGGGCCGCTCTGACCGGCGCACCAGCGCCGTCTGGGGCGTCTGGAAGAGCTCCGCCGGAGACAGGCCCAGTGCATGGCAGATCCCCACCAGGCTGGCCACCGAGGGGCTCGTGATGTCGCGCTC